>Ga0315287_10000199_pt1 | contig 52846 bp, 51 predicted proteins | sample YL17G11_0_MG_FD_205037 | JGI IMG/M metagenome (GOLD analysis project Ga0315287, IMG submission 205037) | Sediment microbial communities from Yellowstone Lake, YNP, Wyoming, USA - YL17G11_0 | ecosystem: Environmental > Aquatic > Freshwater > Lake > Sediment | place: USA: Wyoming | collected...
CCAGCAGGTATCCAGCCGCAAACTTTTTGTTATTATAAAAGATTTACAAAAAGTGATGGAAGCGGGTTCGAGCCTTCACGAGGCCATGGCTAAACACCCCGAGGTATTTTCTGATTTATGGGTTAATCTGGTGGAGAGCGGAGAGGCATCAGGTAATTTAGCCGTGGTTTTGAACCGCTTAGCCAGTTATCTGGAAAGAATTTCCGCCTTCAGAAAGAAAATTATCTCCAGCCTTATCTACCCCGTCATACTTATGTGCGCAGCGGTCTTTGCGCTTTTATTCTTGACCATAAAGATTATACCCACATTTGCCCAGGTATTTCAGGGGTTTAATATGACCTTGCCTTTTTTGACCCGGGTCCTTATCGGAATAAGCGGTTTCATCAGGAAGTTCATTTTTCTTATCATTGCTTTTATTGGGCTCAGTTTTTTTATATTCAAGAAGTATATTGCTACCAAAAACGGACGGTTTCAATACGAGGCGTTTAAATTTAGTTTGCCTGTCTTTGGCGAGTTCTTTCGGATATTGGTTGTGGAAAGGTTTTCCTCGGAGATGGCTACGTTATTGGAAAGCGGGGTCCCGATTTTGTATTCTTTAGATATTACTGAACACAGCGTGGGCAACTTAGTTATAGGCGAGGTTATCCGTAAGGTCAAAGAGGATGTGCGCGAGGGCAGATCCCTGAGCCAGCCTTTAGAGAAAAGCGGATTTTTTGAACCCATGGCGGTCCAGATGGTCGCTATCGGCGAAGAGATCGGCGAGCTGTCTAACATGTTTAAGAAACTGGATACCTTTTATCAGGATTATATCGCGACTTTTTTGGAGAGATTCACTTCTTTGTTCGAGCCCTTTATGCTTATTTTTATAGGCCTGGTTGTCGGCGTAATGGTTATCGGTATGTTCCTGCCCATCTTTCAGATCAGCCAGATTAGGGGATAAAAAACCTTGACATTGTTTTTATTATAATATATTATTTAGATAAATAAGCAAAGAATTTTTAGGACAAAAAAGGAGGCTATGATGAAACGCGGTTTTACGCTATTAGAATTGATAGTTGTCGTTATCATCTTGGGGATCTTGGCGACATTGGGCTTAACCCAATATGGCAGAATGGTGGAGAGGTCGCGCGGCGCAGAGGCAAAGGCAATTTTGGGAGATATTCGCAAGTTTGCCGCAGCCCATTACTTAGAATTTAACGCATTAAATGGCACGCCTGCATATGATATTACGCGAGCTAATATAGGTCCTGCCGACGATCAGATTCCTCTTACTTGCAGAGGAAGCCATTATTTTAGTTATGGTATTAGTGTAAGTGACGCTACCACCGTTGTAATTACTGCTACGCGATGCGGTGCCGCTGGTAAAGGCGGAGCAGCAGGGCCTGCTGTAGGCAATACGCTTATTCTTACTGCAAATGTTGCTTCAGGCAGCGATATCTGGAGCGGAAACGGCGGTTATTAGTTGTTTCCTTTTTTAGCCATCTCTAAAAAAGGCGGGCGCTTGAAATTAAAAAAGAGAGAAAAAAGAGGCTTTACTTTAACCGAGCTCATCGTGGTGATAATCATTATCGGTATTTTGTCAACCTTAGCCCTGACGCATTACCGTCCGGTCAGAGAGCGCTCCCTGGATAAAGAGGCCCTGGCGAATCTACGGCTCATTGAGGCGGCGCAGCGTATTTACCGCATGGAAGCCGGATTTTATTACCCTAATACCGGCACAGCCACTACAACGGATATGAACACAAATTTAAAACTGGCTTTACCGCCTCAGAACTGGAGTTACCAAACAACTGGAGGCGGAACTAGTACAACTAGTACGGCGCGCCGTACAAGTGGAACGAGAAATTGGACATTACCTATTGGACAAACGCCCACTTGTACTGGGAGTTCCCCCGGTGACCCCTGTTTACCGCCATAAGACATATCTTTTATGCAGAGTAAAGGCCTTACTTTACTGGAAATCTTGGTGGCTATTATGATTCTCTCTCTATTAGTTACCGGCCTGGCTGGTTTATTTGTGGCCGGAAAAGCACAAATTCTGCATAGCCACTCAAGGATAGCTACGGCGGAATTAGGAAAATATTTTTTAGACCCTTTGCAAATGCAGGTAAGGCAGGATGAGTGGACTACTAACTGCCTGAGTCGGGACGGAATCGATCGTGAGGGTTGCGATATTACCCCTTGGACCGACCCTTCCAGCAATATAACTTATACCCCGCGTTACGATATCAGTCCTCTGGGTAACTTGCGTAAAGTAAAACTTACTATTACCTGGACCGAACGCTCACCCTTTAATTAATGAGTAGGCGTACCCGCGGAATAACCCTCCTGGAATTATTAGTTTCCCTAGTTTTATTATCAATTATTACCATAGGCTTATCCAGCATTGATCTATTTGGCCGATTTCATGTCATAAGCTCGGATAGGCGCGCACAGGTGCAAAATGCATTATCCTATGTTTTGGAGGAGATGAGCAAGGATGTAATCAGGGCAAAGGGAGATTTTGGCAATCCAGGGATAGTACCCGCAGGTACCGGATTCAGTGTCCGGATAGATAACAACACTCCGCCTGTAATCTATGCTCTGAGTGGGTCTCAAATCACTAAAGACGGAGCAAGTCTCAACTCCCGAGATGTTATTGTTCCCGGACCTACGCCAGGATTTGCTTATGGTATTTTAGATAACGGCGTAGGTATAGAAATCCGCCTAATCGGCAGATACCAACCTTCCCAAGACGCCTCTATGGATAATCCCGAGATACAAATGAAGACCCGGGTTTATAGCCATTCAGCATCAGCCCATTAACAGCAATACCGGTAATTTTCCCGTTTAGACAAATAATATTCTGGTTAAATGTAAGAGTATTTTTTCTTATTTATCCCGCCTTCGCTAGATGCCACGTGCAGCACTTAAGGATGTCCGCCACACTACGTGGCGGATCCGCCATGAATTGTGGTGGCGGAAATGCGAAGAAAAAGCTGCTCGGCGGGATGTCACTAAATGAGTACTTTGAGTTTTTATCTAGCGAAATGCCCCGAAGCGTAAGCGAAGGGGCATGGGCAAGCTATTTCTGTCGGCGGGATAACCCCGACGAGTATGCCGAAATTATCGCAAGAGAATTTCGGCATGGCTTACGAGTCGGGGTCAATAAAGGTACCACGGGCATGCCCGGAGGGTTGTTTTCCATTTGCCAAAATACTTAAGTTATGTTAGATTAGGACTTGAAAATAAGCTTATGGGCCCGTAGTTCAGCCCACCTTCGCGCTTTAATAGGCTTCGATATAGCTATGACGCGCTACGGTGGGTCCTCCGAAGCCCGTCAGAGCTCTTACGAGTCAATTAAAGGGCGTAGGAGGATTGGGAGAAATTGAATAATTAGGGGCTGTAGCTCAGTGGGAGAGCATCTCGTTCGCAACGAGGGGGTCGGGGGTTCAAATCCCCCCAGCTCCACCAGTATTTTTTATTGTGGGTTCTCCCGCCAAGCTTATTAATAGGAGGCGGGATCCCGCCAGCGAGGTTTTTAGCTGTTGTAGCGGGAGAATCCGCTCGGGTCCACCAAAATTTTCCGACAATGAAAAATTTCTTCAAATTAATTTTAGGTTTGTTTTTTCTTTTTGGTTTAATTGCTGCTTGTTTATATGCGCCGGATATTAACGCCCAGTCAAATTTAAAAGAAGCGCTTTTTTATAAAAAGTTAGATAACAAATTTGTGCAATGCAGGCTGTGCCCGCGGCAGTGCACCATACCCAATAACTACAGGGGATATTGTGGAATTAGAGAAAATCGCGATGGGATATTGTATACTCTATCCTATGCCAAGCCTGTTTCCCTGCATATTGACCCCATAGAAAAAAAACCTTTATTTCATTTCCTGCCCTCCACCACTGCCTTTTCTATTGCTACTGCCGGCTGTAATTTAAAATGTAAATTTTGCCAGAACTGGGAGGTTTCCCAGAAACGGCCCGAAGAGGTGGATTATATTTATCTTGAGCCCCAAGATTTAGTCAAAAAGGTTAAAGCCTCAGGCTCACTTACTATCGCCTATACTTACACTGAGCCGACTATATTTTATGAGTATATGCTTGAGACCGCCAGATTGGCTAAGGAACAAGGGATAAAAAACATTATGCACTCCAATGGCTATATAAATCCCGAACCTTTAAGGCAATTAGCCAAATATCTGGATGCCGCTAATATTGATTTAAAGGGTTTTAGCGATGATTATTATGCCAAGTTATGCGAGGGGACTTTGGAGCCGGTGCTTCGCAGTCTAAAAATCTTAAAAGAAGAAGGCGTGCATTTAGAGATAACCAATTTGATTTTGCCTGGTTATAATGATGACCTTCAAACTATTAAGAAGATGTGCGTATGGATTAAAGAAAATTTAGGTGCGGATACGCCGTTGCATTTTTCCCGTTTTTTTCCGATGTATAAACTTTTAAGCCTTAATCCTACGCCTGCAGAAACCTTAGAAAAGGCAAGACAGATTGCCTTGGATTGCGGTTTAAAATATGTCTATATCGGAAATCTTACTGGTCATGCTGCGGAGAATACCTACTGCCCAAAATGTAAAAAGATGCTCATTGAGCGCAGGGGATATTTTATTTTACAGGATAATATAATAGATGGAAAATGCAAGTTTTGTGGAGAAAAAATTGCCGGTGTGTGGAGATAGGCTTAAATTTTTAACCTTAGCCTTAATCTTAACCTTACACTCTATTTGCTTTGCTCAAGAAGTAAAGCAACCTAATGTTGCGGGAGCGTTCTATCCGGATAATCCCCAGGAATTATCCCAACTCATCGATGCTCTTCTTATGGCTGCAACGCCCGAGCCAGTAGAAGGTGAAACTTTCGCTATTATTTCTCCGCATGCAGGTTATGGTTACTCAGGACAGGTTGCTGCCTTGGGTTATAAGCTCATTCAGGGCAAGCCTTATAAAACAGTGGTGGTTATCGGACCAAGCCATTGGTTTGGATTTAGCGCAGTTTCAGTTTATCCTGAAGGCATCTTTCGTACGCCTTTGGGAGATTTAGTAATTGATAAAGAATTCACCCAACAACTGCTTAATCAAGATAAGGAGGTAATTTTTGAACCCCAGGCTTTTAGTAAGGAGCATTCTGTGGAAGTGCAGCTCCCGTTTTTACAAAAGGTCTTATCAGATTTCAAAATCGTGCCCATAGTTATGGGTGACTGTCCGCTTTTGACCTGTCAAAAATTGGCCGGTTTACTTAAGGCGGCGATTGGTAATCGTAAAGATGTGCTTATTGTTGCCTCCAGTGATATGTATCATGGTTATGATTATGAAGAAACAGAGGTAACGGATAATCTTACTTTATCCTCTCTAAAAAATATGGATGCTGAAGGTTTATACTATGGTTTGCGCGAAGGTAAGTTTCAGCTCTGCGGCGGATTTCCTGTGGTTACTACGATTATCTTAGCTAAGGAATTCGGCCATAATAAGTTGAAGGTTTTAAAATACACTAATTCCGCTATTGTGACCGAAAAAAAAGTTAAAGGGGTTTGGACAGTAGGTTATGGCAGTTGCATAATTGATCAAGAGAAGGCCTGCCTGCCGGCAGGCAGGGAGAGTGGCATGTTAAATAAAAATCAGAGAAAAAGATTATTAGAAATCGCGCGCAATTCTATAGAAACTTATTTAAAGACAGGTAAGAAACTGCAAGTTAGCGAGACTGACCCTGTGCTATCAAAAGAAATGGGTGCATTTGTCACCCTGCATGAACGCGGCGAGCTGCGCGGATGCATTGGTAATCTTATCGGCAGCCAGCCCTTATATTTAACCGTGAGGGATATGGCAGTAGAGGCAGCAGTAGATGACCCGCGCTTCCCGCCCGTGCAATTATCAGAATTTAAAAGTATTGAAATAGAAATATCCGCGCTTTCCCCGATGCAAAGGATTGACGACCCCGAGAAAATTCAATTAGGCGTGCACGGCGTTTTGGTAAGAAGAGGATTTAACAGCGGCGTATTCCTTCCTCAAGTAGCCACAGAAACCGGCTGGTCAAAGGAAGAATTCCTTTCTAATCTATGCGCTCACAAAGCCGGTCTATCGCTTGATGCCTGGAAAGACAAGTCTACTGAGATTTACATATTCACGGCGGAAGTATTTTCGGAAAAAGAGCCCTTAGCTCATGAATAGAATTATCCTTAATTTATTTCTTGCGGGTCTATTATTCGGCTCCGGCCCCTGCCTGGCCAGTTGCGGGCCAATCCTCATTTCTTATATTGCCGCGGCCAAAAAGGATATTTTTAAAGGGTTCCTGACTTACGTATTATTTTCTTTAAGCAGGATATCAGTGTATCTATTATTGGCCCTGATTATTTTTTTCTTAGGCCAATTTACCCTGGAGAGATTCCTGGGAGATTATGCCAAATACATACTCATTATCGGGGGCAGTTTCATAGTTTTAATAGGGTTACTTACTACTCTGGGCAGAAGCTTAAGAATTAAGCCGTTAAAGTCATTGCATAAAAGCCTTCTTGAGCATGATAAAAAGAGCATTTTGATGATTGGCTTGGTAGTCGGGCTGTTACCCTGCGGCCCGCTTTTAGGTATAATTGCTTATGTGGGCTTAGTCTCGAAGTCTTGGGTACAAAGTTTAATCTACAGCTTTTCCTTTGGCTTAGGCACATTTATGTCGCCTTTAATATTATTGGCCCTGCTTGCCGGCGTAATTCCCCAATGGTTACAGGATAGGAAATACTATTATATATTCCGTTTTATCTGCGGCATAATCATTGTATTCTTAGGGCTTCAGTTGATAATTAAGGGTTTTAGATGAATCGATTTTTCATTCCTTTGCAGAATATAATCGGCGACAAAGCAACCATCTCTGATAAAGACGAGGTTCATCATATCCGCGATGTGCTGCGGCTTAAGGCAGGCGAGGCAATTATTATTTTCGATGAACAGGGTAATGAATATAGGGCAAGGATTAAGAGCCTGTCATACAAAGAGGTTGGGGTTAAGGTTGAGGTTAAGGTCAAGGTCAAGCCTGATAAGAGAATCAAGATCACGGTTGCCTGCGCCATCCCGAAAAAATCTAAAATGGATGACATTATTGATAAACTCACGCAGCTGGGCGTAGATAAAATTATTCCCCTATTAACCGAACGGGTAATCGTCAAGTTAGATAAGAGGAAAGAAGCTCTAAGGCTTACGCGTTGGAGAAAGATCGCCTTGAACAGCGCAAAACAGAGCCAGAGAAAGCAGCTGCCTGTCATTGATTCCATAAGAAATATCCAGGAGGTTTTAGCCAAAGATGCAGAAGATTTTGATTTGAAGCTTATACCTACTTTGGCAGGTAAGCGAAAGCGATTGAAAGAAATTATGGTTGAATCTAGGCCTAAGAATATCTTAATTCTTATTGGCCCGGAAGGTGATTTTACCCCTCGAGAAGTTGAGTTGGCTAAAAGCTCTGGCTGCATTCCCGTATCATTAGGGGATTTGGTCTTACGCGTAGAAACCGCAGCCGTTGTAGCAGCAAGTTTCCTTAAGATTATATATGAAAACCATTAAATTCTATACTTTAGGCTGTAAAGTTAATCAGTACGATACTCAGGAGGTAAGAGAGAGATTTTTGAGGCACGGCTTTCAGGAGATAAATAACGGCAGGAAGGCTGATATTTATCTGATTAATACCTGCACTGTAACCGCAACAGCGGATTATAAATCCCGTTATTATATTCGTTATGCCTGCCGCCAAAATCCTAAGGCAAAGATTATTGTTACCGGATGCTATACCGAATTGGATAGCGATGAAATTTTTAAGATTCCCGGTGTTACCCAGGTAATAAAGAATCAAGATAAGCCTAGAATTTTTGAGCTATTAAACGAACCCCGCCAACCAAGCCAATCTAAAGAAAAAGGGATAAGCAATTTTTCCGGCCATACCCGGGCATTCTTAAAGATTCAGGATGGTTGCGATAATTTCTGTTCTTATTGCAAGGTGCCCTTAGTTAGAGGCCGCTCTCGCAGTAAATCCTTAAATGTAATCGTCAAGGAAGCGGGGTGGCTTCTAAAAAACGGTTTTAAAGAAATCGTCCTAACCGGGATATGTTTGGGCGCTTACGGCCAGGACTTAAGCCCTAAGATTAGTTTGGTTAAAGTAATTGAGGCCTTAGAAGGTTTAGATGGTTTGTTGCGCATAAGATTGAGCTCTATAGAGGCAGGCGATGTTTCGGATGAACTAATCCAAAAGATGGCAGAGTCTAATTCTGCCTGTCGCCTGCCTGCCGCCTGCCTGCCGGCAAGGCAGGGACAGGCAGGGCAGACAGGAAAACTCTGCCCGCATTTGCATATTCCCATTCAAAGCGGCGATGACGAAATTTTGAAAAAGATGAACCGAAAATATACCTTGGAGAGCTATTTAAATTTAATAGAGAAGATAAAAACCATTATCCCAGAAGTTGCCATAACCACAGATGTAATGGTGGGTTTTCCCCAAGAGACAGAAACCAACTTCCAAAATACTATTAAGTTAATTCAAGAAATCATGCCTTTAAAAGTGCATATCTTTCCTTATAGCTTGCGGAAAGGGACTACAGCTGCGGGCAATTTTAAAGATTTATTAAATCCGTTGGTTATCCAAGAAAGGATTTCACGGCTTAAAAATATATCCGAAAATTGCAGCCTAACTTATAAAAAGCAATTTTTGAACAGAAATCTGGATGTGCTCATTGAGCAACGGGCTAAAGAGGATAAAACATACTGGCAGGGCTATACCGGTAATTACATTAAGGTTGAGGTTAGGCTTGAGGTTAAGGCAAATCTAAAAAATAAAATTGTTCCCTTGCGATTAAATAAAATAAGTGAGGACATAACTTGCGGAACTTTGTATTAGGAACTTGAGTGACGTAAGTTATTGTCCGAACTTACCCAGCACTAATTTTATGAAACGCTCGAGATGGCCCATAGGCGTGGATTTGCAGTATCCCTTAAGAGATAAAGACAAGGCTTTATAAAAATTAGTGCTGGGTTTAATTCGCCCAAACAACTTACGTTTCCGCCAAAAAGATTGGCGGATCCGCCGATGCTTTATGGCGGACACTAACGTTTCCGTAAGTTGTGGGCTCATTAAAGATTCGGTTTTGGCAGATACCTCTTATTGCTACGTGATATCCAGGAAAAGGAGCCTTAGGAGTTGCGGGGATAGTCAATTAACAAGGCGCGGATAAAGCCGAAATTGCCCCAAAATATTACCTACTTTCAGGGTGCCAGTGGCAATGATTTCAGATTATTTGTATTTATGTAACATATTGCTTTACAAGGCGTTGTTGATTTAGGAGTGCAAAAAACCTCTTGACATATATTCAAATTTTGTTATAATACCTTTTAAGTTAAGGACGAAATTAATCCTATATTTTATTAACCAAATATGACTTAGGGAATGAGCATCTAGGGGCAAAAGAGAATTCTCTTTTGCCCCTTGTAAATAAAATTTTAGGCACATTTTTAATAAAAGGAGAAGATTAATGAAAGGCATGCTGAAGGCGGGATTATGTATACTTATTTTAATGCTTATTACTTCGCTAGGTTCCACTCAGGAAGATAAAATCCTTATTGGCAGTTCCTCGGCCTTAACCGGCCATGCCCGATTTTTGGGTAGCGAATACCTCAAAGGCGCAAAGGCTTTCATCAATAAAATCAATGAGCAGGGCGGTATAAACGCTAAAAAAATAGAAATAATTTCTCTGGACGATGGTTATGACCCTAAGCGCTGCGCCGAGAATACGGTAAAGCTAATTACGGAAGATAAGGTATTTGTCCTTTTTAACTACGTGGGAACCCCTACCACGGTCTATGCATTGCCTGTAATTACTAGTCGCAAGGTCCCTCTTTTAGGCGTATTTTCGGGAGCGATGTCTTTAAGAGAGCCTTTTAACCCTTACCTGATAAATATTCGAACCTCCTATCAAAGAGAAATAGGTGAATTCTTGAAACACTGCTTAGAAGGCTTGCGCTTAAAAAAAATCGCTGTTTTTTACCAGTATGACGCTTTTGGCATGGATGGCCTGAAGGCTACAGAGGAATTCCTCTCCCAAAATAATCTTAAAATAGTCGAACAAGCAAATTACAAACGCGGGACATTGGACGTCGAAGAGGCGGTGAGCGCCATAAAGAAATCCGGCGCAGAAGTAGTGGTGATGATAGGAACTTACAACCCCATCGCCCAGTTTATTAAATTATGCCGGAAAGAAAATTTTAAACCCCTATTCTATAGCGTATCTTTTGTCGGGACAGAGGCTTTGTTTTCGGAGTTAGGCGCTCAGGCTTATGACGTAGTTATAAGTCAAGTTGTTCCTTTGCCCGAGGGAGATAAATTTCCAGCGATAATGGAATTTAAAGAGCTGCTGAGTAAATATTATCCCGAGAGCCAACCCACACAGGGAAGTTTTGAAGGTTTTATCAATGCCAAGGTTCTGGTCGAGGCCTTAAAAAGATGCGCCAGTTTAGACCGAGAGAGTTTTATTAAAGCCGTGGAGAGTATAAAGGATTTTGATACAGGCATAGGCGCTAATATCGTTTTTGGTCCGGGAGACCACCAGGGCCTGGATAAAGTTTATTTTAGCCTATTTTCTAATGGTAAATTAATGCCCTTAGAAAATTGGCAAGGCTTGGCTGCGACGATTAAGAAAGATTGAGGAGGGGTCTTATGTTAAAAAAGGCAGGGATTCTTTTAAAAATACTTGCTCCTTTTGTCGCAGTTATTCTCATAACCCTTATTATTATTACTGTTTTTTCGGCGGCGCAACAGAGGTCTGCCTTATCTATGCAGCAGGAAAAGAAGGCCCTGATTTTTGCCAAGAGTTTGGGAGATTCTATCCTTGAACCCTTATCTTTTCAATTGATTGATAAAGTAGAAGAAATAGTTACCAATACTAAAGGAGCGGATGCGGATATTGTCTGGATTGGTTTAGTAGAGCCAAGCGGAAGATGCCTGGTTTCTACTGATCCACTTCTTAAAGGTAAACCCCTTAATGATAAATTATTTGATAAGCAAGCATTAGGGGCTAAAGATTTAATCAAAAGGGATGTTCCCGGCCTTAATGCAGTTTTTGAAGTAACTATTCCCCTGATGGGTTTCGATAAGAAAATTGCAGTTTTAAGGACACATTTTTCTAGGCAGGATATAATTCAGCAGGTAGACAGATTAGTCGGCCTGATTATCATGGTTGCGTTTTTTTCTTTATTGCTGGGAACCCTGTTTTATTTTTTCATTGTCAGGCGGATGATTATTAAGCCTTTGGCCCTTGCCAGGGATGCGGCGACAAAAATTTCCTTAGGAGATCTTACCCAGGAGGTCAAGATTACCTCTAAAGATGAATTGGGAGAGTTAGCCAATTCATTTAATGTGTTAACCAAAGGCCTCAATGATATGGTCGCCAAAATTCGCGACACCGCCGAGAAAGTCAATACCTTAGCCCAGGGCCTATCCAGTTCTACTGAAGAGATGAATGCCTCGACAGAAGAAGTGTCTTCTACCATTCAGCAAATTACCCAAGGCATAACCACGCAAGCCCGTCGGACAGAACAGACTACCAGCATTATGGATAAGATGGCAAGTTCCGTAAAGCAGGTAGCGACTAATGCTAACGAAGGTTCCAAGGCTTCCAATGAAACTGCAAGATTAGCCCAGCAGGGCATGGAGGCGTCTGAGCAGGCAGTGCAAAGAACTACGCGCATTACCGAAGTGGCCGGCGAGATTGCTACCGTGGTCGGAAAATTAGGAGAGCGTTCGCAGGAGATTGGCAGGATCGTGGAAGTAATCACCAACATCGCCGACCAAACTAACCTTTTGGCTTTGAATGCGGCAATTGAGGCAGCCAGGGCAGGAGAAGCGGGGAGAGGTTTTGCCGTCGTTGCCGAAGAAGTAAGAAAATTAGCCGAGAATTCCGCCCAGGCCGCAGAGCAAATTGGCAGTTTAATCCGCACCATACAGCAAGAAACAGCCAGCGCGGTTGGTTCAGTGCAAACTGCTTCTAAAGAGGTGGAAGAAGGTAGGGTAGGCATGGAAAGGGTTCGCGAAGCCTTAGATAGAATTTTAAAGGCCGCAGAACTAACGGCTACTCAAGTTGAGGAAATTGCCCACGCTTCGGAAGTCCAGTTGATTAATGCCCAAGAAGTAAGTAAGGCGATTGAAGAAGTAGCTGCGATTGCCGAAGAATCTGCTTCTTCTACTGAAGAAGCTTCGAGTTCGGTAGAGGAAGTTACGGCAAGCATGCAAGAGATGGCTGCCAATGCCCAGGAATTAGCCAGGATGGCTGGCGACCTGAGAGAATTGGTGAGAAAATTTAAGGTTAAGAATTAAATCTCTTGACATATATTCAAATTTTGTTATACTTATCCTAAATTTTAAATTTGGAGGGGAATTGCTAAAGGCGAAGCTCAATGAGGAGTTCCTGGTAAGATCCCCGAGAAAACCTAAGTCATTATTTCTTTTCCTATCTCCGCCAATTGAGGCGGAGTTTTTTTATAAAAATTTAGTCAAATAAAAAACCTAGTTACCAAATAAAAAAAGGAGGTTAGGCGATGAAAAATAAGACAAAGCTTGCGGTTTTTCTTCTGGGTTTATTTCTTGGATTAGTTACTTTGATGCTTTGCGTAAGCGAGATTCAAGCAGCAACCATCAAATTAGGCGCGATTATTGATAAGACCGGAGCTACCGGTGACGTCGGTAAATGGGCTTGGAGAGGAATCGAGGACTTCGTTACTTACATAAATGAAAAGGGCGGAGTAAATGGAAAAAAAATTCAATTGATAATAGTCGATGATGAATACAATGTAACCAAGGCCTTGACGCTATACCAGCAGCTTAAAGCCGAGGGCGTAGCAGGTATTATCGGTTGGGGTACAGGCGGAGCCCAATCGCTATCTCCGCACGTAAATAATGACAAAATTCCTTTTATACCCGGTTCTTTAGCGGAAAGCCTAGTTGATCCGATTACCCCTTATGTTTTTCTCTTCAGTCCTTCTTACAATGACGAGTTTTTTTCCTTGCTAAGGTATGCCCATTCTCATCCCAAACAATCAGGTAGGCCAGTACGAGTTGCTTTTGCGTTTAATAGCAGTCCCTATGGGATGGGCCCTATTGCACCCGCAGAAAAATTAGCCAAGGAATTAGGGGTAGAGATTGTAGGTAAAGAAATAGTTGAGCTTAAGGCAGCTGATGCCGATGAGCAAATGACCAGGCTCCTTGCCGCAAAGCCTGATTATCTTCTTACTCAAGAGACTGCTCCGGCAACCATCGCTATCTTAAAGAGCTGCAAGAAAGTAGGGTTAGATACGACAGTAATGGCTACTTTCTACGGCGGAGATGAAAAGATAATTGACGCAGTCGGCGATGCAGCCAAGGATTATGTTGTAGTCAGCCCTTTCAGCAAGTGGTACGATGAAGGGATTGAGGGGATAAACGTGATCAAGGAATTTTCCAAGGCCCATAATCCCGATATGAATGAATGGCCTTTGACCTATATTGAAGGATGGGTTTTGGCTTCGATATTTACTGAAGCAATAAAGAACGCCGGTGCTAATGTTACAGGAGAAACAGTGCAAAGAGCCTTGGAAGCAATGAAAGGTTTCAGTACCGGTGGATTAAGTGCTAACATAAGTTTTAACCCCGCGGATCATAAGGGGGCAAGCGGCACTAAGTTATATAAAGCAGACATAAATACTAAACGTTTTATCCCGCTTAGCGGTTGGACTGAATAAGTAAAGCGCGAATAAATTAATTAGGCCGTCGTGAGACTAAATATCCGCACGAAGACAATCGGGCTGTTTGTGCTTCTGTTTACGGGAAGCGTTTTTTTCTTGACCTTCTTTTCCGTCTATCAGGTCAAGAAGGGGGTTATGAATGAGCTTTACGTAAAGTCAGAGGTGCTGGCTAAGAGTTTAGAATCAGCCTTAAAACAACCCCTCGCCCTCGGTATGATTTCTACTATACAATACCTCCTTAATTCAACCAAGGAGACCTCTAAGGATTTAGTCTATGCCCATGTAGTAGATATAATAGGATTATGCGTAGCTAGTACCGATACCGCTCTTTCAAGAAAGTTGCTTAATGAGAATCAATTTGATAAAGATGCCCTTGAGGCTAGCGAATTTACCAGAGTAACAGTGCCCGGAAAAAAGAATATTTTTGAAGTTAGGTTGCCGATAAAATCCCAAGAAGACGGACAAAAAATAGGCACCTTGCGTACAGGCATGACCACTTCTTTTATGGATAGCATAATTTCCGGGATGACTAAGGTAATAGTGGGGATAGGTTTTATTATACTTATTTTGGGCGCAATGGTATTCAATTATATAATCACCGCAGGTATAATAAAGCCCCTCAATGAGGTAGTGGCGATTCTAAAGACCCTGGTTACCGGTGGAGGCGATTTAACCCAGCGTATTACCGTCGGTACAGACGATGAGATTAAGGATGTAGCTACTTTATTTAATACCTATATGGATACATTGAATAGCATGGTAGCAAAAATCAGGGCTACAGCAAGTAGCGTTTCCGGGACTTCCGAGCAGATGTCTGCGTCGACTCAGGAGATGAACTCTTCTACTCAGGAGGTCTCTAATGCGATTAACCAGGTCAGTAAAGGCGCCAGTACACAAGCCAGTCAAATAGAACAGACTTTTGAGACCATGGAAGACTCGGCCACCAGCCTGAAACAGATGGTCGCTAATGCCCAGACAACCAGTCAAGCCATTAGTCAGACAAGCGTTAAGGCTGAGGACGGACGCTTAGCTGCTAAAGAGGCAGTGGAGAAGATAGAACGCCTGGCTAATACCGTAGTTGAAACTGCTAAAGTCATTCAAAATTTAGGCCAGATGTCCAAGCAGATCGGTGAAATCACTAAGACTATCACCTCAATTGCCGATCAGACTAACCTCTTAGCCCTTAATGCTGCTATTGAGGCAGCGAGGGCTGGTGAAGCAGGCCGTGGTTTTGCTGTAGTTGCTGAAGAGGTACGTAAACTTGCCGAGGGCTCAGCCGTAGCTGTGGACAAAATCGGTGGTTTAATTAAAAGCATACAAGGTGAAACTAACCGTGCTGTAACCGCGATTGAAGTGAGCTCTAAAGCAGTCCAGGAAGGCAAGTTTCAGGTAACAAATATTGCGGAAGTACTGGTTGCAATTAATAAAACCGCCAAAGAGGCTAATAGTTTAGCTAATCAGATTGCCCTCGCCGGACAGGAGCGCGTACTCGAAGTAGAGCGTGTGGTTAAAACCATACGTGAGGTGGCTACCATTGCCAAAGAATCAGCTGCTACCGCGCAGCAGGTATCTTCAACTACCGAAGAACAGACTGCTTCTATGGAGGAAATGTCTGTTTCGGCGCAAGAATTAGCGAATTTGGCAGGAGACTTGAAAGAGTTAACCGGTAAGTTTAAAATAAAAGAAGCTTAAGTAACGGGTTAATTTATATAGAGTTAGAGCAAAAAAAATCTCTTGACATATATTAAAATTTTGTTATAATACCTTTTAAGTTAGGCGAAGAATTTAATCTTATTTTATTAACCAAATTAAGGAGGTGGAGGATGAAGAAATACCTGGTTTTAGTTTTTGTCTTCGTTTGTTTTCTTGCATTTACTTCTTCTTCTTTTGCGCAGGTGAACTTAAAAGGTGGAACGTATGCCAGGGTCAGGCATGAGTTTGTAAAAGACTGGGTTGACTTGCAGACTTCGAATTCTACTCTATCCAAGGAAGGCAAGGACAACCGCAGCTATTTCCGCTTCAAAACTTCTCTTTGGGGTCAGATGGATTACGGTAAGGAGCTAAGCTTATACGCAAAACTTACCAATGAAAACCGGGCCTATACCTATTATGTAAAAACACAAGCCGCAGGGCCGCAGAAGAAGAGTTTTCCTTACCAGTTTAACGAAATTTTCTTTGATAATCTCTACTTGGATATTAAGAACTTCCTGAAAATGCCCGTCGACCTGCGTCTGGGAAGACAGGACCTTCTGGGCCAATACGGCGAAGGTTTTCTCATCTTTGACGGTACTCCTCTCGACGGAACGCGAAGTTTCTGGTTTGATGCTGCCAAGGCTGTTTGGCGCATAGACCCCAAGAGCACCTTGGATCTGATATATATAAACCAACCCAAGGTAGACGACATATTGCCTATCATTAACAGATTCCACGGCCAGCCGGCAGGGACCTCGCCATGCGCTGAAACAACCTATCCTAAGTTAAAACCAGAACAGCAGCTTAACCGCAGTGATATGCAGGGATTCGTGCTTTATCACAAGACTGATTATTTTAAGAATCTGCATCTAGAGAATTATTATATCTATGTAAGAGAAGAATCAGATCTCTCTGCAGCTAAACCGAATACTAAGTATAAGACCACGCTGAATACTTTCGGCCAATTCGCCAAATATACCATTTCCTCCTGGACTCTAAGAGGCCAGTTCGCTTATCAGACCGGCGAGTACGGCGCTTTTGATTGGAAATCCTACGGCGGCTATGCCTTCGTAGATAAGAGTTTCAAAGAAAAACTTTGGTCACCCATTTTTAGCACAGGTATGTATTATCTATCCGGCGATGACCGCACCACCGACCACTTTGAAGGCTTCAACCCGGTGTTTAGTAGAGGCAATCCCATGGCTACAGAACTGGGTATGTACATAGTAATGAATGACACCGATCTTTACTGGTGGAGCAATGCCCAAGTTTACAAACTATCCATGACGCTTAGCCCTACCAAGAAAACCAAGCTATTTGTCTCTTACAATTACTTGAGGGCTAATCAGGATCCTCCTGCCGGCAGCGCTCTGTTTGCTTATGATGGCGGCAAGAATAGAGGGCAGCTGCCTCAGATGTCCTTGACTTATGCTTTGAACAAGAATATTTCCTTCTTGTTGCTGGCTGAGTATTTTATACCTGGTAATTTCTATCGCGATAAAGCCGACACAGCAGTATTGACCAGAAGCCAGGTGGAAGTCAAATTCTAAGATGAACAATTAGATTCAGCAACGCTTAGGGGGCAAAAGAGAATTCTCTTTTGCCCCTTTTAAAAGAACTAAAATATGAAAGAAAGGAGGGAAAACATGAAACATTTGAGATTGATTTTTTGGACACTCTTAATTTTAGGTTTTATTACCACAGGCCTCCAAGCCCAAACCGTGAAGAATGTGCTTTTAGCAGTAAACGCGGATAATCCGGATTATGCTAATGCCCGAGGTGCTTTTAAAAATACCTTAGAAGCAGAAGGTGCTAAAGCGGGCTTAGCCATAAAGTTTACGGTTTTAGATACGAAGGGAGACAGGGCAGCATTTTTGGCTAGACTTAAGGAACTTGAGCCGACAATAGATTTAATCTTTGTTCCCGGAACTCCTAATGCCATGGCAGTTAAGGAAGCCGGAATTACCAAGCCGGTAATCTTTACGGCTCTTGCTAACCCTGTAGGAGCAAAATTGGTGAATAGCTTAGATGCGCCAGGGACAAACTTTACCGGCGGCCATTGCGCTGTGCCTGAAGATAAACAGCTAAGGGCATTATTAATGGTTCTTCCTAAGGTTAAGAAAATTGGGATTCTCTATAACCCGGAAGACCCTGCGCCTGCTAGCCAGGCCAAGAAATGGAAAGATGCTATTGCTGCCCAGGGATTAGAGGCAATAGATTTTTCTATTCCTGCTACTACCAAATCTGCTGACGAACTTGCCGAAGCTACCAAGCCGATAGTCGGCAAAGTTGATGTTGTTGTTACTACTGCTGACGCTAAGGTTTCACCCTATGGAGAGGGTATGATTAGGATAGCCAATGAGAACAAAATCCCTACTTATGTATCCTTAGGCCAATTGGTCAATAAAGGCGCCTTGGTATCCTTGGGTTATAATTTTGTCGAAGGAGCAAAGCTCAATGCTACTCAAGCTGTTCAAATCTTAAATGGCAAGAACCCAGCAGGGGTAGCCGTGACTACCTTTCCTGAGTACAGGTTAGTGGTTAATACCAAGACAGCAAAAGCGATCGGCGTAGAAATTCCACTCAAGGCCTTAAAGATGGCCTCTGAGGTAGTTCAGTAAATAAATAATAAGCTTAAGGCTAAGGCTAAGGTTAGTATTTTTTCTCAACTTTAGCCTAAAACCTTAGCCTTTTTATTTAGTAATCGTTAAATTTTAAGAGAATAAATCGGCGGGACCAGTTTATTTCTTGCGGAATATGCGCGCCTTAATGTCCGCCTCATCGAAAATTTCTTTTATTTCTCCCCACATCGTTTCTACCTTGCCCATTACCAGATAACCGTTTGTCCTTAAAGATTTGTAGAATTTCATCAGGAGTTGTTCTTGCAGGCTGCGGGTGAAATATATAAATACATTGCGGCACAACACAATATCCGTATCATTGATATTCTCCTGAGATATCAGGTCCAGATACTGCAATTTAACCATGTTTTTTATTTCGGGTTTTATCCTGTAGCGGCCGTCAAGAAGAGTAAAATAGTTTTTTAAAAGTTCTTCATTGATATTCTTGAGGCTTTCTTTAACATATTCGGCATTCTCCGCCATCTTTAAGGATTGCCTGTCAATATCCGTGGCGAAGATCTCCGGCGCATATTTCGGGGCATTCAATTTTTTGAGAATTTCTTTTACCAAAATCGCTACAGAATATGGTTCCTCGCCGTTAGCACAACCGGCTGACCAAATTCTTAAAGGCCCTTTCTCTTTAATTTTTTGGCGCAGGAGATTTTCTAAGATATTTCTTAGGCTTAACCATATATCGGGGTCGCGAAAGAATTCTGAGACGTTGATGCAGAGTATTTCAAATAATTTCTCGTATTCCTCGGGCTTGTTAATTAATAATCTCAAGTAGCCGGCATAGGATTCGGCTTTATTTAAGCGCATCCTTAAGGCAAGCCTGCGTTTTAGAACCTCTTCGCGGTAGTGCCGAAAATCCAAGCCCCTATCCTCTAAGATTTTATTAAGCAGGAGTTTAAAGGCCTTTTGCCTGTCTTCTTTTTGCTCGTGTTGCGGATTTTTGCTTATCTTTTCTACCGCTTCTATAACTGCTTTGGCAATCTGGGCCTGATGCTCAATGCGGGTTTCTTCGATTACCGCTCTGAGGCTTGCCTCTTCGGTAGTTACGTATTTAGCCGGGACGCGTGATAATACTTCTGCCAGCATCGCGTTTTTACAGAGGCCGCAAGTGCAGATATCAAAACGCAGGGCCAGGGAGTTATTCAGGAAATCCGTTGCCATATCCTCAACAATATTTCTAAGTTTCTCAGCCATAAGTAGTCATAATATATCATAAATAATAAGATTTGAAAAGGGATTTTTTCGTCAAACGTAACCGAATTTTAAATTCACATTATCCACATTATTTTCTTGCTTTTTCCCAAAAATATAGTATAATTATATTAGATAGTATTAAACTATATCAGAGGCTTGAAAAGAGGTCTCTGAAAAATAATTTAGAATGAGACCTCTGATTACACAGATTTTAAAATGATTACACAGATTGTTTAATTGTAATCTGTGTAATCTGTTTTTTCCCGCTAGACGCGGGATCCCGCTAGATAAAAGATTGTTGAGCGGGATAATCGGTGTAATCATAAAAATAAGGTTTTTTAGAGCTCTCTAAAATGGAAATTTATACCGTTGATGAGGCGGCAAGAAGATTAGGGATATCCAAACAGACCTTGGTCCGCTACGAGAAAAAGGGAATATTGCCTAAGGCAAAAAGAAATCGGATCAATCAGTGGCGGGAATACACTGATAAAGACATCCAGAAATTGGCCAAAGCCATAGGCAAGGGCGTGACGCTTATTGAATTGGCGATGGTAATCGTGATTGTAGGGATTTTGGCAGGCTTAGCTATGCCGCGCTTCGATAGTTTTTATTTTATGAAACTCAGCGGTGCGATGAAAAAGGTATCTTCAGATATTAGATATGCCCAGCAGTTAGCCATTTCTCAGCATGCGGATAGCAGGATAGAATTTTCCGGAAATACATATCGAGGTTGTTATTGTAATGAGGCAGACGGAGCTTGCACCACGGGTGCTTGCGGAAGCACAAACTGGAGTGCTATTACTGATCCTTTCACGCGGGGTAATCTGTTGGTTAACTTTAATACAGACCCGCAATATAGTGGTATAACTATTAGTAATCCTAGTTTTGGAGGAACCGCTACTCTTCGTTTTGACTGGATGGGCGTACCTCAGAATGCAAACGGCGCAAATTTAACAACTGAAGGCTCAGTTAATTTTTCCTATAAGGGTAATACCAGCTCTATTGCGGTTACACCTAATACCGGCAGAGTGAGAGCGCAATGATAAAAAAAGAAAAAGGCTTAACCTTAATTGAGATGATTAGCATAATTGTAATTCTCGGCCTGGCAATACCTGTGCTCTTGAATATGTGGGCGGATGTAGCCTGGAGGTCAAGCCGTTCTGAGGCCATTGCCGAGGCTACGTTTTATGCCCAGGAGCTAATGGAGGAAATAAGATCCAAAGATTTTGAAGACCCTAACCAAACTCCTGGTTTTGGAGCAGAAAGCGGAGAAAGCGGGCGCTCAAATTATGATGACGTAGATGATTTTAATGGCTACTCGGACGCTCCAGCTACTGGTTATACTCGTTCTGTAGCCGTGGATTATGTTAGTTTAAGCGGAACTACCTGGGCGCACTCAGTAAGTTCTACGGATTTTAAGCGCATAGTTGTTAGCGTGTCACGGACTGATAATTTTGCCAGCGACGTGAGCCTGATTACCATAGCGGCGGCGTATTAATTAAACTGTTAAACTGTTAAACTGTTAAACTGTTAAACTGTTAAACTGTTAAACTGTTAAACTGTTAAACTGTTAAACTGTTGAGATGAAAAAATATTTAGAATTGGAAGATATAAGTGCTTATAGAATTGCCTTTGATTTGGCAAATTATGTATGGGATATTGTAATTAAGTGGGATTATTTTGCTAAAGATACAGTTGGAAAACAGTTAGTTAAGGCAGTTGATTCTATATCTGCCAATATTGCTGAAGGTTTTGGCAGATATTTTAAGAAAGACAAGGTTAATTTCTATCGTTATAGCTATGGTTCGTTTGATGAATCTTTTGATTGGATTGAGAAGGCAAATAAAAGAGGTTTATTAAAAGAAAATGAATTTCAGCATATTGCTGAAGAACTAAAAAAGTTACCGAAGGAAATAAATCACCTTATCAATTTTACTAATGAGAAATTATCAATATAACAATTTAGCAATAGAACAATTTAACAATAGAAAGGGCGTAACCCTGATTGAATTAGTTGTGGTTATTACGGTTGTAGGAGTGCTTGCCGGGGTATCTTCGATGTATATTAAAGAAACCATAGATTTATGGCGTTTCTTGACTTTTCGCAGCGAAGTAGTTGCTCAAGGAAGGATGGCGCTTATCCGCATGGAACGCGAGATGCGTCAGGTGAGAGATAAAAATTATATCAGCACTGCTTCGGCTACGCAATTTCAATTTACCGATATTGGCGACAATAATATAAACTTTTATTTGTCGGGTAACAATTTGATGCGCAATTCTGATATTCTTGCGGCTAATGTAGAGAGCCTAAAATTTTGTTATTATAAGAATGACAATCAACCGGTTTGTTCGCCGGAGTGTGGATGCAGTGTTACGGGCGCAGGTTTAAGCACTATCTATCGTGTGGTAATAGAATTGCAGATAACCTCTGGCGGACAAAGTAAAACTTTAAGGTCGCAGGTATATCCCAGAAACATCATGTAGTGCGTTGTTTAAGGAGAAGAAATGAAAAGCGAAAAAGGCGTGGCGTTAATTATTGTTATCTTTGCGATGATGTTATTTGCGGTTTTAGGAGCGACCCTGGCAGTGATGCAGTCGGGCGATTTTGGAATTAATCTGCGCAATCTTGATTCGGAACGGGCATTTAATTTAGCTGAGGCAGGCGCGCAATGGATGCTGAATCAGTTAGTCAAAAATCCTGGCGGAGTAACCAAAGGTAATAGCTATATCCATACCTTGAATCTTGGTCAATATGAGGTCCTTTACCGCGATTCAGATACGGGTTTAGGTGAGCCGGCAGGGAATAGTGTAGTCGAATCCACAGGCCATATCCCTGCCCAAGCCCCGTATCGGGCCACGCGGAAAGTAAAGTTGATAGTTTCTTTAGGGAGTATTGATAAATCCGTGCAGGTAAGATACCTTTTTGATTGGTCAGGCGCGTTCTGGGAATCTCCAATTATATTTGGAGACATCGGTGTTACTAATCGCTCAGCCGATCCTAACGATGGTTATGAAGGCAATGGCGTTATGCCGCATAATCAAGATGCAGATGTGCATGTCCCTATTTACCCTGGCGGCGGCGCAAGGGATCTATTATCAGACGATAGCGGTTATCCTTTGATTGATATGGCGCTTATGGAATCAAGTGCGGGTTCAAATGTTTGGGCTCCGGCGCGGGCTGCGGAAATCACCAATATTCAAAACGCAGGAGGAAAGAGTACAATAACCTTAGACCAGAATATCTTTAGCGACGCCGGTCCTTTTCCATCATCAAAATTTAACGGTCAGGCCATAAGAAATACCTCTAAGGGAAGTTGGAAAAGCGGGAGTTGGCAGGCCATTGATACTAACGGAGTTTTAAGCGCCAATAGCGTACAATTGAGTAGCGTAGTCGATTGGGTTAAGAGAGACCTCATTGGAGGCACAGCAGGAGATAGGGTTTGTGTGGTTCCGCAAGTAACAACCACGTCTTGGTCAAAGCCTAACTTAACCGTTAATTTTAATTGTAGACTTGATCCAACGGTCGGTAACGTGATGAGAAATTTTACACACGGGACTTGGGATTATACAAACTGGGGAATAATTCAGAACGTAAGTCATCCTGGGGTTACCACAACACTGGTCATCCAGTTTGACAACAGTGTGAATAATGACCCGGGATGGCCAGGCGATTGGATAGGCGAGGTAAAGTGGTTCGAAAGAAACCATAATAATGAAATTTGGTACCTAAAGGGCGATATGCTCTATGATTTAAGGAGTAGGGACGCGAATTGTAACACATCTTCTTTTATTGCTGAGGGAGATATTGCCCTTATGGGCGGAAATACGATAAACATAACGGCACATGTTAAAACCTCAAGCAATGCGACGTTACCTAATCTAGCGAGTAAAAACGGAAATATATATTCGAGAGGCGGTTTAGCTTGGTTCAGGCGTATTTTTCAAGGCCTGGTCTACACTGAAAGCGGAAATGTGGATTTTGATAATATCAACGGAACCTCGGTTTATGGCTATAATGTTACTTTAAGCGGGTGGGTTAATTTAAATTATAATACGCCTTTTTTAAAATGGAGTAAATATGTAGATAAGGATGCCTTCTTTTCTACCTTCTCATCATTCAGCTGGCAGGAGCAGTAAATATTGTCATGGCCAACTACCAATATAATTTCAGAAGAATAAATAACCGGAGGGTGCTTATGTTGAGAACAGGGATTTTTTTTCTGGCAGTCATTGTTTTATGTTTAAGCCCGGCCTTAAATCTAAAGGCCCAGAAGTATACTGAGGAACAGGGAATAGTGCCGGCCTTTACCGAATGGTTGAACAAGATAGAAGCCAAGCTTGACAAACTTTCCATGAACGCGGATACTAATAAGGAAATTTTGCAGAAATTGGATTTAATCCTCAGCAAGCAGGCAGAGATTAAGGAAGAACTTAATACCATCAAGGTAAGGTCAACTCATCGTTAAAACTACACTTTGATAGAAAGTGAGAGAGCGCTGAAAAATTCTCTGTGAACGCAGATTTTCGCAGATAGTCTCATCGAAAAATCTGCGTGAATCTGCGTTTGATTTGCGTGAATCTGCGTTAAAAATACTTTTTTAGCAATCTCAACGAATTTCCTTGACAGTTAACCCCTAGGCTTGTAAAATAATAGCATTAAATAAGTTAGCTTAAAAAGGCCTAAATTAGAAAAAGCCAGAATTCTATCTAAAAAATATGACGGATTCTCCAAAAGCCGCTGAAGTTAAAGAATCTGCGCCGCCTAAGCCCAAATTTAAATTTTCCCTTGAGAAAATCCTTCCTTTCGTAAAAAATTTCTTTGCTTCCACGCAAAATGTCATCGGCCTGGATATCGGTTATAGCCACATCAAGGTAGTGCAGCTGCAGAGAGTCAGGCAAGGTTATGTGATTACCAATTATATCACCCGGGCAATTCCTCAGGGAGCCAAAGATAACTCGGCGCAAAAGAGAAAACTCGTCCGGGAGTTTGTGAAGGAATTTATTGCCGATAGCCGGATTAGGACTAACCTCGGGCGTTTAGCTATTACCGGCAAGGGGGTTTTTATTCTTTCTCTTACTGTCCCTAATCTGAGTAAGAAGGATTTAAGAGGTGCGGTGAGTATAGAACTGAAGAAGCGCCTTCCTTTTCAAATGGATTTAAGTAATGTATTTTTTGATTTTTTTGTTACTGAAGAATTACACGATGAGAAGGGTGTGGGTTTTCAGGTTACCTGCATTGCTGCCGACCGTCTTACCCTTGATGAACAGGTGGGGTTCCTTAAGGAAATGGGCTTAAGGCCGATGGCCATCAATGTAATTCCCGATGCCCTGGGAAATCTTTTGCCTTTCTGTCTGGAGTCTGAACCCGAAAAAACTATTGCGGTTTTGGATATGGGGGCTAGTACCTCTCTCTTGAATTTTTATAAAGGAAGCAGCCTGCAATTTTCTCGCGAGATACCCGTAGGCGGCGAACATCTGACTAAGTCTATGGCTAAGACTGTCACTACCTCGATAGGAGACGTGAATATTTCAGCTGAAGATGCGGAAAAGATTAAGCGGCAGTGTGGCCTTCCTTTAGACGAAGATGCCAAGATGCAATACCTTACTGACTTTGGCATATTATTAGGTAATCAGCTTTCTACCCTGTTAAGGCCAACGCTGGAACGGCTAGTTACTGAAATTTCCAGGACTTTAAGTTTCTATACCAAGACATTCAAGACGGAGAATATTGAAGAGATTTATCTTACCGGCGGAGGCTCGCGCTTAAAAAATTTAGATAAATTTCTTTTGTATAATCTGGAAGGCCTTAAGAAAGTGGAGAGTTTAAATACCCTTAAGGCAGTCAAGGGCTGGTCAGATATGGGTGTCTTCAAACAGGAATTGGTTATGGAGCAGGCAGCTAGCCACATGGCGGTGGCCTTTGGTCTTTGTTTAGGCAATGGCGGCAAAGTTAATCTTTTGCCTTTAAAAGAAAAGGTAGAACAGAAGGCAGTTTTCTTGATGACGCTCTTGAGGATTTTCTTTCCCATAATTCTCATCTTAAGTTTGGTTTTCTACGGCCTTGTTTATTTCAATGCTTATAAGTATAAGATATTGATTAGCAGGTTGGACCAGGGCATCAGCAGCTTAGAGCCTTATGCAGCAAGGGCCAGAGAATATCTTTCCACCAAGACAAGATTGGAGCAGAGAAAAGAGCTCTTAAAAAAAGCTGAAGGAAAACAGCCGCTGTGGTGGGGCGTGTTCAAAGAATTAAGTAATATTACGCCTGATGATGTGGTTTTAACGAGGATAGTTGCTGCGGAGAATAAAGACCCAAAAGAGGTCCGGCTGGTGGGTAAAATATTTGCTAAATATACTATAGTAGATGTGGCCTTACAGCAGTATATTATGGTTCTGGATGATTCGCCGTTTTTTAGTAACGTTCAGTTGGTTTCCAGTAAAACCGATATGTATTCACCTGTCCCGGCAGCTAATTTTGAAATAGCCTGCCAGTTGAATTACTAAAGGTCTCTGAATAAACTCCTAGAAATGATATCAGAGACCTTTGATTACACAGATTATTTAAGATTACACAGATTCTTCTTGTAGGACATTTAATCTGCGTAATCCCTGCCTGCGGCAGGCAGGTGCTTTTTCCCGCTAGACGCGGGATCCCGCTAGATAAAAGATTGTTGAGCGGGATAATCGGTGTAATCATAAAGAAATACTTTTTCAGAGGTCTCTACTAAAATGTTTAAGAAGACACAGAATAGAATGGTTTATGTGCTGGTAGTTTGCTCTACTTTTGTTTTCGTTTTGGGATTCATACATTTTTTTCTGGGCATGATAGTCCTAAGGTATGAGAAAAAGCAAAAGCAGGAATTGCAGCTAAAACAAAGCAAGATTGAGGAGTCTGAGTCTTTGATTAAAAGATTCCCTGATCCTGAGAAGGCAATCGAGGAGATGGAGAAGAAAGGCCAGGAGCTCAGGGAGATGGGATTAACCCGAAAACAGACCCCCCGGCTGATACAGCTATTGGGCCAGGCTGCGGTTAAGCTTAACATCAATAAGGTAATTTCCATCAAGCCGCGTGATGATATAAAATTAGGCAATGAAGTTTTGCCGGCGGGGGTAAGCAAGGCTTATATAGAAGTAATCATAAGCTGCACTTACCAGTTAATCGGGGAATATATCAAGGCCTTAAGCGAATTGCCCGTTAGATTTATTATTGAGAACTTGGCTATAGAAGAAGGCGGCCCGGTTTCTGAGGCAGATAAAACCCCGGGTAAATCTGAACTAAAGCCGAATGAACTTCGCGCGACCTTGCTTTTGAGCACGTATATGGTTTGGGAATTATGAGTAAGCAGGTTAAACAATTAATTATACTCGCAGGATTAATTTTATTTATGGTAGTGGTTATGCTAAATAATTTCAAGGCGACAAAAAATAAATCGGCGCGAAAACAAACAGTTACTCCTACATCTGCTTCTGTAGTTAATCCGGGAGTTAATCAGGAGAATAAAAACGTTTCCGCTCAAGCCGCGGGAGCTGTGGATACTAATAAGCTCGGTTTGCAGAGGCAACGTGCCGGCCAAGCTTGGGGAAGAGACCCGTTTCGGATGTCAGCAAGTAAAGAATACCAACGCAGCGACCTTATATTGAAAGGCATATCCTTTGGAGGAGACGGCAGGGGTTTTGCCTTTATTAATAATGATATTGTTAAGCCGGGTGACAAGTTAGGAGATTATGAGGTTGTTTCAGTCGAAAGGGACAAGGTCTTAGTGCAAAAGAAGGATAGCCAATCCTTTTATTTAACTTTGCCTAAAGAATAAATATGATACCTCATCAACTAAATAATATTATGATTACACCGATTAAAAGGCAGATTACACAGATAACGTTACCGTTGTTAATCTGTGCAATCCCTGCCTGCCGGCAGGCAAGTTTTTTAAAAATCTGTGCAATCAATACAATCATTATTTTTTAGACAAAGCAATATGAAACGCTAAAATCCTAGAGGTGAGAGATGAAGCCAAATTTTAGATTAGTAGTTTTCTTGATCTTAATCTTTTTATCCTCTGTGGCCAGTATTAACCAGGCCCAGGAAAGCACGGTTAGTCAGTTGATTGAATCCTTGGAATTTCGCGAGGTTGATATCAAGGATGTCTTAAGGCAATTAGCCAAGCAATACAACCTAAACATTGTGTTCTCCGAGAAAGTCAGCGGCTTAATTACCGTGCAGTTAGTCAATGTTACGCTCGAAGAAGCCCTGGATTCCATTATTACGGTGAATGGTTTTGTTTATACTAAGAAGGGCCAGGTGATTAAAGTTACTACGCCTTCCGAAGCGCAGCAGGAGGGTAAGCAAACTAAACTCTTTAAGTTAAATAACGCTAATTCTTCAGTGCTTAGAGACAGCTTGAAAAAAGTTTTAACTCCTGATGGCTCTATCGAGGCGGATAGCCGTTCGAATTCCTTAATCGTAACCGATACTCTTTCGGTAATCAATAAGATTGAAAATATGATACCCACCCTCGATGAGGTTACTCCCCAGGTATTGATTGAGGCCAGGCTTATCGAAACCTCTTTAAGCAGAACTGAGAAACTCGGCATCGATTGGACTACCACAATTACAGCTATCGGCGCAAAAGTGCCCACTACCTCTCCTTTTAATGCGCAAAGTATTATTAGTGACAGGTTTAGCAAAGACCTTATTCCTCTAAGTAAGCCAAGTGAGGCAGGGACAGTAGGCGATTTTCCCAATGTTGGTACCGGGCCTCCCTTTCAAGGGCTTAACACCAGTTTCCCGTATGCGGTTAAAAGTGATTTTACCTTGGGTACCCTAGATGCCAGTGCGTTTAAGACGATTTTGGATTTTATCAAGGAACGCCAGAATACAAAACTGGTTGCTAATCCCCGTATTGTTACTCTAAACAATCAAAAGGCAACCATCAACGTGGGCAGGGTCCTTTCCCTTCCCTTGTATGAAAGAAATGAAACTACGGGAAATATGGAAATAACTGGCTGGGAGAAGCAGAATGTAGGGGTAAGCCTGGAGGTTATTCCTCAGATTAGTCCGGACGGGCACATTAAATTAAAACTCAAACCCGATGTGAGCAGCCTTGTTGGTTATGCCTCTACGCGAAACGGAGTGAACGAAGGCCCGATTACCTCCACCAGAACTGCAGAAACCGAGGTTATGATTAAAGACGGCCAGACCGTAGTCATCGGCGGGTTGGTGAAAGAAGAATCGCTTACCAAGATAAAGAAGATTCCTATTTTAGGCGATCTGCCTATTATCGGCCTGGTTTTTACCCGCAAGGAAGTGAGTAGTTCAGCTAACCCTACGGAAAAGACGGATTTACTAATCTTTGTTACTGCCACGATAATCAAAGAAAAAGCAGATAAATTAGTTGCCTGGGAGACTAACTTGATTACCTCGCCTCCCCGGCCTTTTAAATTAGGAATGCGGGAGGTTAAATAAAAATAGATATAGATAGAAAAGATCCAATCAGGGGGTTAATAAAATGAAGGATAAGAATTTTTTGATTTTTATTATTTTTTCCGTAATTGTTTTGTTGGCTTTTTTATTTATTTCAAGGCCGCTTAATAAAAAAGATTTGAATTTACGGCCGACAGAGCCCCAAGGTTCGACCATTGCTAAATTAGAAGCGCAAATTCAACAATTGAGTAATTTGGTACACGCCTCGGGACAGACCAATCTTTCTCTACAGAAGGAATTGGTAGTCCAGAAAGAAGTGCTGCGTCAGAGCAGGGAGAGAAGATTGGAATTAGAGCAGAAATTAAACGATGCGCTTACCCAAAGCGATGCCTTAAGTAAGGAATTAGAGCAAGCCAAGTCAGGGTTATCCGATTTGGAAGGATTAACCGCTCCTATCAAGGCAAAATTAAAAGAGATAGATAATTCTCTGACAAATTTCTTTCTTAGGCCTAGGCAAGAAAAGGAGTTACTTGCGCAGCTAGGAAGCATCAACAAAGAGCTGGATGCCCTTGTCCATTCGATCCCTGACCTGGTTAAGGAGAATAAGTCTTATAAGGAAAAGGCGCAGAGTTTAGCGGTTTTATTGGAAAAGAAAGAGCAGGATTTGTTGACCCTTAAGAAACAAGCGGAGCAAGAACAGATTTACAAGCAATCCGTTAACGATAAAATCAATGCCTTGACTCAAGAACTAAAGGCGGTAACCAAGGCCAAGGCTGCCTTAGAACAAAAAAGCGCAGATTTGGATAAGGCTATTGAAAAGATTAAGCAAGAGAACTCTTCTTTGAATCAAGCCCTGATTAAGTTTGATCAAGAGTTAAAGGAAGCCAATAATAGACAGATGCAGGCTAACAAAGAAAAGGATTTGGCGCTGAACCAAAGAGATGAAGCCATAAAACAAAAAGACCTGGAGGTAAAGCAAAAAGAAGAAGCCCTGAAGAAACAAGAGGAACAGGCGGGAAAAATTATTTTGCTCACTCAGGTCAATCAAGAATTGGAGAAAGGGATAAATTCCCTGAAGGTAGAGTTAGATAAGCTAAACAAAGATTATGCTGCTTGGCAGGCGGAACAAAAATCCGCGCAGGATATTATTAAGCAGAATGAGGCGGAGCTGGGCAAGCGGGCGGATAAGATACTGGTTTTACAAGAGAAACTCTCTGATATGGAGGCGAAGTTAGGGGAAATAGATTCGAAATCCAAAGGCATGCAAAAGGAGTCTGCGCTTTTAAGAGAACAATATGTGTCTATTCAATTAGAAAAAGAGAATTTAAGGGGCCAGTTAGAGCAGACAAAAATCAAGTTGACTAATTTACAAAGCCAAATCTCACAGACTCTCCAGTTAAATGCCGACTTACAGAATCAATTTCAGCAGATTAATAGCATCCTAAAGAGCCCTGAGCAGCCTCAAGGTTACACAAAGGAAAAACCGGTGTTATCCGGTGCCTCTAAAAAAGTGGAGGTAGAGCTTTACCCCCAAAATAAATCCGAGGTAAAAGATGAAAAGTGATTACACAGATCTTAAAAGAGATTACACACCTCACCTGCTCAGGAAGGCAGGCCTGCCTTGTCGGCAGGCAGGCCTGCCTTGTCGGCAGGCAGGGATTTTCTTGGCTTGTTTAATTACATTATGCCTGCCGTTAAGTTTGACTGCGCAAGAAGAAGTGACGTTAACACCTGAGCAAAAAATACAGAAGGCCCAGGAGCATTATTCCAAGGGGAAAGAATTAATTCAGTCTCAGGATTACCAAACCGCAGACGAGGAATTCAAAAAAGCCCAGCAACTTTTAGAAGGCGCTTTACCGCCGCCGGTTGAGCCAATGCAAGGATCGATACAGGAGAGTGAGCCTCTGCCTGCTTTAGCAGCAGCTAATGTAGCAGCGCCTACTCCTGCGCCAGCGGTTAATGCAGCTAAGGTTCCTGGCCTAAGCGAGCCTGTTTCTTTTGCTATGAAGGCAAAAGAGTCTGACCAGAATGGCCAGTTAGAACAGGCGATTGCCCTTTATATTAAAGCGGTGGATCTTGAGCCCCGTAATCCCGAGCTGCATTATAATCTGGCTGTGGAATATTTGAAGGCTTATAACTATAGCTTAGCCGAGGAAGAATTTAAGAAAGTAATCGCATTGGATCCTAAGGACAAGGATGCCTACTATAATCTGGGCGTGCTCTATGAAAGTTATATCATTGACAAAAAACAGGCCATTTTCTGTTACACTCAATATCTTAGGCTGGCTAGCCGTGCGGATGATAGAAATAAGGTTAAGGGCTGGATTAAGCAGATAAACCAGGAGATAACAAAAAAAAATGACTGATGAGGAATTAGAAAGCCTATTAATGAGTTCGGGGTTAATCTCGCAGGAAGAGCTGAATAAGGCTGTTGACGAAATGAAGAAGTTAAAACGGCCTTTAGAAAAGGTTATTGTAGATAAGCGCTTCTTATCCCGCGCCGCTCTTTATGAGACAATTGGTAAACACCTCGGTTTTACTTACATCAATTTAGACAATGTAAAGTCTAACGAAGAGTTGATTAAGATTATGCCTGAGGATTTAGCCAAACAGACGCAATCTATTCCGATAATGATTGAGAACGGCACTCTTCACGTGGCTATGGCTGAACCCAATGACCTTTACGCCACGGATCAAATTCAATTGCACACCAATATGCCTTTGGAGATATATTTTTCTTCTCTGGATGAGATTAAAGGAGCGCAGAACAAGGTATATATCGAACGCAAGATTACCAAGGATTTATTAGAGGGATTAGCCAAGGCTCCTTCGGAGACTAAAGGAATGGCTGCGGCTGAAGGCAGTTCCATAATGCAGCTGGTGGATTTGATTATTGCCCAGGCCGTGCGCGACCGGGCTTCAGATATACATATCGAACCAGAGCAGGATATGACGCGTATCCGATTTAGAATAGATGGCATCCTGCATGAAATACCCTCGCCGCCAAAAGACTGGGAGGCGCCTATTATTTCCCGAGTTAAGGTTTTATCGGGTATGGATATTGCAGAAAGCCGTGTCCCTCAGGATGGCCATTTTCAGGCTAGGGTTGATGAAAGGATTATTGACTTCCGTGTTTCGACAATTCCTACTGTTTTCGGGGAGAATCTGGTTATGCGTCTTTTGGATACCGCTTCGGTAATGATTGGTATCGAGAAACTAGGTTTTAGCACTTATGAGGAGCTAAAAAGATACGAGACTGTAATTTCTAAACCATACGGCATAATCCTTTCCACCGGTCCTACGGGCAGCGGTAAGACTACGACGCTATATTCGGCATTAATGAGGATAAATACCATTGACCGTAATATCATTACTATTGAAGATCCCGTAGAGTATCGTTTAGGCCTTATCCGGCAGATCCAGGTTAATCCGAAGGCAGGGATTACCTTTGCCAATGGCCTGCGTTCAATCCTGCGTCAAGACCCCGACGTAATTATGGTCGGTGAAATCAGAGACCTGGAAACTGCAGTGATTGCAGTGCAGGCTGCTCTTACCGGGCACTTAGTTTTTTCTACGCTGCACACCAACGATGCGCCGTCAGCAGTTACTCGTTTGGTAAACATGGGGGTGGAGCCATTTTTGATTTCCGCTTGCTTGATTGGGATAATGGCTCAACGTTTAGTGAGGGTCATTTGCGATAATTGCAAGGAGGCATATAAACCCTCGAAAGCGCTCACCGATAAATGGGGCCTGGGCGGTAAAGATAATATTTCCTTGTATCGCGGCCGGGGTTGTGAACAATGTAAAAGCACAGGTTATCGCGGCCGAACCGGAATATTTGAATTGATGCTTGTGGATGATGAATTGAAAGAACTAATTATTAGCCAGGCCTCGACAGTGGCTTTGCGCAAGAAGGCCCAAGAAAAAGGGATGCGGCTTTTATCTGAAGATGGAGTGAACAAAGTGTTGGAGGGCATAACCACCGTAGAAGAAGTGGCCAGGGTTTGCGAAGAACAGGCAGACATGAGGCCTGTGCCGCAAGGAGAAACTGCTGCCCTAGTTGAGCCGGCAGCTAAATCTGCGGCGGGTCAAGAAAGAAGCATACCCCGCGAGGTTAAATTGCAGTCTACGGAATTGCAGGAATATCAAAAGCGCATTGCCAGTTGGCTCGGCCAAAAGAAATAATCTATGTATGAGCAGTACTGGAACCTTAAAGAGAAGCCTTTTCAGAATACACCTGACCCGCGTTATTTATATTTATCGCCTCAGCACGAAGATGCCCTGATGAAACTTAGTTATGTGATTACTCAAGGTTTGGGTTGCGGTATGCTTACGGGCGTATTTGGCTGCGGCAAGACTCTGTTGGGTAGGGCGATTTTGAATGGCCTGGGCACAGATAGGGTTCGCTCTGCCTTCATCACTAACCCCAGTGTTTCTGAACCGGCAGAATTATTACGGGCAGTGGTGCGGGGCTTAAATCCTCAAGCCCTGCCCGAAAAAAAGACGGAATTGCTTGCCGATTCTATGCTTGAAAAACTAAACAATATTCTTTTAGATAATACTCGGGAAGGAAAGCAGAATATAGTAATTATTGATGAAGCGCACACCATAGAGGATGGCAGGATTTTTGAGCAGCTGCGCCTGATTTTGAATTTTCAGCTAGAAGATAGATTTTTACTCACTCTTTTAATCTTAGGCCAGCCTGAATTGCGGGATAAAGTTGATGCCAGCAAGCCCTTAGACCAGAGGGTAGCAGTGCGTTGCCACCTGGACGCCCTGAAAGAAGATGAGGTGGGCAATTATATCAACCATCGCCTAAAGGTAGCAGGACGAGAAGACCCCGCCGGTAATCAGGTTTTTTCTTCTGAAGCAGTCAAGGCTATTTTTCAACATACGGGCGGTATTCCCCGGCGCATAAATACATTAGGCGATTTGGTTTTAATGGAAGGTTTTGCCAAGAAGGCGCAAAAAATTGAGAAGGATGCGGTCAATTCAGTAATCAAGGATTTTAACCTGAGATAAAACATGCCCATTTATATCTATAGAGCAGTAGATTCTAAAGGCAAGATCGTCAAAGGCGAGCTGGAGGCGAGCGGTGAAGTAGAGGTGACTACTCAACTTGCTAAGATTGGATATTTGCCAATAAGTATAAGTTTTAAATCTGTCAAGACCGCATCGTTTTGGGAAGGTCTTTTCAAAAAAACCAAGAAGGTCAGCCCCGATGCTTTAGTCATTTTCACGCGGCAGTTCGCTACTATCATCAAGGCTGCGGTTCCCATAATCGAAGGCTTGGGGGTTTTGGCAGAACAAAGCGAAGACCCGGCTTTAAGGGGGGCGCTTAATCAAGTTACTCACGATGTAGAGGGTGGAGCAAGCCTTTCTTTTGCCATGGCTAAGCACCCCGGGGTTTTTTCTGAATTGTATGTCAACACCGTGATTGCCGGAGAAAGCGCCGGCGTTTTGGACAAGGTGCTCTTAAGGCTTGCCCAGATGCTTGAGGGTGATTTTGAGACCCGCACCAATATAAACGCAGCCATGCGTTATCCGATCATGGTGGTAATTGCATTGTTTGTTGCCCTTTTTGTACTGTCCGTCTTTGTCATTCCGCAGTTTGCTAAGATTTATATGGAAGCCAAGGTTGCATTACCTTTGCCAACCCAGGTTATGATAATTATAAGTACGCTGATCAGGAAATATTGGTTTATTACCTTTCCCGCCATTGTCGGTGTAGTTTTTCTATTTAAATGGTTCATCAATACCAAGCAAGGGAGATTTTTGTGGGATAGTTGGAAGTTTAAAGCGATAATCGTGGGCAAGGTTTATATCAAGATTACGATGTTGCGTTTTGCTTCAATGCTTAGCGTTCTTTATCAGGCAGGCTTACCTGTGCTTAAAACCATGGATATCGTGGGTATGACTATTGGCAATGTGGTTTTAGCTAAAGAGATAGAAGCTATTAAACGCGATGTTGCCGACGGAAAAGGGATTTCCGGCGGGATATTGAACAGCAAAATCTTTCCTCGGCTCGTAGGTTATATGGTTTCAGTAGGCGAAAAAAGCGGTTCTTTGCCTATGATGCTTGATTCATTGTGCGAATATTTTAGCTTAGAGGTAAGGACAATAGTCAAAAATTTAACTACGATGATTGAGCCGGTTATGACCGCAGTTTTAGGCGTAGCGGTCATGGGCATGGCCTTAGCAATATTCTTACCTCTTTGGAATATGGTGCAAGTATTTAAGGGGGCGGGCGGGTAATGATTGTTTGGCTGTTCATTTTTATCCTGGTATTTATCCTTTATGCCTTTTTTATCAATAAGTATTGGGAGAAAAAGGTTAAAGATAAAACCCGTATGATTCAAGATGCAGAAGCCCAACTTATTCACATGGAGAAAATGGCTTCTTTGGGGACTTTGGCTGCCGGGATTGCCCATGAGATAAATAACCCTTTAAGCTTTCTGATCAGTAATTTAGAAACCTTAGAGGATGATTCGCGCAGCATCAACGAATCCGCCTCTTCCGGGAATCAGGTCAATAAAGCAGTAGTCGATGATTTAGCCTCCTTAGCCCATGAATCCTTAGAAGGGGCGTTACGCATAAAAAAGATTGTCCAGGACTTGCGCACATTTTCCCGGCGCAGCGAAACCCAGAAAGTGCCAATAGACGTAAATCAGGTCTTGGATGCCACTTTATCGATTGTCTGGAATGAGATAAAATATAAGATTACAGTGGTAAAGAATTATCAGGCCAAGGCGAATATTCTCGCTGACCCAACACAGCTGTCCCAAGTTTTCTTAAACATCTTAATTAATGCCAGCCAGGCAATTCAAGAGAAAGGCACTATAAACCTTGCGACCTATGAGGATGAAAAAAATATCTATATCAAGTTTCAAGATAGCGGTTCTGGTATCGCCTCCGATGTTTTACCTAAGATATTTGACCCATTTTTCTCGACGAAAAAAGGCACGGGGCTTGGCCTTTCAGTCAGCTACAATATTATCAAACACCACGCAGGCCAGATACAGGTGAAGAGCCAGGTGGGCGCAGGTACCACCTTTACTGTTATATTGCCGAAACTAAAATAAAACCAAATATCTTAAAAGAGAAGGAGTAAAGATGTCTTGGGAGGAAAAGAGAAAATTTAAAAGGGTATATACGAAGTTTCCGGTAGAGTATCGCAGCTCGAGCTTTTGGCAATATGTCGAGGCCAGGGATGTTTCTGCGGGAGGATTATTTTTGGTTACGGATAACGTAGAGCCCCCTAAGACTAAAATCGAAGTTATGTTTGAATTCGGGCAAGATAACAAAAAGTTTATTCACGCCGAAGGGGTAGTGGCCTGGAGCAGGCCAAAGCCCGGCAAGGATGAATCTGGCGAGATGCAGCCCGCAGGCATGGGCATTATGTTTACCAAAATTACTCCTATGGCAGCCAAGGATTTCATTGATCAGATGGTAAAAGGTATAAAGGAGGAAAAAAGTGGCTAAGCATACTATCTTACTTGTCGACGATGAACGTAATATCTTAAATAGCTTGACGCGGCTATTGAGGGAGGAGGAGCGCGAAATCTTAACCGCGGAAAATGCCACTGAGGGCCTGGAGAAAATTAAAAGCGTAAACGGGGTTGAACTGGTTATCTCTGACCACCGGCTGCCGGATATTTCGGGCATAGATTTTCTGATTAAAGTAAAGCATTCCTATCCTGATACGATTAGGATACTCATCACCGGCTATCCGGATTTATATTCTGCGATTCAAGCCATAAATATGGGTCAGGTTTACCGTTATATCCCCAAGCCCTGGGATAACGAAGAGTTAAAGCTTATCGTAAAGCAGGCGCTGGATTATTATGATGTGCTCAGGGATAACCGCACCCTTCTTCATATTGCCAGGCAGCAGGCTGAGTTGTTAAGTGATGTGCAGAAGAAATATCCCGGCGTTCCGAAGCAGGACATCGCTAAAAGCGGAGTATATATTATTGAGGAGCAGAAGGTCTCGGAGACCTTGGCGGATTTTATGAAAAAATATTATCCGCAGTCAGTAAAAAAATAAATGATGCAGGATCTACAGGCAAAACTTATTCAGGATAGCTGGATTACGCCCCAGCAGTTCAATCTGGCCAAGCAGGAAGCAGCCAAGCTGGCTAAATCTATTTGGGTGGCTTTGGTAAGGTTAGGTTATTTGACTGCCGAAGACTTAGCCATATTCTTTGCCCAAGAAACCGGTATTGCCTATGTGCGAATATCGGATTACGAGATATCTGGCGAAGTCGCCTCTTTAATAGATGAGGATTTCTGCCGCGAGAATGCGGTCATTCCTTTATTTAAAGTCGAAGATAGGCTATTTGTGGCTTTCAGCAATCCTTTAGATACAGCCTTGGTGGATAGATTAGCTAAATTAACGGTGTTAGATATTGAGCCTTTAATTGCAAGTGCGGAGTCGATAAGTAAGGCCTTGGATATCTATTACGGACTAAAAGACCAAGACTTTGCGATCGAAAAATTCGTGATGAAACAAGCTCCCTTGCGTAAGTTAAGCTTTTGGCGGGAATCCGAGAGGCTGCCTTTGGAGATTCCGGTATCGGTGAAAGTAGAGGACAAGAGGGTATTTTTGCATTATTCTTCTCCTATTGAGGGGGCTACCCGCAATATATCCGGAGGCGGCACAGCCTTGGGCTTACATATATTTCTTTTCATTCCCAAAGGCACTAAACTATTACTTGAGTTTAAATCAGTGGCTCAGCCAACCCAGGTAATTAAGGCCAAGGGCGAGGTGGTTTATTGCCGGATGGAAAAAGGGCAACGTTATTTTTTAGGGATAAAGTTTGCTGAGATTGATGCGCATAGCCGTAGCCAGCTCCTGGAATTGTCGCAGCATCCTTAAAAGAATACGGCTTCATAAAAACAGTATTTTTATGATTGCACAGATTAGAAAGGCAGATTGCACAGATTTCCGCCACAAAGATTGGCGGATCCGCCAAAGTATTATGGCGGAAAGTCCTCTTCAGGGAAAATCTGTGTAATCTTTTTGAAATCTGTGTAATCAGAGGTCGCTAAGTATTTTAGGAGTTTTTGAGCGACCTCTAAAAGAAAGAGAACAGTAAGAAGATGAGAAAAGGTTTAACCCTTATCGGAATCATGATTTTTATCGCCGTCATTTCTTTGATTGCCGCAGTGTCTATTTCTAAATTTTTACACGACCGTATCAGCACCAATGAATCCGTAGCCCAGGAGGCATTAAAGACTATTGCGGTGGCCTTAGAGAAATACGCTCAAGACCATAATGGTTTATATGCTGAAAGCGAGGCAAAGTTACTTCCGCGCTCAATCGGCGGCGAAGCAGAAGTGCCTTACTTTAATAAATCTTATTGCGGAAAGACTGAAAATGGTTATACCTTTAGCTGTAATTTAAAAGGTACGGGTTACACCCTTACTGCCAGGCCGCAAAACTGCACCACCGTAGGTACCAAGAGCTTTACCGTAACCACAGGCGGTGTTTTTTCTCAGGATGCCAACTGTACTGCTTCCGGCGGATAATAGTAAGCCATTCCTTAAACCCTCAAAGAGATAGCCCTTTTTAAAAATTTCTGGTGAGATTTTCTTGCCGTTTACGTCTATTATAGTGAGATTGACCCCAATATTTGTTTGACAGGTTAATCTTGGTAAGTTATAATATAAAGTCTAAAATTTAATCAATAAAATGGAGGCAGTTATGGTTACCGAAAAAAAATCACCGACTAAAGAAAGTTCCCAAGATATCTCGGACCGCCAGAAGGCTTTGGAGTTGGCGCTTTCGCAGATAGAAAAACAATTTGGCAAAGGTTCAATTATGAGATTAGGGGGTGAGGCGAGGGTTGATGTGGAGGCTATTCCTACTGGCGCGCTTACCTTGGACTGGGCTTTAGGTGTAGGAGGCCTGCCGCGCGGCCGGGTTATTGAGATATTCGGGCCTGAGGCCTCGGGTAAAACCACCCTAACCTTAAGCGTAATCAAGGAGATTCAGAAAAAAGGCGGGGTAGCTGCTTTTATTGATGCTGAGCATGCCTTTGATTCTACCTATGCCAAGATAATAGGAGTGAATTTAGACGACCTTTTAATCTCTCAGCCGGATACCGGAGAACAAGCCTTAGAGATCACTGAGACCTTAGTGCGCTCCAACGCCGTGGATCTGGTGGTAATTGATTCCGTAGCCGCACTTACTCCGCGGGCAGAAATAGAAGGCGATATGGGCGATGTCCATATGGGCTTGCAAGCCAGGCTTATGTCGCAGGCTTTAAGGAAATTGACTGCTGCCATAAGTAAATCGCGCACCTGCGTAGTTTTCATCAATCAGCTTAGAGAAAAAATCGGAGTAATGTTTGGCTCGCCTGAGACCACTCCCGGAGGTAGGGCGCTTAAGTTTTATTCTTCGGTAAGGCTGGATTTGAGGAGAATTGCCTCTTTAAAATCCGGGGATAATAGCGTGATTGGCGGCAGGGTCAGGGCCAGGGTAGTAAAAAACAAGGTTGCCCCGCCCTTTAAAGAAGCGGAATTTGAAATTCTGCACGCTGAAGGAATTTCTAAAGCCGGTAGTGTTTTAGATGCGGCAGTTAATTTGGGCATAATTGAGAAATCCGGGACTTGGCTTTCTTTTCACGAAGAGAAGCTCGGCCAGGGAAGGGACGTAGCTATAAAATCTTTAAAAGAAAAACCCAAATTGCAGGAGGAAATAGAAAAAGAAGTCAGGAAAAAGATTAGTTTAGGTTAATAGGGCTTCACAAAATTCGTTTCGCCCTTGATTACATTGATTAAAAATCAGATTACACAGATTAAACCTCGACGAGGACATCTGTGTAATCATTCTAAAATCTGTGTAATCAACAGCCCTTTAGACTAATTTCGCGAAGGGCTGTTAGGTTAGCGCTATGGGAGGCGGAGTTGGAATGAAAAGAAAAGGAATATTTTTCGGATTAAGTTTTTTGGTCATGGGTTTGATTATCGGCCTTTGGGTAGCCGCCGCCGAAACTCCTTCTACCTTTGAGGGTTTTAGGATGGAGGATGCGGTAATTAATGTCGCTAATACTACCGGTAAAGCCGTAGTCTCTATCAGCGTCGAGCATACCGCTAAGATTAGAGGCGGCGGCCAAAGACTTTATTTTAATTCTCCTTTTGGTGAGTCTCCCTTTGGCGAGAATGAACCTTTTCGCAGATTCTTTGATGACTTTTTCGGCGAGATGCCGGACAGGGAATATAAACAAATAGGTTTGGGTTCAGGGGTCATCATCGATGCTGAGGGTTATATTTTAACTAATGAACATGTAGTGGATGAGGCAGATAAGATTACGGTTACCTTACCTGACGGCCGAGAGCTCAAGGGCGAGGTTAAGGGTAAAGACCAGCGTTCAGACCTGGCAATTGTAAAAATAAACGCCAAGAATCTTCCTGCGGCATCTTTAGGCGATTCCAATAATTTAAAGATTGGGCAATGGGTAGTAGCTATTGGTAATCCCTTTGGCTTTGCCTTAGAGAATACTGAACCGACGGTGACTGCCGGCGTGATTAGCGCCCTGCATCGTTCTTTGGGCCGGGGCATTTCCCGGGAAAGGGATTATAGCGACCTTATCCAGACCGATGCCGCGATAAATCCCGGTAATTCCGGAGGGCCATTAGTTAATCTTAAAGGAGAGGTAGTGGGTATTAATGTGGCTATATTTTCTACTAGCGGCGGTTATCAAGGCATAGGGTTTGCTATACCGGTTAATAATGCCAAGAAGATTATTTCCCGGCTTATTGAGGGCAAAAAGATACTTTACGGCTGGCTGGGCGTAACCGTGCAGGATTTAACTGATGACTTAGCCAAATATTTTGGCCTGTCCGATAAAAACGGGGTTTTGATTAATAAGGTTTTAGAAAACAGCCCGGCCGAGAAAGCCGGAATGAAGGAAAGCGGCATAATTAAAGAATTTGACAATCAGCCGATTAACAATGTAAAGGAGTTATTGGCTAGCGTGGCCAAGGCTGAAGTCGGACGCAAAGTAAAAGTATTGGTCATGCGTGATAAAAAAGAGTTGGCTCTACAGGTAGAAATTGGCGAAAGGCCCGAGAATTTAGAGGAGGCTTCTCAGGGCGCAGCAAGTGCCGGTAATTGGCGCGGATTAGAGGTAGAAGATTTGAGTTCTCAAAATGCGCGCCGGTTTAGAATAGAAGAAAAAAGAGGGGTAGTTATTGTTAATGTTGAGCCGAATAGCCCTGCGGATGAGGCAGGCCTTGAGCCGGGAGATATAATTTCAGAGATAAATAAGGAAAGCGTAAAAAGCGTCTCGGACTACCAAAGGATTGTCGCTTCCTTAAAGGGGAATGCCCTGATCAGGACAGCCCGGGGTTACTTTATCGTCAAAGAGAAAAGTGAGTAACAAGAATACAGACGTTTTAAGGAAGGCCCGGGATTATGCCTTTCTTTTGCTAAAATTTAGGCTGCGCAGCGAAAAAGAGATTTATCAACGCTTAAAAAAGAAAAAGTTTGATGAAGGAATTGTTAGGGAGACGATCGCGTTCTTAAAAGACAAGAATTTTATTAACGATGATGTGTTTGCTAAGGTATGGATGGAATCCCGGATTAAAAAGCCCTTAGGCTTAATCCGGCTAAAACAAGAATTAAGGTTAAAAGGCATAGATAATGATATTATAGAGAAACAAATAAAAGAGATAACCCAGGATTATAGCGAAGAAGAGATAGTCAGTAAAATTACCCAAGATAAATTCAGAAAACTTAAAAACATTGAGCCCGTGAAGGCAAAAAGGCGAATCTACGCCTATCTTTTGCGCCGCGGTTTTTCTCCCGAAGCAGTTATTGATGCAATAAATAGAATATAAATATGAAAATAGCAAATTTAAAAAATCATTATTTTAACGCAGATTCTCGCAGATTGCCTGTCTGCCGACAGGCAGGCACACAGATACACGCAGATAAATATCTGCGACCATCTGCGTTAGATTTGCGTAAATCTGCGTTTTTAATATGCAGGCAGACCTCTTAAGAAAAAAATTCTTAGATTTTTTCAAATCCAAGAAGCACAGGATTGTCGAGGCGGATTCTTTAGTGCCGAAAGATGACCCTACTGTCTTATTTACGCCGGCGGGGATGAATCAGTTTAAAAGAGAATTTATGGGCTACAATTCGGGTTTTAGCCGCGCAGCTACCTGTCAAAGGTGTTTACGTACCGATGATTTGGAAAAAGTGGGAAAAACGCCAGGGCATCATACCTTTTTTGAGATGCTCGGTAATTTTTCTTTCGGTGATTACTTTAAGGAAGAGGCAATCGCTTGGGCTTGGGAATTTTTAACCCAGGAGCTTAAAATTTCTTCGGACAAACTCTGGGTTTCAGTATACGAAGATGATGATGAGGCTAATAAAATTTGGAAAGAGAAAATAAAGATTGGGCAAGATAAGATTATCAAATTAGGGGATAAAGAGAACTTCTGGCCGTCTGAGGCTAAAGAAAAAGGGCCCAACGGCCCTTGCGGCCCGTGTTCGGAGATATTTTTTGATTGGGGCAAAGACGCCGGTTGCGGTAAAGACGATTGTAATCCTTCTTGTAATTGCGGCAGGTTTGTGGAAGTCTGGAATCTGGTATTTACCCAATTTAACCGCAAGGAAGGCGGAATCCTGGAACCCTTGCCTAAAAAAAATATCGATACCGGGATGGGCTTAGAAAGGCTGGCTGCAGTGATCGAGGGGGTAAAGAGTAATTTTGAGACGGATTTGTTCCAGCCGATTGTAAAAGAAATAGTGTCAAAGTATCAAAGTATCAAAGTGTCAACAGAGAAAGAATTAGTTTATGCTGTGGCTGACCATATCCGGGCGATTGCCTTCGCTATCCTTGACGGAGTCCTGCCCTCGAATTACGGTCGCGGCTATGTAGTGAGAAAAATTATCCGCAAAAGCATATTGCATTTAAGAGCGTTGGGAATACAAAAAGCATTTTTATATAAATTAGTGCCAGTTTTAGCGGAAGTAATGAAATCTTATTATCCGGAATTAAAGGAGCGCAAAGAAAATATCTCTGAGATTATTTTAGCGGAAGAGAAAAGTTTCATTGTTACTTTAGATTCAAGCCCTATTATATTCAAAGAAAAATTCTCTGAGTTTCTTACAAAGCTCGATCCTGAGAAAGCCGGAAGAGTAGCATTTCAGCTTTACGATACCTATGGGATACCTTTGGATTTAACCAAGAGTTGGCTTGATAAAAATGGCATCGATTTTTCACAGGAATTGTTTAACCGGGAGCTAGAGGCTCAGAAGATTCGCTCGAAATCACAGAGCGCGATGAAAGGCGATGTCTTTGACCTGAAAGGCATAGAGCTGGGTTTAAAAAAAGCGACTAAATTCTTAGGCTACCAGGATTATCAAGGCAAGGCCAAGATATTAAAGGTAATTAAAGATAATCAAGAAGCCAAGAAGATAAGCCAAGGCGATACTGCGGAAATCATCCTTGATCAAACTCCCCTTTATCCCGAAGCCGGTGGGCAAATCGGAGATACGGGAGAATTAATAAAAGGTAAGAGTATCTTCGAAGTTTTAGATACTAAGAAATCAGGTAAGGTAATTATACATATAGGCAAAGTTAAAACAGGTTCTTTTAAGAAGAGTGATTCGGTTTTAGCCAGGCTAAATTTAAAGCGCCGTATCGCCATAGCCAGAAATCACACTGCTACGCATCTTCTGCAGGCAGCCTTAAGAAAAGTTTTAGGCGTCCATGTCCGGCAGCAGGGTTCATTAGTAGCCGAAGACCGCTTGCGTTTTGACTTTACCCATTTTAAAGATATTGATAGAACTCAGCTGGATAGAATTGAAGAACTGGTAAATAATTATATCGTCGACAATTCTAGCCTCTGCGCTAGACAGATGCCTTTATCCGAGGCCAAAAGAAAAGGCGCATTAGCCTTCTTTGCCGAAAAATACGAAAGTAAAGTCAGGGTTGTTTCTATAGGCGAATTCTCTCAAGAACTCTGTGGAGGAACGCATTTGGATTCTACAGGCCAGATCGGTATTTTTAAGATTATCCACGAAGGCTCAGTAGCGCAAGGCATACGCAGAATTGAGGCAGTAACCGGTAAACAGGCATATAGGATAATCAAGGAGGAAGAAGGTATTATTGCGGATGTGTCTTCAATGCTGAATGCGCCTCAAGAAAGAATAGCTGAGGATTTAGAGAAGAGATTATCCAGGCTTAAGGAATTAGAGAGACAAATGCATTCTCAACGGCTTGATGCGGTTAAAACTTCATTGGATGCAGTAATACAAAATGCTCAAATAATAAATGAGATAAAGATTATCACTCATATGATGGAAAATGTGGATATGGATTTATTGAGAAAGAGCGTAGATGCAGTTAAATCTAAGACAAGCAACGCCGTGATTGCCTTGGGTTCAAAAAGCCAAGAGAGGGCTTTATTGGTTGTAGGGGTAACGTCAGATTTATGCGAAAAAGGATTTGATGCTTCAAAATTGATTCTCAATGCAGCACCTATAATTGGCGGCAGTGGCGCAGGGAGAAAAGACTTTGCCCAGGCAGGAGGGAATAAACCGGAAAATCTTGAAGCAGCTTTTCAAGAGATAAGGAATATAATCACTAATCTAAAATGAAAATTATTCGTTTTACCAGTAAACAATTAGATAAGATTTATAACCGCGGCTTAATCAAGTCCAAGCGGGTTGAGGAGAAGGTCAGGCGGATTATTGAAGATGTGCGCATTTTAGGCGATGAGGCCCTGATAAAATATACTAAGAGATTTGACGCAGTGAAGTTGTCGCCAAGGCAACTTAAGGTTTCGGAGATTGAAATCAGCGGCGCCTACCAAAATATCAGCCCGAATTTTGTTTCCAGCCTTAAGATTATTATTGAGAACATAAATCGATTTCACCGTAAAACCTTAAAGAAATCCTGGAGGATGAAAGATGCGGATGGGGTTTCACTCGGTGAAAATTATACCCCATTAGATAAAGTCGGGGTATATATCCCTGCCGGGACTGCGCCTTTAGTCTCCAGCGTTTATATGACGGTACTGCCGGCTAAGATCGCAGGAGTGAAAAAGATCATTTTAATTAGCCCGCCCGATGCGCAGGGCAATATCAATCCGCATATCCTGGTGGTGGCAGACCTTTTAAAGGTCAATGAGGTTTATCGTATAGGCGGCGCGCAGGGCATTGCTGCCTTAGCCTATGGGACTAAGACCGTGCCTAAAGTAGATAAGATTGTCGGACCGGGTAATATCTATGTTAGTGAGGCCAAGCGCCAGGTTTTTGGCTTAGTGGGCATTGATATGATTGCCGGGCCAACCGAATTGGTAATTATTGCTAATCGCGCAAGTGACCCAAAATTTATCATCGCTGACCTTAGGGCCCAGGCAGAGCATGCCCAGGGATTAGCCGTACTCATTACTAGTTCCAAGGCATTAGCCAAAGAGATAAAGTCGCAACTGAATATTAATGGTTATATAATTTTGACTAAGAATCTCCAGCAGGCAGTTGAGACTGTCAATAGAATTGCCCCTGAGCATTTAGAGATATTAGTAAATAATCCTCAGCGATTAACCCGGCTGATCAAGAATGCCGGCGCAATCTTCTTAGGCCCTTATAGCCCTACTGCAGTGGGAGATTATGTGGCTGGCCCAAGCCATGTCCTTCCCACGCAGGGGACAGCCAGATTCTTCTCCGGGCTATCGGTATGTGATTTCTTAAAGAGCAGCCACATTATCAGTTATTCTAAGAAGTCCCTTGAGAAAATGAAGGAGCCTTTGGAGAAGATTACTGGTATCGAGGGCTTAAGCAGGCATTTGGATTCAGTAAAGGCGAGGTTCTTATAATGAATCTGTCGTTTTTCTCGCTCATTGTCAAGTTATAATAGATTTTGTGGGTCCTGCCTTAGTTTGTTTCTCGCGGGGGCGCTCATTTTGCCCCAGCGTGGCAAAATTTCGCTCCCCTGCGGTGCCTCGCTCTCACCGAGCATATGATTAGCGGGTGAACCGTGCCCGCTCGGCATCCTCGGAGGCCCCGCTCAAAATCAAACTAAGTCACCCACAAAATCCGGCTAGATAATCTATAATTCGCTCGAAATAACGCCAGATTCATTTTTAATTATTAGAGACTAGGGGGAGAAATGAGAAAAGCAACAATAAAAAGAAAGACAAAAGAGACGGATATCGCAGTTAAACTGAACATCGATGGCAGCGGGAAGTCTAAAATAAATACCGGCATTGGTATCTTAGACCATATGTTAGAATTGTTTGTTTTCCACGGATTGTTTGATTTGGAGATTAACGCCAAAGGAGATTTAAAGGTAGATATACACCATACCAATGAAGACATCGGTATTGTTTTAGGAGAAGCTTTTAAAAAGGCGCTGGGAGATAAAAAGGGAATCCGGAGATTCAGTTCAGTTTCTGTGCCGATGGAAGAGGTGGTAGCGAATGTTACGATAGATATTAGCGGTAGACCATTTTTTAAATTCGCTGGGATAGAAGGAAAGATTGCTGGAGAGATCTTTGCAGTTGGTACTGCTAAGGAAGGTTATAGCTTGAATGACGCAACTCATTTTTTAGAATCGCTTGCCAAGCATATCGGCATGAATTTAAATGTTATAGTCAAACCTATGAACTACGATTTGCATACGACCTTAGAGCCTGTCTTTAAAGCTTTGGGGATAGCCTTGGATCAGGCCACACAAATTGACCCGCGCAGAAATGGCGTTCCTTCTACAAAAGGCGTGATTGACTAAGTGATTGCAATTATTGACTACGGCATGGGTAATCTTCACAGCGTACAAAAGGCATTAGAGTCTTTGGGCGCTAAGACACAAGTTACGAATAAGCCTCAAGATTTGAAGGACTGCGATAAAATAGTCTTGCCTGGGGTGGGTGCGTTTGACGATGCGGCCTTAGAGCTGAAAAAGCAGAATTTAATTCCTGCCTTAATTGAACAGATAAAGAATAAAAAAATATTTTTAGGAATCTGTTTAGGCATGCAGCTTTTGTTTGAAAGGAGCGAAGAGGCAAACAAGGCCCATGGCTTGGGTTTATTAAAAGGCAAGGTCAGGCGTTTTGAAAATAAGAAGAGTTTTAAGGTACCACACATGGGTTGGAATCAATTACGCAAAGTCAACGGTCAATGCCCGTTATTAAGGGATATTCCTGACAATTCTTATGTTTATTTCTGTCATTCGTATTACCCCGCCCCGACGGATGAGGGCGTAATTGCCGCAACTACGGATTATGGCATTGAGTTTGTTTCTATCATCTCTAGAGATAATATATACGGTTTACAATTTCATCCTGAAAAGAGTCAGGAAGTCGGATTGAAGATATTAAGAAATTTTATCGAACTATAAGTTAAATTACAATTTACAATACACAAATCACAAACAATACCGAATACCAAAATTCCAATGACCAAAACCATTTGTTTTTATCTTCGAGTTTGAAATTTCGGTCATTTGGTATTGTAATTTGTTTGTAATTTGGAATTTGTGATTTGGGATTTAACCGATAATATTAATGTTAATAATACCGGCTATAGATATAAAAGACGGCTGCGTGGTAAGATTAGTCCAGGGCAGGCGCGATAAGAAGATATACTCGCGCGATCCCCTTAAGACTGCCAAGCACTGGGTAAAGCAAGGCGCAAAGTTAATACACGTAGTTGACCTTGACGGCGCAATGTTTGGTATTGCGAAGAACTTAGCCGCGGTAAAAGAAATCGTGAAAGCAATAGATGTGCCGATAGAGTTTGGCGGCGGAGTAAGAAAAGTAGAGACTATCGGGGAGCTAATTGATTGCGGCGTATCTCGGGTTGTCCTGGGAACTAAAGCCATAGAAGATAAGGATTTCTTAAAGAAGGCGTTTAAAGAATTTAAAGAGAGGGTCATTGTCAGTATTGACGCGCAAGCGCAAAGCCTATTAATTGAAGGTTGGCAGGTAAGTTCCAAGGCCATGGGCTTGTTGGCTTTTGCCAGGACCTTAAAAGAATTAGGTTTTAAAGAACTGATTTACACGGACACCCTAAAAGACGGAACTTTAAAAGGCCCGAATATAAAAAATATCAAGATGTTATTAAAAAAAACAGGAATGAAGATTATTGCTTCCGGAGGCATATCTAGTTTGCAGGATTTAGTGAAACTTAAAAGACTAGAAAAACAGGGTTTGCTAGGTATAATTATAGGTAAGGCCTTATATGAAGGAAAATTCACCCTCACTCAGGCCTTAAAACTGGTTTAAAAAGGAGGCGCGTATGATGGGAAAATGGACCGTTCTTTTGATTTTATTTATTTTTCTGATTTCACTTGGCGGATGTGCTACCGCGCGTAAGCAAGACCTGCAAAATCAGAGCTTACGCAATCAAATTCAGGCTTTGGAATCCCAGCTTCAGAACAAGGACCAGGAGATTAATAGTTTAAAAGAAGCCCCGGATAAGACTATGCAGGAAAAAGAAACTTCGAGCCGAGAAGGAACTATGAGGAGGGCTGTTCCGGAGGTAAAATCCCGGCCCAGCGTAAAACATATCCAAATCGCCTTAAAAAATGCAGGTTATAACCCCGGGCCTGTTGATGGCCGGCCGGGAAGACAGACTAAGGATGCAATTAGGGCATTTCAAAAGGCAAATAATCTCACTGCGGATGGTAAAATCGGTAAGCAGACCTGGAACTTACTGAAGGAATATTTGTATAAGAAAGTGAAATAATGCTTGCTAAACGTATCATTCCCTGTTTGGATATTAAAGACAACAGGGTGGTCAAAGGAGTAAAGTTTGTTGGTTTAAGGGATGCCGGTGATCCCGTAGAAGTAGCCAAGATTTACGATCAGCAGCAGGCTGATGAGTTAGTATTTTTAGATATCACTGCCAGTTTCGAGCAGCGCAAAACTTGGGTTGAACTGGTAGAACGGATAGCCATAAATATATTTATGCCTTTTACGGTTGGCGGCGGCATCAGAGATATTGACGATATCCGTAACCTTTTAAATGCCGGGGCAGACAAGGTATCCATAAATACTGCGGCGGTAAAGTGCCCTGACCTGGTTAATGATGCGAGCAAGAAATTTGGTAGCCAGTGTATTGTGGTAGCCATAGATGCCCAGAAAAATGACGGCTCCTGGAAGGTTTATATCAACGGCGGAAGGACCCCTGTAGATTTAGACGCGGTTGAGTGGGCAAAAAAAGTAGCTAAGTTAGGCGCGGGAGAAATACTTCTGACAAGCATGGATTACGACGGCACCAAAGATGGCTATGATTTGGACTTAACTAAAAGTATTACTGAGGCAGTGAATATACCGGTTATTGCCTCAGGCGGAGCGGGAAAATTAGGGCATTTTTATGATGTTTTTAACAAGGCAGATGCCGATGCGGCTTTAGCCGCCTCCGTTTTTCACTACCAAGAATTTTCCGTAAGGCAGGTAAAGGAGTACTTGCAGGAAAGAGGAGTGGCTGTGCGTTTATGACACTGTTAATATCTTTTTTGAACGCAGATATCCGCAGATTGCCTGTCTGCCGACAGGCAGGCACGCAGATGGTCGCAGATTAAAATATCCGTAAATCTGCGTTAGATTTGCGTAAATCCGCGTTTTAGAAGATTATTTGAGAATTATATGAGAAAGAAAATAAAATTCAATCTCAAAAGTTTAAAGTTTGATAAACAGGGTTTGATTCCGGCTATAATTCAGGATTATAAGACAGGCGAAGTTTTGATGCTTGCTTATATGAATGCCCAGTCGCTTGGGAGGACTTTAAAATTAGGCAAGACCTGTTTCTGGTCGCGCAAAAGATCAGAATATTGGATTAAAGGCCGGACCTCGGGCAACTATCAATACGTAAAATCCATAGCTTATGATTGCGATATGGATGCCCTGCTTATAAAAGTGCGTCAGGTGGGAGTGGCTTGCCATACAGGCAATCGGTCGTGTTTTTTTAGGAAGATAAAATAATGTATTATCCTTCGTTAAAAGAATTTATAAAGTTATCTCAGAGAGGTAACGTCGTACCGGTTTATAAAGAGATAAACGCGGATTTGGATACGCCGGTATCCGCATTTTTAAAAATCAAAAAAGACAATTATGCCTTTTTGCTTGAATCCGTAGAAGGCCGGGAAAAGATTGCCCGCTATTCCTTTTTAGGGAGCAATCCTTCGCTGGTTTTTAAAAGCAAAGCCAGAAATATTGAGATTATTTCCTCTGAGAAAAAAAATGCGCATAGATTTATTACTAGGCGTTCGCCATTGGATGAAATAAAAAAAATAATGCAGGATTTTAAGGTTGTGGATATTAAAGGCCTGCCGCGTTTTTCCGGAGGCCTGGTGGGCTATATCGGTTACGATATGGCCAGGTTCTTTGAAGAAATACCCGATAAAAATCCCGATGATTTAAAATTGCCAGACTCCTTTTTTATGCTCACGGATAACATTTTGATTTTTGACCACGTTAACCATACCATAAAGATTGTAAATAATATTATATTGCCGAAGGCAAGACGCAATCTTACTAAAGATGGTAAAACTAAGATTTACAATCGAGCAGTTAAAAAAATAGAATCTTTACATGCGGATCTTCGACAACCCCTATTTGATACTAAAAGCAATTATCAAGATAAAAAGCGCAAAGTAAAGATAACCTCTAACTTTAAAAAACCTGACTTCCGGGATATTATTAAAAAAGCCAAGGTTTATATAAGAAACGGAGACGTCATCCAGGTAGTTTTATCGCAGAGATTTAAGGCTAGGATAGACCAGCAACCTTTTGATATTTATCGGAATTTAAGGAGCTTGAACCCTTCGCCTTATATGTTCTTTTTGAAATTGAAAGACGTAATATTAATCGGAGCTTCTCCTGAGATGTTAGTGCGCTGTGAAGACGGACTGGTTCAGGCCAGGCCGATAGCAGGTACGCGGCCTCGCGGTCAAACAGAAGAGCATGACAGAAAATTAGAACACGAACTGCTGAATGACGAGAAGGAGAAGGCTGAGCATATTATGCTGGTGGATTTAGGCAGAAATGACTTAGGCAGGGTTTGTAAGCAAGGCGAGGTCCGGGTTAATGAATTTATGAGTATAGAAAGATATTCCCACGTGATGCATTTAGTGAGCGAAGTAAGAGGGGTTTTGGATAAAAGATACGATGCTTACGATGTACTGAAGGCGAGTTTCCCTGCGGGCACGGTAGCGGGAAGCCCGAAGATCCGCGCGATGGAGATTATTGATGAACTAGAAAATATCAGGCGCGGCCCCTATGCCGGCTGCGTGGGTTATTTTAGTTTTTCCAGGAACATGGATACCTGCATCACCATAAGGACAATAGTAATCCGGGATAATACCGCTTATATCCAGGCCGGGGCGGGCATTGTTGCGGATTCAGTCCCCGAAAAAGAATATCGGGAATCGGTTAATAAAGCTAAAGCTTTAATGGAGGCAATTACAAAGTAGTATCAAAGTATCAATGTGTCAGAGTGTCAAAGAAAAAAACTTTGATACTTTGATACCCTGACGCTTTGACACAAGCATATCTAAAAGGAGGTTTTAAAACATGGCAGTACACGTGCGTTTAAGAAGAATAGGCAAGAACCCTAAGAAGAGGCCGCATTTTCGCATTTCAGTTTTTGACGAGCGCCGGGGAAGGGATAGCCGTATTATTGAAGAGTTAGGTTTTTATAATCCCGTAAGCGGCCTGATAGAAATAAAAAAAGAGCGTATTGAATTCTGGAAAAAGAACGGCGCACAGCTTTCTTCAACCGTGGAAAGCCTAGTCAAGAAAGCAAATAAAGCCGTCAATTAAGGAGGTTATCCATGCCGCAGGCACAGTCAGCAGGTCTTATCAATCTCGTACCTTTAGTTTTAATATTCGTGGTTTTTTATTTTTTACTCATCCGGCCGCAGAAGAAACAGGAGAAAGAGCATCAGAAGATGCTCGCTGTTTTAAAGAAAAATGACGAAGTGGTAACTTCCGGCGGAATTCACGGCACCATCATCAATGTCAAGGATAAAAGCGTAATCTTAAGAATAGACGATAATGTCAAGATTGAGGTTGAGAAGAATTGCATCACCTATACCAAAAATACGCAAAACACTAATCAAGGAGCTTAAAAAGACTATGGAAAGAAGGATTATTTATAAGGTAATTCTCATTTTGGCAATTATTGGCATTTGCGTATATTTTACCTTTCCTTTAAATAAAAGAATAAACCTGGGCCTAGATTTAAGGGGCGGGATGCATCTTTTGCTGAAGGTTGACACTAGCCATCTTACCGGGCAGGCTAAAGAGGATGCTATAGACAGGGCGTTAGAGGTGATCAGGAATAGGATTGACCAGTTCGGGGTAAGAGAGCCGTCTATTCAGAAACAGGGCGAAGATGAAATTGTGGTGCAGTTGCCCGGGGTTACGGATAGGCAGAGGGCTATAGATCTTATCGGTAAAACTGCGTTACTTGAGTTCAAACTTGTTTCTCGGGACGCGGAAAAATTGAAACAGGCGATACAGGGCAATGTCCCAGAGGGCTTGGAATTGAAATATGCCCAAGAGGATAATGAACCAGTGCTTCTTGAGAAAGAAACAGTTTTAACCGGAGATGCCATTGCGGATGCCTCGGTTCGCTTTCAGACCGAGTTTAACGAACCTGTAGTTGCCTTGAGGTTCAATGCCGAAGGCGCCAAGAAATTTGCCAAGATAACCGCGGATAATGTAGGAAGAAGATTAGCCATTATATTAGACGGAAAAGTCCAGTCAGCGCCAAACATTAAAGAACCCATACCTTCGGGGGAAGCGGTAATTACCGGACGTTTTGACGTTGAGCACGCCCAGGATTTAGCCTTAGTTTTAAGGGTGGGCGCCTTGCCTGCGCCGATGTATATAGAAGAGGAAAGGACTATCGGCCCATTATTAGGCCAGGATTCTATTAATAGAGGAGTTAAGGCAAGTATTATCGGAGGCATCCTTGTTTTTGGTTTTATGGTAATTTATTATTTATTAGCCGGCCTGATTGCGGATGTCGCTCTTTTATTGAACCTGTTGATTATTTTGGGAGGTTTGGGAATTTTACCCGTTCTATTTCCCGGAGTTTCTGCAACTTTGACTTTGCCGGGCATTGCCGGCATTGCCTTATCTTTGGGTATGGCCGTGGATGCCAATGTTTTGATAAATGAGCGCATCAGGGAAGAACTTAATGC
>Ga0315287_10000203_pt1 | contig 52440 bp, 45 predicted proteins | sample YL17G11_0_MG_FD_205037 | JGI IMG/M metagenome (GOLD analysis project Ga0315287, IMG submission 205037) | Sediment microbial communities from Yellowstone Lake, YNP, Wyoming, USA - YL17G11_0 | ecosystem: Environmental > Aquatic > Freshwater > Lake > Sediment | place: USA: Wyoming | collected...
CGCCGGGGGGGGGGGGGGGGGGGGGGGGGGGGGGCGGGGCGCGGGCTGGCGCGGGGAGCGCGGCCGCCGACCCGCGCCCCCCCGCGCGCTCCAGGACTGGTCGGACGCCCTCTTCGGCGCCCTCAAAAAGGCGGGCGGCAAAGTCTACTCCAACTACGCCGTCGGGTGCGGGGTGGGAGGGGGGCTGAGGGTGCTGGAGGGGGTTGGGGCGACGCGCGCGCGCGCGCCCCGACGCACCCCGCGCTCCCCCCCCCCTCTCCCCCTCTCCAGCTACAACAACGTCAACGTCGCCGCCGCCACCAAGCACGGCATCCCCGTGGGCAACACGCCCGGCGTGCTGACCGAGACGACGGCCGAACTGGCCGCCGCGCTCACGCTCGCCGCCGCGCGCCGCGTCGTGGAGGCGGACGTGTTCATGCGCGCCGGCCACTACAAAGGCTGGCTCCCGACCCTGTTTGTCGGGTCCCTGCTGCAGCACAAGACGGTGGGCATCGTGGGCGCGGGGCGCATCGGGGCCGCGTACGCGCGCATGATGGCCGAAGGGCACAAGATGGACATCGTGTACTACGACCCCTACCCCAACACCAAGCTGGAGGCCTACATCACCGCGTACGGCGACCTGCTGGAGAAGCACGGGGAGAAACGGGTGACCATCGCGCGCGTCGAGACGGTGTGCGAAGTTTTAAAGGCGGCCGACGTCGTCTCGCTCCACTGCAACCTGGACGCCGCCACCAAGCACCTCATCAACGCGAAACGGCTGGGCATGATGAAGCCCGACGCCGTGCTCGTCAACGCGGCGCGCGGGCCGGTCATCGACGAGGTGGCGCTCGTCGCCCACCTGAAGGCCAACCCCGATTTCCGGGTCGGCCTCGACGTGTTCGAGGACGAGCCCGCCGTGGCGCCCGGCCTGGCCGCCTGCCCCAACGCGGTCATCGTGCCCCACATCGCGTCCGCGTCGCTGTGGACGCGCGGGGGGATGGCGACGCTGGCCGCGGCCAACGTCGCGGGGCGGCTGCGCGGGGCCGGCGTGTCGACGCGCGGCGACGACGTCGCGGCGTGGGTCGACGGGCCGATTGAGGGCGTGCCGGCCGAGTCGCCGTCGATCGTCAACGCGAAAGACGTGGGGCTGGCGTGACGCGGGGGAGGAGGGGCGGGGGGCAGGCGGAGCGGAGTGCCTGCAGTGGTGTCACGCCTCCCGCCTCCCGCCCTCCCCCGCCCGCCCAAACGCGAGGCACACGTTGCCGCCGCCAAAGCCGAACGAGTTGGAGAGGGCGACGCCGCGTCCGGAAGGGTCGAGCGGCGCGCCGCCGGGCGCGCCGCGCACGAAGCCGACACCCGGCGCGACCACCCCCACTTGCCCCAGCGCCGCCGTCGGCGGCGCGCGCCCGTGATGCAAGGCGAGCACGGTCAGGGCGGCCTCCACCGCGCCCGCGGCGCCGAGCAGGTGGCCCAGGGCGGACTTGACGGCCGAGACGGCGGGGGGGCGCGCGGCCGCCCCCGCTCCAAACACCGCGCCCAGCCCCGCCGCCTCGGCCGCGTCGCCCGCGGGCGTTGACGTCGCGTGCGCCGACACGTGAACGACGTCGGCGGGGGACGCGCGGGCGGCGGCGAGCGCGGCGCGGAGCGCCGACGCCGCGCCCGCGCCGTCCGGGGGGGGCTGCGCCGCGTGGTGCGCGTCGGCCGACAGGCCCGCGCCCAGGAACTGATGGGTGAAAGGAAGGAGAGTGTCGTGGGGGTGGAACCGGGGCCGGCGAGCGCTCCAGGCCGCCCCTGTGTCCTTCTCACCTCGGCGAGCACGACCGCGCCGCGCGCCGCCGCGGTCTCCGCCCGCTCCAGAACCAGCACCCCCGCCCCCTCGCCCACCACAAACCCCGACCGGGCCACGTCAAAGGGCCGGGACGCGTGGGCGGGGGCGTCGTTGAAGGCGGTGGTGAGGGCGCGCATTCTAAGAAGAATTGTTCAAGAGGGAAGATTGAGGACATTTCTGCCCTTGGCTCCCCTGCCTCCTTTACCCCTCCCCTCCTCTCCCCTCCTCACCGCGCAAAGCCCGCGAGCGTCACCGCGTCCACGCACGCGTCCGCGCCGCCGGCGAGGGCGACGTCTGCGGCGCCCGAGGCGATCAGCGCCGCAGCGTCGGCGAGCGCCGACGCGCCCGCCGCGCACGCGGTGGCCGGGGCGGCGAGCGGGCCGGCCAAGCCGTACCGAGCCGCGAGCAGGGACGCGGGCGAGTTCGCCATGCAGCGCGCGGCGAGGCCGGGTAGGGAGGGGAGGGGGCGGCCGGCCGCGAGCGCCGCGCCGACCGCCGCGGCGTCGAGGACCGCGGGCATGCCCACGCCGACGCACACGGCGACGCGGGTAGGATCGATAGTGCTCAGGTCCAGGCGGGCGTGCGCGACGGCTTCGTCCGCGGCCGCCGCGGCAAACCCGGCCGCGCGCGTCGCGCCGTGCGGCGGGTCGGCCCACCACCCGGGGTGAGTGGAGGACGCCAGGGACGCGGCGTCGACGACGGCCGCGATGCGGCACGGCAGGTGGGGGAGGGCGAGGGCGTGCGGCTGGGGGGGGGAGGGGGAGTGAGCGCGGAAGAGGCTGGAGAGGCGCCGCGCGCGAGGGAGGCGCCGGCCCGCCCTCCCCTCCTCGTCCCCTCACCCCTGGCAAGTCAGCCGCCGTCAGCGCGCGCACCGCGGTCTCCCCGGCGAGCAGGCGCGCCCAGGTGCGCGCAGCGCCGGGCGCGAGCGGCGTGACGAGGCCGACGCCCGTGACTACAACCCGGTGGCGCATTTCAAGGTGATGGCGGGTGTGGCGGCGGCGGCGGCGGCCCGGGCGCCCGCCCGCGGGCGGGGCGGGGAGTGCCGGTCGGCGCGGTGCCCACACCCCCCAATGGCGGCCGCCCCGACGCGAGCCGCGCCCCCAGCGCGGGCGCGCGCCCGCCTGGCGCCGCCGCGCCGCGGCGCGGCGCCCGCCCGCCGCGCATTCGCCGCCCGCGCCGCCCGCACGCCGCCGTCGCCGCCGCCGCCGCCGCCCGCCGGCGCCGCCACCCCCCCCGCGGGCGATTGGGGCACATCTTTCGACCCCGAGGACAAGGACTACTTGATCTTCCTCGATGACCTGGTCACCCGGTTTGCGCGCGCCGCGCTCGCTGGGGACCAGCGCGCCCTCATGGGCGCGTGGGAGGACGACGTGCACGGCCTGGGCGCGGCCGCCGCGGGCGCGGGGCACGTGGAAGGGGCGCGGTTTGCCTACTTCCTCCTCCAGCTGGCCTCCAAGAAGTGGGCGCCCGAGGCCGCGTCCCTCACGGGCCGCTACCTGGACGCCGCGACGAAGCTGCACGGCCTGTTGGAGGACGCGGGGGATTGGCCCATGCGGCGCAAGGGGGACGGGGAGGAGAGGGAGCAGTGGGCGGCTGGCGAGGGGCCGCCGAGTTGATCGAGAGGGGCCTGTAGCCGGTATCAGCCCTCACCCTCGCCCGCTTTGGCCGCCGCGGCCGCCGCGTCCTCTTCCTCCGGCGTGGGGTCGAGCGAGATGCGCGCGATGTCCGACCAGGGCACCGTCGCGCCCGCGCCGTCGGCCGCGACCGCCGCCGCGTCGTCCACCATCCCCTTCACTTCTTCGGGACTCAGCCCGCACGCCAGGGCGGCCGCGATGGCGTCTCGGGTCGGGGACCGGGCCTCCTCCCGCATGCGCTCCTTCAACCCTGCGCGGTCGGCTGGCGGCAGCGCCCGGAACTTGGCCTCCAGGTCGGCCATCAGCTCGTCGTGCAGGGCCTCTTCGCCCGGGTCGAGGCCGACGGGCGCGATGGTGATGGGGGGGGGGCGGGGCGGGGAGGAGGAGGAGGGAGGGTCGGCGGCGACAGGCTCGCCGTCGTCGTCGCGCTTGCCCTCGGCCGCCCTCTCCGTCGCCGCCGCCGCCGCGCCCAGGTACGCGCCCAGGTCGTCGTCGCCCGCGGGAACGACGGCGCCCGCGGCGACGGCGTCGAGCAGGGAGACAGAGGGGGGGTCGTCGCTGTCGCCGTCGCTTCCCTCGCCTCCCCCTTCGTCGTCGCTGCCCTCCTCCTTTTCCTCCACCACGTTGTCCCGAATCGAGTCGAGCAAGCCGGCACCGCCAGAGGTCGCCTCATCGCGCCAGGCAGTCGGCACCGCGGCGCCTGCCGAGCCGGCCGCCGCGCGCGCGCGCGCGGCGGCCGCCACCAGCTCCATGGCGTCGGGCAGGGCGGCCTCGTCGTCGACCATGGGGGCGCAGTCGATGGTGGCGGTGGCGGCGGAGGCGTCGGCCGCAGAGGCCGCCGCCGCCTCGTCGGCGTCGGCGTCCTTGAGCGCTTCCGCCAGCGCGTCCCCCGCGCGCTCGGTGAGCCAGCTAGCTTCATCCGCTTCCACGGCAGCCAGGCGGGGCAGGCCCGAGGATTCCAAGACCGCCAGGATGGTGGCTTGCTCCGTCGGGGAGAGCCCGGCAAACAGCACCGCCCGCCTCGCGCCCCAGCCGCCTCCTCGCGGCGCGTCCGGGGCGCGGGGCGCCCCCCAGTCGGGCTCGGGCGCGTGGACTGCGTCGCGCACGGGTTGGAGCAAGAGGGCGTGCGACGCGGGAACCACCGCCACCCGCCCAAACCCCGCCGCGTCCAGCGCGGCGCGCGCGGCGGCGGGTTCGCCATCGCGAAAGCCGGCGAGGAGGGCGGCGGGGGGGCCGGGCGCAGGGTCGGCGTCGAGAAAGTCGTCAGCGAGGAACGAAGGGGGGGCGGTGGAGGCGTCGCCGTCGTCGTCCTCGTCCGCCCAGCCATCGTCGTCGTCATCGTTGGGTGGACTGCGCGCGGCGGACGGCGCGGTGTGCGGGGCGGCGGCCGCGCGGTGGCGGGGCGCCAGCGCGGGCTCGCGCCTCGCGCGCGCCACCGTGAGCACGCAGCGCGTCACTCGGCACGAGGGCTGGGCGGCCGGCGGGCCTCCCCGCGGCGCATGCGCGCGCGACGGCCGCATTGGCGCGCCGCCGTCGCCACGGCCAGGCTGCCTGAGGCTGCTCTCGGCGTCCGGGAGGGGCGGTGGGCGTGCGGCCTGGCCGCTCGCACAAAGAAACGAGGCTCGCGAGGGAGTGGCGGCGCGGCAGCGGCGCGGCTAGCCTGGCGGCGCGCTCGTTCGTGTCTCACAGAGTCGCGCCACCCCTCCCACCTCACAACCCAAAGTCTCCCAGCGCGCCCGTGGTGGAAGACGGGGCGCTAGCTCGAGCGGTGGCGGCATCGCCAGGGCTCTCTCAGTTTTTCATCCGCGGAGCCCGTCGCTTCCGCCGTCGCTCGACGCGCCCCACCCGTCGCGCACCGCCAGTTCGGCCTCCAGGGCGGCGACCCGCGCGCGCAGGGCGTCGACTTCGGCCGCGTCGCCCGCCGAGCCGGCTGGCGACGCGCCGCCGCCCGCCGACTCCGTCGCCTTTTCGGCCGCGCGCTTCGCCCGCATCCGGCGCGCCGACTCGCGATTCGTCACCCGTCTCCGCAGCCGGCGATACTCCTTGGGCGTGACCGCGACGACGCCGCCGCCCTCGGCAGCGACGAGCACCGGGTCGGTGCGCCGGCGGCGGCCGCGCTTGGCGGGGCCCGAGGCGCCGCCCGCGCCGGCGAGCACGCCCAGAATCGGCAGCGCGGGCGGGCGCTTTGGGGCGCGGCCGCCGGCGAAGGGGGGTGGGGGGAGAAGGGTGACGCCCGCGCGCGCGTCGACGCCGCCGCCCCCGCTGCCGCCCGCGCCGAGCGCCAGCGCCCCGCCCGTCGTCACCAGGGACGGCGAGTGCCCGCGCACGAGCGCTGCCGCGGCGGGCGTGGCGGCGACGACGGTGGTGCCGGGCGGGAGCGGCGGGGGGGGGGGGACGGGGAGCGCCCCGCCGCCCAGCAAGGCCGCCAAATGGTCGGCGTCCTCCAGGCTCAACCCATCCTCATCAAACGCGTCCAGCAGGGGCTCGCCCGCGGCGTCCAGCGCGGCGGCCGCGGTGCCGGCAGACGCCGACGACGGGGCGGGCGACGGGTGGGGGGGGGCGCACACGCGGAGCTCGGCGTGGGCCCAGGGCAGGTTAGCGGCCATGCGGCGGGGGCTGTGGGGGTGGGGCGGCGGGGTGGGCGAGCGGGCATTGGGGTTTGTCGCGCGCGCGCGCGGGTCGTGGTTGGGGCGCCCCGCCGCCCCGGCGGCGCGCCCCCGCGCGGCGGCCGATCCAGGGCACGCACCAGGGGCCGGCGACGGGCGGACGGCGGCGGTCCGGGGGCGCAAGAGTGGCGAGGGGCGCGCGGCGGGGGCGGGCGTCGGCGAGCCGTCCGAGCGTCGTCGGCGCGCCCACTGGCCGCGGCCCGACACGCCGGGGCACCCAGCTTCCGCGCCGCGTTCCCGCGCCCCCACCGACCTGCCACCCCCGCCACGGCGATTGCGAAGCGCACGCGCGTCTGCAGAGAACGCGGCGAGAGGGAAAATCGGGCGCTCCCCGCGCGCCGCGCTTGCCGCTCACCCCGCCCCTCCACCCCCCCCCCCAACCTCGCCCGCCCGCCGCCCCACCGCGCCCGCCAGCCGCGCCACCGCGGCCGCCCGCGCCGGCGGCAGGTCCGGGGGCGGGTCAAAGGCGGCGGCGAGGGGCGGCGGGGCGGCGAGGAGGGACAAGAGCGCGCGCGCGCGCGCGTAGGCCGCCGCCCCCCCCTCCGCGTCCCCTCCCGCCTCCGCGGCCGCCCCGGCGCGCGCGTCGGCGACGGCGGCGGCGTAGGCGCAGGGCCAAGGAGGGGGTAGGGGGGTGGTTGGAGTGGCGGCCGCGGCGCCGCGCGCCGAGGCGGCCGCGAGCGCGGCGCCGTCGGCGGCCGCCCGCCGGCGGACGGCCGAGGTCGCGCCAGCCGCCCGCCCATGCGCCACCGCCGCCAGCGCCTGCAGCGCCGCCACGCGCAGCGACAGCGCGGCCGCCCCGGCCCCCGCTCCGTCGGCCGCCGCGCCCGCGTCGGCCAGCGCGGCCGCGCCGCGCAGCAGGACGTCGGCTGGAGGCGCGTTTGGTGGGGGTGGGGGCGTCGGCGAGCGCGGCGGCGACGGCGTCGCGCGCGGCGGACCGGCGCTCGCGCGCCGCAACAGCCCCGCGCCCGCGGCCAGCAGCGGGCTGCCCAGCCGGGCGGCAGCGCGCGCGCCGGCGGAAGCGAGGTGGAGCACGGGGCGGTGGGAAGGGGAAGGTGGGGAAGGAGAGGGCGGGAAGCGGCGGTAGCGCGACGCGGCTGCTCCTCCCGCGTCCGCCGCCGACCCTCCCCCATTCACAAACACGTAGTCGCTTGAGTCGGACGCCGGCATCGGCGCGCGCGCCGCGACTCTCAGGCGGGCCAAGGCCGGCGGCGGCGGCCCAGGGGCCGCCGCCGCGAGGGCCGGCGGCGCCCTGGGCCCGGCCCCGGACTCGCCGCGGAGCCAGGGGTGGGCGAAAAACTCTTCAAAGGAGAGGCGCTCCACCGGGTCGCGGCGCAAGAGGCCCGAGAGGAGGTCGACCATGCCCGGCGACGCGGTCGCCGCCACCTCGGCCGGCAGCGCCGCCCGGCGCGCCCCCACGTCGGCCAGCAGGGCGGCCGCGGACGCGCCGCCAAAAGGCGGGGCGCCGGCGACGAGCTCGAAGAGGATCGCGCCGACGGACCACAAATCGGATTTGGCGTCGTACCGGCGCCCCGCGAGAATCTCGGGCGCCATGTACAGCGGCGACCCGCAGAGCGTGTCGGCCAGGGAGGGGGCGGGGGGGGCGCCGGGCGCGGGGGCGGCGCCGGGGGACAGGACGCGGGCGAACCCGAAGTCGGCGATTTTTAGAATGGGCGCCCCTCCCTCCTCCTCGGCCGCCGCCAGCAAGAGGTTGTGCGGCTTCAAATCCCGGTGCACGATGCAGCGCGAGCGCAGGGTGGCGAGGCCGGCGGCCAGCTGCGCGGCGAGCGCGCGCGCCGCGCCCTCGCTCAACCGCCCCGACCGCCGCAGCGCGGACGCCAGGTCGCCGCCCGCGCAGTGTTCGGTGACGATGAAGACGCGGCCGTCGGCGTGGATCACTTCCTTGAGCGCCAGAACGTGCGGGCACCCCGCGCACGCGCGCAGCGCGCCCACCTCGCGCGCCACGCCGTCGGCCAGGCGGGCGGGCAGCCGGTCCAGGGCGCACTCTTTGACGGCCGCGCGCTCCCCCGTCGCCACGTGGACAGAGTCCCACACGACCGCGTACGAGCCAGCGCCGAGGCGGGCGCCCAGGCGCCAGGCGCCGGCGTGGCGGGCGGCAGGGGCGGGAGATGGTGTCGGGGCGTCTGTGCGGGCGTCCGGGTCGCCCAGGGCGCCCGCCGCGGCCTCCATTGCCGGCGCGGCGGGGCGCGCGCGCTGCGGGACGCCCCCGGCTCTGCCCCGCCCACGGGCCGCCTCGATGCGGCGGGGGCGGTGCGCCTCGCCGGCGCGGGCGGCGGCGAGGCCGAGGCGGCGAGAGTGTGCCTGCGGCGCCGGCGTGCGCACGCACGCCCCAAAGTCTAGTGCCGTCGTCGCCGGCTTCACACACGCGGTGGGGCGGTCGTGTGCGCGCGGGCGCGGTTATGGTGCACCATCGCGGAGCAAGGGAGTGTGAAAGGAAAAGGGAGGGGGGTCGCGCCGCCGCCAGCGCGCTACCAACGAAAAACTCAGACCGACTTGGCGCCGTCGACGATGGCGGCCGCACGGTCGGCCCGGCGACGCGCCTTGACCGCGCGCGCGGCGGCGACGGACGCGACCGCCGCGGCCGCGCCCGCCGCGACGCAAGCCCCCGCCACCCCTCTGTGCGCCCCCACCCACGCGACCGCCGCCGCGTCCCCCCCGTGCCACGTGGATCCGTGCAGGTGGGTGACGAGGGCGCCGTTCTCGACCCCCGCGCCGCGCAGGCGGGACCCGCGCGGGCCGTACTTGCCATACAGGGCCGCGGGGAGCAGCCGCAGCTGCGCCCTCTTGTCCCGCATGAACAGCGCGTGCAGCGTCACGTACACGGGCCCCGTGGACAGCATGACGCGCGCGTAGCGCGACGGAATCCACGCCGCCCCGATCGCGGCCCACCGCGCGTGCCCGACCAGGGTCGCCATGAACGGGTGCCCCTGCGCCGCGGCCATGACGTCGTTGGACACGCCCGACGGCCAGGTCAACGGGAGGGTCAGGTTGGAGGTCAGCAGCGGGTCGAGCCGTTTTTCGCAGACGACGTCCATATCGAGGTACACCCCGCCGTGCACCGCGAGGATGGCGTACCGCGCCACGTCGGCGCGCTGCACGGGGGTCGCGTACCCGTCGTACGTCGCCAGCACGTGCGGGAACCGGGACGCGATGAGCGCGCGCGCGTCGGCGTCGGTCCACAGGCGGTGCGACCACCCGGGGTGCATCGCCGCGCACCCCGCGCGCGCGGCCGCCCACGCAGGGGGGAGGTTGGCGGTTTTCCAGGTCTGGTGGATGGTGCGCGGGACGGGTGTGGCGGTGGCTGGGGGGAGAGAGGAGGCGAACGGGTCAGCGCCGCGGGTGCCGGGCCCCGGCGCGCGCGCCATCGGCCCGCGCGCGGCCACCCTTCCTCCCACAAACCCTCCAGCCATCGCATACCATCATCCACGGCGACCACCTGCAGCAGGGGCGCGTGCGGCGGGCGCAGCAGGGCGAGCGGCGCGAGCCAGACGAGGACCACGACAGCGGCGGCGGCGACCGCCAAAAACGCCAGGGCCGCCTCGCCCAGCCGGGCGCCGCACGAGCGGCGTGGCGCGGCCGCCAGGCGGCGCTTGCCGGCGGGCGGCCCGCCGCGCGGCGACGCGTCGGACGACGACGAGGAGCACGGGGGGGCGCTGGGCGCGCCAATCCTCTGCCACAGTGGCAGGCGGTCGGTCGACCGCGCGTCGCCGGTGGGGAGGGCGGCCGCCAGCTTGGAGCCCATCGCACGCGGCGCGCGAGCGCGCGAAAGCGGCGCCTTCGCCCGGCCCGCTCGATGGGCGGGAGGGAGGGCGGGGCTAGGCGCGGGGCGCTGACGGGCGCGGGGGCGCAAGCACGGGCGTGGAGGAGTGGAAGAGAGGCCGCGCGCGATCGGCACTCCATCACTCTCCACAACCATGGGCGCCGACTGCTGCGGCGGGCCCGACCCCGCGGTCGCGGCCGCGTCGGCCGCCGTCGCGGGCCTGGCGGTCGCCCACCGGTCACCCAACAAAAAGGCCGCCGGCCCGCCACCAAAGGCGCACGCCGAGTGCGTCGCCGATCTGCAGGCCTTCATCGCCAAACGGATCGCGCTCTTTGAAGTTTATCGCGCGCGCGAGCTGGAGAAGGTCAGTGAGGGGTGGCGGAGGGAGCGCGGGGGCGGATTCGGGGCGGCCGCCTTCCCGCGCGTCCGCCTGCCCACCTCCTCTCCCTCCTTTAGCTCGAGGCCGCCAAGGCGGCTAATGTGCCCATCACGGTGACCATGCCCGACGGCGGCACGCGCCCCGCGGTCGCGGGCGTGACGACCCCGCTCGACGTCGCGGCGGCGATATCCAAATCGCTCGCCAAAGAAGCGGTCGTCGCCAAGGTGCGGTGGAGAGCGGGAGTGGGGGTGTCGGGTGGCGGGCGGCGCCGTTTGCGCGCGCGGTCCCTCGGCCGACCTTCCCCTCCTCTCGTCTCCCCTCCTGTCCAGGTCGACGGCGCGCTGTGGGACCTTGCACGCCCCCTGGAATCGTCGTGCACCCTGGAGCTCGCCAAATTCGACACCCCCGACGGCAAGCACGCCTTTTGGCACTCGTCCGCGCACGTCCTCGGCGAAGCCCTGGAGCAGTGCTACGGCGTCAAGCTGACGATTGGGCCCCCCGTCGAGGAAGGTTTCTACTACGATTGCGCCATGGAGGGGCGGTCGCTCACGGAAGCCGATTTTGGGGCGATTGATGTGCGCGTGGCGGCAATCGTCAAGGAGAAGCAACCCTTTGAGCGCGCGGTCGTGACGCGCGACGAAGCTTTGTCCATGTTTGCGGAGAACAAGTTTAAACTGGAGATCATTGGCGGGTTGCCGGAAGAGGCGACCGTGACTCTGTACCGCTGCGGCCCCATGGTCGACCTCTGCCGCGGCCCCCACCTCCCCCACACGGGGTATCTCAAGGCGGCCAAGACCACCGCCGCTTCCGCCGCCTTTTGGCGCGCGGACGCCAAAAATGACGCGCTGCAGCGCGTGTATGGCGTCACCTTCCCCGACAAGGCCCTGCTCGCCGACTACACGCACCGCATGGAGGAGGCCAAAAAGCGCGACCACCGGCGGGTGGGGACGGAGCAAGACTTGACGCTGTTTCACCCGTTGAGCCCGGGGTGCGCCTTTTTCATGCCCGCGGGCGCGCGCGTGTACAACGCGCTCGTCGACTACGTCAAGGGCCTCTATTGGGAGCACGAATTCGATGAAGGTAGGGCAGGAGCGTGAGAGAGGGGAGAGAGAGAGGTGGGTGCGTCGTTCTTTCTTCTGACCCACCGCCCTCTCCCTCCCCCCCGCCTCTCCAGTCGTCACGCCCAACCTCTACAATTTCGACCTGTGGGCCACGTCCGGCCACGCGGCCCACTACAAGGACAACATGTTTTGCGTCGAGGTCGAAAAGCAAGAGTTTGGCCTCAAACCCATGAACTGCCCCGGGCACTGCCTCTTGTTCGGCGCGCGGTCGAGGTCGTACCGCGACCTCCCCCTGCGCATGGCCGACTTTGGCGTGCTGCACCGGAACGAGTACAGCGGCGCGCTGTCGGGTTTGACGCGCGTGCGCCGGTTCGTGCAGGACGACGCGCACATCTTTTGCCGCCCCGACCAAGTGGCCGCTGAAGTCGCCCTCTGCCTGCGCATGCTCGACCAGGCGTACGGCGTGCTGGGGCTGGACTACAAGATCGCGCTCTCGACGCGGCCCGAGAGCTCGATGGGGGAGACGGCGCAGTGGGAAGCCGCCGAGGGCGCGCTCAAGGGCGCGCTCGCCGACTCGGGCCGCGCGTGGGAGCTCAACGAGGGCGACGGCGCGTTCTACGGCCCCAAAATCGACATCACGGTCATGGACGCGCTGCGGCGCCGCTTCCAGTGCGCGACGATCCAGCTCGACTTCCAGCTCCCCATCCGGTTCGGCCTCAATTTCAAGGCCGCGGACGACGCCCCCGTCCGCCCCGTGATCGTGCACCGTGCGATTCTGGGGTCGGTCGAGCGCATGCTCGCCATCCTCGTCGAACACTACGCCGGCAAGTGGCCCCTGTGGCTTTCCCCCCGCCAAGTGGTTGTCGTGCCGATCACCTCTGCGTCCGCCGCGTACGCCGCGCGCGTGCGGGCCAAGCTGCGCGCGGCTCGTTTCCATGTCGAGGTGGATGAAGCGGACGAGAAAATGCAGAAAAAGGTGCGCAAGGCGCAACTCGCGCAAGCAAACTACATCCTGGTCGTCGGCGGCGAGGAAGAAGCCGAGGGCACGGTCAACGTGCGCACGCGCGACCAAAAAGTGTACGGCCAGCACCCGCTCGAGGCCGTGGTGGACCTGCTGATCGAGGAGCGGGAGGCGCGCGCGCTGGCGTCGATCGCGGGGTCGGTCTTTGGGGAAGGCGTCGAGCGCGGCGCCAAGGACGGCAAGACCGTGGCCGCGGGGGCGGTCGTCGCGCCGGAGGCGGTGGTCGCGCCGGACGCGGGCGTGGTCGCGCCCGAGTGAGGATGATGAGGCGGTGGCGGTGCAATCACACACAACGGAAGGGTCGCTCCATCACGCGGGCGGCGGCGCGGTTTTGGACCCCGCCGGCGGCGGCCGCGGCACGGGCGGCACGCCCTCCACCCCCTCGACGCCCGACCACCAGCCCGTGTCCCGCCGCGGCTGGGGGCGCGCGTTGCCGTTGGAGCCGCGGAAGACCTTGCCGCGGCGGGTGCGCGGGTCGCGGCGGCCTGGGGAGAAAGAGGGCGCGGGGTGGGACGGCAGGGAGGCGTCGGCCGCCGCCGCGCCTCCCGCCGCCGCCTTCCTCTCTTGATCTCCTCGACCGCCTCACCCATCCACAGCAAGCCTTCGCTCACGGCGGCCGCCGCGCGCCGGGCCAGCGCGGCGGCGAGCGAGCGCGTCGGCGCGGCCGCCGCGGGCGCGCCGGCGAGCGCGGCCATGGGGCCGGGACGCCGGCCGAGCTCTGCGGGCGGCGGCGGGGGCCTGGGCAAACGCGGGGAGTGTCGGCGGGCGCGGCGCGCGTCTCGCCACACCACCAATCGGGCGCCCGCCCGCCTCGCCCGCGGTCGCGCCGCGCGTCACCCGCCCGGCGGCCGCCCGCCGGCGCGCCCACAGCGGGAGCGCGGGGCGGAGGGCGCGATGGCGCAACCGTACGGGTGGCACAGCCGGTATGCGCGACGCGGGGCCCGCGCACGACGTGTGGCGCGATGAGAGCGCGCCACTGGCGCGCCGGCGGCGTCGTTGAGAGTCGGCGCGAGCAGCGAGACGCGCCGTCCCCATGCCCTCCTCCCTCCCTCTCCTCCCCAGCGACGGCCTCGCCTCCCGCTCCGGCGCCGACTCGGTCTCCATCTCGGTGTCGGGGTACGACGCCGAGTCCGAGCTCGCCGACCTGCGCGCGGGCGTCGGCCGGTTGAAGGCCCTGTCCCTGGCGGTCGGCGATGAAGCCCGGGAAAACGCCAGCCTGGCGGAATCTTTGGAGGCCACGCTGGACGAGGCGCGGGCGGCGCTGAAAGCGGGCGCGAAACGGCTCGAGCGCGCGTTTCGGAGGGGAAAGTCGCGGCACATGATCTACCTCGCCCTCTTCTGCGTCGCCGTCGCGTTTGGTCTCTACGTCGCAGCTAAGGCGCGGGGGGTTGTGAAAGGGGTGGCGCGGCTGGCTGGCGGGTGACAGGAGAGAGAAAGGGTTGAGGGAGCGTGGAGAGGGTCGCGCCTGCCGTCCTCCCGTTCTCATGCGGTTGTTGGGTGCGCTGCAAAACTGGGGCTCCGTTCACCGGGGGCGCCACCCGGGCGAGGGCGCAGCGGGCGCGGGGAACGGCGGCGCCGCACCTGCGCGCACCGGCTCGTTCTCTGCCCCCCCACCAGCCCCCGCCGGGAGCGCCAGCGCGCGCTCCGCCCGGGGCGCGTCCGGCTCCAGGGGCGCGAGCGCGACTCTGGGGCGCTTGGCGGGCGGGGGCAGGGGCGCGACGCCCTCGCCCTCGACCTCGCGGCGGCGTTTGAGCGACACCGCGACCGCGCCCGTCGCCGCGTCCACGCGCAGGGCGACGGTCACGCCGGCCGCGACCGCGGCCGCCAGGCGGGCGGCGGCGGCCGCGACGGGCGCCGCGACGGCGGCCCAGGTCGGGCCGACCGCGCGGCCGGCGGCGGCGACGGCGCGCCAGTCGGCCGCAAAGGCCGCGGCGCCGTTGTCGCCGGCCGCTGCTGCAGCGGCGGCCAGGGCGTCGGCCGCGTCGGCGAGGGCGGAAGAGGGGGGCGGCAGCGGCGGCGCAGGCGCCGCCGGCTCCGCGCCCGCGTAGACCCACCCGACGCCCGGGTCGGGCGGCGACGGCTGCTCGGTCGCGGCGATGAGCGCGGCCAAGCCGCCCCCGCCACCGGCGCCTTCTTGCGCCCGCACAGCCGCGCCGCGCAGCGGGCTCGCGGCCTTTGGCGGCGACGCCGCCTCCCACTCGACCGCGTCCGTGTCTTCGTGCCACTGGTAGACGGCGCGCGAGGGGACGTCCAGCACGCGCAGCCAGCCGGGGCGGCCCGGGGCCGCGCCGAGCACGAGCGGGCGCGGCGCGTCGAACGCGCCTGCGTCGCCGGCGTCGCCGCCGTCAAAGCCTTCGTCCACAAACTTGGCGTCCCCGCCAAAGCCGCCCGTCGACAGGTCGATCGGGGGCGGCGACCGCGACCGCGCGCGCGACTGCGCGCGCAGCGGCGACCGGCCCCACCGCGCCACGATGCGCACGGGGGGGGCGACGTACGGACCGTCGCCGGGGAACCATGTCGTGATGTCGGGCGGGGCGGCGGCGGCTGCGGCGTGGGCGGCGGCGGCGGCTGGAGAGAAGGGAAGGAGGGGGGTTGACTGCCGCCCTGGAACCGGCCTCGGGCGCCCGCCTCGCCCGCCCGCCGCGGCCACAAGCCACAGCGCAATCCCGCGCGCCGCGTCGGCCAACCTGGGCGTCCGCTCCCGCCCCCGCGCGCTGCGGCGCACACGCGCCGCGTCGGCCGCAGCTTCACCCGCGCCATGCCGATGTCCGATGCGGCGTCCGAGGCGGCCCACGCACGACTCAGGCGGCGCCCGCGCGGCGGGTCGCGAGCGCCTGCAGCACGTACGGCGCCGCGCGCGCGGCCAGGCAAAAGGCGGCGAGCGCGCCCAGGTGGTTGCGCAGGGCGCGGGTCGCGTCCGCGGGGTCGGCGCGGCGGGGCGGCGGGAACATGGGGGGAGGGGAGGGGCGGCCGGGAGTGAATCGGCTGCCGGCGCTGCTGCTCCCTCACTCCCGGCGGGGCCGCCGCCGCCGCCATGGCCGACCTGGGTGACCTGCTGGCCTACAGCGACAGCGGTTCAGACGGCGGCGAGGCCGAGGGCGGCGCGGCGGACGCGGGCGCGGGCGGCTCGGCCGCGGGCGGCGCGCCCGCGTCGCCCGCGCGCAGTGCGACGCCGGGAAGGGCGTGCGAGGAGGAGCGGGAGGAGGAGGCGAGCCCCGCGGCGCCGCCTGCGGCGCTCGACCTGCCACCGGGCTTCCCCCCTCCTCCTGCCGCCCCCGTCCCGCCCGCCCTCGCCGCCCGCGTCGCCGCCATGCTGGCCGCCGTCGCGGCCGGGCGCAGCATGGGGTCCGAGCTGCGCGGGCGCCGTGCGTACCGCAACCCCGACTTTCTTGCCAAGGCGGTGGCGCACTATGGCCTCGACCCTCACGCCTCCATGATCGCCCCGCCCGCCTGGGACGCGGGCCCCGTGCCCGCCGACGACACCGCCGACGCGCTCGACGCCGCGCTCGGTGCCGCGCGAGCGGCGCGCTGCGCGCCGGGGCGCGCCGCGCTCGAGTTCGCGCCGGCCGCACCGGGTCCGGGCGGGGGCGGCGGGCGGCGGCGCGGGCGGTGGGACCAGTGAGGGAGAGAGGGAGAGGGAAGAGGGGTGGTGGGAGAGGGCGTCCTTCTTCATTGCCCACACCTGTCGACCCCGGCACACACGCTCGCCGGCCGTATGGTCTATAGTGTCACATCCGCGGGCACCGACTCGCGGCGCCCGCGGGGGGGGGGGGGAGGGCAGAGGAGGCACCACCCAACAGGAACCGAAAAATGTGCGTGCGCCAGGGCCCGGCGCGCGCCGGGTCTACCCTCTGTCAAGTGCTTGGATGGCTGGGTGCGGCGGGGCGGGGCCGGGAGGTGGCGGCGGCAGCCCCCACCTCCTTCCTCACTTCTTCAGCCGCCGACCGCGGCCGCGAGCGGCGCGCCGCCCTCGTCGGCCGCCTCGTCGCCCGCGGCCGGGTCGACCTCCCCGACCTCGGCCAGCGCGGCCGCCCACTCGCCCCGGTCGGAGAACAGGCGGGCGCGAGGGGCGCCTTTGTCGCCGCCCGCGTCGACCAAGACGCCCGCAAAACCGCCTCCCTTGACCGCGTCCGGCGCCGCAAACATGGCGTCCCGCAGCACGCGCTCCATCGTCGCCCGCAACCCGCGCGCCCCCGTGCCCCGGTCGGCGGCCTGGGCCGCGATGGCGGCCACGGCCGACGGCGCGAGCGCGAGCCGCGCGCCCGCCGCGGCGAGCAGGACCGTGTACTGCGCTTTGAGGCACGATTGGGGCACGGTGAGGACGTGCGCCAAATCGGCGGCCCCCAGCTCGCGCAGGGCGGCGACGACGGGGAAGCGGCCGACAAACTCGGGGATGAGGCCGTACGAGACGAGGTCCGAGTGCTCCACCCCCGCGAGCGCGGCCGCCCTCTCGGCCGCGGCCGCGTCGTCGGCGGGCGTGCGGGTGGCGCCGGACGGGGGCGGGCCGGCCGCGCGGGCGCGCGCGCGGACCGGGGCGCCAAACCCGATCGACGCGGACGCCGTGCGTTCCGCGACCGCGGCGTCCAGGCCGACAAAGGCGCCGCCCGCGATGAACAAGATGTTGGTGGTGTCGACCTGGGAAGGGACGAGGGGGGTGGGGGGTGGGCAAGGTGGGCGGCAGGTCGGAAAAAAGGGTCAAAAAAACACCCCTCGTCCCTACCCCCCCCCCCCCCCCCCCACCTGCACAAACTCGCCCCGCGGATTCTTGCGCCCCCCCTTTTCCGGCACATTCATGACCGCGCCCTCGACCATCTTGAGGAGCGCCTGTTGAACTCCCTCGCCAGACACGTCGCGCGTGATCGACGGGTTGTCCCCCTTGCGCCCGATTTTGTCGACTTCGTCGATGTACACGATGCCGCGCTGGGCGGACGCGAGGTCGTGGCCGGCGGCTTGCAGGAGGCGGTGGAGGACGGATTCCACGTCGTCGCCGACGTAGCCTGCTTGCGTGAGCGACGTCGCGTCCGCCACCACGAAGGGCACCTTGACCAGCCGCGCCAGGGTGCGCGCCAGCAGGGTCTTGCCGGTGCCGGTCGGGCCGAGGAGGAGCACGTTTGATTTCTCGAGCTCGACGTCGGACGGTGGAGGCAGGGTGGTCCGAGCCGCGCCGCCTCCCGCCTCCGGCTGGGCCGCGTCTGCGCCCACCTGCGGCGGCCGGGCGAGCGGCGCGGGACCGCCCGCGGCCACTGGCGCGCTCTCGCCCGCTTCGGCCGCCACCGCACGCGCCTCGCGGTCGGACGACGCCGCGCGGCGCGCCTCCTCGTGCGCCACGCGCGCATAGTGGTTGTAGACGGCGACGGCGAGCGACTTCAGAGAAGGAGGTGGCAAGGGTCGGGGCGGCTCGAGCGCGCGACGCCGGCCCAACCTCCGCCACCCTTCCCTCTGCTCTCTCTTACCCTTTTCGCCGCCTCCTGCCCCACCACGTGCACGTCCAGCGCGGCCACCAGCTCGGACGGTGTCGGCAGGGACCGCAGGTCGAACCCCGGCGCGCCGCGCGCGTCGCCGCCGCCGCCGGGCGCGCCCCCGCCAAACGCGGGGATGGCTTCACCGGGGGTGGAGCCGCCGGGAGGGGGGGAGGCCGCCGTGTAGGACGCCGCCAGGCCGCGCTTGGGCGGCGTCGCGGCGTCGCCGCCAGTGGCCGGGGGTGCGGGCACTTTGGGCGTCGTGGACGCGATGGTGGTCAGCGAGTGGGCTTGAGGGAGGGCGAGCGAGGGGCGCAGGAGCTGGGAAGAGGGGGACAGCGAGCGGCGCGCAGCGTCGATGGGGCGCGCGGGCGCAGGGGCGCGAGGGGGCGGCGCACTGGGCCGCACGCCGCCCGAGAGGCGAGCTCCATTTGAGCCTCAATTCTGAGCGCGGTCGACGCCTCCCCCGCCCCCGCGCCAGAACCACACACGGCGCGCGCGCGCCACGCGGGCGCGCGCCTGCGGCCGCCCCGCCCTCTTTCCGTCCCCACCTGCCACCCGGGGCGCCCGGGCGTCGCCGCCAGCGCCGCCAGCCGGCGCAGGGAGGCCGCCATGGCGGGAGGCGGGGGGCGGACGGGGGACGAGCGGTCAAAGGGCCGGCGGCTGTGGGGGCCCGCCAGGCGCTCGTGTGTCGCCTGGATGCGGGCGTGGGGGCCGCCGGCGGGGGCGTGGGGGTCAGGCGGGGAGTGAGTTGAACAGCGCAGCCGGCATGTGGCCGACTCTCTCGCTCCTTCATGCAGCGCCCGCGGCGCGCCGCCGCCGCGCGCCGCCCGCCGTACCCGTCGCCGCCGTCGTCGCACGACGGCGGCGACAGCGACGCGAGCGCGTCCGACGCGTCGGCCTCGCCGCCGCCGCCGCCGCCCTCCGCCCCTCCTCCCGCCGTCAGAGGGCGCACCCCGGTCGCCACGCTCGCGCCCGGCGCCCGGGATCGGCTGCCGCCGCTGGCGCGCGCGGGGCCGCACCTGCACCCGCTCGGCGTGACGAGCCCGGTCGTTGCGGCCGACTTTGCTGCCGCCTCGGGCGCCGCCCTGGCCAAGGTCCGTGCCGCGGTGGCCGGCACAGCCCCTTTGGACGTGGCAGCCGCGCTGGCGGCCGCGGGCGCGCCGCGGCCGCCCGCAGCACCGCCGCCGGCCGCGCCGCTGCCGCCGGCCGGCCCCGTCCCGCTCGGCCCCGGCGGCGGCCGCGGTCTGGAGCCTGGGACAGATGTGCTGATCACGGTCGCCATCTCAGAGTACGGCCGCGCGGCGCGCCCGCTGGCGACCCTCGTTCTCGTCGCTTCGTCGTCCACCTGGGCCGACGTCGCCACCCACGCGCCCTGCCCCGCGGACGCCGCCCTCGCATCCCTGGGCACGGGCGCGGCGGGGCGGTACGTGGCGGCCGAGGGCGTGATCCTTGTCGACGCGGGCGCCGAGGCACGCGGCGGGCCCGACCTGGCCGCGCCGATTCTCGCGTTTCTAGAGGAGCTTGGCACCAAAGCTCCAGCCCCCCCCGACCGCCCCGCCCCCGAGGCCCGCCCCGCGCGGGGCCGCCCGCCCGCCGGCCCCCGCCCGTGGGCCAAAGGCGCCCTCGCCGACGCCCCCCTCTCCACCCAACCCCTGCGCGCCGGCGGCGGCGCGGCCTATGTCTTCTGTCACCAGGGCGGGTGCGAGCACGCGCTGGCGGTGCGCGACGTGCGCCTGGCGACGGCGGCCGACGCGGCGACCGGCGCGACGCTCGGCGACTTCCCCCTCCTCGCCCACCGCGCGCGCCCCCCCCTCCGCCGCCTCTGCTGCGCGTGCCGCACGACGCGCGCGGCCAAAGCGGTGTGGGACTCGGCCCGGGCTCCGGGCGACCCGAGCTTTTGGTGCGGGGGGTGTTATGCGCGCTTCCACTACGACGCCGCGGGCGCCCTGGCCGCCCCGCACCGCGTCGTCGACTACGTGGGCGGGTGATGGAAGGGGGGAGAGGGGGAGGGAGAGATTGACCGAATTGTGAGAGTGCGCGCGGGTGTCTTGCCTCGAGTCCTGTTCCCCCCTCCCCAACGACCCTCCTCATCGCCCCGCGGCTGCCGGGCCGCCGCCCCGCTTGCGGCGCCGGGGCGCCGCCTTGCGCGGGGGCGGGGGAGGGGGCGCCGGCGGCGGACGCCCCGAGACCAGCCAGTCGAGCTCCGCCGCCGCCGTCGCCGCAGCCCCGGCGTCCCCGCGGTCGCGCGCCGCCTCCAGCGCGCCGTACGCGCGCATGAGGGGCGAGTCGCGCAGGGTGGCGGCGGTCGCGTAATCCTGTTCGCGCACCGCGACCGCCAGCGCGCGCTTGAGCAGCACCACCGGCTCCGGGTCGCCCGCCTTGAGCGAGACGACGTGCTCGATGGCGGCGGGAGGGGGCTCGGGCGGGGCGAGCGGGTCGTCGGGCGGGCCGGCGCCGGCCTCGCGGTCGTCGTCGTCGTCCGACCCGTTGCCGCCGCGCGCCTCCCCACCCCCCGCGCCCCCCGCTGCCGCCACCTCTACCATGGCCATCAGCGTCTCCATCGGCGCCGCGCGCCGTTCGAACAGGTCGCGCCGCACGAAGAGGGGGCAGCCGGCTTGGAGCGCGAGCCACGTCGCGTCCGACGGCCGCGCGGCCAGTTCCCACGCGGCGGGCGCGCCCTCCGCCGGGGACCCGAAGAAGAGGCGGGCGACGTACGCGTCGCCGCGCTCGGCCACGATGGCGACCTGGTTTGGGGGGGGGGGGGGGGGGGGGGGGGGGGGGGGGGGGGGGGCCGCCGGGGGGGGGCGGGGCGCCCCCCCCCCCCCCCCCCCCCCCCCCCCCGCCCCCGCGGGGGGGGGGGGGCGCCCCGCGCGGCCAGGGGGTGAGGAGCGTGGTCGCGCCTCGCTCGCGCACCCCTCCCGCCCGCCCGCCATCCACGCAACACCTTTTGCAGGTCCCACGCGTGCTTGGACAGGGCTTTGCCGCGCTCGAGCACGGCCCAGAGGAGGTCGAGGGCGAGGGGCGGCACGCTGACGAGGGCGTCGTCGTCGTCGCTGCTGTCGCCCGAGTCGTCGCCAGCTTCATCATCATCGGCATCGCCATAGTCGCCACCTTCTCCTTCTTCATCGTCGCTCTCGCCGCTGGTCTGCAGCATGAGGGCCAACAACGCGTCTCCGCCGATGTCCATGGAGAGCGCTCGAGCCGCCCTCGAGAAAACGGCCGGTTCGGTCGTCGCGCCGTTGTTGGCACCGTTGTCGATCTGGGCCAGGAAGACGGCGCCCTTGAGCGGCGCGCCGCGGTCGCGGTCTGTCGTCGCGGCGATGAGCGCGGGCACGACGCGCACGAATTCACGGGCGTCAAACGGGTACGGGCCATCGTCCTCGCTGTCGTTATCGTCGTCGTAGGGTGGAGGGAAGGAGCGGCCGGCGGCTGGGGGAGAGGGGAGGTGGCAATCGGCTGGGGCGCCGTGCCATCTGGCCCGCCTCGGGCTCGCGCCCGCACCCCGCGACCCACCGACAATCGTGTGGGATCCCCGGGGCGGCGCCCGAATCGCCAGGCGCGGCGCGCGCGCGGGGGCGGAGGCGCGCGCGCGCGCGCGCGCCGGCACCGCCGCCACGCGCCCGGCGGCGGTGGCGCGCATGTGGCGCGCGATGGGCGCCGTGTCGGCGTGGGGCCCCGGGGCCTGGGAGGGTGTGCCAACGTGCGGTCGGCGCACTCGGTCACTGCGCCGATGGGCAACCTCACGTCCCGCCCGCCCGACGCGGTCCCCGTCGACTCGGGCGTCAAGGTCACGGCCGCCCTGCTCGACCGGGTGGCGGGCCGGGAGCCTCGCGGGGTGGCGGCGGGCGACCGCGCGAGCGCTCGCCCGGCCCCGACCGCCCGCGTCAGGTGCGGAGGCGGCGAGGGAGGCGGCGCAGAGGGTGGAGAGCGCAGCGGGCGCCGACGCGCCCTTTCACAGCCCGCTCGAGGCCGAGGCCGCGCGCCTGTCCGCGCGCGACCCCGCCCTGGCCCACGCCCTGCGCCGGTCCACCCTCATCGGCGCCGCCCTGCTCAAGGTGGAGGCTGACGAGGCGGCCGCGGTGGCGGCGCTGGCGGACGGGTTGCTGGAGGGCGACGCGGACGTGGCCGCGCCGGCGCCCGCCTGCGCAGCGCCGGCCGCCGCGGCGGCCGCCTGCTTTCGCGGCGCCGACCCGGCCCGCGTCGGGGCCGAGTGCAGGGGCGCGGTGGCCGCGCTGGAGGCGTGCGCGCGCGCGGCGGCGGCGGCGAGGGTCAAGTGAGGGGCTGTGTTGTTTTTCTTCGCGCCGCACAGTGTTGTTGCAGCGCCCGCGCCCAAATCGCCTCCTAACCAAACAATCAATCCAGCATGAAATTGAGCGCGCGCAGGCGCTCGATGATGGCGTCGTCCGGCAAGCTGCCCGCCGCCGGCCGCGCCGCGCGCACCGGCTCGAGCACCTCGTGGAAATCGCACCGCCACCCCGACGCGACCGCCGCCAGCTCGTCCGGCGGCAGCGCCGATAGGAAGATGCGGGAGCAGCCGTAAAACTCGACAAAGCGCGCGTGCGTGGCGGCCGCGTCGGCGGCGCTCAGGTCTGGCGGCGGCACGCCCAACGCCGCCGCCTCGAACTTGCCGCCCATCGCGACGAAGATGGCGTCCACGAGCACGGCCGCCGCGGCGTCTGCGGCGGCCGGGGACAGGCCCGGCGTCGGCGGCGTCGGCGGCCACGCGGCGAGCGCGGCGGCCGCGAGCGCGCGCGCGGCGTCGGGCGCCCCCCAGAGCCGGCCCACGCCCTGCAAGTGCGAGCTACCCACGATGAGGACGACCGGGCGCGGCGGCCGCGCGCCCGCGGCCGCGGCCTCGGCCTCGGCCGCGGCCTCGCGCGCGGCGGCGAGCGCGAGCGTCGCGTCGCGCTCGTCCTCGATCGCCGCCAGCACGCCCGCGCCCGCGCCCGACGTCGTCAGCGCGGGCATGTTGCCGTCAAGGTCCAGGTACGACTGGCACACGCCCCTCTGCACGACGGCGAGCGCGTCGTCGAGCGACGCGAGCGGCGCACTCTTCAGCTTCTCAAACATCGCCCGCTTGGGCACGTCCCCGTACACCAGGCGCGCGCCCGTCGCCAGGGCGGCCACGGCCGCCGCCAGCTCGCACGGAAAGTGGGCCGCCATTTCGGCCCACAGGTTTGCGCGCGCGGGCGACGCGGGCGGCATAGACCGCAGCTGCACCGCGAGCGACCCCGCGTGCACCGCATACCCTGTTTCCTCTGGAGCCAAGCACTCGGCCGGCATGGGCTCGTCCAGGCACAGGACGCGCCCGGTCTCGGAGCCGTGCCATTTTGAGAGCGCCGACTCGACGACGACCGCCGCCGGTGCCGCCGCCAGGATGGCGGCCCCGAGCCCGGCGTCAAAATTGTCGTGATCGATGCCAAACACGTGGACGGTGACGGGGCCGGGCGCGTCCAGGCTGAGGTCCGGCGCGCGCGGCGCGAGCGGCGGCAGCGCTGCGCGCGGCGCTGCGCGCGGCGCGCGCGGCCGCCGTGGCGCCGGCCGCCCGGCGGCGGCGGCGCGGGCCATGCCTGGTGGTGGCGGGGGGGCGGGGTTGGGGCGGGGGAAGGGCGGGCGGGTGGAGCGAGGGGCGGCCCGTCCCCTCGTCGCGGCGGCGCCGGTCGCCTCGGCGCTGAACGCTCGGCACGGACGCCGGCGGCGAGGCCGCCGGCGCGCCACTGCGATATATGCTTGTCATTGGTGTTGGTAAGTCGTCACCGGCGCCGGCGCCGCGAGAGGGGAGGGGGAGGGGGGGGGGGGGCGCCGCGCCGTCTCTTCGTCTCCGTCGCTCTGGGCTCGGATAGGAGCGAAAGATTGATGCGTGTGTTTCCTCAGCCCGCGGACGGGGGTCGGTTGAACTATGCTTGTATGAAAGTGGATCGTCACCGCCCACAAACGGAGGAGACGAAGAGGACAGGAAACGAAGGAGGAAAAATGCAGACAACCACCAAGCCTCGGAGAAATCCGCTAGAATTTGGGTCTCGTCACGTGGCGCCCCCCGTCGAAAGGGGGCGGTCGGCGTGTGTAACAAATGAAGGTTGGGTCGTCACAGGCAAAAGGTTGGAAGGGGACGGGGGAGGAGCCAGGGAAGGAGCCCCGAACGCGCCCGCCGGGCGCCGCCGCTAACGCGCATTGGGTCCGGCGGCCGCCGTGGGGCGGCCGCGGCGGCGGCGGGGCGCGCGGGCGGGGCGCGCTCGAGGCGGCCGCCGCATGCGGCGGCCGCCGCCCGAACGCCTCGCGCGCCAGGCGGGCGCGGGCGTGCTCCCGGTCGCGCACCTGGCATCGGCGGCGCGAGCCGGCCGGCGGACGCGGCCTCTCGGCGGTGTGGGGAGGGCGCGACGGCGGCGGCCGCCCCGCCGACCGCGCCGGCCGCCCGGTTCACAGTCTGGCCCACCCCCTCACACCCCCGCCCCCGCCAACCAGCCCGCGACAAAGTCGTACGCCGCGAGCGTGACCGCGGCCTGCGGCGCCGCCTTGAGCAGCGACGGCAGCGCGCCCTTGTACGCGCCGCGCGCGCCCTCCCGGGCGGCCAGGGACATGACCGCGGCCCGCATGCTGGCCCGCGCGGCGGACGCGGGCACGCGGGCGCCGTAGCCGGGGGCCCGGGCGAGGCCGGCGACTTGGTAGCGCTTCTTGGCCACGTCGAGCGGGTGCGTCGCGAGCTTGGCGGCCGCGCCGGCGGCCAGGCCGCACACGAAGCGGGTGGCGGCGTCGACCGCGTGCGTGGGCGGGGTGGGCGGGGGCGCGCCGCCGTTTGCCCTGCCCTTGCCCCGCTTGGCCGCCGCCCTCGTGAGCGCGTCGTACAGGCCGAATTGGAGCGCGGCGTAGGGCACAATCTCGACGAGGGTGACGCCCAGGCCCGAATAGAGGCCGGCGACGCCGCGCGAAGAGACGATCGCGCGCGCCGCCGCGGCCGTCCCCCGATACACCTTGGGCTCCCCCTGCGCCGCCAGCGTGGTGCGCAGCAGGTCAAACGGGTAGGACGCGACCGTCGCCGCCGCGCCGGCCGCGGCGCCGGCGCCAAAAGAGAGGAGCGCGTCGCCGCCGCCGCGCACGGCGCCCGCGCGCTCGGCCGCCGCTTTCACGGCGTGCAGCGTCACAAACTGGACCGCGGTGTAGGGCACGGTGAGCAGCAGGCCGGGCACGGTGCCCCGCCACAGACCCTGTGGAGAGGGGCAAGGGGAGGGTTTAGCGGGGAGCCGCGCGCGAGCGCGAGCGCGTTCTCCCTCCTTTCCCCTCTCTCCCTTCTCGTACCGCCAGCCCCTCCTCCGCCACAATGGTCCGCAACGCTTGCCCGAGCCCGGTGTACTTGCCCGCGGTCGCGCCGCCGCGCGCGACGGGCTCGAGCTGCACCTGGAACCGAATTTTGAGGACGTCCAGCGGTCCGACGACCAGGCGGGCGGCCGCGCCGGCGACGCCGCCGGCGATGGCGTCCAGGGCAGCGCGCGGGCGGGGGGCGGCGGTGGATGGGGGCGCGCCGCCCATCACGGGCAGAGTGGCGCCGGCGCACAGCGTTTCACTCTTCTGCCCCTCCCTCCCCGCCCCACCCCACCATGGCGGGCGAGCGGGAGGAGGCGTACGTGCTGCGCTTCGAGGACGGCGCGCTCGCCGACCGCGTGCGCGCCGTGCTGCGCGGGGAGGCGACGGCGCGCCCCGCGGACGCCGCCATGGAGCTCGATTTTGATGGTGGGTCGGAGCTGGCGTGATGGATCGGGGCGGGAGCGGCGGCAGGGGCGCGCCTCGACCCCCTCCCTCTTCAGAAACGCGCGCGACGCCCGACGGCGACGCGCGGCACGGCACCTTCACCATCGCGGGCGAGGCCTACCCCGTGATGCTCCTGGACCTGCCCACCGTGGTCGAGTGCGCGGCGACGCTCGACGACGCGCATTTAGTGAAAACTGGGGACGTCGGCCAGGTCGTCCTTGTCCGCCGCCCCGGAGCGCCGCCGATCACCGCCACAGAAGCCTTGGACGGCGTCACCCCCCCGATGACCGACGCGCGCGCGCGCCACTTTGCGCGGCGCCCCGTCGCGGCGGCGGCCGCGGTCGCGGCGGCGGAGGACGCCCTGCTGCGCGTCGCCGCCGGCGGCGCGCCGGAAGGTGTCGAGTTTGAAGACTTTGAGGAGGAGTACCAGGCGGGCGAGGGCGGGCTGGGCGGCGAGTGGGCGCGCGTCGAGCGGGGAGGGGGGGGCGGCGCGGCACGGCCGCGCGCCAAAAAGGCGGGCGAAGGGGACGAGGAAGACGAGGAGATGCCGGCGGCGAGCGCGGGAGGAGGGGGCGGCGAAGGCGCGGGCGCGCCGTCGGGCGGGTGAGAAGGAAGAAAAGAGAGTCGTTTTTTCCGGGCGCACTGCAACACTCATCTAAACCACAAACCCCTCGCCCACGATGTACACCTCCCGGCTGGCGGTCCGCGTCGCGGGCGGGCGCAGCAGGCGCACGCGCGCGAAGAAGGGCGTTAGCGACGCGACCAGGGCCGCCGTGGGCGCGCCGCCGTCGAGCAGCTTGGCGGCAAAGGCGCCGACGGGGGCTAGGAGGCGGTCGCCGGGCGGCCAGGGCGTGGTGAAGCCGAGCGGGAGCGCGAGCGGCGAGTCGCCGTCGGACGCGTCCTCCCTCCCGACCGCCAGCCTCGCGGCCGCCGCCGCCAGGGCGGCCGACCGGACGACGTCCACGCTCGCGATGCCGGTCGTGGGGTGGCACATGTCGGAGAGGACGGAATCGAAGAAGAGGAGAGGAGGAGAAGGCGGGGCGTTTGCGCCTCCACCTCCTGTCGCTCCTCCTTGCGTCCCCACCATCTCTCGCACGCCAGCCGGCGTCAGCCTCAGCGCGTCGCCGACAACGGCTCGCGCCCGCCCGTCGCAGTGCCGCCGCGGCACGGGGAACGGCGCGAGGTCGACGCCGACGACCGCCCCTCCCCGCCCGTCCCCGAGCCCTTTCCGGCACACGACTTGCAACCAGGCGCCGGGGGCCGACCCAAGGTCGAGCACCGCGCCGCCGCGCGGCGCGAGGGCCGGCGCTTTCCCCAGCAACCACTCGAGCTTGAGCGCCGACCGCGCGACGTAGCCCGCGGCGGCGGCGGCGGCGCGGGCGGGGTCGCGGCGGCGGGCGAGGGCGGCCATGAAGAGGGGTGCCGGCGCGCGGGCTTGCCGGCCGAATCTGCGCAGCGCCGGCGCGGCGCAGGGCGCCCCCACAGAGCCGCCCGCCGGCGCCCGCCCCGCCCCGCGCACGCGCCTGCGCTTACAACGAAGCGCGCGACCGGCGCCCGGGTGAGCCACGGTCGGGGCGGGCCAGCGACCGCGCGCGCCCACGCGCGGCAGTTGCGCGTGCGGGGCGCCGGCATGCGGCCGTTCCGCGCGCGGTTGGCCCTAGTTGCGCCAGTGACACGTTTTAAGTCCCGCTGGCGGCGGCCGCGTCTGACGCGGGGGTCGGCCGAGCGCGTGCGCCGCGGCATCGGCGACGCCTGTCGGGCTAGTCGTTTTCTCCCCGGCGCCCGCCTTCCCACCCCCTCCCACCCCACCCAGGCACACCAGCACACTCACCTCTCCATTATGGGCGGCGACCGCGTCGCCCGCCGGGCGGCCGCCGGCAAGCCTGGCGCCGGCCCCCCGCCCGGCCACCGCTGCGCGACGGCCACCCTCACCGACCGCTCCCTCCAGGAACTGGCCGACCCCGACATGGCCGACATCAAGGCCTACAAATTGGGCAAACGGAGGTGGTCGTACAACCAGTGCGAGCTGCGCGTCGCGCAAGACGGCGGCGGCGGGCAAACGGTCGAGGTCGTCGAAGCCGTCCAACACGGCGGGCCGTTGCCGGACGCCCATCCGTCCCCTTTGGATGACGCGTCCGTCACCTACCAGGTGCGGCTGTCCAACGGGTACCGGCTGCGGGTGGTCGTCACCGTCGCGCACGGCGACCCCGCCGCCGTCCACCCGCCCCCCCCGGACTCCGGCGGCCGCGCCCTCGTCACGTGGACGGCCGTCACCCGCGACCAGTGCCGCAAAGGGTGCACCGGCCCCGTGCTGCGGTCGATCCAACGGTTTGGCCGCCTCGGCCGCCGGTCGGGCGCGCCGCCCGCCGACGGCGGCGCCTCGCCCGTGGACAGGGACCGCGTCAAGGAGGCGCGCTTCATGTACCTGTCCATCGATGAAGCGGGGACGCACGTGGGGGCGCGCCAGTTTCGGTTGGTGGTCGGCGCGTACGACGCGGCCGGCGCGGCGCTCCTCGGGTCGTGCGTCTCCCCCCCGATCCGCGTCCTGGCCAACAACGACGTCCCCACGGGCGCCGCCTACATCACGCTGCACCTGCCGCTGCGCGCGGATTGGGAGGGGTGGGTGCCGGGGCGCGGTGGGGCGAGCCAGGCGGCGCGCGCGGCGGCGGCGGCGGCCGCGGCGGCGGCCGGGTCGCCCTCGCTCGGCGCTGGGGCGCACGCGCGCGCCATGGGGTACGCGGCGGCATACGCGGCGCGCGGCGCGCGGTCGCCCGCGCGGTCGCCCGCGCGGTCGCCGGTCCGGCGCGCGGCGGCGACCGCGGCGCCGGGGGCCTCGCTGCCGTCCCTGCTGCTCAGCCACGCCGTCCAGCAATCCATGCTCACTGACGGCGCCACCGTGCACGCCGCGGTCGCGTCGACCCGGCCGCCGGCCGACGGCGGGTCGCCGCCCAAGCGCGCGCGCGCGGTGGCCGACGCCGCGGCGGCCGCGGCCGCCGCCGCCGCGGCCGCGGCCGCCGCTGTCCGCCTCCCTCCAGGCCTGGACCTCGACTCGTTGACCCTGCCCGGGTCGCCCGCCCTCGTCGCGTCGCCGTGCGCCGCGCTGGCCCGCCTCACGACCGCGACCGCGTCCGGCTCCCCCGGCGCCGGCACGCCCCTGCCTCCGCCGGTCGACCTGCCGTCCCTGCTCGCGGGGTGGGGGTCGGGCCTGGACGGCGCGGGGCTTGGGGGTGGGACGCCCACCGCGTGGCGGATGGCGTCGCTGGGAGCGTCGTTCGGGAACTGGCCCCTCACGCCGCGGTCGGCGTCCGGGGCGGGTGGGGCGGGCGGGAGTGGGGAGGGCGGTGGTGGGGTTTGAATCGAGAAGGAAGCGTGTGGCGGCGCTGCCGCCGCCGCCCGTGGTCGCCCCCTCTGTTTTACTTTTCTTCCTTGCCCCGCACACCACGTGCGTCCCACCCATGTTCGCGTGTAAACGGAGCCCGCCCGCGGCGCGGCGCGCGCGCGGCGGCGCGCCGCCGCCGCCGCCGCCGCCGCCGCGGGCGGCAGAGAGACGCGCGCGAGCGCTGTCGCACCTACACATTGTCGACGCCGGGAGAAAGAGAGGGAGAGAGAGGGAGCCGCACTCTCAGGACAGTCGCCACCGTTGCACACGCGCCGCGCGCTCGCCGGGCCCGCGCACAGCCCCACACCCCGCGCCCCCCCGTCACACGATGTACCGGTCCTTGGCCTTGCGGTCCAGGTTCATGGCGTCGGCGTGGACGAGGTACCCGACGCGCGCGGCGCCGTCGAGGTCCAGCACCGCTTTCAACTGTTTCCCGAGCGACACCTGGGCCGCCTCGTTGGCCGCCGTGCGCGTCCACAGGCACACCTTGTCCTGCTTGGCGCGCACGTTGACCACGACGCCGCAGACTTCGTCGCCCTCGGCAAACTGTTCGCCGACGCACGCGAGGAGCGCGTTGAGCCACATAACGTCGAGCGCCGCTTTGCCGGACGGCCCTTTGGGCACGAGCGCGGTCCACTTGCCGCCCGCCTCGCAGTCGGGGTCTTCCCACTTTGGCTCCACGCCCTCCTTAAAGAGGTGCAGGTCGCACCCGTGGGAGAGCCAGGAGGGGGGCTTGATGTTGTTGTAGAGCCTGGGGAGGAGGGGAGGGCGGGAGGGCGGGTGCCGGCGGTGGTCGGCGTCGGCCCCGGCGGGCCGTGCGCCAGCGCGCGGCGATCGCGCCCTCGCGCCCGCGCCGCTTCCCTCGCCGACGCCGGCGCGATCGCGGGCCCGCACTCTCGCGCGCCGGCGGGGCGCAGCTCGGCTTGAGCGGCGGCGCGCTGCGCCGCGCCTCCATCCCCCCCTCTCCCGCCCTCCCCACTCACTTCCAAAAGTCCTCCACCGTGCCAAACGTGTAGACCGAGCGCAGAGAAGCGCTGGGTGGGAGGAGGGCGGGGAGAGCGCGTCGGCCGGCCGCGCGCCGCCGCCGGCGGGCGCCCGCGGCGGCCGCGCCGCGCCTGCCCCGCCCGCCCCGCATCGCGCCCGCCCGCGCCGCCAGGGGACCGCCGTACCCCCACCCCTCTCTCCACCTACCCCCACGAGTTGCCCTTGGCCGACCCCTTGGGGTTGTCAAACCAGAGCGTCCACTTGTGCTCCAGGGGGTGGGCGCCCGCGGGGGCGGCGTCGCCGTCGGTCATGGGGGGCGTGGGTGGGGGTGGGGCGGGGGTCGTGCGTCGGCGCGGTGCCGGGCAGAGTGCGGGGGGATGCGGGCAGGCGTGCACACCACCTCCTGCTCACTCCCGCCCGCCCCAGCTCCCTCGCGCGCGGCTGCGACTTTTGCCCTTTGGGCGGCGCACGCCCCGCCCGCACCGCCGCGCCCCGATGGACCGGGCGCAGGATTGACCGCGCCGCCGCGGCCTCCCTCCTGCTCCCTGTTGCCCCTCCGTCCTCCCATATGACCCTGGCCACCATTACCTCGCTCGTGGCGCGCGCCGGTCGGTCGGCGGCCGCCGCCGTCGCCGCGCGCCCGCGGTCGGCGCGCGGCGCTGCGGCGCTCGCGCGGTCGCCGGCGCCGCAGGGCGCGCCGCCGGCCGCGGAGCGGCTGGTCGTCGCCGCGGCGGCGGGCGGCCGGGCCGGGCGCTCGCAGCCCTCCTTTGCGGCCGGGCGCGGCCTCGCACGGCGCGGCCTGGCGGCCGCCACGCTTCCCGGCGCGCCGCCCGAACGGTGGGGAGCGGGAGGGAGGAGGATGCGACGGTGCGTGCGACCACGCCGGGCGGCCGGCGTCGACCCTCTGCCGCCGACGGACGCCCGTCTCGTTTTCAGGCACCGCGACCACCCCCACCCGCCCTCCGCCCTGGGCCCCCCGCCCACCACCCGCGCCGACGCCCCACCCGGCCTGCCGGGCCCGTTGGCCGGCGGCGCCGACCACGCGGCGGGCGACCGCGCGGCGCTCGCGCGCGAGCTGCACACGGTGACGGTGGCGATCGCGGCCAACGCCGCCATCTTTGTCGCCAAATTGGGCGCCTACTTTGCCACGGGGTCCAGGTGGGGAGGGAGGGAGGGGAGACAGTTTTTTCTCCCCCTGTTTCGGCGCGCACCGCCGACCCCCGCTCGCTCGCCCCTCGACGCCCCTCCCCCACGCCCCCGCAGCGCCATGCTCGCCGAGGTCGTGCACTCGGTCGTGGACACCGCCAACCAGGCCCTGCTGCGGGTGGGGGTGGTCCGCTCCCGGCGCGCGCCGACGGCGGCGCACCCGTACGGGTGAGGAGAGACGGGGGGGGGCCGCGCGCCGCGCGCGCGCGCGCGCCTTGCCCTGCCCCACCCCCACCCTCCCCCCCAAACCCCAGCTTCATGAAGGACAAGTTTGTGTGGTCCCTCGTGTCCGCCGTCGCCATCTTCTGCATGGGGGCGGGGGCCACGGTGACGCACGGCGCGGCGGCCCTGCTGTCCCCGGCGGCCGCCGCCGCGCCGGTCAACCTGTCCATCTCCGCCGCCGTCCTCGCCGTCTCCGCCGCCGTGGAAGGCTACTCCCTGTACGTCGCCGCGCGCGCGGTGGCGGCGGGCGCGGCGGCGGCGGGCGTGCCGTTCGCCGCGCACGTGCGCCGCGGCTCCGACCCCACGTCCGTCGCCGTCCTCCTCGAGGACGGCGCCGCCGTCGCGGGGCTGGCGATCGCGGGCATGGCGACGGCCGCGACGGCGGCCACGGGGTCGCCGGTCTACGACGCGCTCGGCTCGCTCGCCGTCGGCGGCCTCCTCGGCGTGACCGCCGCCTTCCTCATCCAGCAGAATCGCGCCCTCCTCATCGGACGCTCCATGGCCGCCGTCGACATGCAGCGGGTCGTGACCCACGTGGCGCGGGACCCGGTGGTCAAAGCCGTGTTTGACGCCAAGTCGGAAGAAATCGGGCCCGGCGTCTTCCGGTTCAAGGCCGAGATCGAGTTTGACGGGCCCCGCGTCGCGGCCCGGCACATGGCGCGGCTGGGCGGGGGCGGCGCGGTGGCGGCGAGGGTGCGGCGCGCGCTCGAGGAAGGGGACGGACAGCGCGGCGCCGCCACCCCCTCCGACCCTCGCGACCCTGACGCCGCCCTGGAGGCCGCCCTGGCAGAGTACGGCACGTCCATGGTGGGCGCGCTCGGCCTCGAGGTCGACCGCATCGAGACGAGCATCCAGGCGTTCATGCCGGCGGTGAGTTGTTTCTCTTTTCTTTTCCTTCTTTTCTTCGTTGTTTCGGGGGGGGGGGAGGGATCACCGCTGGACACCCACCACTCCCTGCCCTCCCCTCCAGATCCGGCACATCGACCTCGAGGCCGACCGCGGGCGTTCGGCAGACGGCGCGCGGCACTCGATGACGGACCCCCCGCTCCCCTGATCGGGACCCCCTGCTTTGTCGTGTTGAGGGTGATGTGGGGCGTGGCGCGGCGGCGGGCACTGCAAGCGACTGGGAGCTCGGCGTCGGGCGGCGAAGCGCGCGCGCGCCGGCGCTCGCGCCCTCCCCCGTCAGTTCTCACCGGGGCGGGCCTCCTTGTCCGCCCCGCGGCCGCCGCGCGCCCCGCCCACCCGCCGCCAGACCTCCTCCCGGCGCCCGCCTTCACCCTTCCGCCCATCGCGGCCCGCGCGCGCGCGATGCCGTCGCCCTCGGTCACCGCGCTGCGCCGCTGGCTCGTGTTCGTCGCATTGTTGCGCCTGCTGTCAGGTAGGGGAGAGGAGGAGGGGGGGGGGGGGGGCGGAGAGGACGGGATGGGGCGCCGCGCGCGCGCCGGTGCGCGACCGAACGCCGCGCCCGCCGCCCCTCCCCCTCCCCCAGTCTACCTAGGCTACTTCTTGCCCGCGCGGTTGCAGACAAACCTGTTTGACTTGAAGCCGGAGCTCGGTGAGCGGACGACTGAGGGAGGTGGGGTCGCGCGCGGCCGCGCGGCGGCCTCCCTCCCCACGCCCTCCTCACCCCCCCCCCCAGTCAACGACCTGTACGGCCGCACGTTTGCCGTCTGGACCGCGGTCACGTGCACGCTGTGTCTGACGTGCGCGCGCGACCCGCGCGCTCGGGGCGTGTACGCCGCGACGCTCGCGTCGTTTGCGCTGGCGCTCGCCTTTTTCGCGGGGGAGGCGCTCGTGTTTCGCACGATGTCGCTCGCGTCCGCGGCGCAGCCGGCCGCGGTGGCGAGCGTGTCGACGGTGGGGGGGGGCGGGGGGAGGGGTGGCGCCCGCGGCGCCAGGCCCCGACCCGAATCCTGGTCTCACCCCGCCCCCTCTCCCCTCCCCCAGGTCTGGATGGCCGCCGGCTGGTCGTACTACACCCGCCCCGCGCCCGCGCCCGCCGCGACGGGCACGGTGCTGGGGCCCGAGGCGTCGGAAGACCACGAGACGGAGTCCGTGAGCAAGTTCGACTAAACGAGAGAGAGGGGGGGTGAGGGTGGCGCGGCGGCGCCGTGGCCCCGTGCAAAACAGTCACTTGCACGCCGGCGCGTGGCGGCACCCCCCCGCCCCCCCTTGTCTCATCACTCCCGCTTGTCCTCCCACTTGTCCTTGTTGAGCGAGACGATGGCATGGTTGAGCTTGGCCGCGATCGTGACCCACACGAGCGTCGGCGCGATCAGTTTCCCGGCCGCGGGGTCTGCGGCGTGCGCCGCCGCGATCGAGCCCGCGAGCGACGCCCAGAACGCGGCCATCACCTTGACCGACTTGCGCAGCTGCCGTTTGCCGAAGAACGTGTGGTTCCACAGGTTGCCCAGGCCGGTCATCAGGGCCCAGGCCGCGAGGGCGACTGTGGTGGGGCGCGAGGGGAAGAGAGTGCCCGCCGCGGCGCGCTCGGCCGCCGCCTGGGCCAGCAGACGGGCCACAGCCGCCGACTGCAACAATTTCAGTGGGATCCACACCGCGGGGAAGACCCAGCTGCAGGAGGGAGCGGGGGGAGAGGGATGCGGTCGGAGGGGCTGTGCGAGGGCCGGCAAAAACGCCACCACCTCCCCTCCTCCCCTCTCTCCTTCCCCTACCCGGGCGGGTTCCAGGTCGGCTTCTTGAGGGCGGGGTACCACGCCTCGTACGCGTCGCCGGCGGACGGGAGCAGGCGGCCCGCGCCGAAGACGAGAACCCCCGCCGCGGCGAGCACCCCGTCCGCGGGGGGGAGCAGGGCGCGCAGGCCGTCGAGGGCGTGCGAGACCGGGGCGGTGAAGGCGTCCATGGCGGCACGGAGAGAGGGCGGGGACGAGAGAGTGGCGGCGAGCGTGCCTGTCCCTTCCCACACCGCGTTCCCCCCCACCCGTCGCCATGGGCAAAAAGGGCAAGGGCACCGGCTCCTTCGGTGCGTGTGACGGCTGGCGTGGCGGAGGGAGGGAGGGGGCGGCGCGCGCGGCGGCCGGGCGCGCGGGCGATCGCGGGCGCCCTCGCCCGCCCGCTCCCGCGCGTTCGGAGAGCGCGCGCGACGCCCGCGGGCGCCGCGGCGACGGACTCGGCGCGCTGCTCTCGCCGCGCCCGATGAGATCACGGCGCGCGGCGGCGGCTCGCCCGCGCCGCGCGCAAGGGCGCGCGGCGCGCTCCCCGGCCCTCGCCGCCCGGCGCGGGGCGCGTCCCGGTTTTCGCGGCCGCGGGCGGGCGCTGATTGGGGGCGCCGCGGGTTGCGGCGCGGCCGCCGCCGCCGGCGCGGCGCCGCGCGGAGGCGGTTGGCCGCCCGCCGCCCTCGCCGCCCGCCCTGCAGGCCTCGCGGTGCAAGCACGATCGACGCAGGGGGCGCGGGAGAGCGAGACGCCGACGCCCCCCCTCCACCCCACCCCCCCTCTTCTCCAGGCAAGCGCCACAACAAGACGCACACCCTGTGCCGCCGCTGCGGGCGCACCACGTTCCACATCCAGAAGTCGACCTGCTCCTCGTGCGGCTACCCCGCGGCGCGCATCCGCAAGTACAACTGGTCGAACAAGGCGATCCGGCGCAAGACGACGGGGACGGGGCGGATGCGCCACCTCAAGGAGATGCCCAGAAAATTCAAGCACGGCTTCCGGGAGGGCGAGGAGACGGCCCGCAAAGCTGTTGCCGCGTGAGCGCGCGCACAGTGCGAGCCCGGCGGCGTGAGGATAGGGGAGGAACGCGCGCGGCGGCCGCGGGAGGCTGCGCCGCGCGTGTGACCCCGAGCACCGATTTTCAGAGACGTGCCGGGGCGGTCGGGGAGTGCCAGCGAGGGCGTGGGGCGGCGGCGGCAGCGGCCGGCGAGAGGACGCGCGCGCGCGGCGCGTCTGGCCGCACTCTCCTCTCGCCCGCCCGCCCTCTCCTCCCCCGCCAACCATGCGCCGCATTCCCTCTTCGTGACATGGCCTCCCTGCGCAAGCGCGAGCGCGGGCCAGAGGCCGCGATGGCGGGGCCGGCGATCGACCGCGCCGGGACGCCGCCCCCGACCAAGCGGCCGCGCCCCACCTCGGCCGTCGGCCCCATGTCGCTCACGCACGCACCGGCGGCCGACTCGCGGCGGCGCGCGGCGTCGCTGCCGCCCGAAGCCGCGGCCCCGGCCGCCAAGCGGCCCGCGCTTGGCGGCACGCTCACGCCGCCCGGCACGTCGACCGAGGTCACAATGGACAGCGGGGACGAGGGGTCGCCGCCGCCATGGTCGCCGGTGCGCGCGGTCGTGCCCTTCACCTCGCCCGACGCGTTTGCCGCGTCCGTCGCGGCGAGGCTGCGGGCCGAGGCGGGGCTTCATGCTCGATTCCAAGCGCCCGCGCCGGCGGGAGACGGCGACGACGCCGGCGGGAGCGAGGGAGGGCTTGACGCCGACGGCGGCGCCGCGTCGCCCGACAGCAGAGCCGCGGCCGACGCCGGCGGCAACGACGACGACTCGATGAGCGTCGGGTGACGCGCCCGTTGATTTGGGGGTGGGAGAGAGGGCGCACCGACAGGAGAGACTTGAAGCACGGCCTGCACCTCAGCACACACCTCCTCTCCGGGCGCGCCGCCTCCGCCCCGCCTTCCAGCCGCTCTCCCCGCCCTCCCCTCTGATGAAGCCGACCCTGGCCGCGGCGCCGCGCCGCCCCGCGGCTGCGCGGCCCGCGCCACGCGCGGCGCCGCGCAGCGCGCCCGCGCGCGCGTCGCGCGCCGAGGCGGCCCCGATTTCGCTGCCCATCGATTACGCGCAGGTGAGGGGAGAGGGAGGAGGGGGAGAGGAGGAGTGGGGCGCTCGCACGCCGCGCCGGGCCGCGCGCACGACATCGGGCGCGCGGCGCGCGGCCCGCCCGCGGGCGCCGCCCGACGCCGCGCCGCTCGGCGACGGCCGCCATCCCCTCGCGACCGCCGGGACGGGCGGCGGGAGCCCCGAGGCAGCAGCGGCCCCGCGCGCCCCCCGCGACGATCCAAACTCGCGCGCCGACGACGCCCCGCCTCCTCCGCCAGCTCCTCGGCCTCCCCGACGCGCGCGACTGCATGGACGCCGCCATCATCACCGCGTACGAAGAGCTGGCGTCCGCGCCGCCCCCCCCGGGCTTCTCCCGGCGCGCGGTCGACGGGCGGGGCCTCCTGCTGCGCGAGGCGCTCCAGCAACTGCGCGCGGCGCGCGGCGCCGCGGCGCGCGCAGGCGCGCCGCGCGCGACCGCCGGCCCGCGCGCGGGTTTGGCCCTGGACCCACCCCTGCTGCCGGGCGCGCTGGCGCTGCTGGCCGAGGTGGGGGAAGCGGACGTGGTGCTCGCGGCGGGCGTCGCCGCACTGTCCTCCTCCCCCCCCCTCCCGCCCGCCGCCCGCCGCGACGTCGCCCTGGCCCTGGCCCACGCGCACTGTGCGGCGGCTGGGAAAGCGTTGGAGGAAGGCGCGGCGGCTCCCGGCTCTTCCCACCACCCGGTCGCCGTCGCGTGCGCGCACCTGGCGGCAGCCCGCTCCCGCCTCGCCCTGGCCCCCGGCCCCCCTCTCGCCCTCCGCCTCGCGGCCGACGTCGCGGCCGGCCTGGCCGACCTGGCCCCCCGGTGCGCGCTCGAGCAGCTGGCGCTGCCGCTCGACGGTGCGCACGCGGCGGCGCGCGCCGCGGCGGCCGCGCTCGTCAAGCACCTCCTCGCCCTGCCGCCCGCCGCGTCGCCGCCCGTCGCCGGCGCGCTCAAGCTGCCCACCCCTGAATACGCCAAAGCGGCCCTGGCCTCGATGACGGCGGCTGAGGTGGCGTCCGCGGCCGACTGGCGGGGGATTGCCTCGTCCCCTTCCTCCCCTCCCTCTTGGCTCTTCCCCGGCGCGCTGGACGCCGCCGCCGCCGCCCACATCGTGGCCGGCTTTGTCGGCAAAGACCCGGAGCTGGTGGCGGCCGGCGAGGCGTTGCTGGGCCTCTCGCGCGCGGGCGCGTCCGTCGCGCCGCGCGCCGCTGCGCGCCTCCTCCTCGGCGACGCCGACGGCGCCGCGTCCCTCCTCGCCGACGAAGCGACCGCCCTCGCGCACGCGTCCGCGTCCCGCGGCGGCGTCGGCGCCGCCTCGGCGCGGGCGCGGGCGGCGGCGGCGGACATCGAGTTTGTCGCGGCGGCCGCGCCCGCGCGCGCGGCCGACCCGCTCCCCGGCCTCGTGTCCCTCGCCGAAGAGTGGCTCGGCCGGGCCGCCCTGCCCGCGTTCCGGGACACGGCGGAGAAGCCTCCCAGCAACCGGTTGGGGGCGTGGTTTGACGACAGGGGGGTGGCGGCCGCGCTCGACGCGCGGAGCGGCGGGCGGGGCGGCGCGCGCGCTTTCGTGGCGCGCGGTCTCGCCACCGCCAAGGCCGCCACCAAAGGCCTCGCCGCCCTTGCGTCCCGGGGCGCGCCGCCGGCCCTCGTCCTGCCCGCGGTGCCGGGCGCGCCCAAGGGCGGCGCGGCGGTCGCCGCGGCGGCGACTGCGCCCGCGTCGCGCTTTCTGCCTTCTCTGACCCTGCCGCCCTCGTTTGCGCGCAACGTGGCCGGCGGCGCCCTGGTGCTGGCGGCCGCGGGCGCCGCGCTGGCGCCCAACAAGGGGGTGGTGGCGCCGACGACGCGCGCGCCCGCGCCGGCCAAGCCCGCGCCGCGCGCAGCCGTGGCGCCGGCGCCGGTGCGCGCGCCCATCGCGCCCGCTCCGGCGAAGAACGTGGCGCCTCCTACCCTCCGCGAGGCGGAGGCCGCCGTCCTGCGCTGGCACGCCGCCAAGGCCGACGCGCTCGGCCCCCGGCACTCGACATCCACCCTCGCGGCCGCGGCTGCCGACCCGTGGCGTGCCGCCGTCGCGCGCGACGCGGCGACCGCGCAGACGTCGGGCTGGTTTTGGGTGTTCAACCTAAAGTCGCTCCGCGTCGACCGCGTCGACGCGACCCGCCTCACGCCCGCCGGCGGCGGCGCGGTCGTCGCCCACGCGCGCGTGCGGGAGGCGGGCGACCTGTACGCGCGCACGGGGAAGAAGTCCGCGGGGCACTCGTATGACAACGCGTACGCGGCCGAGTATGCGCTCACGCGCGCGCCCGGGGGGGCCGGCTGGCGCGTCGCGGGCGTGCTCGTCACGGGGGAGCCGCGCGCGCGCTAGGGAGAAGGGGCGGGGACGAGGGGAGGGCGGCCGTTGCGGGGGTTGGGGGGAGACGCGGGCTGAAACCGACGCCAGAGACCACCACCACTCCCCGCTCTCCGCCCCGGGACGTCGGACCGTTGCACAGCCGCCCGGGCCGCGGCTGACTGGGGGGTGGGAAGGGGGCGCGCCGCGGCGGGGAGCGCCGCGCGCGCGAAACGAGAGGAGGGACGAACGGCGCCTGGTGCGCATCAGTGCGGTGGTGGGCGTGCCGTGGCGCATGCCGGCGCCCGTCAGCGGGCTGCGGGCGTCGCGCCTGGGGAGGTGGGGTGGGGAGGAGGGCACGGGTCGGCGCGCGCGGCGAGCACCGCCGCGCCCCCACCTCGACCGCCCGCGGCGCGGGGCGACACCTCCCCCCATTTCTCACCGTTGGCGCGCGCCGCCGGCCGCCGGGGCGAGGAGCGGGTGCGGTTGGACGCCGCTGCAAGGCGCGGGCGGCGCTGCTTGGCGGCGGCGGCGAGCTGGGGGTGGAGGGAACGGCGATGGAATGCGCGGGCGCGAAAAAGGCCCCCGCCCCGTCCCCCGCCCGCGGTGGAGGGGGCGGCGATGGGATGCGCGCGCGCGAAATACGCCCCCGACCCGCCCCCCGCCCGCCTCCCGCGCCTCACCCGGCGGCCGCCAAAGGTGAGCGCGCCAAACAGGTGCAGGAGCACGAGGCGCACGCCGAGCGCGAGCGCGACGGCAGCGCCCGCCGCCGCGTAGGCGCGTGGCGCGACGCCGCGCAGCGCGGCGCCCGCGGACGCGACGGCGCGGTGCATGGGTGAGGGAGGGGTGGGAGGGAGGGTTGTGTGGGGTGAGTGCGCGCGCGCGCGCGCTCTCTACAGGCCCCTCCTCTTCTCTCTCCCTACCCCGCCGCCACGACAACCCCGCTGCACCATTCCGCGCCGTCGAGCGCGAGCGCGGCGAGGCCGGCGAGGTCTTCATCGCCGCCGCCGTCGCTGCGCGGCGAGCCCGGGTCGGCGGGCGGCGCGGGCGACGGCGCGGGCGACGGAGCGATGGCTTCCGCCGCGGTGGCGGCCGCCAGGGCGGCGGCCGCGGCGGCGGGGTCGACGGACGAGCCGCTCAGGCCGCCGCTCAACACCGCCCGCGCTTCCCCGCTCCCCCACGCCGCGGGCACCAGTTTCATGACTCCCACAGCGCCCTCAAAGTCTCCCGGACGCGCGTCCGCCAGGGCGGCCTCGCACGCGGCGGCGGCGGCGACGGACGCGCGCAACAGCGGCAGCGCACACCCTTCCTGCGCCACCGCGTCCACGACGCGCGCCGCGACCGCGGGCGGGAAGGGGCAGGCAAACGCGGTGAGAAACCATTGGGCGGCGTACAGGGCGGCGGGGACGCCGGCGGCGGCGAGGGCGGACGACGCGGAAGGGCAGACGTCGGCCAAGAGCGCGTCGTGCGCCGCGAGCAGCGCGCGCAGCCCCGGCAGCCCCGGCTCGTATAGCGACCGCAAGCCACACCCGCCGACCTCTGGGGCGCGGAGGAGGCGGCGGAGAAGGCGGAACGAGGGTTCTTCGGGGAGGTACATCAGCGCGACCCCCGCGACAAACGCCATGCCCTGGCAGTAGCCCACGTCGGCGTCCGCCACCGCCAGGGCGACCAGCACGCGCGACAGCGCGGCCCGGCCCTGCGCAAACCCAAACTGGGGGTGCTCGGGGAACGTGCGACAGAGGTCGCGCGCGACGGCGTCGCGCGCGTCGTCGCCGGGGTCGGGCGGCGCCGCCAGCGCGGCCGCGTACTCGCACGTTTCCGGGTACTCGGCGGGGGGCGGCCAGGTGACGGCGAGGGCGGCGGCCATCGCGCGGTCGCGCAGCGGGCGGCCGGCGAGCGCGCGAGCGTCGAGCGGGAGGGCGGCGTCGAGCGGGAGGGGGGCGTCGAGCGGGGGGGGGGCGCCGCCGCCTCCCTCAACCCCCGCCCCCAGTCTGGACGCCGACCAGGGGGGCGGCACCCCGTCCTGCACCATCTCCCACGCGTCGAGCGAGGGCGCGGGGTCGAGAGACGGCGCGGGGGGTCGGCGCGCAGCCTCGCCCTCGCCGCCGCTCCCGCCACCCGCGACCGCCCGCATGACGCCCCTCGTCAACGCCGCCGCCGCGGCCGCCGCGTCGGCCTCGGCGGCGGCGGCGGACGACACGGGCCCCGTGAGACAGGGGTCGGCCAGCAGGGCCAGCCACAGCCGCGTGCGCAGCTCTTGGGGCGCGTCCTCGATGAGCACGGCGCCTAGCTGGACGTCGACCGGGGCGTCGCGCGCGACCTGAAGGGGGAGGGGAGCGGGTGAGGGTCGCCCGCGCGCGGCCGGTCCCCGACCAACGCCCGCCACCCCCCTCCTTCCTCACTTGCAGCGCCCCCGCCAGCCGCTGCTCGGCCAGCGCGCGCTGCAGGCGGGCCAGAGTCTCTCGCGCGCGCCTCGGCGCCGACGCGACCGCGTGCGCGCGGCCGGCGGCGGCGGCGGCGGCGGCCGCCACGCGGGACGCCGCTTCCCGGCCCAGCAGGTCGCCGGCGCGCGAGCGGAGGTCGGCGTGCGCGAGGAGCTCGCCCGCGGCGTCGGCGACCCGCTTGAGCATCCCGGGGAGGGATGGGGGCGGCGGGCCTCCTCAGGCGTCGCGTGGCAATGCGGGCTGGTGTCGGGGCGGGCGGGCGGGCGGGCGGCGCCGCGCCCTGGCGGCGTTGTGTGGCCGCGCGGCACGCCGCCCAGACCCCCGCTCTCGTATGGGCCCCTCCGCCCGCCCGCCCCCCCCGGGGCAGCCCGCGGCGGGCGCCGCGGCCGCGGCGGGCGCCGCGGCGGGCGCCGCGCGCGCCGCGGCGCGCGAGGCAGGCGCCGCCCCCCCAAAGCGGGGGCTGTTTGGCTTCGTGGGCGACCGCCTGAACAAGGACTCGTGAGCAGAGGGGAGTGGGGGTCGGCCCGACATCGTGGCGGGCGTGGCGGGCGGCAGAGGGGGCGCCTGGGGCGCGCGGGGGCGCGCCATGCTGCGCGCGACGCCGGGCAACCGCGCCGCCCGGCTGCGGCCGGGCCCTCACGCGCAGGCAGAAGCGTTCGAGGTCGTGTCTCGGCGAGCGGACGCCGCCCACGCCTCCTCCCCCTCCTCCCTCCTCGCAGCGGCGCGCTGCGCGGGTGGGCCGACGCGTGGGCCGCCAAGTCGGCCGCCCTCGCGGACGACCTGAAGCGCGGCGATTTGAAGTTCCAGATGCCGGTCCATGTGAGGGCGGGGGGAGAGGAATGAGTTGGTCGAGTCGCGGGCGACTCGACCCAACTCGACGCCGCCGCCACCCCTCCTTCTCTTCCCTGCAGGTCGACGTCGACTTCATCGGCCCCTTTTTGCTCGGCGTCAAGAAGAGCGCGTCCAAGGCGTGGCGCGCGCTGCCGCCGTCGGCGCGCGAGCGCGCGCCCGTGGTCGGCGCCGGCGTCGGCGGCGCGGCCGCGGCCGGCTACTGGGGGCGGCGGCGCATCGCGGTTCAAAGGGTGCGTGCTGACGTGGCAGAGGCGGCGGTGGTCAGGCTGACGTCTGACAACGGGAAGTTGCGTGACGCCGTCAAGACGCTGCGCGCCGCGGCCGCCACCCCGCGCGCCGCGGCCGACACAAAGGCCGCGGCCGCGGTGGCGGAAGCGACGCAGGCGGCGGCGGCCGCCGCGAGCGCGGCGGCCGAGGCGGCGCGCTTCTGCGTCGTGCGCCTCCGCGCGGCGGGGCCGCCCGCGTGATGGAGGGGGGAGGGGGGGCGGCTCTGTCGAGCGAGCGCCACCACGCACTGCCAATGAAGGTGTGGGACAGAGACGGAAACAGCGCAAAACACCCGCCCGCTCTCTCTCGCTCACCCGGCCGCCGCGCCCGCCTTTCGTCCCTGAATCTCGCGCGTAACGACTGCCTTCCATTTCTCGACGAGCCTATGCGCCGACACCGCGACGTCGACGTGCCTGCACCGTTTCAGCCTCCGCACCGCCGCGCCGACGCCGGTCGACGCCAGGTCGGCGCGCCGCACGCTCACACACGCCAGCTTGCGCAGGTGTTCCAATGCCGCTGCAGGGTCTGTATCCGCTGCCTCCAGGGCGGGGAGGGCGGCGCGCGCGACGTCGGCCGCGGGCGCGCCGCGCGCGAGCCGCACGACCTGCAAGAAAGGGGGGGGGGCTCATTCGGCCTCGGCCCGCGCTCGGTCCTCTCTGAGAAACTCCCGCATTCGTCACCCCCCCCCTCCCTGACCTTGGAGAGCGAGTCGAGCGTGCGCTGCGCACCCGCGCGCGGGCGCGGCGCGGGCTCGCCGCCGGCGGGCGGCGCGGTCAGAAAGGCGGCCAGGGTGGCCTGGCGCCCGGCGCCGGGCGCTGGGGCGCCGCGCGGCGGCATGGGACGGCACGCTCGCAGAGTGCCCCGGCTGTTTGATGCGCGCCGCGCCCGGAACGCCACTCCGCTGCGCCTCTCGCCCGAGCGACGCCGCGCGCGCGCCCCCCGAGGAGGAGCCGACACGACACGGGCGCCCCACGCGCCGCGCGCCCCATCATCGTGCGACAATGGACGCGCCGCCGCTCGCGTTCGACCCGCCCGAGCTCCACTTTCCCCGCGTCAAGCTGGGCAAGGTGTGTGTGAGGGGTTGGGCGGGTGGGATGACGCGACGTTGTCGGTCGGCGCGCGCGCGAAACCGACGCGACCCCTCTCCTCCTTTCCTCCCCCATCAGCCCCGCACGCGCACGCTCACCGTGACCAACACGCTGGACGCCACCCTGGACGCCGAAATCCGGCCCGGCGCGGGGGAGAGGTTCCGGGTCGAGCCCGCGCGGCTCACGCTCGGCCCCCGCGCGAGCGCGACGGTCTCCATCACCCTCCTCGTCGCGCGCTGCCCCGCCGCCCGGCGCGCCGCCGAGCGCGGCGTGCGGGACGCGTTCCACGTCAAGGGGCTGTACTTTGACCAGAAGTTTGTGGCGGCCTGGTTTTTAGAGGAAGGGGAAGGAGGGGGGGCGCCGGCGCCGCGGCGTGCAGCCGCGCCCAGCCCCGCGCGCCGCGCGCCCCCTCGCGCTGCGCGCCTGGCATCGCCCCTGGCCGCTGCCTACCCGCCATCGCCGCCCGCGCCGGCGTGGGCCCCGCCGTCGCCGCTCTACGAGGGCGGCGACGCGCGCGACGCCCCCTTTTTCGCTTCCGGCCCGCCCCTCTTCGGCGGCGAGGGCCCCCAAGAGATCGACCCCGGCGCGTGGGACGCGCTCGGCCGCAACGCGGCGGCCACTGCCGATTCGGGCGACGACGACGGCCCGCCTAGGTGGGACCCCTCCGCCGCGCTGGCGAGGGACGCCGAGCCCGCCGCCGCCCCCTGTTTCGCCGACGACGGCCCCAGCGTGGACGATGAGGCCCTGCTGCGGCGCGACGCGGCGGCCGCCGCCGCTCGCGCGACCACTCTCGCTGCCTCGGCGACCCCAGCCTCCCTGCGCCGCGCCCTGGCCGAGGCCGGCGGCGCAAACGACCAGCTTCGCGCGCGCTTGCGCGAGCTGGGCGCCCGGCTGACGGCTTCCCGGGAGGCGGTAGCCGCGGCCGACGGCCTGCGCGCGGGCGCCACTGGCCGCGCGCCCGGCGCCGACGCCCTGGTCGCTGCCGCGCTCACCGCCGAGCGCGCGGCCCAGGACGAGCGCAATGCGGCCGCCCTGGCCGCGCTGCAGGCCAAGGACGACGCGCTGGCCGCGCTGACGGCGCGCGTCGCCGACGCGGACGCGGCGGCGCGGCAAGCGGTCGAGCGCGCGGCGGCGGCCGAGTCCGACAGAGACACCGCGCGCGCCGACGCCGAGGCCGCGCTGCAGGCGCGCGACGCGGCCGAAAACGCGGGGGCGAGGGCGTCGGCGCGGATGGCGGGGCTCGAGGCAGAACTGGCCGCGAGGCCTCCGCGCGAGCTCGCGGCCGCCACCCAGACCGGCGATGAGGGCGAGGACTCGGAAAGAGTCATTCAGTTGCAGGCGGAGCTCCAATCCATCAACGTTCGCGCCGCCGCCGATGCGGCGTCGGCGCGCGACGCTGTCGCCGCGGCCGAGGCGCGCGCGGCGGCCGCCGAGGCGGTGTTGCGGGTTCGGCGCCAGGCGTCGGACGACGACGACGAAGATGGCTCCTCCTGCCTGGCCGGCGAGGCCGCGGCCGCGCAGCGCGCCGCGCTCGACGCGGCGCACGCCGCCGCCGCACGCGCGCGCGCGCGCGCCGCGGCCGCCGAGGCCGAGTCGCGATCCCTGGCCGACGAACTCGACGCCGAGCGCGCCGCCGTCGCCCGTCTCACAGCCCGCCTGGCGGCATCATCTGAAGACGGCGCCGCGGACGGCGACGCCGCGCTCGCCGCCGAGCGCGGCGCGCGCGCGCGCGCGGAACGCGCCCTGGCCGACGCCCTCGCCCGCCGCTCGTCCGACCACGGCAGCGCCGACGCTCTCGCCGCCTCCCAAAGCGAGGCCGCCACCGCACGACGCGCGGCCGACGCGGCGAGCGCGCGCGAGGGGCGCCTGCGCGCCGCGCTCGCCGCGGCCGACGCGCGCGCGGCGGCCGCCGCGGCCGACACCAAGCGCGCGCTCACTCTCGACGCGGTCGCCAAAAAGGGCGACGCGCTCGCGGTGCGCATCCACGCCGCGGCCGCGGGCCTCGAAGCTGGGGCCGGAGCGGCGGCCACGGCCGCCGACGCCGCAGCCACCGACCTGGACGCCGCTTCCGTTGCCGCTGCCCGCGTCTCCGCCGCCGAGGACGACGCTCACCGCTTGGCCACCCGGCTGCGCGAGGTGGCGGACGCGTCGGCGCGCGACGCGGCCGCCGCGGCGGCGCGCGCGGAAGCGGCCGACTCGGAGTTGGCGACCGAGAGGGCGCGGGGAGCGGCCGCGTCGGCCGCGGCCAAGGCCGCGTTCCGGCGGTACCGGGCCGCGAGGCTGGCGGACGGTGCGAGGCTCGAGGCGGCTGCGTTTGCCGCGGCGCCTGCTGGAGGGGACGCGTGCGCGCCGCCGCCACCTGACGCGCCGTTCTCGCCACCGCTGCACTCGGTGACAGCCTCCGAGGAAGTGGAAGCCGCCGCCGCCGCCGACGCGGTCACCGCCGCAGACCGCGAGGCGCGCGTGCAGGGCGCGCTCGCGGCGTGGGCGCGCGACGCGGCGGCGGCCGAAAAGGCGACGAAGCTCAAGGTCAAGCTGGAGGCCGCGCTGGAAGAAGCGTTCGCCGCCAAGGCCGACGCTCACGCCGCTCGCGACGCGGCTCGGCGCGCGGCGGCCGACGCGGCGGCCGTGCCCTCGCGGGGCGGCGACGCCTCGCCGCGCGCCATGCGCGCCGCGTTGGATGCCGAGCGCGCGGCGAGGGCGGAAGCCGAGGCGCGCGCGGCGCGCTTCAAGGCGCGCGCCGCGGAAGCGGCCGCCGCGGCGGCCGCGGCCGACTCGCGCGCGCGCGACGCGGCGGCCGCCGTCGACCGCGCGCGTCAGCTGGAGCAGCAGGTGGCGGAGAGGGATGGAGCCCTGGCCGCTCTGCGCGCGCGCGCCGGGGCGCTCGCCAACCAGCTCGCGGCGAGCCCCCGCGCCTCGGCGTGCGGTGGAGACGGCCTCGCCCCCGCGCGCGCCGCCTTGCGCGCCGCCCTGCGCGCCACAGCCGCCCTGCGCGCCGCCGCCGACGCCGCGGGCCGGCTGGGCGGCGGCGCGCCGGCGCCGCTCGACCCCGCCGCCGCCGCCCGCTTGTCTGGCCTCTCCCCCGCCGAAGTCGCCGACCTGCTCGGCGCCCCGCCAGCGACCGCGGCCACCGACCTGGAGGCGCGCGTGGAGAAAGCGTTGGACGCCGCGGCCGCAGGCGGCCTCCTGGCCCCCGTCGCCGACGCCGCGGCCGCCGTCGCGGCCGACGCGGAAGGCGCCGAGCGCGCGCTCGCCGACGCCATGGCCCGCGCGGTGGGGGTGTGAGCGTGTGACAGAGAGTCGTCGAGTCAGGCCGTCCGCCCGCCTCACTCTCTCGCCTCGCGGCGCGTCGCCCGCCGATGCCCGCCCGCCCCTGACGCCCATTCTCTCTAAAATGCGCGTGGCCGCCGCGGCGCGCGGCGCGCCGCCGCCCGCCGCTGCGCGCCGCCCGCCGCCGCGGCGACCGCGCATTCGCGCCGCCGGCCCCCCCCTCCCCCCCATTCGCGCCCGCAACGACGACGAGGACGACGGTTTTTTCGACGACGGCGACGGCGACGGCTTCTGGGGCGGCGACGAGGGCGCCCCGCCCGCGACGGCTGCCGAGCCCGCGGTCGCCGAAGCGGAGGCGGCGCCCGCGCCCGCGCCGCGGCGCAAGAAAAAGACAAAGAGCGCGGCGCGCAAAGTGGCGGCCGCGGCCGAGGCGGCCCCCGCGGGCGCCCCCCCTCCCCCCCCGGCCCGCGTCCGCACCCCCCTCGCCTACTCTGACGCCGACACCGCCAAGCTCGCGCACGCCCTGGACGAGTGGGCCGCCGCCGACGCTGGCGCGTACGCGCAACCGCGGGCGGCGGGGCAGCCGTGGCGGTCGATGACGCCGCGCGACGCGCTCGGCGCGGGCTGGCGCGAGCTCCAGCGCCGCCTCGACCACGAGTCGCTCGTCCCCCCCATGGGCGGCGCCCACATCAGCTACGCGAGGCTGCTGGAGCTGCTGGCGTCGCGGTGCGTGCACCGGCTCACCATCCTCGGCGGCGGCCGAGCCGCGCTCGTCGAGGTGCCCGTCGAGGGCTACGCGGTCGACTACTCGTCCGCCGGCTACGACGCCCTCGAGCGCGGCATGCTGCGCGGGCGGGGGCTGCCGCCGTGGTCGACGGAGGTCACCCGGTTCTGGTGCGACCTCCCCGGCGACGTGTGGGAGGCCGGCACCCTCGTCCGCCTGGTCAAAGACAACGCCGCCCCCGTCATCGGCGCCGACGGCACGGTGCGGCCCAAGGACATGTCGCTCGCCGACACGGCGCCGACGACGGACCTGGTGGTAGCGCCGCCGTACAAAGCCTTTGCCTTCGCCGCCTCGCTCAAGGGCTCCGCCATCCCCATCGCGGCGTTGCTCGGCATCAGGCTGGCGACCGGCATCATCGGCGCGCTCCGGCGCGCCATGGGCAAGGGGCCGGCCGACCCCGAGGTGGACGACCTCCTTGGCGAACTCGGCCGCTCCCCCGCCATGCAGTTCAACGTCCCCCTGCCCGGCGGCGGCGCGGCCGACACAGGCGTGCGCTACACCGACGTGGCGGGCGTGGACCACGTGCTGGCCCGGGTGCGGGAAGTCGTCTCCATGCTGCTCGGCGGCGACGCGCGGTACGCGGCGATCGGCGCGGCCCCCCCCCGCGGCCTCCTCTTTGCCGGCCCGCCCGGCACTGGCAAGACCCTGCTCGCGCGCGCCATGGCGGGGGAGGCCGGCGTGCCGTTCTACGCGTGTTCGGGGTCCGACTTTGTCGAAATGTACGCGGGCGTCGCCGCGGCACGCGTGCGTGACCTGTTCAAGCTCGCGCGCAAAACCGCGCCCTCGATCATCTTCATCGACGAGATCGACGCGATCGCGCGCTCGCGCTCCCTCAACTCGGGGTCGGACCCCGGGTCGGTGGAGCGGGAGCAGGGCCTCCTGCAAATGCTCGTCGAGATGGACGGCTTCTCCCGCGAAGACCGCGTCCTCGTCATTGGCGCCACCAACCTGATCGACACCCTGGACCCCGCCGTGCTGCGGCCGGGGCGCTTCACGTTTACGCTGCGCATGGACGCGCCGCGGGCCGAGTCGAGGTTGAAGATTTTGAAGGTGCACGCGGCCGGCAAACCTATCGACCGGTCCCCCTCCACCGACCGCCCCGGCGGCGACGGCCTCCTGTGGCGCGTCGCCAAGAAGACGGGCGGGTGGTCGGGCGCGGAACTGGCCAACCTGATGAACGAGGCCGCTATCCTCATGGTGCGCCACGACAAGGACGAGATCGATTGGCCCATCCTCGTGGAGGCCATCGACAAGCGGGAGATGCTGGACGCGCCGTCGCGCATGCCGGCGGGGGAGGCGCTGCGGCGGTTGGCGACGGTGCACGCGGCGCGCGCGGTCGCCGCGCGGCTCGTGCCTGGGTTTCCCCGGGTTGACGCCGTCGGGGTCGACGGCAGGGGGGCCATGGCGGCCCGCATCAAGTTTGACGCGGTCGACTACCGGACCGACGGCGACGCGGTCATCGCGTCCGCGTTTGGCGGCGGCGACCCCGACCGCGCGCGGCCGCCGCCGATGCTCCCCGGGGTGGCGCTGCCGCTGTCGCCCTATGAAGTCGCGTGCGCGGCCCTCGTGCCGTTGCTCGTGCCGCGCGCGGCGGAGCTGATCCTGTTCGGGCCGGACGGCGCGACGCTCGCGACGGCGCGCGAAGTCGCCGCCGCGGGCGACTATGCGCACTGGCTCGCCACCACCTCCGCCATGCACCCCGGCGTCCGTTCAACCACGCGGGCCACTGCCCTCATCACCGACGCCGGCGACGACCCGCTGACGGCCGCCCGGTCGGCGGCGGGCGCGGCCGCCGGCGCGGCGCTCCAGGCCGCCGCCTGGGCGCGCGCGCGCGCGCTCGTGCGCGCGTGGCGCCCCGCGGTCGACGCCATCGCGGGTGCGTTGTTGGCGTCGCCGGAGCTGGCCATTGACGGGGACGAGCTGGCGCGGCTGATGGAGGCGCACCCGCCACCGCGGGTCGCCGCGCGGGTGCCGGGCGGCGCGGCCGCCGGCGCGGCCGCGTTCCGCCGGTCGGCCGGCGCCGGCAAGCCCGGCGCCGCCATCTTCGGCTCCACCCCGCCCTCGCCTCTCGCCGACGCCTTCGCCGGCGACGGCGTCGACCTGGCCTCCCCCGCCGCCGCGACCGCGCTCGCTGCCGTCGCCGGCGCGCTCGGCAGCGCCGACCTGACCGCCGCCGGCCTGCCCGCGGCTGCACGCGCGCGTTTACTCGACGCGTTGCGCGACCCGGTGGAGGCGGCACGGCTCGCGGCGCAGCGCCTGTACTCGACGACCGACGACGCGCCGTTTCCGCCGCCGCCCGCGGGAGGGGGGGAGGACAAAGGGGCGGGGCTGGCCGCCTGGGCGCCGGCGCTGGGCGGCCCTCCGTTCATGCGGGGGCGGGGATGAGAGAATGGGAGGGGCGTGTGAACTTTTTGGGGCGTGTGAACTTTCTGGGGCGTCGGATGACGGGGGCGGTTGAGCGTCGACGGCGCGCGGCGCCCACACCGCCACCACCCTTTCCCTCTCTCCCCCGCCCGGTCCCTTTGGTCAGGTCATTGCCGTGGCCCGGCTCCACCACTCCACACGCGCCACTAGCCCCCACTAGCCGCCCCAATGCGCGTCGCCGCCTCGGCGCTCGCGCTCCTGCTCCTCGTCGCCGCCGCGGCCGCCTCCCCCGTGCCCAGGCGCGCAGTGACCGCGGCTGAGCTTGCCAGTGCGTGGAGAGAGCAGAGGGCGCGGAAAAGGCGCCGCTTCTGTCGCCGCGCGTGTTCCAACCTCCGTTGCCCCCACCCCTCTTCCTGCAGCCTCCCTCGCCTCGGACGGCCACTCGCTCGTCTCCATCGCGCCCGCCACCGAGGCTGAAGCGGCGCAGGCGGCCAACCTGCTGCCCGCGCTGCAGTCGCTGGTCGCGAGCGCGGCGCGCGCCGTGTCGACCGCCGCGCCCGGCGCGACGGCGGGCGCGGGCCAGGTGGCGCAAGCGGCGGCCGCGCTGGCTGGGGCGGCGGTGACGCAGCAGAGCTTTGCGGCGGCGAAAGCGGCGGCCGCGCCGGCGGCGCCGGCGGCCGCGCCGGCGACCGCGCCGGCGGCCGCGCCAGCGGTCGCGCCGGCGTCGACCGCGGTCGACGCGTTGTTGAGCGCCATGGCGGCCGCGGTCAAGCCTATCGCCGCGGCCGCGCCGGCCGCGGCGCCGGTGGCAGGGTCGGCGGTCGCCGCCCCCCTCCAGGCCAAGCCCGCCGTCGCGCCGGTCGCCGCCGTCCAGGCCGCGCCGGTCGCGGCCGTCCAGGCCGCGCCTGCTGCCACCACCGACCCCGACGCCACGGCCGCAGTCGCGGCCGTGGAAAACGCGCTCCGCGCCGCTGCGACCGAGCCCGCCGCGCGCGCCGGCCTCGACCCCGGCTCCGATTCGGCGCGCGTCGCCGACCTCACGGCCGAGCTGGCTTCCACCCTGGCCAAGTACTCGCCCACCGCTGCGGACAACATTTGGAAGGCGGTCGCGTCCGTGGCGCGCGACGACTGAACAGGAAGGAGGAATTGGGTTGGGCGGCGCGTTCCCGGCTCCCTCCCCAGCCCGCTCGTCGCATGTCGCGGCGCAGGGCGGCGGGCGAGCCGGGGCGGGCGGGGCTGCGGCACGGTTGTGTGAAACCGCCCGCGCCAACGTGCGGCGCGTCGGCCACACCCAGCCAGGGCGCCGCCCCGGCGCCCCGCTTGTCTCTCCAGGCCGCGCCCACACTCGCTCCTCCCCCACCATCATGCTCTTCGCCCGCGGCGCCCCGTCGGCCGCGCGGCATGCGGGCGCCGCCGCGCGCCGCGTGTGGGGCGACGCGGGCGCGGCCGCCAGGGGGGCCGACCTGTTTTACGACTCGCGCGTGGAGCAGGTGTGTGGGAAGGAGCGCGGGAGCGGGCACTCGGCTCACGCGCGGCTAGCCGTCCGCGCGCCCCGACCCCGCGCCCCTCCCCTCCCCTCCCCCCCCCACCGCAGTACGCGCTGCAGCCCGTGGAGCAGCTCTCCCTGCGCTCCATGCTCGACTCCGGCCGCGCCGCCGCGCGCGACGGGTCGGGCGCGCTGCTGCTCGCGTCGGCGCGCCGCGTCCAGGCCGACCTCCCGCGCCGCCTCGCGCGCCGGCTCATGGACCTGCAACTGTTGCCCTTCATCGCGGTCAGCAACCCCCACATCCGGGCCGTGTACGATTCCTACAGGCTCGCGTTCGACACGATCACCGCGCTGCCCCCCGTCGAGACGGCGGCCGCCAACGCGGAGTTCACCGCCCTGCTCAAGCGCCTTGTGGACGAGCATGGTGTGTGTGAGAGAGAGAGGGAGAGGGGGGGGAGAAGAGGGAGAGACCTTCCTCACCTTTCCCTCCTCCCTCCTCAGCCCCCATGCTCGACCTGCTCGCCGCCGGCCTGCGCGAGGTCACCGTCCGCCCGTTCACCGGGCCGAGGCTGGACCTGGACGCGTTCCTGGAGGCGATGTTGAGGTCGCGCGTGTCGCGCCGCGTGCTCGCGGAGCACCACATCGGCCTCGCGTCCCCCCGCCCCGGCCACGTGGGCGCGGTGTGTGCGGCCGTGGATTTGGCGGACGCGGTGCATCACGCCGCTGCCCGCACGCGGCAGGCGTGCGTCGAGGCGTACGGCGTCGCGCCGTCCGTCGTCGTCGACGCCCCCGCCGCCCCCGCCATCCCCCACATCCCCGCCCACGTCGACTACTGCCTGCACGAGCTGCTCAAAAACGCGGCCCGGGCCACGGTGGAGGCCGCGCTGCGGCGAGCGGGGACGCGCACGGTGCCCCCCACCGCCCTGCCCCCGGTCCGCGTGCGCGTGTGCGACGCGCCGGGGGACGGCGGCGCGGCGACCGTGGTCGTGTCGGATGAAGGAGGCGGGGTGCCGGACGGCGACCTGGGCAGGGTGTGGCGCTTCGGGTTTACGACGGTCCCCGCCGACGGCCTCGGCGGCGGGGGGGACCCCCTCGCCGCCGCCTCGGCGGGCGGTGGCGACGCTCGGTACAGGTTGGCGGGCCTGGGCTTCGGCCTGCCGCTCTCCCGGCTCTACGCGCGCTACTTTGGCGGCGACCTGCGCCTCGTCTCTCTCAGGGGCCACGGCGTGGACGCGTTCCTGACGCTGCCGCACCTCGTCGGCGACTGGGTGGAAGCTGGAGGGGACGACGTGGTGGGCGGGCGGGGGGGCGGGGCGGGGCGGGGCGGCGCCGCGCTTCCGTGACGCGCTTCCCGACCCCAACCCCCACCCCACCCCAACCCAAACCGCCGCGCTGTTTCCGTGGCGCCCCCGGTTCCTCTCCCGCCG
>Ga0315287_10000205_pt1 | contig 52013 bp, 53 predicted proteins | sample YL17G11_0_MG_FD_205037 | JGI IMG/M metagenome (GOLD analysis project Ga0315287, IMG submission 205037) | Sediment microbial communities from Yellowstone Lake, YNP, Wyoming, USA - YL17G11_0 | ecosystem: Environmental > Aquatic > Freshwater > Lake > Sediment | place: USA: Wyoming | collected...
GGTTTTTCCACAACGGATATCCTTTTGTATAGAGGCTTTACGGGGTTTTTCCACAAAATTTTCGCCCCTAGTTTTTCCTCTAGAATATGTGGAAAAAACAATTTACACAAAATACTTGACACTACCGTTGCGAAGGACGAAGTAATCGTTGCGAAGGTGAAAGTAGCGGTTGCGAAGGACGAAGTAATCGTTGCGAAGGTGAAAGTAGCGGTTGCGAAGGACGAAGTAATCGTTGCGAAGATGAAAGTAGCGGTTGCGAAGGACGAAGTAATCGTTGCGAAGATGAAAGTAATGACCCCGTCCGGCAGAGTTCCCCCAAAACCGCTGGTGGAGTTTTGAAAGGGGGGCGGGGATGTGGTATAATGGGCGCATGAAAGACGCACACGGGCTGTTTTCCTGGTATAAAGAGATTACCGGCGGGCAGAAAAAAGCGCTGCTTTCCGCCTCTCTCGGCTGGATGCTCGATAGCATGGATATTATGATCTATGCTATGGTGCTCGCCCACCTGATGAAATATTTTGGCATGAGTACCACGACCGGGGGGTTGCTAAGCTCTTTGACCCTATTTGCTTCTGCTCTCGGCGGCATCATTTTCGGCATCATCGCCGACCGCATCGGCCGGGTCAAAGCATTGATGGGCAGCATTTTAATCTATTCGCTCTTTACCGGCGCCTGCGGTTTTGCCGGGAGCATCGTTCAACTCGCCATATTCCGGGTTTTCCTGGGATTGGGCATGGGCGGTGAATGGGCCACCGGCGCGGCATTGGTGGCCGAGACCTGGCCGGCCCAACACCGCGGCAAGGCCCTGGGTATCATGCAAAGTTCCTGGGCCATCGGGTATGCCCTGGCCGCCGCTATCTCGGCAGCGATCCTGCCCCACTTCGGTACCAACGGCTGGCGATTGGTCTTTTTCGTGGGTTTTCTACCGGCCCTGTTGACTTTGTGGATCCGGCGCAGGGTCGAGGAGCCGGAAATCTGGCAAAAAGCTTCCAGGGAGCAGGTCGATAAAAAGACACGCACCGGTCTAGCCGTGATTTTTCGCCCCCCGTATTTGAAACGAACGATTGTTACCGCTACCCTGAACACCGGCACCATGTTTGCCTGGTGGGGGCTCTTTACCTGGATCCCGGCTTACCTGGGACTACCCATAAAAGAAGGCGGTATGGGGCTGGATATCGTCAAGACCTCCACCTGGATTATCGTCATGCAGGTGGGTATGTGGCTGGGATATGTCAGCTTTGGGTTTATCTGCGATAAGATCGGCCGTAAAACCGCCTATATTATCTTTCTTTTTACGGCCAGCCTGCTGGTGATCATTTATAGCAGCATCCGCAGTAATATCGTGCTGCTCTTATTCAGTCCCTTCCTGGCTTTCTTCGGCACCGGCTATTTTTCCGGGTTCGGCGCTATTACGGCGGAGATATTTCCCACCTATATCCGTGCCACGGCCCAGGGTTTTACCTATAACATCGGGCGCGGGATCAGCGCCCTGGCCCCATTTACTATCGGTGCCCTGGCCAGGGCCCACGGCCTGCGCCCGGCCTTTTATCTGACTGCTTTCTTCTTCTTTTTTTCCGCCCTGGTCGCTTTTTTCCTGCCGGAGACCAAAGGCAAAGAACTCGATTAACCATGGCCCCCACGATGATTACCCCAAAACTCTCTTTGATTTTGGGAGAAAAATTGGTATAATGGGAAAATGAAAACTTTGATACTGTTTATCCGGTCGCTGCGCATTCATCAGTGGCTCAAAAACTTCTTCATCTTTGCGCCGGTGATTTTTTCTTTGAATTTTTTCCACTGGCCTTACCTTAAAAACAGCCTGATCGCTTTCGGCCTGTTCAGCCTGGTCACCGGGAGTATCTATATTTTCAATGATTGTTTCGATCGCAAGTACGACAAACTGCACCCGGAGAAGAGCAAGCGCCCGATCGCTTCCGGGGCGCTCTCTTTACCGGTGGCGCTGGCCGGTGCTTCGATCCTGCTGCTGGTGGCCCTGGCCGCCATATCCTATTTTCACCGGGGCTTTTTTGTCGCTGCGCTTTTCTATGTGGGGCTCAACCTGGCTTATTCTTCATATTTTAAGAAAATCGTGATCTTCGATGTGATGATTATTGGGGTAGGTTTTGTGTTGCGCGTGCAAATCGGCGGCGTGATCAACAAAATCGTGCTCTCGCCCTGGATATTGATCATCACCTTCTTGATCGCCATGTTATTGGGGCTGATCAAGAGGCGGCAGGAGCTGATCAAGGTTACGGAGAACAGCAATGGACCGGAAACCCGGCAGAACTTACGCAAATATAACCTGGCCCTGCTGGACCAGTTGATCTCGATCAGCACGTCAACCACCTTGATCTCCTACATCATCTATGTGCTCAACCCGGGTATCCAGGAGAAATTCCACACCAATTATTTATACTTAACGATTCCTTTCGTGGCTTTTGGCATTTTTCGTTATCTCTATTTGACCTATTCCCGGGGCATGGGCGAAAATCCGGCCGAGATCATTTTCTCAGATATCCCTTTTACAGTGAATATTCTCTTGTGGGTGATGGTATTTGTACTCTTGATCCAGTAGCGGTATGGAAAGAGAATTCGAGCTATTGAAGCGGCTGCGTTTCGGTTCCATTTCCGAAGGTGAATTGCTCGATATTTATCACACCCACAAAGATAGTTACCGGGTGTTGTTTCACCTGGTGCAGCACCCGCAGTTCCCGGAACGGTTCTCTTTGAATATTATCCCCAACCTCTTTTCCATGGACCTGGTGCGGGTGATCAAGAACCAGCGCACCCGGCCCTATGTACGGAAGCGGGCGGAGCTCGAGTTTACCAGCCGTTACCAGAGACTCCCGCTGGGTGAAAGAATATCCTTGATCAAGGTAGCACCGTACTCTTTGCTGCTCTACTTTATCGAGGAGAAAGACCCGCGTATCCTGGAAATCATCCTGCAAAATAGCCAGTGCACGGAAGACCTGGTGATCCGGTTTCTCAACCGGGAGGGGCCGCGATTTTCTTTTTATGGGGCGCTGGGGGAGAGCGATTGGTGTAAGCGGCCGCAGGTGGCCGAGCGGGTGGCATTGGATGAACAGGCGCCGATTAAGATTTTGCTGCAAATTATCCCCTTTCTCAGTCCGTCTAAACTGCGGGCGCTCTACCGGCGAGAAGAGACCCATGAAATCGTCAAGAAGAACATCGTCATCCTGATGAGCCGCAGGGCGGAGGGGGAGGCGTGAAAAAAAATCGCTTGTCCGGCTTGCGTAATGGGCGATTGTGGTGTATGATATAGCAGGTATATAATGACAATGTTAAGATTGATTACGATCTTGCTGGTGTGCGCCAGCCTGTTGTACCCGGTAGGGCCGGGATATTATGGGGCCAGGTCGTTGGCTTTGGGTTACGCCTCCACTGCCTATAATTTCGATGTGAATGCGATTTTTATCAACCCGGCATTACTCTTCTCCCTAAAATCGTCCGTCTCAGGATATCAGTACGAGAATGGTTTCATGGATTACCAGGATTTTCTCGGGGATCTCCAGTCTGTCCTGGATTACGATTTGAAGAATGTCGAGTCCCTCAGCCTGCCGGAAAAGGAGGGGCTTTTTGCCGGCCTTAATCGCGTATTCCAGGCCAAAACCGGCTTTTACGGTTTTATCGGTAATATTCCCGGCTACGTGTCCCGGGGGTATGGGGTCTCCTTTTCGGTGATCAAAACGGCTTTTATCAACCCGAAGGAGACGACTGTTCTCGCCAAAGATCCGGCCCAGGTCACCAATGGGGATATCGCCTCGCTGGCGATGAATTTTTTGGCATTCGATTACAAACAGGTTTCCCTGGCGTATGCCTTTGGCTTGAGTAATAACATGGTGCTGGGGGCCAATCTCCACTACCTTTACGGAAAAGTGGGCGATTTCGATGTTTCGCTGACCGATAACCTGGTTTTTTCCAGCCAGGCGGGCAGCCGGGATTACCTGGAATATGGTTGGGGAAAGGCGGGGGAAAGTTTTTCCCAGGTCACTGCCGACCTGGGTGTGAGCATGAACTTTGGCCAATACTTTAATGCCGGTCTGATGGTACGGAATGTGACCGGCGGAAAAATCAAGACCGCGACCCGGGAGATTGCTTTAAACAAGCGGATTACGGCTGGTCTGGCTTTAACGCCCGACGCCCAATGGGGAATCTACCTGGATATGGATATTGTCGAGAGTGAGCTCTATTTTAATGGTAAGAAGATGCAACCGCTCTCCCTGGGGGTGGAGAAGGGGTTCTTCAGGAATATGCTATGTTTAAGGGCCGGGATACTGGCCGATTTGACCGATAAATATTTCATCGGCAGGAAATCCAATGCCCTGTATGCTTGCGGCATCGGGTTTAACATGCGCAGTATTGCGCTCGATCTGGCCGTGGCTTTCGATGGCCATGGGGGCGTCGATAATCTTGCCGTATCTGGTTTTTTTATTTTTTAGGACAAATGGATTTGACATATACGCAGCTATTTCTTACAATATGACGGTATGCCAATGAAAATCGGAGAATACCTATTAAACGACAAGAAGATAACCGAGGAACAGCTCGGTAAAGCACTGGAGGTGCAGGGCAAAGAACCCGGGAAACTGGGCAGTGTCTTGATCCGGTTGGGCTATGTGACAGAGGAAGATATTGCCCAGGCTTTGAGCAAGCAGTTTGGCTATCCCTCCATTAACCTATCTAAATTCGAGATCGATTTGCGGGTATTGGAATTGATCAAGCCGGAGTTGTCCCGTAAGCACATCGTCATCCCGGTGCACCGCATCGGCTCGATCCTGACCATGGCCATGGCCGATCCCTCCAACCTGTTTGTCCAGGAAGAGATCAGGTTTTCGACCAATTTGAGGATCCAGGCGGTGATCGCGCCGGAGAGTTCCATCCTCGATGCCATTAACAAGTTTTATGGCTCTTCTACCGGGATCGAAGCACAGAAGTTCCTGGAGGAAATCGAGCTTGGAGAAGACGGTGCGGTCGAGGTGATCGAGGAAATCTCGGATGAAGGTTACGATGGCGAGGTCGATGAGGATGCGCCGGCCATTAAGCTGGTTAACCTGATTTTCCAGGATGCCATATCCAAGGGTGCTTCCGATATCCATTTCGAGCCTTACGAAAAGGTATTCCGCGTCAGGCTCAGGATCGATGGTGTGCTCCATGAATACATGACCCCGCCCATGACCCTGAAGAGCAAGGTGCTGTCCAGGGTGAAGTTGATCGCCAGCATCGATATCGCCGAGAAACGGCTCCCCCAGGACGGCCGCATCAGAACCAAGATGACGATCGAGGGAAAGACAAAGACCGTCGATATGAGGGTCTCTTCCCTGCCGATCACCCATGGGGAAAAGATCGTTATCCGGATTTTAGATAAAGATAACCTGATGCTCGATATGACCAGGTTGGGTTTTGAATCGTCTTCTCTGAAGAAATTCGAGTCCAGCATCACTGAACCATGGGGAATTGTGCTGGTGACCGGACCCACCGGTTCGGGCAAGACCAATACCCTCTATTCGGCCATCTCCAGGCTGAATAGCGAAGAGGTCAATATCATGACTGCCGAAAACCCTGTGGAGTTCAACCTTTTCGGTATCAACCAGGTCAACATCAAGGATCAGATCGGCCTGACCTTCCCGGCTGCTTTGCGGTCCTTTCTCAGGCAGGATCCCAATATTATCCTGGTGGGCGAGATCCGGGACTTTGAGACCGCCGATATTGCCATCAAGGCGGCACTGACCGGCCATATGGTGCTCTCCACCCTGCATACCAACGATGCGCCTTCCACCATCGCCCGCTTGATCAACATGGGTATAGAGCCGTTCCTGGTCTCCAGTGCCGTGCGCCTGGTGGTGGCCCAGAGATTGATCCGGCGACTATGCGCCAATTGCAAGCAAGAAGGCAAAATCCCGGCCCAGACCCTGATAGATGTCGGGTTTTTCCCGGATGAAACCAAGACGCTCAAGATATTCGAGGCCAAGGGCTGTGAAAAATGCAACAATACCGGCTACAAAGGCCGGGTCGGTTTATTCGAAGTCATGGAAGTGGATGAGGAGATTAAGGAACAGATTATGGTTGGTGTCTCTACTTCCGAGCTCCGGCTGAAAGCCAAGGAGAAAGGGATGTTGACCCTGCGGATGAGCGGTTTGGAGAAAATAAAAGCCGGTTTAACATCCATTGAAGAGGTTCTACGCGAGACATCCAAACTGTAAAGGAGAAAAATAATGGCCTTACCACTCCCACAACTGCTGAAAATCATGGTCGATGAAGGCGGTACCGATCTACACATTACCACCAATTCGCCCCCGGTTATCCGGGTTCACGGGGTTTTAAAGAAGATCGAACACCCGCCCCTGACACCGGCAGAGACCAAACAGGTTATCTATAGTATCTTAAACGATACCCAGAAGTATAAATTTGAGGAGACCTGGGAACTTGATTTCTCTTTTGGTATAAAAGGGATCGCCAGGTTCCGGGCCAATGTATTCATGCAGCGTGGCGCCGTGGCCGGTGCTTTTAGGCGCATTCCCTATGAGATCTGGAGTTTTGATAAACTGGGCCTACCGCCGGTTGTCGGTACCCTGTCCGATAGACCCAGGGGATTGGTGTTGATTACCGGGCCCACCGGGTCGGGTAAGACCACCACCCTGGCGGCCATGATCGATAAGATCAACAACGAGAAGGCGGTTCATATTATTACCATCGAAGACCCCATCGAGTACCTCCACTCCCATAAAAAAGCCATGATCAACCAACGGGAAGTGCATTCCGATACCAAAGGATTTAACGAGGCTTTGCGCTCGGTTCTCCGGGAAGACCCCGATGTGGTGCTGATCGGTGAGATGAGGGACCTCGAAACCATCCAATCGGCCATTACCATTGCCGAGACCGGCCATTTGACATTCGGTACCCTGCATACCAATTCGGCTTCACAGACTATCAATAGGATTATCGATGTCTTCCCGCCGCATCAACAGGATCAGATCCGTACCCAGTTATCGATGAACCTGGAAGGTATCGTTACCCAGGCGCTGCTCCCCAAAGCCGACGGTAGGGGCCGGTCTGTAGCCGTAGAAGTGCTGGTTCCCAATGCGGCGGTCAGGCATTTGATCCGGGACAACAAAATCCACCAGATTTACTCGACCATGCAGACCAACCAGGAAAAGTACGGCATGATTACATTTAACCAGTCGCTGGCCAACCTGTTTTTCAAGAGGGAAATTTCCCTCGAGTTGGCCCTGAGTATGTCTCATAACTCGGAAGAGTTGAGTGACTTGGTCAAACGGGGCCCGACCGCATTATCGTCCCAGTTCAGGCCCACCGGCTTCGCCGGTGGTGGAGGCGCCGGTCAGGGCGCTAAACAATAAAAGATAGAGGGAATACATGCCTAGTTTTAAGTATAAAGGAAAAAATAGAGTCGGTACAATGGTAGAGGGAGAGAGGATCGCCCGCTCTCCCCAGGAACTGGCGGCATCCCTGGAAAAAGAACAAATCCAGGTACTGAATATAGAGAGGAAGAAATTCGAGCTGAAAATACCCTTGATCGGCAACCGCAAGAAAGTTGGATTACGGGATCTGTCGGTCTTTAACCGGCAGCTATCGGTCATGTTCAATGCCGGTTTACCGATTACCCAGGGGTTGGGTATCCTGGCCAGCCAGCAGAAGAACAAATATTTCAAGGGTGTTCTCCTGGATATCCGGCGCGATGTCGAGGCCGGTTCCAATCTTTCCAATTCCTTGAAGCGGCACCCCAATGTCTTTAACGATCTCTATACCAGTATGATCCAGGCCGGTGAAGCCTCCGGTAACCTGGACACCATTCTCATGCGGTTATCCGAGTACATCGAGAATATCGCTAAACTGACCGGTAAAGTCAAGTCCGCTATGGCTTATCCAATCGCCGTCCTGGTAATCACCGTGGTTTTGACAGCCGTCATCATGTTGAAAGTTATCCCGATTTTCGAAGATATGTTCACCAGCTTGGGCGCTTCCCTGCCCGCGCCCACGCAGATCGTGATGGATATTTCCCAGTTTACCCAGAAGAACATCCTATTCCTGATCGGTGCAGTAATTGGGGCAGTTATCGCTTTCAGGGCGTACAATAAGACCTTTAAAGGAAAAAGGGTCATCGACCGGATTAAGCTGAAAATGCCCGTATTTGGTGGTCTTTTGTTAAAGGTCGGTGTGGCCCGGGTGACCCGGACGCTGGAGACGCTTCTCAACTCGGGCGTGGAAATCATTGAGAGTATGACCATCACAGCCAGGACGGCAGGTAATGCCATCATCGAAGATACCGTGCTCAGGAGCCGCTCTTCCGTGCAGGAAGGCAAACCCTTGGGCGAGGCCTGGGAGGAAGAGAAGCTTTTTCCATTCATGGTAACCCAGATGGTCAATGTCGGTGAGCAAACCGGTGCCCTGTCCGGTATGCTCGGGAAGATCGCCGATTTCTATGATGAAGAGGTGTCGCAGGCGGTCGATGCATTGGTCTCCCTGATGGAGCCTTTATTGATCCTGATCCTGGGTGGTGTGGTCGGTAGTATCGTTGTGGCCATGTATTTACCCATGTTTCAGCTCGTCGGTACCATCGGTTAAGAAAAAAGCACAACTAAATTGGACTTCTTAGAAGAGAGTAAGAAAAGGCGGTGGTTTGCCAGGATTAATTACGGTCGTCTCGCACTGCTTATTCTCCTCCTCCTCGTCTCCCTGTCGATCCAGGTCTTCTTAACGCCCCCCTTCCTCATTATTCCTTTTGTCATTGCCCTGGCGGGTGGGCTCCTGTTGGCATTGCTGAGCATCTTGTTCCTGAAATTGTTCAGCTTCCGCTTTACCCTCTTCTACCAGTTGGTGGGCGATATTACCCTGATCAGCATCCTGGTCTTTTTATCCGGTGGCATCGAGAGTCCTTTTTATTTTCTCTATATCTTCCCCATCATCGAGGCGGCGCTTTTCCTGGATAAGAGGGACACGATTTACACGGCCGCACTCTCTTACATCATTTTCGGTGCCCTGTCCGAATTGATGTATTTGAAGATCGTCCCCTTCGATCCGTTTCTTACCGAAGAGACCGTTATTAACAAAGGCACCTTCATCTACAACCTGCTCATGGGCCTGGTGGCTTTTACCGGGGTGGCCTTTATCTCCAATTATTATTTCGACAAGATGAGCAAAGCCCGGGCCGAGCTCGAGCATATCGAGGAGAGCCTAAAAGAGCTTGATGTACTCAATAACATCGTGCTCGAAAAAATGGAGAACGGCTTCTTGATTTGCAATGCCGAGGGCCTTCCCATCTCTTATAACGAAAAATCGCGGACCTTATTGAAGTTTACCGTGAAGAACAACATCTTCGAGCTGCTCTTCAAGGAACAAGACTATTCCGAGCTCGATAAGGTATCCCAGGCGAAAATTGGCAAGTACTACTTTGAAAAAGAGATCAAACAGGTTTTTCTCGGCATTTCCGTATCCCTGATCCGGAATATTTATTCTTTCGACAAGGTATTTGTCTTTATCATCACCGATCTGACCGAAAAGAAGGCGATAGAGAAGAAGCTTAAGGAAAAAGAACATTTTGCCCTGATCGGCGAAATGTCGGCCAGCATTGCCCACGAGATCCGGAATCCCCTGGCCTCCATATCGGGTTCCGTGCAATTTTTAGAACGGGAAATGAAGATGGATCCTGAGTACCTGAACCTGATGGATATTATCGTCAAAGAGTCCAGGCGGTTATCCCAATCGATCGAGGAATTCCTGGATTTTTCCCGGATTACCCCTTCGCAAATATCCAATTTCAGGTTCTCCGAATTGCTCGACGTTATCATCGGTATCGCCACCTTAAATCACCCGGGGATCGATTTTATCAGGAAATACAGCGGCGACGACCTGATCGACGCAGACCGGGGAAAGATGGAACAGGTGGCCTGGAACCTCATCAATAATGCCGTTAAAGCAGTGAGTGGAAAAGGCCATATCGAGATCGATATCTATGAAAATGAGGGCGATATCTATTTTTCTGTTAAAGATGACGGTATCGGTATCGATAAAAAGGACATGGCCCACATCTTTACCCCATTCTACTCCCGCTTCAGTTCCGGTATCGGTCTCGGCATGGCCATCGTCAAAAGAATCGTGGATGAACACAATTTCGATATTACCATCAAATCTGAAAAAAACCTGGGCACCGAGGTGATCCTATGTTGCAAAAAGACATAAAAATTTTGCTCATCGATGATGATTCCAGTATCAGGGATATGTTATCCATTGTCCTGGGTAAAGCCGGATATACCGTGGTGGGCGTAGATAACGGTTTTTTGGCCCTGGATAAGCTCAAGCAAGAGAGTTTCGACCTGGTTATCTCCGATATCAAAATGCCCGAAATCGGCGGTATCGAGCTGTTAACAAAGATCAAATCCATCGATGCCGACATCCCGGTGATCATGATCACCGCCTATGCCTCTACCGAGGATGCCGTGGAAGCGATGAAACTCGGAGCCGAAGATTACGTAACCAAGCCGTTCAACATCGAAGAATTAAAGATCGTTATCCAGAAATCCATCTACAAGAAGGATATCGAGAAAGAGAATATCGCCCTCAAAACCAGGTTGATCCAGAAAGAGAAAGCCGGCGGCATTATCGGCAGCAGCCCCAGTATGCTGAGTATCTATGAGCTGATCGATACCGTGGCCCGCACCGATTCTACTGTCCTGATCGCCGGCGAGAGCGGTACCGGTAAAGAGCTGATCGCCAAAGCCGTCCACGAAAAGAGCGAGCGCAACCGGCATGCCTTCGTCTCCATCAACTGCGGTGCCCTACCGGAAAACCTCCTCGAGAGTGAGCTCTTCGGCCACTCCAGGGGCGCTTTTACCGATGCCTACCGCGATAAAAAAGGTCTATTCGAGGTGGCCCATAAAGGCACCCTGTTCCTCGATGAGATTGCCGAGATGTCGCAAAAGATGCAAGTCAAACTCTTGCGTGCCATCCAGGAGAGAATAATCAGGCGCGTCGGCGGTAATGAAGAGATCATGGTAGATACCCGCATCATATCGGCCACCAACAAAGATCTACTCAGCGAGATGAAGAAAGGAAGTTTTCGCTCCGACCTGTTTTATCGCCTCAATGTCATCTCCATCCGGGTGCCGCCCCTGCGTGAGCGGAAAGACGATATCCCCCTGCTGATGCAGTATTTCTTAAAAATTTTTAACGAGCGGTTCAATAAAAAAATCGAGGGTTTCGACCATGATGTCTTCGATGTGATGCGCCGCTACTCCTGGCCGGGCAATATCAGGGAGCTGGAGAATTATGTGGAGCGGGCCGTGGCCCTGGAAAAGGAAAACACCATCGGCCTCGGGTCTTTATCGACGGAGCTGATGTACAATGTTGCCGGCGGCCATGTCGGTGCCGACGATATCGATGCCCTGCTGAGCGAGGGGAGATTTTTGTTCACCGAATATATCGACGGCATCAGTAAAAAGATCATTTTCCGGGCATTGGAGATCAACAATTCCAACATCAAACAGACCGCCGAGATGCTCAACCTCAGTTACCGGGCCCTGCGCTACCTGATCGAGAAATTTAGCATCAAATAACCCGGTCCAGGTTTTATCCCCCCCGACCTTTGGTCCCACCGTGCACGCTCAGAATGCTGTGTACCCCGTGGGATTTTTTTGCGGTTGCTTTTTGTTCAAAAAATAGTAAAATAGGGCCATGAGTAAACATGATGCAGTGGTACTCTTTTCCGGCGGCCTCGACTCCACCACCGCCCTGTACTGGGCCAGGGAAAAGTTTTCCCGGGTCTATGCCCTCACCATCTACTATTCCCAGAAACACAACATCGAGATCGACATGGCCCGAAAGAGCGCCGCCAAATTGGCCGTGGAATTACAGGTAATCGATCTGCCCCTCAAGTCGATCGTCTATTCGGCCTTGATCGATGAGGCGCGGGCAATCCCCGATTCCCTGGCTGCTTCAAAGGATGCCCTGGGTGTACCTTTCACCTATGTGCCTTTTCGCAACGGTATCTTTCTCTCGCTGGCTGCCGCTTTTGCCGAATCCCGGGGTATCTTCGAGATCGTTACCGGCTTTAATTTGATCGATACGCCCGATTACCCGGATACCACCGGCGAGTTTACCCGGCGCATGGAGGCGGCCATCAACCAGGGTACATCGGCCTCTTTGACCGGCCGGCGATTTTCCATCCATACGCCCCTGATCGATAAGAGCAAGAAGGAGATTATCCAATTGGGGCTTGGTTTAAAAGTCGATTACGCCGATACGGTCTCTTGTTACCGCGGAAAGCAAGCACCCTGCTTGAGATGCCCGGCCTGCGACATCAGGCAGCGGGCATTCGGTCAATTAAACATGGAAGACCCTTTAATTACCAGGCTGAAACAGGAGGGCCAATTATGAGCTGGGAATTGGTTGTCAAAGAAAAATTTTCTTCCGCCCATTTCCTGGAGAATTACACCGGGAAATGCGAGCGTATGCACGGGCATACCTTTCATATAGAGGTTTTTATCAAAGTCAGCGACCTCGATAAGGCCGGGATCGGCATCGATTTCATCGATATCAAGGCTTTTCTAAGGTCTATCCTGCCCGATCACCAGGTGCTTAACGAGGTATTCGATTTCTCCCCTTCGGCCGAGAACCTGTCCAGGTATTTCTTTCACAAAATCAAGGAGAAATACCCGGTATCTAAAGTGATTATCTGGGAATCGGAAAATGCCGGGGCCGTCTATTCTGAAGATTAAGGAGATTTTCTGGTCTTTCCAGGGGGAAGGTCTGCGGCTGGGCCAGCCTTCCATTTTTTTGCGGCTCTCCGGTTGCACCCTCCGCTGTCCCTTTTGCGATACCCGGGAGGCCTGGGACAACGGCCATTTCCTGGGTGTGGCCGAAATAATCGATCAGATCGCTCGACTCAGCCGTGAATACCCCTGCTCCCAGGTGGTAATTACCGGCGGCGAGCCGCTGGAGCAAGACCTATCCGGGTTGGTGCCGGCCCTAAAAGCAGGAAACCACTTTATCTGCCTCGAGACCAACGGTAGCCTTTTTCAGGAATTGCCCAGCGATTGGTGGACGGTCTCGCCCAAAGAGGGGAGCGATTACCATATCCATGAGGGCCTTTATTCCCGCATCGCCGAGGTCAAACTCGTGGTTACCCCGACCCTTGACCTGGAAGTGGTCAAGGGGCTTCGAGAACGGGTAGGGGAGGGGGTGCCCATCTTTCTCCAGCCCGAATCGGGCGACAAAGAAGGTTATCGAAAGACTTTCCAGCTCTTTTCCGCCTGCCAGCGATCGGGTCTCCCCCACATCCGCTGCGGTTTGCAACTCCACAAGCTCTATGAGGTGAAATAATAGTTTATCGATCATGTGCTACGGGCAGTGGAATAAAGATCGATCTCCAGGCATTCTTTAATGCACTGGTAGTGTTTATCTTTCTGGATTAAAGTTAGGCGGTTGAGAGCACATTGAACGGCAATAATCAGGTCGCTAAGAGGAACAGTAATGCCTTTTCTCTTGAGTTGGAAACCGATCCCGGCAGTTTCATTGAAAGTCTGGTTACCCATTTCAACTGTATGGATGCCTTCGAGACTGTTTTTGATGCTCTCATATTCATTCGTGTTCTTGGCGCCAATCAATATCTCCGCCCTGATGATGCCGTTGATATAGACCCTGTCTTCGTCCAGTAAGAGATCGATAAAATCGTTTAGCTCACTGTCGGTATCCCTAAAGTAATCGATCCACACACTGGTATCGATCATGTAATTAATAGTCATATCAGATCCTGTCCCCTCAATTTATGCAGATCCAGATCAATGGAGATTTTTCCCCGCAATTTCTTTAGCTTACGCCGCTTCAATTTTTTTAACATCTCTTCAAGCGCGGTCTGGATAATCCTGGTCTTGTTCTTTTCGCCCGTTTCTACGATTAGCTCGTTTATTAACACATCGGATATGCTAAGTGTTGCTCTCATGTGATCCTCTTGTATATATTATATTTACATACTTCATGTATGTCAATAGATTGCATAACATAAAATCAATGACCCGGGTAAAAAAATATGCTTGACAGCCAGCGACTGATCTATTATGATAGATGATGAACATTACACCAGGCGGTAAGATGAAAAAGGCGATCTGGACATTCGTTAGGGCCAGGAAATGGTGGCTGATCGGCGGTCTGGCCCTTTGTATCCTGATTTTAGGCGTCGTCTATTTTTCCGGTTTCAATCGCCATATCCTGACCGGCAGCACCTATTCGACCACCTTTTTAGACCGGCGCGGCATTCCCCTGCGCACCCTCTTATCGACAGACGAGCAGTACGCCGAGCGCTGCGCCCTATCGGAGGTATCCCCCCATTTCTTGCGGGCCATTGTCCTGATCGAGGATAAACGGTTTTATTCCCACCATGGGGTGGTGGTCTCTTCATTGATGCGCGCTTTTTGGCAGAACCTGAGCAGCCGCCGGGTGGTATCGGGCGGGTCGACCATTACCATGCAGCTCTGCAAGCTCATTTACCGGCACCGGAGCCGCAGTCTCTTCAACAAGGCGGCCGAGCTCCTGGCCGCCCTGAAATTTGAGCTGCACCTATCGAAAAGGGAAATCCTGGAAGAATACATCAACCGTCTGCCTTTCGGCAACATGATTTACGGCGTCAAGGAGGCTTGCCGGTTCTATTTTGAGAAAAAGCCGGCCGATCTTTCCTTAAACCAGGCCATATACCTGGCGCTGATCCCAAAATCGCCCTCCCGCTATAACCCGGCCAGGAACTTGAAAGTATTGAAAGAGCGGTGGGTCAAGGTGTTGCAAATCTTCCGGGAAAACCGCCAGATTTCGGAAGATGAGTACCAGCGGGCCAAAAACGAGGGTATCGATTTTGCCATGAAAGATTACCCGTTTGTGGCCCCGCACTTTATCGAGCTGGTCAAGGAGCGGTATTTAAAAGACAAAATTCCCGACCAGGTGTCTACCACACTGGATTCCCGTATTCAACGGGAGATGGAAGGCATTGTCCGGGAACACCTGGTGCGGCTCAAAGATTTCCTGGTCAAGTCGGCGGCAGTGGTTATCATAGACAACCAAACCCATGAGGTGATCGGTTTCCTGGGTTCACCCGATTACTTTAACGACCGGATTTCCGGGTTTGTCAACCTGGCCGTGTCGTTGCGCCAGCCCGGTTCCACCCTTAAACCCTTTGTCTATGCCCTGGCCCTGGAGAGCGGTTATACACCGGCCACCATTTTGCCCGACATTCGTTTTCCCTCCAAAGGTGGCTTTTTCCCCAAAAACCATGACGGCCTGGAACATGGGCCTTTGCGGCTGCGGGTGGCCCTGGCCTGCTCTTATAACATCCCGGCCTTTTACCTGGCCATGAAATTGACACCGGCCCGGGTCATCGATAAGTTGCACCTGGCCGGGTTTGGGTATATCCAGTCGGATCCTGGTTTTTACGGCGAAACCATCGCCCTGGGTGCGGCGGAAGTCAACCTGCTCGATTTGACGACCGCTTATTCGGCGTTTGCCAATGGCGGGGTCATTCATTACCCGGCTTTTCTCAAAGGGCAGCCGATCCGCACCACCCGGCTCTTCGATGAGCGGGCGGCTTATCTCACCTGGCATATCCTGGCCGATCCGGCGGCCCGGTTCGCCAGTTTCGGTTATGACTCGTCCATGAAGCTGCCTTTCCCCCTGGCGGTCAAGACCGGTACATCCAAGGGTTTCCGGGACAAATGGGCGGTCGGCGTTAATGCCTGTTACACGGTCGGTGTCTGGGTGGGTAACCCGGCCGGGGAGAACATGAGGGATCTGACCGAGGTGGGCAATGCCGCCACGGTTATGCGGGATATATTCCTGGCCATCCAGCCCGATTGGACGAAAGGGGATATTACCATGCCGGCCGGTATTGTCAAGAAGGCGATATGCCCGCTTTCCGGGGAGCTGCTGACGGAGAACTGCCGCGATGCCGTAGAAGAGTATTTTATGGCCGGCCAGGAGCCGCAAAAGACCTGTTCCTTTCATGTGCGGCAGGCAGGTGCGATCAAAGTGAATTACCCTGAGCTCTACCGCCGCTGGGCCAGCCGGCATCACCGGGAAGGGAGCGTAAATTTTACATTGGGAGGACAAAAAAAGATATCCTTTCCCCAACGGGGCGATTTTTTCTCCATCTCCGCTGCCGTCCCCCGCCAGGCCCAGCAGATTACCTTTGAGGTGATGGGCTTTTCTACCGGTGAAAAAGTGGAATTTTATCTGGATGGCCGTCTTTACCGGGCCGTTACTTTTCCGACCGTGGTCACCTGGCCCTTGCAGCGGGGAGATCATACCCTGGGCATCAAGAGTAATGGCGAGACGCTCGATTCCGTCCGCTTCATCGTCCGCTAAAACCGGGGGCGCTTTTTAAATAGCATTCACAAATATTTGATTTCTTGGCCGAGACAGTGTAAAATGGGGTCTATAACATGGCGAAAAAAGTTGCGATTATCCACGATTGGCTAAATGGAATGCGGGGCGGCGAAAAAGTCCTGGAGGAAATCCTCTATCTTTTCCCAGGGGCAGATATATTTACCCTGTTCTTAGAAAAAAAGAAAATCTCGGCCCCGATCCTGGCCCACCGCATCGTTACCTCGTCTTTAAACCGTTATGGCTTAATCAGGAAATACTACCGCCATTTCCTGCCCCTCTTCCCGGCCAGCATCGAGGAATTCAACCTCCAGAATTACGACCTGGTCATCAGCAGCTCCCACTGTGTGGCCAAGGGTGTGATCCCGGCTCCCCAGGCGTTGCATGTCGGTTACATCCATTCGCCCATGCGTTATGCCTGGGATCAGTACTACACCTATTTCGGCCAGGTCAAGGGATTAAAAAAAGCCTTCATCAAGAGGCAGATATCGAAGCTGCGCACCTGGGATGTGGCCAGCTCCAGCCGGGTCGATCATTTTGTGGCCAATTCCCGGTTTGTCCAGGGGCGCATCTGGAAATATTACCGCCGGGATGCGGCTGTGATCCATCCGCCGGTAGATACGGATTTTTTTGTGCCGGTCAAAGACCCTGGACGGACGTACTTTTTGGTCGTTTCCGCCCTGGCCCCTTACAAGCAGATCGACCTGGTCATCCGGACTTTTAATCGCACCGGCGAGCGATTGCTCGTGGTTGGCAAAGGACCGGAAGAGAAACACTTAAGAAAAATCGCCGGGAAAAACATCGAATTCAAGACAAATGTCTCGCTCGAAGAATTGAGAACCCTTTACCAACAGGCCAGGGCCCTGGTCTTTGCCGGTATCGAAGATTTCGGCATCACCTTCGTCGAGGCCCAGGCCTGCGGTACGCCGGTGGTGGCTTATGGCCGGGGGGGGGTAGTGGATATCGTGCCGGCCGGATGCGGCATTTTATTTGACCGGCAAAGCGAAGAGGCCCTGGCCGAGGCTACCATCCAGGTGAAACAGGCAAGCTTTCACCCTTCCATTCTGCGGCAAAATAGTTTACAATTCTCAAAGGAAATTTTCCGGGACAAATTTAAGAGGATGATAGAAGAGAAGTCATGATCAAGAAGAGAAGAAAGCAGCTCACTTCGTTTTACATTGTCGGCGATGTCCTGGCCATTGGTCTAAGCTTCATCCTGGCTTACTGGTTGAGGTTCGATTCCGGGCTCATCGGCGCGGCCAAAGGTATACCCGGGATTGGCCATTATGTGATCGTTATCCCGTTCTTGCTGGCCGTTCACTTGATCCATTTCTCCTACCAGGGCTACTATAAAATCCGCCTACGGCGCAACCGGCTCGACGATCTTTTCCTGGTCGTCCTCAATGCCCTGGTATCTGCTTTTATCATCCTGTTTATCTTCAGTTACCTGAGCCGTTACGGTTATACCGGTTTTGAGGTGTCCCGCATCTTTTTGCTCATCTATACGCCGATCGCCGTGGTCATCATCTTTAGTGCCCGGCTCCTGGTCTTCAAGGTTTTCCGGGGGATTTTCTTAAAGAAAAACGGCATTTCCCGGGTGTTGATTGCCGGTACCGGCGACCTGGCCCAGAAAACAGCAGAGAACCTGGGGAAATATGCCCATTTCGGCATCGAAATCTGCGGGTTTTTGGACAAGGCAAAGGGTGAGGGCGTGTTGGGTACTTTTAACGACCTGGAGAAAGTGATCAAGAAATACGGTATCACCGACCTTATGATTGCCCTCTCATCCAGCGAGCACAAGACCATCATGAAACTGATCGAAGTGGCCAACCATTTTTACCTCGAGGTCAGAATCGTACCCGATATCCTGCAGCTCTTTGCTTTAAAACCGGGCATGGAGCTAATCGAGGGCATCCCCATCATCAACCTCGGCGATATCCCCATGCAGGGCTGGCAGCTCATCTTCAAGCGGGTCTTCGATACGGTTTTCAGCCTGGTCGGCCTGGTGCTGGCGTCCCCTTTCCTTTTACTGATAGCGATTTTGATCAAGCTCGATTCCAGGGGCCCGGTCTTTTACGGGCAGGACCGGGTCGGCATGGATGGAGAAATTTTCAAGATGATCAAGTTCCGCACCATGATCGCCGATGCCGAGAAGGAGACCGGTGCCATCTGGTCTCCACCGGGCGATAAGCGGGTCACCCGGATGGGCTGGTTTTTGCGGAAATTCTCCATCGATGAGTTGCCGCAATTGATTAATGTGCTGAAGGGCGATATGAGCCTGGTGGGCCCGAGGCCGGAGCGACCGGAGTTGGTGGAAGAGTTCAAACATTACATTCCCCGCTACATGCTGCGCCATGCGGTCAAGACCGGTATGACGGGCTGGGCCCAGGTCCACGGCCTGCGGGGCAATACGCCGCTGGACAAGCGCATCGAATTCGATATTTACTATATCCAGAACTGGAGCTTCCGTCTGGACCTGGAGATTCTCTGGCGCACCCTGCTGAAGTTCAAATTCATCGACCGCGCCGGTTAGGTAAGACCCGGCGGTTGAAAATCTCGCGGAAGTAGGGTATACAGGTACCGAGGAGTTCAATCATGGCGATATCTTCTATCCAGGCTGGCAGGCTTTACCTGGAAAAAGGCGATTACCCAGCCACTGGTGCTTCATGATCGATGGCATGTAGCCTGGGAGATTTGTCCGGGGCAAGAGTGAAAAATCGATCGGGATGTGATATAATGACGGTCGATGATTCGGATCAGGAGGTTTTTAAGCGATGATCGCACAAAAGCTCGAGGATATCGATTTTACCCTGGATAACAAGGCCCTAAACGAGAATAATTACTCGGACTATTATGTGCCCACCAAAGAAGGCCGGGGCGAGGACCCGACCGCCACGCTCATCCGTAAAATGAATAACCTGGGAGAAAAGAAAAACTTCAAGGTCCTTTTTTCCGGCTTTAAGGGATGCGGCAAGAGTACGGAGTTGCTGCGGTTGAAGCTCGATCTGCAAGACGATTTCGTGATCCGCATTTTTTCGGTCAGGGAGCGGCTGGACCCCAACAACATGTCCATATCGGAGATATTGATCGCGGTCATGACCGATCTCTTTCACTTTGTAAAAGATAACCATAAGAAGATCATTTTGAGCGATAAGCTGCTTGAAAACCTGGAAAACTGGACCAGTAGCATTTACAAAGAAGAGACCCAATATCGCGATTATGGGGTGGAAGGTCAGGCCGGAATCGGTTTAAAAGTGAAATTCCTGGACATATTAAAGGCCATGACCCGGTTGGATGCCGACTTTAGATCGGGACGCAAATATTCGGAGATCACCAAAAAAGAGGTGAGACAAACCCTATCGGAGCTGATCATTAATTGCAACCTGCTGCTTGGGGAGATCAAGAGCCAACTGGCAAATATCGATAAAAAGAATATCATCTTCATCATCGAAGACCTGGAGAAGATCGATCTCATCATGGCAGAGGAGCTCTTTTACAACTATGCCGGGCAGATGACTGCCATAGATTGCTCGGCCATCTACACCTTTCCCATATCCCTGGTATTTAACCCCCGGTATACGGTCATTATCAACGAATTCGACGAGAATTTTACCCTGCCCATGATCAAGGTACACGATAAGAGTGGTGCCGATTATACCCCCGGTTTTCACAGTATCGAGCACATTCTAAAGAAACGGGTGCGCCCCGGGCTTATCCCTGCAAATATTGGCGGGGACTTCATCCGCAAGAGTGGCGGTTGCTTGCGCGACCTATTCCGCATGATCAAACTGGCAGCCAGTAACGCCATCGATCGGGGCCATGTGGCCGTCGATGAACAAGATTACCGGTATGGAGTAAATAAACTAAAGAGCGATTATTTTAATGCCATTTCATACAATGAGCAGCGCAAGCTCGATGCCCAACACTATTATGACATCCTGGCCAGGTGTTGCAAAAGCCAGGATAAGAAACCGTTAGATGTCGAAGGCATGATGGATCTGAAACACAACCTGTGCATCCTGGGTTACAATACCGATTCCTGGTTTGATGTGCACCCGTTGGTCAAAGACATACTCAAAGAAAAAGACCTGGTACCATGAATCAAGAAGTGACCGGCGGGCGGGAACTAAAACAAATTGCCCGTTTCTTTGAACACTCAATCCCCAAGTATATATTCCTGGTCATCGACGACGAGCGGCTGGCCAGGATGCTCATCGACCGCATTCGTAGCGAGCTCAAGGCCCGGGCCCGGGAGATCGGTTACCTCAAGCTGGCCGGGCAGGATACAGCAGTTTTCCGCCGGGTCGAACGGTTTTTAGCCGGGAACCGGTGCGACGGCCTTATCGTTAGCGGGCTTAACGGCCCGGTCTACCGGGACCCGGTAACGACGCTAAGCCAGCTCAACAAAGCGCGGGACGCCTTCGAGAGGTTTTCCCTGCCCATGGCCTTTATCGTTAACCGGGATACTCTTAAAAAGATTATCCAATCGGCCTCCGACTTTTACCAGTTGCGCGACCTGCCCGATTTCCATTTTGCCGGTACGGTCGAAGAGGAGAGGATGATGATCGATATCCCGGCCTCGATGATCGATACGATCCCGGATGCCGGTCTGAAGGCCGGGCTGCTGGAAGGGCAATTGCGGCTGCGGGAAAAAGAGGGGGAGATCGATGATGGGCTACTCAATAGCCTGGTCATCCCCCTGCTTACCATCTATACGGGCCAGGGTGATATGCGAAAAGCGGGGGAGATCTACGATAAGTATATCCGGGGCTGGGAGGATCGGGTCAAGGATATAGCCGGGCTCGGTGCTTTTCACCTCAATGCCTTTCATCTCGAAGATGCCCTGCATTATTACCGGGCCGGCCTGGACCTGGCCGAAAAGACCGGCGATATCAAAGGGGTGGCCAAGAGTCTGCACCAGGTGGGCATCATCTATCACATGGAAGGCGATTATGAGGCGGCCTTAGAGCAGTACCGCAAATCCCTGGCGATCAGGGAGAAGATCGGCGATATTGCCGGTGTAGCCAAAAGCCGGCACCAGGTGGGCATCATCTATCACATGAAAGGTGACTATGACGCCGCCTTAGAGCAGTACCGCAAATCCCTGGAGATCAAGGAGAAGATCGGCGATATCAAAGGCGTGGCCTTGTCATTATGGGGAATCGGCAATGTTTATTTAGATAAAGGTGATTATGACAATGCTTTAGAGCAATATCAGAAAGCCCTGGAAACCTTTGAAAAGATTGGCGATATAAAAAATGTGGCCGGTTGCCTGCACCAGGTGGGCATGATCTATGAAGAGAGGGGCGAGTATGACGCGGCCTTAGAGCAGTACCGAAAATCCCTGGAGATCAGGGAGAAGGTCGGCGATATTGCCGGTGTAGCCAAGAGCCTGTACCAGGTGGGCATGATCTATGAAGAGAGGGGCGAGTATGACGCCGCCTTAGAGCAGTACCGCAAATCCCTGGAGATCAAGGAGAAGATCGGCGATATCAAAGGCGTGGCCAAGAGCCTGCACCAGGTGGGCATGATCTATCAAGAAAAGGGCGACTATGACGCCGCCTTAGAGCAGTACCGCAAATCCCTGGAGATCAAGGAGAAGATCGGAAATGTGCCGGGTAAGGCCATATCGTTGGCGCAGATGGGCGCTATTTACTTTGTCAAGGAAGATTATCCGGTAGCCCTAAACCTGTGCATCCAATCCCATGAGATATTTAAAAAAATCGGCTCCCCCAATGCCAAAATCGTTATGGGCAATATCGCCCGCATCCGGGACAAAATCGGCGAGGAAGCGTTCCAGGAGCTGATGGAGAAGATGACCACAGATTCGACCACAGATTAACCGGATTACACAGATTACGCAGGATATTATCTTGAACTATGATTGGCATGATTAATATGATGATTATGATTTTATCAGTATAAAGGGATGAAGAGATATGGAAAAAATTGATAATGGGTTATAAACCCTCAGCACGGCATTCACGTGAACGGGGAGGGAGATAGCCCCACCCCACCCAAATAATCGGTCGAATGCTGCGTTCGCTCGCGTTCAACCTATTTCACACCTTAAATTGTGCGAAATACCCCGCGAGCAGGGAAAGGGAAGCGCTCCCCCCGTCCACGGGGGGAAACAGGGGGGCGAGGTCTAACGGATCACCCTGGGTACGCCATCATGTCCAGGGGGTTTTTTTTATTTTCCATGGAGTAAAACCTTTTATCCATGGGGTAATTAAAAAAAGTCATGGGGTAAGCAATGGTCTTTAAACGGGCATGCCATTCGTCGCCAGGCAAGCCATGGTCGGCAGGTAAAGCTCTCAGACGTCACCATATTCACCATGATCGGCAAGCGAAGCAATCATGCGTCGCTATATTAACCATGGTCGGCAAAATAAGCTCTCAGTCGTCACTAGATGAACAATGGCCGGCAAGCGAAGCAATCGATCGTCACCGTTGCACAAAATGTCTGCAAATTTTCATCCGGTTGCCCACCCCAAGCGTCCATACGGTTATATGTGACGACTGGGACGCAACGTTGTCGCCTGATTGCATCATAGTGACGACCCATTGCTTTGCTTGCCGACCGGCGGAAGTTAGGTGTCGATCAAGCTGCAAATTTGTCGACCGGGAGACATGTAGCGGCGATTTTTCTCCTCCCATCTCCTTCCCCCCTCTTCTGTCCGATGAATAGACGGGAGAGGGGCCATCCCGGGCCAGGGCCCGGGTATGTTATAGGCATTTTTTGAACGCCTCGATGGTAAGCCCAGCATCCTTTACTATTCCAGCCATCGTATATGAATTTACCGGATTAGCCCGTGGTATAGTAATGATGCGATCTCCATTGGTTAAGGTAATATGTTTGCCCTGCCGGACGATCCAAAAACCACATTTGATAAAAGCATTTACCGCCCGTTTATGGCTTATGCCGGGTAATTTAGGCATAATTTCTTACTTCTACATACCTGGCTGAGATACCTTTGCTCAACTCTTCCACAGCATCTAAATAGGATTCGATGGCATCTTTTATGTTCTCTAAGGCTTGCGCCTCTGTATCTCCCTGCGACCAGCAGCCTGGTAAACCAGGGACCCATACGGCATAACCTGCTTCGGTTTTTTTCAAATTTACCTTGTATTTCATGGTTTACCTCGATGTTGATAAATATAACCGAAGCCTGTCTTTTTGTCAATTATCTGCAAAAAAATCCCGGATAACCGATGGTAACCTGGGTGCCGGGAGAGGGGATAGACCCCTTCAATGTAAGGAAGGGGTCTAAAATGTGGAACGCGAGCGGGCGCAGCGTTCATCAGTTTTCCCCCTTCAATGTAAGGAAGGGGTCTAAAATCTCGAACTGGAGCGAACTCGTAGGGGCACGGCATGCCGTGCCCCTACTATAAACCCCTCACCCCAGCCTGATAAGCGGTGGAACGCTACGCTCGCTCGCGTTCATTCCAATCGCCCACCTTACTTTGTGGGCGCTTCCCCTCTCCCACCTCGGGGAGAGGGGGCCAGGAAAAGAAATAGGGCACGGCATCAGGCGCTTCATGAATGAGCGAAACTTAGGGAGTGAATCCTGTTCCGGCCTGGCGAGTCGAACGCTCCCCAGTTTTAGGGGGAAAAATGTCGATGTTTGAGCGTAAGCGAGTCCGACATTTTAGTGAGACGAGCCATTAGCCGGTCGATTCACGGACGGTTGAGCGAATCATGAAGCGCCGTGCCCCTACGGTGATGTAAAATGGCCGAGGTGAGGGCAATCGATTCGCTCCGACCTTATATCAACATCTTAATCCCAAAATCCAGGCGGCTGATTCGGGGTATATAGCGGCCAACCTCGACCGCGCCGGTTAGACCACTTAGAAAATCATCTAAGTGTTGGTTAGGGCCTCTTTGGCGAGGAAATCGAGTTTGCCGGCCTTTGAATCTGTTTCGACCTGCCGGTCCCACTTCTTCCAGTCTTCCTCCAGAAACCAACGGCGAAATTGCCCATAGTCGGTTTCCGGTAGTGTTGAGACGGCCCGCTCGATCTCTTGTACTGTAGTCATGAGTACTCCTGCTTCATTGTTTTATCGACAGGATAATTTTAACTTAAAAAATGGCAATGTCAAGAGGAACCAGGAAATTTTGGCCTGCGGCCGGGAAGTAAACGTTAGAATTACTTTTTGAGAATTACTTATCAGTTTGAGAAGGGCCTCTCTCACCAAAGATCATCGTCTAAAACATCATCCTCGGAAGGGGCACCTGGAAATGTTTCTTGATTTACCGGATAATCCAAGCCTTTCTCTTTCCTGATGAGCAGTCGGATGCTGGCATGGTACGTTGCCAGATAAAAATGGAAAATCCATGGATACCATATTTTAGGGTCGTAATTGGTTTTTTGCTTTGTTTTGTGATGACGAATGTGAAAGTTGTTTGCAATATTAAAGATGTCGGCTTCGTCTTTTTTATCCAGCACATCCTTGAGAATTTTGACGTCCTTTAGCCACTCGAAAACTTCAGCAAGTTCCTTGATAGCTTCCCTTTTTTCTGATAGGATTAATTGACGGTTTCTCCATTTTGTAATTGCATTTCTAACCTTTGAATCGACATTTGTCTCGTCATAGGGGATGATCTCCGCATTCAAGATATCTTTCAGGCCATCTGTATCCAATGCCAGGATATGACCGTCTATGGTTAACTCATATCCATCTTTGTAATCCGCAAGAAACACATTGGCTTGGCTTTTGAATTCTTCTTGGCCAGCATCGTCATCATAGCTCCTGTAGTCATACACACCGTAATCAATCTCGCTCCATTCTCCAGGTTTCGAGACATGATCGTAAAGGAATTCTATTGCATCGAATATATGGTCTTCTGTGATCTCAACCCGCTTCAATTCTAACCATGAGAAAAAATCGAAGTTGAGAGATAATGCGGCTTCGTGCTTGATTGAGTTGGGAATATGGTCATCTGTGATCCCCGCCTTTCCTTTAAGATAGTCATTGCTACGGAACAGCAGGAAAAGAGACCTAAGTTTCGAGGAGAGTTTATCAAGAGTGAGTCTTATAAGGTTGTTTCTTGAACTGTAATAACGGCGTGTCATTTTTACTCACATCTTCATTATTTGTACTTTGCATGAATGTATTTTAATGAAAGGAAATCTCAATGTCAAGAGAAATGTGAAAAATGGGGGGCGGGCGAGGAGTAGAAGATACCCATGTCCGCTAGGGGCGATCTGTACTCGCCCTGGCCGGTGGTGACCGATCCCATTTTTCTCCTGGAACAGGCAACCCATCGCAGTGCTGGTATCAGGATCGTCCGCCACTTTTGCCTTGTTTGATGCTCTTCTTTATTCGCTCAAAAGGTTGATGACTGCGTCACGTACCTTCTTGAGGCTGGCCGGATTGAGAAGGCCAACCTGTGAATGAATGAGCGATGCGTTTGCGGTGAAGAGTTTGCCGGGTCGAGCAAAACTCAATCGGCGAAGGGAACCCGACCTGAAATCATCGTCGCTAATTTCTATGGCTCTCAAATCGGCGTATGGATTACTGGTGACCTGACAAAGAATCCAGTCATCCCCTCCGGCGGCAGCCAGGACAATGGCGGGACGAAGCTTGCTGGCAGACAGATCGGAGAAGGGGAAGAAGACGAGGACTACTAAACCGGCTGAAGGTGAGACCATGCCTCGTCCTCCTCCGGTCGGTTCCAATCTTCGCCAAGCGCAGCTTCGCTCAACAAGGCGGTTTCCGGAACCTCTAAATCCTCGATTATGGTCACGATGGCCCGGCACGAATGCGATAAGTGCACTGGCTCCCGCAGGTACACCTGGCCATCAGGTTCTATTGTAGCTTCGATTGCCTTCATCATTGCTCGATCACCTCGATATTGCGGTAAAACATTGTCACCTCATTTTATCGACAGGATAATTTTAACTTAAAAAATGGCAATGTCAAGAGGAACCTGGAAATTTTGGCCTGCGGACGGGGTAGGGGGTACTCTCGCCCCGGAGGGCAAAACCCTTATCGTTCGCTAAATTTCTTTTGGCGGAGATAAGGAATTTACATCAGGGGCCGGACGTGGTATAATTTTTCCTCATGGGCGAGTTTAAATACCTGGTTATCGATGGGTTGGTTAAGTCTGGTAAGACCAGACTGGCCCAGATTCTCGCCGAAGAATTTGGGGCCAGGCTGATGCTGGATAACAGGGAGAACCCTTTTTTGAATCAACACTTCCTCGGGCTGAACCGCGGAGAAAACTCTTACAGCCTGAAGACCCAGTTGATTTTCTTACTCAATCGCTACACCCAACAGATGGAAATCAAACAGAAGGGCCTTTTCCAAAAAATCACCATCAGCGATTACATCTTTTTCCGCGACGGTATCTATGCCCATGTGAGCTTAAACGATGAGGAGCTGGAAGTTTACAAGAAGATTTTTAAACTCTTCTCGGAAAACGCCATCACCGCCGACCTGGTCATCTACCTGCAAACCTCCTTTACCGAGATGGTCAAGCGCATCCATGAGCAGGGGACCCCAGCGGAGAAGGGTGTACCTACCGAATATTGGCGGGAAGTCTTCGAGGCCTATAATTACTATTTTTTCAACTACAAATTATCGCCGCTCCTGGTGGTCAACATGGAAAAGATCGACCTCGATGACCGCACCGATATCCAGCACCTGATCAAGGAAATCGACAATCATAAAAAAGGAATACGTTACTATGCCCCAGCTTGAGGAAAAGATAACCATTGTGACGTTGCAAAAGAAGAAAGAGACAGGGGAGAAGATCACCGCTGTTACCGCCTATGATTTCCCGACGGCGAAAATCGTCTCAGATGCCGGTATCGATCTCATCCTGGTGGGAGACTCACTGGGCATGGTGCTGCAAGGGTACCCCAATACCCTGAAAGTCAATATGGATGAGATGGTCTACCATACCTCGCTGGTCGCCAGGGCCCAACCCCGGGCGCTGTTGGTGGCAGACATGCCGTTTCAATCGTATCACATCAATGCCGAAAAAGCGGTAGAAAACGCCATCCGCTTTGTCAAAGAGGGCGGGGCGGAAGCGGTGAAATTAGAGGGCGGTAAGAAGCGGTTCAAGGTGATCGAGAGCATTCTCGATGCCGAGATACCGGTGCTCGGCCACCTGGGGTTAACCCCCCAGTCTATCCATCTATTCGGCGGCTACAAGGTGCAGGGCAAGCTGAAAGAGAGGGCCCGGGAAATACTGGATGATGCCGTTGCCCTCCAGGAATTGGGGGTGTTTGCCCTGGTGCTGGAATCTATCCCCCTGGAATTGGCCCAAAAAATAACCGGCAGCCTCTCCATTCCGACCATCGGCATCGGGGCCGGGAAGTATTGCGACGGCCAGATCCTGGTTTTCCACGACCTGATGGGCTTTACCAGCGGCTACCAGCCCAAATTTGCCCGCAAGTATGCCGATGTCCAGGCCGTGATGCAGGGGGCGCTCAAGCGTTACATCCAGGATGTTGCCGGCGGCACTTTCCCGGCCGACCCGGAGAGTTTTCATTTAAATAAAGATATCGAAGAGTTCTTGAAATGAAGATTTTAACCCATATTGCTGAGATCAAAAAAGAAATCGCCCGCCTGGCCGGCCAGTCTATCGGTTTTGTCCCAACTATGGGCTATCTCCACCAGGGGCATCTCAGCCTGGTCGAGCAGGGCAAAAAAGAGAACGATCTAACCGTGGTCTCCATATTCGTTAACCCGGCGCAATTTGGCCCCCAGGAAGATTTTTCTACTTATCCGCGCGATGTGGCGGCCGATGAGAAGATGCTCCGGGACCTGGATGTGGATATCTTGTTTCTGCCGGAACGGGAAGAAATCTATCCGCCCGGGTATCTCACCTATGTGGATGTGGGGAAACTGGGCGGCGTGCTCTGCGGGCAATCGAGACCCGGCCATTTCCGGGGCGTGGCCACCGTGGTGCTCAAGCTCTTCAATATCGTTACCCCGACCCGGGCCTACTTCGGTCAAAAAGATGCCCAGCAGGCCACCATTATCAAAAAAATGGTCAAAGACCTCGACCTGGATGTCCAGATCCGGGTCATGCCCATTGTGCGGGACCCGGACGGCCTGGCCCTGTCCTCGCGCAATGTCTATTTATCGGTGACGGAAAGACAGGCGGCCCTTCACCTAGCGCGGGGACTGGTAAAAGCCCAGGCGCAGATCGCCCAGGGCTTAAGGGGGGTCGGGCAGATCAAGGCCGTAATCAGACAGGAATTAGAAAAAAGCGATTTGCTTCAAATCGATTACATAGAAGTGGTCAGCCTGGATAATCTTGAGCCATATGCCCCTGGTGGCAACGGGGCCCCGATCGATCCAGGCAATACCCTGGTGGCTGCCGCCATCAATGTTGGCAGGACCAGGCTAATCGATAATTTTGTTTTAGGAGAAATCTAAGATGTTGATCCCATTTTTAATTTCCAAGATACACAATGCCACGGTGACCGAGAACAATCTCTTTTATGAAGGCAGTATCGGCATAGATACCGAGATCATGGAGAAGGCTAATCTCAGAGAGTTCCAGAAGGTTGAGATTTACAATATTTCCAGCGGCGAGCGTTTCAGTACCTATGTCATACCCGGCGCCCGCGGCACCGGGGAGATGAGCCTGAATGGTGCAGCCGCCCGGTTGGCCTTCAAGGGAGATAAGATCATCGTGGCCGCTTATGCCCTGCTCGATGAGCGGGAGCTCAATTCTTTGAGCTCGGTGATCCTGCTCATGGGGCAAGACAATAAAGTGGAACGGATTATCAATGGTAAAATTTAAGGGAAACCAGGGAGAAGAAAGATAAGGAGATTAATATGGCCAAGATACCGACCAGGACAACCGATGAGATTTTCATGAACGAGTTGAAAGAGGAGTTTATGCAATCTGTGTCCCAGAACCTGCGTGATCTGGACAAGTTATTCGGTGAAGAGAAGTATGAGGAGATAGCGAAAATCGCCCACGATATAAAAGGTACTTCCGGCGTATTCGGCATGGATGAAGGTACAGAGATTGCCGCTGAGCTTCAATATGCGGCCAGGGATAGAGATGCCGACAAGACCGAGACACTGATCCGGCGATTGAAAGCCTACATGATGGAACAGATCGATAAAGACGCAAAGAAATAATTTCCCAAAGCAAATAGACCCTATTTCCCGGTGCTGAACGGGAACAGGGATGACTGGAGGCCATCGAGATGAAAAAAGTTCTTGGTATAGGCAATGCCCTGGTCGATATCCTGATCAGGATCGACGATGAGAAAGTGCTCGAAAGACTTGGTTTGACCAAAGGCAGCATGACCCTGGTCGATAAAGAGCGGATGACCGCCATATTGGCCGAGACCCAATCCTTTTCAAAGGCCCAGGCCAGCGGCGGTTCGGCCGCCAACACCATCAACGGCCTGGCCCGGCTCGGTGCTACCGCCGGTTATATCGGCAAGATCGGGGCCGATACCTACGGTTCTTTCTTTCAAGCGGAGATGGAACGGTTCGATATTCGCACCGCGCTATTCACCGGGCAGCAAGAGACCGGCAAATCGGTCGTCTTGATCACCCCCGATTCCGAGCGTACCTTTGCTACTTTCCTGGGGGCCTCGGTCGAGCTCGGGGCCGGCGATCTGGCGCCGGCTCTTTTCAGCGGTTACGATTACTGCCTCCTCGAAGGCTATCTCTCCCTTAACCATGATCTGGTCAATCGGTCGGTCGGGTTCGCCAGGCAGGCGGGTAATCGCATCGCCCTCGACCTCTCCAGTTACAATGTGGTCGAAGCCAACCGGGATTTCTTGCAGGGCCTGGTCGCCGAAAAACAGATCGATATCCTATTCGCCAATGAAGATGAAGCCAGGGCCTTTACCGGAAAAACCGATCCCAGGGCCGCCCTGGCCGAGATAGCCGGGCGCGTTCCCCTGGCAGTGGTCAAAGTTGGCGCCCATGGCTCCCTCATCCAGGAAGGAGAGGCATTTTATGCCATCCCGGCCTTAAAAGCCAACCCGGTCGATACCACCGGTGCCGGGGACCTTTACCAGGCCGGTTTCTTCTTCGGTCTGGGCAACGGTTTTCCCCTGTCCTTATGCGGCGAGCTCGGCTCCATCGTGGCCGGTAAAGTGGTGGAGATCATCGGGGCCAGGATGGCAGACGAGAAATGGCAGGAGGTCCAGGACCTCGCCCAAAGAGCCATCGCCGGCCACCGATCACCCATCAAAAAATAACGCTCACGTTTACTATTGGCCGCCGGGGATCAGGGTCAGTATCTCTTTAATGGGCATACAAAACTCTTCGCACTCCTGGGCGCGCTCATGTTCGAGGATAGATCTGGCGGTTTTCAACATGGCCGGATAAGAACTCCTGAGTAGTTGATTGGCATAGATGACGATGCGCACCCCGGCATCGCGCAGCTCTGTTTCTTTAACCTGGCTGTAGGTGCTGGGAATAGCAACCAGCGGTACCCGGTGGGTAAATTTGCCATACTCCCGGCAGAAAGCCAATATCTCATCCGCTGTTTTTTGACTGCTGTGAATCATGATGCCGTCGGCCCCGGCAGCGATATAGGCTTTGGCCCTTTCCAGGGCATCGGCCAGCCCGGCTTTTAAAATAAGACTCTCGATGCGGGCGATGATCATAAAATCGTCGGTCACCTGGGCGCGTTTGCCCATGCTGATCTTATAGGAAAAACCGGCGATCTCGTCCTGGGTCTGGGCCGCCTCTGCGCCGAATAAGGAGTTTTTCTTCAGCCCGATCTTATCTTCGATGATAACGGCAGACACCCCTTCCCGTTCCAGGGACCTGACCATAAAAGCAAAGTGTTCCGGCAGACCGCCCGAATCGCCGTCATAAATAATCGGTTTGGTGGTTGTCTCCAGGATATCGCCGATGGTGTTCATGCGGGAAGTCAAATCGACGCAGCCGATATCGGGTTTTCCTTTGGCAGTGGAATCGGTCAGGCTGCTCAACCACATGCCGTCGAATTCCCGGTTGCCCCCATCGACCTTGACCTGCAGGGTCTCGACGATCAGACCGGTCAGCCCGCTGTGCGCCTCGATGATCCTGACCATGTCTTTGGCAGCCAGGAGCCGCCGTAGCCGGGAGAGCCGGATGCCCGGTGTAGTACCGATCTCCTTCAGACCGGCATTCAACTGGGAAGATGAGATACCCTCGGTGTAATGGGGTTCGATCAATTTCCCGCCCCATTCGGTCAGGGCTTCGATCACCCGGGTCCGGGTCTCTACTTGCACGCCGGTGCGCCAATCGTCGCCATGCACGACAAAATCGGGTTTGAGTTTTCTCAGGTTGGGCACATAATCGAGCGTTTCCTGGGCCACCACTTCCGACACCCCTTTGATATTCTCGACAATCACTTTCCGCTGCTCAAAAGTGAGGAAAGGAAGTCTCTTATAACTGGCGATTGCCTGGTCGGTCAACAGCCCGATAATCACGCGGCCGTATTTCCTGGCCTCACCGATGATATTCAGATGGCCCGGGTGGATGAGATCCGCGCTCATGGCCACGTACACTTTTTTCGTATTCTCTTGCATGTTTTAACCCTCCGATGGGTGATGCCGCCGTTTGTCAAGCTCGGCTATGACTCGTAAATATTTGTTTTCGATCACTTCCCAGGAATAGTTTTCCTGGAAAAAGATCTGGCCGTTCCTCCCCATGATGTCCCTTAATGCGTCATTTTCAGAGAGAACCCGGACAATCTCCGTAAACTCCTCGTAGTTGGTGTACCACAGGCCGGCATTGCTCCGCCGGCACTGGCCCTGCAACACCTCGGTATGGCCATTGGCCAGCACCGGTTTGCCTGCTGCCCAGGCCTCCAGGGCCACCATGGATAAAGATTCAAATTGCGAGGGAATTACCAGGAACTCCGCCCCGGCCAGGGCATCGAACTTTTCCTGGTCGGTCATAAAACCCAGGTAGCGGATGTGGGGATGGTCCGGGATATCGATCCAGGATTTACCCACCAGTACCAGGGTGAGATCGATGCCCGGCTCTTGCTCCAATAACCGGGAATAGAAAGCCAATAACTGCGGCACCCCTTTGTTTTCATCCAACCGGCCGATGTAGATGAAGTACGGTCCGTGGATGGCGAAACGCTGGCGAAAAGCCGGTGGAGAAAAACTCCCCGGTATTTCCGAGCCGACACCGACAATATCGCCCAATACCGCCCCATTACCGGAAACCCGGTTGATGATCTCTTTCTCTTCGTGGGAATTGTAAATAAAGGCGGCCGGTAAGTGAAAGAAATCTTTGAAGAGCCGTAAATAGATCACCTCATCGTGTTCGGCAGTGGGCACCAGGATGGCTTTGTCCCTGAAGCGTTGCACCCCATAATAGGAATGGTAATAGCGGTAGGAAAAGAAGATAAAGTAAGCGAATTCTTTCTCCCGTTTTTCGAGTTCCCGGATCAGGCCCGGTAGATAAGGACCCTCTTCATGGAGCCAGGCGATCTCATCTTCGAGCCGGTGCTCATCATCGAAGATGACCTGCTGTATTTCGCCGAATCTTTTGGCATCGCGGGTCTTCTCTACCTGGAAGCGGTTTACCGGGATGCGGTTGATTTCTTCCTGCCCCTCCGGGTAATGGTGCTCCCAGGTAACGTAATCAAGGGCCGTGGAGGTAAAGACCTCCACCTGGAAATACTTCGAGAGCTTTTCGGCGATCAACCGGGCATGGTATTCGGCACCGCCGTTAATCTCGAGGCCGTACCGCTGGACGATGATGCCGATTCGTTGAGGCATATTCTTTAATTACCTGCTGTCTCTTTGTCGTTTTGTAAATATAGCACACTCCACCCGATTTGGCAATATCGTCATGAAACCTTTTACTATCCTGGTCGGGCCCAACAACTCCGGTAAATCGTACTTCTCCATGCTGCCCTTGAATCTTTAAAGCCGGGCCCAAAAAAAATTTCTGTTTGTTGAATCGATCTGCACGAAATGACCGGCCGGCTTGACTTGGGGGGGTGGGATTGGGTATAATGGGGGAAGATGAGGACAAGCGATACGGAAAATAAGGAGTAAAAATGATCTTCCATCAGATACCCAGCGGTGGCGACCGCAATTTCGGCTACCTGGTCGGTTGTGAAAAGACCCGCCAGGCCGCAGTCATCGATCCCTCACCCGATCCGCATTTCTGTGGCGACAAGGTCAGGGAGCTCGGTCTCCAGGTGATCTATGTGATCAATACCCACACCCACTATGACCATACCGGCGGCAACGATTATTTTAAGAAGTGGTTCCATGCCCGGGTGGTGACCCATCGATCGGATTTCCAGGGGGAAGTCCAGGTCGATGACGACCGGACCCTGCCGGTGGGCGAGCTGACCCTGCGGTTTTTTCACACCCCGGGCCATACGCCGGAATCGATGTGTATCCTGGCCGAAAAGGAGTTGATGACCGGGGATACCTTATTTGTCGGCAAGGTGGGCGGCACCCATTCCCGCGAGACTGCGGCCCGGGAATTGGAGGGCCTAAAGAAACTGCTGGCCCTGCCCGACGATATCCGGGTCTGGCCGGGACATGATTATGGCGTGGAGCCCACCTCGACCATTGGCAAAGAGCGGGAATCCAACCCCTTTATCCAGCGGCTCGGCAATTTCGAAGAGTTTCTCTGGCTGAAAGACAATTGGGCCGCTTATAAGCTGGAGCACGGGATATTGTAGGCCCCGGCATCATTCATACCCATGAGGCGACACGAGACAGACATACCCTGGTATGAGCGGTGGTTCGACGAAAATTACCTGCTGCTCTATGGCCACCGCAACATCGAGGATGCCGGGGCCCAGGTGCGCTTGATCATCGACACGGTCAAACCGGGTAGAGAGAGCGCGATCCTCGATCTCGGTTGCGGGGAGGGGCGCTATACGGAGTTTTTTCATAAACAGGGATACCGGGTTTTTGGGCTCGATCTATCGGAAAAGCTGCTCGGACTGGGCCGGCGGAAATACCCGGACCTGCACCTGGTCAAAGCCGACATGCGGGCTATACCCGGCACATTCGACCTGGTTCTCTCCTTATTTACCAGTTTCGGTTACTTCGCGGAAGAGGGGGAAAACCTGCGCGTCTTTCATGCGGTCTACCGGGCATTACACCCGGGCGGCGTTTTCTGGCTCGATTTCTTAAATCCCGTGCAGGTTGAGAAAAACCTGGTGCCGCAAAGCCGTATGTGTCTTTCCCCGCACATCGAGGTAGAGGAAAAGCGCAGGATTAAGGCCGGGCGTATTATTAAAGATATTTATTTCAAGGAAAAAGAATCGACCAGGCATTACCGGGAATCGGTGCGGCTCTATACCCGGCCAGAGCTCGAAAACATGTTCTTAAAGGCCGGGTTCTGCCTGGATGGATGTTTCGGCGATTACCGCGGCCGGGCCTGGCACAGCGACTCGGAGCGCACCATCATTTATGGGAGGCGACCCTCTTGAGCGGCATAGTGGTGACCGGGCAGCAGATCGGGCTTTTGGGCAGCCCGCTGTATACGACTTATAAGGTGCTGGGTGCACTGCACCGGGCCAGGGAAATCGGTGGGCAGGCGGTCTTCTGGCTGGAGACCCACGATGCCGACTTTAACGAAATCAACCACATCGATTTCCTGGATGCTGCGGATCGATTGCAGACCCTGACCTGGAGCAAAGATAGCGGCGGCTATTCCTGCGGCCTGGTCGAGGTGGATGAAAACCTGGTGGCTGTGCTGGAAACCTTTTTTACTCAACTGCGGCAGACCGAGTTCACACCGGCCTTAAGGGAGATGGCCCTGGATTGTTACCGGCCGGGCCTGAGCCTGGGCGCAGCAGCGGCGCGCCTGGCTTTTCATTTTTTTTCTCACCTGGGGGTGGAAATTTTTGATCCGATGAACAGGGCTTTTCTTGATTTTTCCCGGTCTATTTTACTTAAAGAAGCGGAACGGACCTCGGATGGTGAGCAGTGCAACCTCTTTTGCCTGGTCGGTAAGAAGCGGGAGGCCCTATTCAAGAAGCATGGCCGCTATGTGTTGCGGGATGGCCGGGAGGTAAACCTGGCCAACCATGACCTGCTACCCAATGTGAAAACCCGGAGTATGTGCCAGGATGCTTATTTTAAGACCCATACCTATGTGGCCGGCCCGGCTGAGATCGCTTACCTGGCTGAGCAGGATGACATGTACCGCTATCACGGTGTCGCCAGGCCAAATATCCTACCGCGTCTGTCGCTGACCCTGCTCGAGCCGCGGGCGGTGCGGCAGCTCAAGAAGACCGGCCTGTCCGTGGCCGATGTGCTGGACCTTGATAGGGCCGGCCTGGTCAAGAAAGTGATCAAAGAACAGACCGGTTTGGACCTGCGGGAGACCGAAGCAAAGGCAGAGGCGGCAGCCCGGGAATTTATCCAGGCATTGGATGGCCTGGGTCTCCAGGTCGCAGACCTGGGCAAGCGGCTTTCGATCGAGGTCAAAGCAATGTGCGGCCGGAAGCGGGCCAGTGAGAAGGAGAAGCACGAGGGCCTAATTAAGGCGGCGCAATTCCTGTCCGATAACATAAAGCCGCTGGGTAAGAAGCAGGAGCGGGTCTTTAATCTTTTCTATTATATGAACCTGTATGGCGGACCCGATTTCATCGATTGGCTCGGGCGCCGGTATGACCGGGGGCTCGATGTCCTGGAGATCGAACATGGCAAATAATACGGATAAAGTTGATATATTGGCTATCGGTGCGCACCCGGACGACTGCGAGATGTCGATGGCCGGTACGCTGCTGAAGATGAAAGAGCTCGGTTACCGGGTGGGCATCTGCGATCTGAGCCGCGGCGAGGCCGGCACTTACGGCTCTGCCGCCAGCCGGGAAAAAGAGCTTCAGAACGCCGGCGCCATGCTCGGCCTGGATGCCCGCATCACCCTGGACTTCCCGGATGGGAGCATCCGCAACAGCGAAGAGAACCGGCTGGCAGTGATCGAGGTCATCCGCCGGCTGCGACCGGAAACGGTATTCTCCTTCGCCGATCAACCGTTGCGCCATCCCGATCATTTCTACTGCGGCCAGGTTGTCCGCGAAAGCTGCTTTCTCTCCGGCCTGGAGAAGATCGTCACACCGTCTGCACCTTTCCGGCCCTCTGCTTTTATCGGTTTCCCGGAATTGATCATTTCCCGGCGGCCCGATTTTGTCATCGATATTACCCCTTATTGGGAAAAGCGGCTGGCCGTGATCCGCTGCTTTAGGACCCAGGTCAGCCAGCCGGGGGAGGACGATAGCCGGATCAAGACCCTGATCCGCTCCAACCGTTTCTGGGACCACCAGGAAGCACGGGCCGGTATGGCCGGGGCGATGATCGGCGTCAAATATGGGGAGCCCTTTTACAGCACCCATCCGCCGCAGGTTTTCGATCCGCTTAAGGCTTTCTTCAAGGAGATCAAATGAACATTGCTATACTCTGTTACCACCGCATCGGCGGTTCCGGCATCGTGGCCTATGAAGTGGGGCGGGCCATGGCCGAGACCAAGGGGCACCAGGTGCATTTCATGGGTTTAGAGCCGCCTTTCCGCTTAAGAGAGGGGCATTCCGAGGCCATGAAGTTTCATAAGGTCTATGTCCAGGAGTACCCGGTCTTCGATTTCCAGCCCTATTCCCTGGCCCTGGCCTCCCAGTTATCGACCCTGATCCGCCGGGACAACATCGAGGTAATCCACAGCCATTACGCCATTCCCCATGCGGTCTCGGCCTTGCTGGCCCGGGATATCGCCAACCGGGATGTAAGATGTGTGACCACCCTGCACGGCACCGATATCACCATTGTCGGTGCCCATCCGACGATGATGGATATCACCCGTTATGCCATTGAGAAGAGCGATGAGGTCAGCGCCGTCTCCAACCACCTGCGCCTGGCTTCCGAAGAGAAGCTCGGCGTTACCCCGGGCAAGATCAAGACAGTGTATAATTTTGTCAACCCCGATTTTTTCAATCCTTCCCTGAAGTCTGTTGAAGATTGCCGGAAAGCAGACAAGATCACGGTTATCCACTTATCTAATTTACGACCGGTTAAAAGGCCGCTCGATGTCATCCGCATTTTCCACGGTATCTGCCGGGCTTTCGATAGACCGATCGAACTAAAGGTAGTCGGCCAGGGGCCGCTGGAAAGCGAAATGGTAACGTTAGCGGAAAACCTGGGCATTGCCGATAAGGTGAAATTTCTCGGCATCCGCAGCGACATCAATTGCGTGATCGCCTCTTCCCACCTGGTGCTCCTGCCCAGCCAGGAAGAATCTTTCGGCCTGGCCGCCTTAGAGGGCATGGCCTGCAAAGTACCGGTGGTGGCCAGTAGGGTAGGGGGATTACCGGAATTGATCGATGACGGCAAGACCGGGGTTTTGTTTACCCTGGGCAATATCGAAGAAGCGGCGGAAAAAGCCGTGCGCCTGCTCAAAGACCCGGACCTGTACCGTTCGATCCAGGAAGCGGCCTTCCACGATGCCCGGGAGAAATTTTCTATGGCCAAAATCGTCGACCAATACGAGGCACTCTATAGAGGAAATACCCATAGCTAAAGGAGACACAAGATCAAGAACCTGAAGACCCTGCTGCCTTTTTTAAGAGAGCACGCCTTAATACTCGGCATCGGTATTTTCTGCATGTTAATGCAAAACTATGCCATGATGCGGGTGGCCGGTTTCATCAAACAGGTAGTGGATGAGATCGGCGGGCAGAACCGTTTCCCGGTCATCGGTCGCCATTTTATCCACATCTTTTTATTTACCCTGGTGCTGGTGGTCTCCCTGTTTTTGATGCGTAAACTGATCATCAGCGCCTCCCGCAAGATCGAGTTTCGTCTCCGGGAAAAAATCTTCGGCAAATTGCTGGCCCTCGATTACCTCTTTTTCCAAAAGCATGATACCGGGGACATCGTTTCCCGTTGCACCAACGATCTCGACGACGTGCGCACCCTGCTCGGGCCCGGCATCATGTATGTACCCAATTCCCTGACCCGGTTCATCATCTTTTTCCCGGTGCTCTTTCAATTGAGCCATTCCATTATCCTGGTCATTACCGCTGTACTGCTGCTGCTCATGACCCTGATCATGGTGCTGATTCCCCGGCTGCGCCCCTTGTACCGCCAGCTCCAGGAAATGGATGCCAAAATCAGCACCCAGGGTTGGCAGGCCATATCGGGTATTTCCACCATCAAACTCCATAACCTGGAAGAGATCGAGGGCCGGCGCTTCGGCGCCCTCAACCGGGAGTACATCAAGAAAAACATGTCCGTGGTCATCCGCCGCGACACCCTCTGGCCGGTGTTTATTTTCGTCTTCTCCCTGACCGAGGTGATCATCCTGCTCATGGGGGGCCGGCAGGTGATTGCCGGTCAGCTCACCATCGGCGAGCTCTTTCAATTCAATATCATGATCGCTTCCCTGACCTTTCCCATCCTCAGCTTCGGCTGGATCATGTCCCTACTCCAGCAGGGCATCAGCGCCATGGGCCGCATCAACTACATCCTCGATCACCCGGAACCCACACAAACCGGCTTAAAAGACCTGGAAGCGGATCGCCTGGTCTTCGAGATCAAGAACCTGCACTACCGGTATCCGGGCATCGAGCAGGAAGTACTGACCGGCATCGATCTGACCATCGAACCGGGCCAGACCATCGGTATAACCGGTATGGTGGGCAGCGGCAAATCGACCTTGCTTAACATCATCGGCGGTCTGCTCAAACCGGGACCCGGTATGGTACTGATCAATGGGCAGGATATCGGCGATTTTTCGCAGTCGAGCCTCAGCCAAAAAATCTCCGTGGTTTCCCAGAGCCCCTATCTCTTTTCTAGGACCCTGGCCGAGAATATCGCCCTGGGCATCGATGGGGAGTACGACCTGGAGAGTATCGACGAGGCCGTCTATAAAGCCGGGTTAAAGGACGATGTGCAGGCCTTCCCGGAAAAATTTTCTACTATTGTCGGCGAGCGGGGCATCACCCTGTCCGGCGGCCAGAAACAGCGCACCGCCATTGCCCGGGCCCTGGTCCGGCACACCCCCGTCCTGCTCCTCGATGACCCCCTCTCCAACGTCGATTCGGCCACCGAGGAGCAAATCCTGCACCATCTCAAGACCCTCAACCATTACCAGACCCTGATCGTCGTCTCCCACCGCATGTCGGTATTGAAGAACGCCGATCTTATCCTGGTCATGGACCAGGGAACCGTGGTCGAGCAGGGAAACCATTTCTCGTTGATGAAGAGAAAGGGCCTCTACGCCCGGCTGGCCAGGCTCCAGCAAATGGAGGTGCAGCTTGAAAAAAACTGAGGGTATCGACTGGCGGCTCTTAAGAAGGCTATTTCCCTTTCTCAAAGGGTACTCCTGGCTCATCCTGCTGTCTGTTTTTTTAATGCTGGCCTCCAGTTTGATCAGCGCCCTTCATCCCTATTTCATTAAACTCGGCATCGACCGCGATGTGGCCAGCGGCGACCTGGTCGGCTTGCAACAAACGGCCATCACCTTGCTGGTCCTGCTGGTCGGTGGGCTCTTGTTCCAGGTTTGCTTCAATTACTCGGTCGCTTTCCTCGGCCAGCGCCTCCTCTTCGACCTGCGGCTCAATGTGTTTGGTCACCTGCTCCACCTGTCCAACGAATACTTCGATCAAAACTCGGTCGGCACTACGCTGACCCATGTGACCAACGATGTCGAAGCGATCCGGGAGTTCATCTCCGAAGGCATTATCACCGTGCTCGGCGAGATGCTAAAGATCGGTTTTATCCTGGTCTTCATGCTCCTGATCAACTTCAAGCTCGCCCTGTTGACTTTTATAACCATCCCCTTATTTCTTTTGGCCACCATGCTCTTCCGCACCACCATCCGCACTGGGTACCGCGGCGTTCGGCAGGCCAATGCCGAAATCAATACCACCCTGGTCGAATCGATCACCGGTATCCGGGAAATCATCCAATTCAATGCCAAAGGTAAGAGCAAACGCTCCTTTTCCCGGGCCAACCAGAGTTATCTTAAAGCCTACCTGGAAGTGGTGCACGCCTATGCCCTCTATTTCCCCATCCTGGAGATCGTGTCCAATATCGGCATGATCATCATCCTTTTTTATGCCCATCAAGTCATCGGCATATCCCTCCGCGTGGGCGAGATTTTTGCTTTCTTCTTTTACATCAATATGTTTTTCCGCCCTTTGCGGGAGCTGGCCGAGCAATTCAACATGTTTCAATCGGCCATGGCCGCAGCCGAGCGCATATTCCGTTTCCTCGACCGGAAATCGGTCATCGTCAACAAACCCAATGCCCAAAAGATCGGGCCGGGTTTTAAAGGCCGGATCGTCTTCGATCATGTCACCTTTGCCTATTCCCCGGGTAACCCGGTCATCAAGGATATCTCCTTTACCATCGAACCGGGGGAACGGGTGGCCCTGGTCGGCCACACCGGCAGCGGCAAGACCACCATCATCAACCTGCTCAATCGCCTCTATGATGTCGGGTCCGGGTCCATCACGCTCGACGGCACCGATTGCCGCGACTACGACCTTTCCGCTCTTCGCTGCAAGATTTCCACCATCCCCCAGGACCCATTCATCTTTACCGGCACCGTGGCCGATAACATCTCTCTCCATGAGCCGGGCATTTCCCAGGAAAACATCATCCGGGCAGCCGAACAGGTCTATGCCCATGGTTTCATTTCCGCGCTTCCCAACCAATACCGGGAAAACGTGCTCGAAGAGGGTAAAAGGCTCTCCACCGGCCAGCGGCAGCTATTGAGCTTTGCCCGGTCCCTGGTGCGGCCGGCCGGCATCGTGGTCATGGACGAGGCCACCTCCAACATCGATTCTGAGACCGAGAAATTGATCGAAGCGGCTACCCAGAACCTGCTGGCCAATAAGACGGCCATCATCATTGCCCACCGCCTGTCCACCATCCGCCTGGTAGACCGCATCCTGGTGCTCCATAAGGGAAAACTCGTCGAGCAAGGCACGCACCGGGAGCTCATGAAAAAAGGCGGCGTGTACACCAAACTCTACCGCACCCAGGCCTTCCTCCAGAACTAAGTCCCGGGACTCATTTCTTCTTTTTTGGGGTCTTGACATAAGTTAACAAACATGTTAACTTTTGGCCATGACAAGAAATCCAGTTGGCTGAAAAACTTAAAAGAGAATACTTTGAAACAAAAAAACGAGGTGTATGATGAAAGAATTGAAAGACGCCAAAACGTTTGACGAGCTTCTTGATATTAAATATGGCAGAATCGGTACACAAAAAAGGGATGAATTCGAAATCGAATCAAAGGCTTTTATGATTGGAGAGATGTTAAAGGATGCCAGGAAACAGGCCAAGATGTCCCAGGAGGTGTTGGCCAAAAGGTCCGGTACAAAAAAGAGTTATATATCCAGGCTGGAGAACGGCAAGATCGATATTCAATTGTCAACTCTATTCAGGATTATCGAGATCGGGCTGGGTCGAAAAATTAATCTTACTTTGATTTGATTCCCCAGGAGATCATGAACAAGCTGGCTGACATAAGGCTTACTTAAATAGTCTTGATTGTCAAGACCAATTAAAAATGAAATAAAGATGGGGTGGCAGGACACTTGATATTATGGGGTGAAAGTGGTATAAGATTAGGGTATGAGAAACATAACGAGGTACGATGAGCGATAAGGCGGCATTGAGCGAATTAAAAAGGGCGCTCCTGAAGAAATTTCCGGAAGATATTGAAAAGATAATCCTCTTTGGCTCCAGGGTTACCGGTAGTGCCAGGAAGTACTCCGATTACGATATCCTGATCGTCTTAAAGCATGATTATAGCTGGGAATTCAAGAGAGTTATCCAGGAAGTCTGTTGGGAGATCGATTACAAGTACGAAATCCTGACCGATGTCAAGATCATTTCGGTAAACGAGATGAACTCGATCCGGGGAAAACAGCCCTATATCTTGAATGCCCTGGAGATCGGGGTCTCCCTATGACGCTCACCGATAGCTAACATCAAATCCCCATTTGAATCTGTGCATAAAGATTCGCTATATCTCATTCATCAGGAATAACGTTAAGTGACAACAGTAAAAAAATCATTCGATTCTTTCAACGATCAAGTGAATTATACCGCTTGCCCTTGACAATCTTTTTCGAATGAATTATAATCGCTTCATGTATAATAAGGAATATAAAAGGATTTAAGCTTTAGGGTGTTAAGAGCATGCCTAGAACTGAAAAGTTGATTGATGTATTCGTTGCATCGCCGTCAGATGTTGAAGATGAGCGCAATAAATTGGAGGAGATAATTCGAGAACTAAACCTTGCATGGAGTAAAAACATGGGAGTTCGACTGAATCTTCTTCGTTGGGAAACCCACGCATTCCCAGCAATTGGAAATCATCCTCAAGAATTGATTAACAGTCAAATCGGGGATGATTTTGATATCTTTATTGGGATCATGTGGGGGAAATTTGGTTCTCCAACTGAGGAATCAGGTTCAGGAACGGAGGAAGAATTCTTTCTTGCAAAGAGGAGATATGATGCTGATTCTGGCTCTATTAAAATTATGTTCTATTTTAAGGACACACCTCTTCCACCTAGTAAAATTGATACAGATCAACTAAAGAAGGTCCAAGATTTTAAATCGACTTTAGGGAAAAAAGGTGTTCTTTACTGGGGCTTTTCCACTATAGAGGATTTCGGGAATCTTTTGCGATTACATCTGAGTAAACAAATTCAATCCTTCATCTCAGAGTCAAGTTCCACTCTCAATCCAGATAATGCTATCCGGGAAGACACGGTATCCGAAACTGATGAGGATGAAATCGGTATACTTGACTTAATTGAAATGTTCAACGAACGTATGACAATTACTACTGAGATCACTCAGCGCATCACAGTTGCGACAAGCGACTTTGCTTCAAAGATGCGGGTTCGCACAAACGAGATCAATGAGGCATTTAATGTCTCTGGTGGCCAAATTTTGCTATCGGATGCTAAAAAACTCACCAATAAAGTGGCTGATGACATGAAACAATACGTTATCCGGACAAGTACTGAGATACCGATTTTACGTACAGCTTTCCGCGAAGGGATGTGTGCATTAGGCAAAGCGGCAAGTATAACTGTGGTTATAGACAAGGGTGACCTTGAACAGGTAAGGACGAGTCGAGATGCTATAAATAATTTAGAAACTGAATTCAGTACTGCCTATAATGCTACATCCCAATTTCGAGAGACTATCCAGTCATTTCCACGAATTTCTACTAACCTCAACAAAGCTAAAAGACTAGTATCAGAAACGCTTGATGAACTTCTTCGTGGTTTGGATGAAATGAAACGGGATGCTGAAGAAGCAGGGAAATTGATTGATGTTCTTTTAAAGACTCGTGGGGAATGAAACGGCGCTCTTTGTTTAATGGATCGCGGAATCGGAACGTATAACTTTCCAATTTGGCCCAGTCGGAGCCAAACGCATTGGCCGACATGCAGAGCACCAGCACGCGGGAAAACTCCAGCCCCTCCTCGATCTTTGCTGGGATGCTATCGCCAGGCTCGATGTCCCACTCGTCAAACCACACCTTTAGACCGTCTTTGCGCAGCCGCTCGGCCAAAGGGCGCACAACCGCTATGTCCTTTGAACTGTGACTCAAGAAAACATCGTATCTAAAATCATTGCCCATGTTTCACTCCTGGCAATGCAGAAACCCACCTGGTTGTATGTTCAGACATCAGCACCCTCCCGGCTCTCTTCACCTAATCCCCTCGCCTGTCCAATGGAAAGGCGGGAGAGGGGTAGGGGTGAGGGCCTTTACTGTCCACAAGCTTATTTTACTCAAAGGGAATGGCATTTGTCAAGAAAAAAAATTAATTTGATCGCGTCATCCTGGCGGGACTGTGTTCACACAAAAGCATATCCCACTGTCTTGTCGAAGATGATGTTGGAAACTTGTCGATTGCCTGGGGCGATTATAGTTACTATATGTTATCGATGTCGGCGGGGGTTAGGCCGGTATAACGGACGATTTTTTCGATGGGCTCGCCCTCTTGCTTCATCAGCCGGGCCATGTACAGGGTTTTGTTTTTTTCTCCTTCTTTCAGACCTTTATGGAGCCCCCGCTCTTCGCCTTCTTTGAGACCTATCTCATGACCCTCGTCATAGCCTTCATCATGGGACGTATCGATAACCCCTTTCAAATCCCGGTAGACCTTGAGGCTATCCTCATACGCCTGCATCTGACCCGGATCAAAATTGGCTAACTCGGCGATCTCGAAACCTTTCAAAAACACCTCCTCCTTCAATACCAGTGGGATATCCGCGAAATTCTCCAGGTTCTTTAAAAAGTACAGCCACCGGTCCAGGTGCGTCTCAAGCTCCTTCTCCCCTTTGGTAAACCGCGGCATCTCGATGAAAATGTAAGTCAGCTTGTCGAAAATCACCTGGCAGTACTGGTCTTTCAACTGCACTTCGCACAGATAGGTTTTCTTTTCCCGCTCTTCATCAAAGGTAAAATCCAGTATGGCCACGCAAAAGACCGGCTTTAACTTAAAATCCCAATCCCCTTTCTCGGCCATGTCCCGGATCGGGAAGGTGGTGTAAAATATGGCCCGGTCTTTGAAGAACTTGATCTTGGCCTTCTGCATCTCGACGATGAATTGCCCGCCCTGCTCATCCTGGCAATGGATATCGAATATGGCCTTGCGATCCGTGGTAATGGCGCCTATATGCTCGGCGCTCTTTAAGGTGAGATTGGCGATCTTGTGCTGGACGGGCAGGAGTTCGTTTAAGAAGTCTTTCAGTAAATCTTTATTGGCTTCTTCGCCGAAGAGCTTCTTAAAACCGAAATCGGTGTAAGGGTTAATGAACCTTGCTTTCATTGCCGGAGCTCCGTTTATTTGTTCCATGCTTTATTATAATAGCATTCCCCCGATTTTTCAACCGGTAGGGAAAAGATTCTTTATAACCTCTCGCCTCAGCCCCTCGACAGGCTCATTGTGGAAGCCCTGATAAATTACCGCTTCCCTGTCCTTCCTGGCTTGCCTTATATCTTCGATAGCAGTTTTATCCAGGTCGAGACCTAAAAGCTCTTCAATTTCTCTGTATTCGACCCAGGGGATAATCACTTCGGTCGGTTTGCCCTTCCCGTCCAATACGATTTTCTTATGCACGGTTATCATAGATCACCTCTTTTATACTTGTTCCAGGCATGAATCGATTTTAACACAAAAAAAGCCTCTGTCAAGATATTTATTGCGGGCTCTCCGCAATTCGGTTCCGCATGCACTTGCTTCTGCAAATTAAGGCAGAGGCAACAAGGGCGAGGGACCAGGAAACTCGGAAGTGTGAAACTATTTTATTTTCCCGGCCAGGTAGAGCGGATAATTATGTATCCGTGTACTCTCCCTATGAAGATTATTAGCGGTAATCTTTATCATCAGCGGCGGCGCATATTTATTCTTATAAACCAAAAGACTCTTGGCCTTGGTTCGCTGCCCTGATTTTACTTCCACCGGGATAACCGCGTTGTCCATTACTTTTAAAAATTCAATTTCGGATTCTTTACCGACCCAGGAGTAAAGCTCCCTGTCCCCGGCTCCGCCATACCCCGCGGCGATAAATTCCTGTGCCGTAAAATTTTCCGCATAAAATCCCTTATACTGCCCGTAATCCTGGTTCAAAATCGAATCGAAAGATAAATCCGTCATGCACCCCAGCAGCCCCGTATCGAACAGGTAGAGTTTAAAGATATTGTCGGTTTTGAAGTTTTTCAATGGCAATGCCGGTGTATTCACGATAAATACCTTGATAACAAGACCTGATTTCAAAAGCCAGTCGATCGGACCTTCCAACTGCACGAATTTGCTCTTATTGGGTATGATTCCTTTAAACCGGAACCGCGATACCGAGTCATCGATATTCTTCGATAATTGTACCGGGATATTATCAAACACCCGGTTAATATGCGCGGCATTTTCTTTCCCGGCATGCTTGGCAAAATCGCTGCGGTATCCTTGCAGTATCCCCTGCTGAACGCTTCTCACGTTATTAAAGGCTTCATGAGGATTGTCTTTTAAATCGAGATACCGTTTCACCGCTTCCGGCATTCCCCCAGTGATATAATAAACTTTTAAATCCTGCCACAATTGGTGATGGATCACTTCCGGGATAACCGTTTCATTTGAAAATTCCGCCAGGAGGGCTGCTTTTCTTTTACTAATGGCCATAAGAAATTCTTCGAAATTCATGGGAAATAAATTCAAAAAGTCCACCTGGCCGACGGGAAAAGATTTTTGATTCAAACTGACCCCGATATGAGACCCGGCACAGCAGAGGGCCAATTCCTTCATGTCCTCGTTAAAATACTTCAAGCTGGTCAGGGCCCCCGGGCATTCTTGTATTTCATCGAAAATCAAGAGGTCGGCTTCGATATCGATTTCTTTATCAAGGATGATAGATATATTTTCGATTACCCTCTTGGTATCGAAGGTCTCTTTGAAGAGGAAGTCCAGGTCATGCCTCCTCTCAAAATTAATATAATGGACCTGTTTAAATTCCCGGCGGCCAAATTCTTTCAACAGGAAAGTTTTGCCCACTTGCCGTGCTCCCTGGAGCAGTAAGGGTTTCCTATATTTTGAACCCTTCCATGCCAACAGTTTTCGATATAATAACCGTTCCATGGGGGTGATTATAGTCGGTTTTGTCTTTTTTTGCAAGGAAAAAAAGTCAAAAAAGACTTTTTTTGCCAGGAAAGCGGAATGATGGCGTTAGCGGAAAACCTGGGCATTGCCGATAAGGTGGAATTTCTCGGCATCCGCAGCGACATCGATTGCGTGATCGCCTCTTCCCACCTGGTGCTCCATAAGGGAAAACTCGTCGAGCAAGGCACGCACCGGGAGCTGATGAAAAAAGGCGGCGTGTACACCAGGCTCTACCGCACCCAGGCCTTCCTCCAGAACTAAATTCCCCAACGACGGGCCCATATCGACCAAGAACGTCGTTCCATATAGGGCCGCCCAGCCCGGGCACCTGGGGATAAACAGGACATGGTAGAAAATTTTGTACGATATGGGTTGAAATTTGCGGTGACTTGACATATACTTGTGACATGAACCGGTTAGCGGAAAAACATGAGACTGATCAAAGTGAAATCGGTAATAAAGCTATACATGTTATTCGTGAACTATTTACTGCCAGGAACCTCAAGATTGAAAAAATTATCTTTTTCGGGAGCCGGGCCAGGGGTGACTATAATAATGAGAGCGATTGGGATTTCTTAGTGATTGCCGGGCGGGAATTACCCATCCGGGAAAAACACCGGCTGATTATCCAGATAAAAAGACAATTGGCCAAAATGAATATCCCCAATGATATCATTATTCAATCCAGGCGAAAATTTGAGTCGCAGAAAAACTTCCCCGGGACTATTTCTTATGTCGCCAACCTGGAAGGGCTAACTACATGACTGAGATCGTAAATTTAGTCAAAAACTGGATTTTAAAGGCAAATAATGACTATAAAACCGGGAAAGATGAAATGCAGACCGAAGAACCGGCAACCGATACGATTTGTTTTCATATGCAGACGTTCACCGAGAATTCCATTTTCATCTGAGGCAAGACAACTTTTTTTGCCAGGGAAAGCGGAACGGTAACGTTAGTGGAAAACCTGGGCATTGCCGATAAGGTGAAATTTCTCGGCATCCGCAGCGACATCGATTGCGTGATCGCCTCTTACCACCTGGTGCTCCATAAGGGAAAAATCGTCGAGCAAGGCACGCACCGGGAGATCATGAAAAAGGGCGGCGTGTATACCAGGCTCTACCGCACCCAGGCCTTCCTCCAGAACTAAGTCCCTCCCCCTCACCGCTAGCCAACATCCGAAATGAAATAAAGATGGGGTGGCAGGACACTTGATATTATGGGGTGAAAGTGGTATAAGATTAGGGTATGAGAAACATAACGAGGTACGATGAGCGATAAGGCGGCATTGAGCGAATTAAAAAGGGCGCTCCTGAAGAAATTTCCGGAAGATATTGAAAAGATAATCCTCTTTGGCTCCAGGGTTACCGGTAGTGCCAGGAAGTACTCCGATTACGATATCCTGATCGTCTTAAAGCATGATTATAGCTGGGAATTCAAGAGAGTTATCCAGGAAGTCTGTTGGGAGATCGATTACAAGTACGAAATCCTGACCGATGTCAAGATCATTTCGGTAAACGAGATGAACTCGATCCGGGGAAAACAGCCCTATATCTTGAATGCCCTGGAGATCGGGGTCTCCCTATGACGCTCACCGATAAAGATAGATTGCAGAGAACTGATCGGCTGGTTTAACAAAAATTTCATAAAACCAGGGATATTGGACAAAAAATATAGTGCCATTGCCAGAGAGGCTTTTGAGAGAAGATCGGAAGCAGATTATGATGTATTAAGCGATTTTACCAGAGATGAGATCGAGAAGTCTTATTATGACATGAAGGATCTGGTGGCAGAGATAGAGAATCACTTATCTCAAGACGTCTGAGCTTTCTTGCCATCCAGCAACGGGGTAAGCGAGAGAGAGATTTAATCGATCCCGTTCAACAAAAGAGAAACCAACTGCTTCGATTCTTTTGTTTTCCAAAAATTTTCGTCTAATGAAGGGTGCTTTTTGAAGAACTTTTTTGCTGTCCTGACAAAAGTGTCAGTTCTTTTTATGAGGTAACTCAAATGTCTAATTCCTGGAATAGTTCATGGGGAGAGACTTTTTTTACTCTACCCTGGGAGATGTCTTGTTCAGATTTCAGTATCCTTTTTTTAAGTGCCTGCGATTGGAATTTTTTTCTAATGAATTCACTGAAATCGACAATCTCCTGAAGCGATTTACTGGGAAGGCCGCTGGTGTTTTCCATTAATTGCTGTTGAAGCCGGTTCATTTTCTTTCTCCGGGTTAACATTAGTACAAAATATCGAAAATGTCAAGTCCAGGAAAAATGATGTGATCCCAATTGACAGGAAGGGGGGGGCCGTTTTACAGAGGTGAGGGGATCGATGCAGGCGAGGGAGGGCTTCACTCCTTGTAAAAATGAGATAATTTCTATATAATGATAGAGGAGATACCTTTAAGGATATTTTTACCTCTTTAACCGGCATTAAAGGTAGAATCCGGGAGCATCAGGATGTTGGATAAAACGATTGTTATTGCAGGTATCACCGGCTTCATCGGTGAAGCATTGTCCCACCGGTTTTTAAGCGGCAATTACCGGCTGAAGGGATTAACCCGCAGCCTTGAAAAAGCCGGGAAACTGGAAAAACAGGGTATCGAACCGGTCCTGTGGGATGGTCATTCGTTAACCGGTTGGGAAAAACAGTTGGCAGGCGCCGTTGCAGTAATCGATCTCACCGGCGAAAACATCGCCTCTGGCCGCTGGTCACAGGAAAAAAAGAATAAAATCTTAAACAGCCGGGTCGAGTCCGGATCAATATTAACCGAAGCACTCAGACGGGTAAACAGCGGACCCGGTGTTTATGTACAGGCATCAGCCATTGGCCTTTACGGTGCCTGCGGAGATATCGAGCTAGACGAAGACTCTCCTGCGGGTAAAGATTTCCTGGCCCAGGTGGTGAAGCAGTGGGAAGCAAGTTCCGATGGGGTAGAGTCTTTAGGATGGCGCCGGATCATTTGCCGTTTCGGGGTGGTATTGGGAAGGGACGGCGGGGTTTTAAAACGTATGATTATTCCATTCCGCTGGCTTATGGGGGGGGCTATCGGCTCCGGCCGGCAATGGATGTCCTGGATACATATCGACGATTTGGCCCGGGCTATCGAATTCTTAATCTCCCGGGAAGAATGCCGGGGAATATTTAATTGCACGGCACCGCATCCGGTAAGAAACCGGGAATTTGCCCGGGCCCTGGGCCAGGTGCTGCACCGGCCGGCTTTTTTAGCAGCTCCGGCCTGGGTTTTAAAAATACTGCTGGGTGAAATGGCCGAACAGGTGCTCTTATCCGGTCAGCAGGTGGTTCCCGACCGACTGGCCAAAACCGGCTTTACCTTTCGCTTCCCATACCTGGAAGAAGCCTTAAAAGACCTATTGGAGATTTATAGGTTATAGGGGAGAGTCCGATTTTTCCCCATTTCTTTTTATTTATGTTACAAATAAACGAGTTGAATGGTGTTATAGACAGGAGGTTCACCTTGAAAAATGGTCTTGAAACGAAAGAAATGCTGCGAGAGCTTTTTTCCCAGCAATACTTTATGGTAGTGGCCACCGGTAGTGACGAAAAATTGCATACCAGCCTGGTGGCCTTTGCCTCTACCGATGACTTGAATTGGTTTTATTTCGCTACTCCCAGGAATACACGGAAATTCCATAATTTAAGTAAGAATCCCTGTGTATCTCTTTTTATCGATAATCGAACCAATGACCCCACTGATATCACCAATAAAATAGGGGTGACAGTAGAAGGTAGAGCCACTGAAACAGAGGTCAAAGATAGAGAGCAAACAAGGGCTTTTTTCCTGGGCAAAAATTCCTATTTAAAAGAATTTGTCGATGCTCCCAGTACCGCGTTAATCGCTGTCAAAGTCGTGAGATATCATATTGTTAGTCATTTCCAGGATGTGGCGATATTAAATATAGATGAGCCTCTGGGCGGGATGCACTAAATTTGCCTGTCCCCGATTAACCTCTATAGTACCAAGGAGTTTTAAAAAGCTGGAGGTTCTGTCATGCGTGTATGGGATGTCAACCCGGGTTACCTGAACCGTCAAAGCCTATTAGCCGAGCATCGTGAAATTCACGGCGTCTTCGTCGTTATCACGGCGGGAAAAAAGGGATATGCCAGGCACCCGGAGACGCTTCGCTGGTACGATAAACTGGCGGCATTGAAAAAAAGACATGATCTCCTGGTTTCGGAAATGACCCTCAGGGGATACGGTCATTACACACCCATGGCAGTGGAAGAGGCGAAAGGTCAAACAGTACAGGAAGTATACGTGGATATTCCTTCGCGGCAATTCGATATTTTAAGGGGAAAATACGCCGGTCGTGAGCAGGGGCGTATTGTACTGCCGGTTAATTGCCAACAATTATGGGCTCAACACAAGTATTCGGTATTGGCCAGGGACCCGGAATATTACCGGCAGTTAGGGTCGCTGGTGTCGAAAAATGAACAGGAGAAACTTTTTAACCGGCTGTCCGGGGAATTTGTCGAACTCCTGGCCGTTCCACCGCCCCATGGCAGGTTATTAAATGCCGTTCAACATATGTGGGGGTATGTTTCTCTTTTTGTTTCGCTGCCGGAACCTGGAACGGATTTACAGTGGATTATGGATACTATCCGGCAGGCATCTTTCACCCATAAGATTGACTACCTGCTGCAATCCACTGCACTAAGCGATCTGGCTGTTTATACCTCGCATGAATCGATTTTAACACAAAAAAAGCCTCTGTCAAGATATTAATTGCGGGCTCTCCGCAATTCGGTTCCGCATGCACGTTTTAGGGGATTGCTGCGGCACCCCGCTTGCCCATATACTCCCCCTCTCTATGCTTGGAGAGGGGGCCGGGGGGTGAGGTGAAGCGGAAGAACGCTCCTTGCCTTTGGGGAGTGTATACTTTTTTGTGTAAATTGTACAGATCGGGTGTAAAGCTTGCCCTAAGAAGGCAAAGATGTGATAGAATAGCCGTTTAAAAGGAGAAAAAGAATGGCAGAGAAGAATGAGCTATTG
>Ga0315287_10000206_pt1 | contig 51997 bp, 47 predicted proteins | sample YL17G11_0_MG_FD_205037 | JGI IMG/M metagenome (GOLD analysis project Ga0315287, IMG submission 205037) | Sediment microbial communities from Yellowstone Lake, YNP, Wyoming, USA - YL17G11_0 | ecosystem: Environmental > Aquatic > Freshwater > Lake > Sediment | place: USA: Wyoming | collected...
GGTTATGAAACTGGATGTTCATTTTAAAATCTCTCTGGGACGGACAAGGACCGGCCGGGTGAAGTATTCGAATTCTCCCGGAAAGATGTGCGCCCTCTCGGGGTTGTCCCCGCCACTCTTTCTGGTGTCTGGCAAGGCTTTCTTAAAGGCAGGGTTGAACAAATGGATGTCATGTCCACCGCCAGTGAGGCTGAATTAAAATGGTTTGACGTCAAGGTTGCCGGGAACTGCCAGGGAAAATTCTCCGGTGAAATATTTTTCGACCAGGAACATCTCATTGCGCCGGTCCACCTGGTGGGCTTTGATATTCACGGCCGGCAAATTTTCAGGACCGAACCTTACTGTATCAATCTCCGTTTGATCGATCTCCCGCCTGAGACCCCAAACAAATAACCTTGCCTAAAACTGAAATTTTTCAAATAATTTAACGATAAATAGATGGAGGCAAAAACTATGCCCGTTGATAATACCCATAGAATTAGTGGCGCAATACCAATCCCCGTTGGAGGCGTTTCTGCTCCGACGACCAACCCTTTGACCATGAGACTGTTGCAAAATCCTCTGGCCGCTAATTATTTCAAGGCCATCCCTCCCGATGCCGCAGCTACTTATAGCAAACGTCTGGTTGAAGTTTTTCAGAATATGCCAGAATTTATAAAGGCCAAGATGCTAGAAATTGATCGCCAAGGAACACAGGCCATACTGGCCGAAGCCAGGGAAGATATCGACACTTACCTGAAAGAATCAAAATACATTATCCCTCCACACCTGAACCGGGAAAATCCGGCATTGATTGAAGACTATTTTAAATTGGAACCGAATGGCAAATTTGATCTGGGGCAGTTTATATCCGGTAAAATGTCTTATCTTCAAATTCCTGAAACGGCGTGGCCAAGATTTCAGGCAAAAATGGAACCTGATTTTGTTCAACTTTACACCGTATTACGCGCCGCCGAAATTATTTGTGCAGAACAGAATCTGCCCGCCATTCATCCTCCGATTTCAATTCCAGAACAAATCTAAAATTAACTGAAATTTCGCCACTAACCTCTCGAAGAAAGATTAGAGCAAGCATGCCGGCACTTAGAGAGGAAACTGCAGTTTATGACCGGAAAGATTCATCTTTTATTGCCGCGCTTATTTTCGGAGTATACCGCGTCTCAACTCCAAAGAGCGCAGACCGAAGCTCAACACCTGATGCAGCGCAGAACCCCCAAAAGTCTGGCGTATAAACCCGAAGGCGATCAAGCCTCCGAACAGGCCAAGCGCACCGTTTTGATGGAACGCATCGTTCTGGCCAGATTTGAAAATCATCCGGAACTGGATAGATTTCAGCAGCTCCTTCCCCAATACCCGAATCCGCTGGATAATATTGATGACCTTAGTTTCTATATGGATATCGATTTGAGCCAACCCGCTGCCGTCAGAGCGGTAATGCAAAGTCATTCACTCAAAATCAAACAGACGGGAAGCGGCCTTGAACATGAAACGATCCGGAATATTCACCCCATCGATGCCAAGGATTCTTACGCCCATCTCATGGTCATCGCCAGCACCCATGCCCTGATTGAATTCATGTACCAGTGGTGCCTGCAACTAGCGGACAAGATGAAAGATACCCCACAACCTCCTTCCCTCGCAAACCTGGTCACAGAAATCGATCCCTTTCGCCATCGTCTCAGCTACCATGCTGAATACCTTCCGCCGGTGCATTATTTTGTGGTCGAAGGTCTCATCACCAATCCCCGGACCGGTTTCCCCTTTAACATTCCACTTGAATATTTCCCCCGCATGCTGCAATAGCCTCCATTTAAATTCTTGACAAAACCCTTGACGAAAACTTGACGCTCTATTATAATAGGGCGCAATGTATAAACCGGTTTATCACATCACGCCCTATCTGCTGAATTTAATTGATGAAGCCGCCGGATTGCGATCCTGGATCGAACTCACGCCCTTAAAGGTTTCGTGGCTGCCGGTCCTGCAAAAGGAAGCGCGCACCCGCGCCGCTCATTTTTCCACCTCCATCGAAGGCAATCCGCTCACCCTCTCCCAGGTGCAGGCGATTGCGCGCGGAGAAAAAACCAATGCGCACCACACCCACGAGCGGGAGATCCACAATTATTTAAAAGCCATGCACTGGGTCGAAAAAAACTCCGGGCAGGAGATCAATGAGGAGAACCTTTTGTTATTGCATAAGCTTTTAATGGAGGGCTTGGTCCCGGAGCATAAGATCGCCTGTTATAAACAGAAGCAAAATTATGTTATCAATGAAAACGGGATCCGGATCTTCACCCCACCCTCTCCTAAAGACACTCCCGGACACCTGCGAGATCTGCTGGCCTGGATAAACTCGAGTGAGGCCAGCGCCCTGCACTCGATCATGGTTTGCGCCATCTTTCATCACCGTTTTGTTTCCATCCACCCCTTTTCCGATGGCAACGGCCGGCTGGCCCGCACCACCGGCACTTTTATTCTTTATCAGCGTGAATTCGATCTCCATTATATTTTTAATCTGGACGAATTTTTTGCCGCTGACCGAAAGCGTTATTATCAGAAGATCCAGCAGGCGCGGGAGCTGGACGACAATCTCACCCTCTGGATCGAGTATGTCGCCGAGGGCGTGGTTTACACGCTGAAAAATGTTAAAAAGCGCATTGAGGACCTGCATATTTCCTCGCGCTGCCAGATCAGCCTCACGCCGCGGCAGGAAGAAGCCCTGCGCATCTTACGCGATCATCCGCCGCTGCGCGTAGGTGAGCTTACCCAGCGTCTGAAAATAACGCGTTCCAGAATAAACCAGCTGCTCACCCCGCTCATTCAAGCCGGGCTGGTAAAAAAATCGGGTAAAAGCCGGGCCACCACTTATAACCTGAACGTTTGAATAATATTTTTTTCTTTGCTAAAATGATGACCCATGGACCTTTTTTCATCAGAACCGGATCTTAATTCTCTTCCTTACGAAGAAGTAAAAGCCATCGCTGAAAAATGCACCAAATGCTCTCTCTCCAAAGGCCGCACCAAGGTGGTCTTCGGCAATGGCCCTATTCCCTGCGATCTGATGTTGATCGGAGAAGCCCCCGGCGCGGATGAAGATCTGCAGGGTCTTCCTTTTATCGGCCGGGCGGGTCAGCTGCTGACCAAGATTTTGGAATCAATCAATATCAAACGACCGGATGATATTTATATTGCCAATACAGTTAAATGCCGGCCGCCCAACAACCGCGCTCCGCTCGAATCAGAACAGGAGGCCTGCCGCCCCTACCTGGAAATCCAGATCAAATATATCAAACCCAAAATTATCCTCCTGGCGGGTGCGCCGGCGGTGAAAGCTATCTTAAAATCAGAGGAGCCCATGTCCAAAATCCGCGGCCAGTGGTTTAAACTGCCGGGAACCGATATTTCCCTCATGCCCCTTTTCCACCCAGCCTATCTTTTACGTAACCCATCTAAAGAAAAAGGCTCACCCAAATGGCTCACCTGGCAGGATATGCTGGAAGTAAAAAATGCACTAGAATATTTTCATAAAGTTGCCGAGCTATCGAAAGAAATTGAGGACTAAAGGGTGAGGGTAATATGAGCAAGGTTTATTTTATTACCAACCCGAACCTGGTCGATCAGTTGTTTGACGCGGCCGAAATAAAAAAGCTTATTGAACCAAAAGACTTCGTTGCCCTTAAAATCCATTTTGGCGAAAGGGGCAACACCGCCTTTTTAAAGCCGGAAAGAACCAAACCGATCGTTAAAAAAGTAAAGGAGAGCGGCGGCCGGCCTTTCTGGACGGATGCCAATACCCTTTATGAAGGATCACGCGGAGATACCCTCGCCCACCTGCAAGACGCTTTCGATCACGGCTACACCTTCGGCAAGACCGGCGCACAGGTATTGATCGCAGATGGACTGCACGGCAATAACGCCGAGAAGATTCAGGTAAACTACAAAAATTTAAAAGAGTTATCGGTAGCGGCCCTGGTGTTTGAAGCCCAGGTTTTGCTGGCGGTCACGCATTTTAAGGGGCATGAGCTTACCGGTTTTGGCGGCACGCTGAAAAACATCGGGATGGGGCTGGGCAGCAAGGCGGGGAAACTGGATATGCATTCAGACTGTGACCACTGCAAAGCGCGCATTGCCTGCCAGAAAAAAAAGACGCTGCAGGCCTGCTGGGTGGGCGCTTCTGAACTGGTCCAGGAAAAAATTGTGGAGTACACCGCCGGCATCCTGGAAAGGTTTAAAAATAAAGCCGCCTTCATCAATTTCATCACCGATGTGTCGCCCAACTGTGATTGCTATGATCACAATGACCCGCCGATTGTTCCGGACCTCGGCATCCTGGCTTCTTTCGATCCGGTCGCCGTCGATCAGGCCAGCGTGGATTTAATCAATAAAAGTGAAGGCCGCATCGCCGGGCCGGATAAATTCAGGACGATTTTCCCAGACGTGAATTGGGAGATTCAACTCAACTATGCTGAACAGCTGGGTCTGGGCAGTCGGAGGCATGAACTGATCAAGCTATGATACGCGATCTGGTCAATGACCATCAATTTATTGAGCTGGAAAAAGAATATAAGTTCTTATCGCGCGCCCGGGGCGAAGGCCTGGCTTCACTGCCAGTCGTGGTGGTGGACGTTGAAACCACCGGTTTGGATTATTCCCAGCATGAGTTGATTGAAATCGGCGCCTTCAAACTCCAGGGAAAAGAGATCGCCGGGGTCTTCAACAGCCTGATCAAACCCAAATCTAGCATCACCCCGGAGATCACCCGGCTTACCGGTATCGATAATGAAATGGTCAATGAGTCTCCCGCCGCTGCAGAAATTTTGACTAAGTTCATGGACTTCGCCGGGACCTCGGTCCTGGTCGCTCACAATGTCGATTTCGATATCCCCTTTTTAAAACATCATTTTCAACATTTGCTTAACAAAGATTTAAGCAACGAAACCATCTGCACCTTAAAACTCTCGCGCTATCTGCTGCCGAACCTGGTAAATCACAAACTGCACACCGTCGCTTCCCATTTTAATCTTCCGATTGCCAATCGCCACCGCGCCATTGGCGATGTGGAACTGACCTACCAGGTCTGGCTCCAATTTGTCCAGGTCTTGCAGGGCAAAGGGATCACGCGCAAAGTGGACCTTGACTCTTTGATTTCAAGATTGTAGGATAAAAATATGGATTTCATTCAAACCATCTGGAACAAAGCCAAGCGCTTAACCAAGAAAATTATTTTACCTGAAACAGAAGACCTCCGCGTTTTAAAGGCCGCTGAAATAATCCAAAAAAGTAAGATCGCCAGTATTATTTTGATCGGCAATCCGGACCAGGTCGCCCGGCTGGCAAAGGACAACCAGATCGATCTTTCCGCGATACCGGTGGTTAACCCTTATGCATCACCGAAACTGGATAAATACACGCAGCTGCTCAAAGACCGCCGGGCAAACAAAGGCATGACGATTGAAAAAGCGCGGCACCTGCTGGTCGAAGATTATCCATACTATGGCGCGATGATGGTCGACCAGGGAGAGGCCGACGGCATGGTCTCCGGCGCCACCCATTTTACCGCTGACACCCTGCGCGCCACTATCGATTGCCTGGGGAAAGCCCCCGGTCAATCGATCATCTCCAGTTTCTTTGTTATGATCTTAAATGATACCAATTTTGGTGAAGAAGGGATTTTATTTTTTGCCGATTGCGGGGTTATTCCCAATCCCGATTCCGAACAGCTAGCTGACATAGCACTGCAAACTGCCGATTCTTTCACCAAGCTGATCGGCAAGGAGCCGCGCGTCGCCATGCTCTCCTTCTCCACCAAAACCTCCGCCGTTCATCCGGATGTCGATAAAGTTATCAAAGCCACACAAATTGCCCAACAAAAAAGGCCCACCCTTCTCTTGGATGGCGAGCTCCAGTTAGATGCCGCCTTGATTTCTTCCGTCGCGCAGCGTAAAGCGCCCGGCAGTCTGGTGGCCGGCCGCGCCAATATTCTGATCTTCCCCGACCTGGATGCCGGCAATATCGGCTACAAGCTTACGGAGCGGCTGGCACACGCCCAGGCCTTCGGCCCGATTCTCCAGGGAGAAGCCAAACCGGTCAATGATCTTTCCCGCGGGTGCAGCGTCGATGACATCGTCAACGTGGTCGCCATCACCGCGGTACAAGCGCAATAAGATGGCCGCAGTCCAGAGCGCCAATTCGATCCTGCAACAGATTCTCAGCCAGGGCATAAGCCAGGCGGAAGTTTATCTTTCTTCCTCCAAAACCCGCAAGATCGACGTGCTTAACCAAAAAGTGGAAGCGATTGATGAAATCCGGGATTGCGGTTGTGCGATCCGCGTCATTAAAGACCAAAAATTAGGTTTTGCCTATACCGCTGATTATGATGAAACGGTGATGGCCGAAATGCTATCCCAGGCTATAAAAAATGCGGAGCATTCTACCGCAGATGAGAATCATTGTTTTCCCGAAAAAATAAAGGCTCCCCCAGAAAAAGAGCTTGAGCTCTACGATCCGGAGATTGAAAAAACTTTTATTGATAAAAAAATCGATTGCGCCCTAAGCATGGAAAAAGCCGCTTACTCGGCAGATCCGCGGGTGAAGAAGACCGAAAAGGTCTCCTATTATGATTTGGAAAATGAAGCATGGATCAGCAACTCCAACGGGGTCGAGATTAATTATAAACTCAATTATTGCGGCGGTTTTGCGGACATCATTGCGGTGGAAGGCGAAGAGATGGAAAGCGGTTTCGGGATGAGCTACCGGAAAAAATATGCGGCGCTGATCCCGGAAGAAATTGGAAAAGAAGCCGCGCGTCGCGCCACCGAGTTGCTGGGGGGGGAAACCATCCCCAGCCAAAAAATCCCGATCCTGCTGGATCCCCTGGTGGGCACCCAGCTATTGCAGGTGCTTTCTAACATCTTATCCGCCGAAGCGGTGCAGAAGGGGAAATCGCTCTTCGCCGGTAAAATTGGCAAAGTCGTCGCCGCAAATTCTTTAACCCTGATCGATAACGGAAGACTTCGGGATGGTTTAGCCAGCGAACCCTTCGATGCTGAAGGCACCCCTACCCAGGAAACCAAATTGATCGAAAAGGGTATTTTAAATAATTATTTTTTCAATGCTTACACCGCCCGGAAAGGCCAGACACGCTCCACCGGCAATGCTACCCGCGCTTCCTTTAAAAGCCCCCCCGCCATCGGCCCAACCAATCTTTTTTTCTGTCCCGGCGCGCAAAGCCCACAATCCTTATTAGGATCGGTCAAGCAGGGTCTCTACATTACCCGGGTAATGGGACTGCATACCGCTAATCCTATTTCGGGAGACTTTTCGCTCGGCGCAGCCGGCAGCATGATTGAAAAAGGAGAAAAAACTTATCCGGTCCGTGGAGTGACGATTGCCGGTAATCTTATCGATTTGCTGAAAGCCATCGATGGTATTGGCAATGATTTACGCTTCTTTGCCACGCTTGGTTCTCCCACCCTCTTAATTTCTGGTGTAACCATCAGCGGAGAATAACTTGAGAAATTTAGGGCAGCGGCAGAATAAATTGCCGCAAATTCAGAAAAAATCCCACCCGGTAAAACCCGCCTGGAAAGAATTGAAAACGAAAATTGAAAAATTCAAATCGTTCCTCTCCTCCCCCCCAAAAGCTTGATGTTTTTTGTGGAATCTTCGTTATATAAATGCTAAAATAATCATGGAGGCAAAAGCATGACCAGAAAAATCACCATTTTTGATACGACGCTGCGCGATGGCGAGCAATGCCCCGGGGCATCGCTCAATCCGGAAGAAAAGCTGGAGATCGCCAGGCAGCTGGCACGGCTGAATGTTGACATCATTGAGGCAGGGTTTGCCATTGCCTCCCCGGGTGATTTTGAATCGGTTAAAACGATTGCCCAGCAGATTAAAGGGCCTACCATTTGCAGCCTGGCCCGTGCTAAAAAAGAAGATATTGAAAGGGCCTGGGAAGCGGTAAAATTTTCTGAAAAGCCAAGGATCCATACCTTTCTTGCCACCTCCGCCATCCATATGGAGAAAAAGCTGCGGATGACCCCCAGCCAGGTGCACGACACGGCGGTTGCCATGGTCAAGCAGGCGCGCTATTTCTGTCCGGAGGTCGAGTTTTCGCCTGAAGATGCCGGCCGCTCTGACCCCAATTTCCTTTACGCCATCATTGCCGATGTTATCAACGCCGGGGCTACCATTATCAATATCCCGGATACAGTGGGCTACACCTTTCCCTGGGAATTCGGCAAACTGATTGAAAATATCATAAAAAACGTTCCGCAGATTAAAGAAAAAAATATAACCATTTCGGCACACTGCCACAACGATCTCGGCCTGGCCACCGCCAATTCTCTGGCAGCAATCAAAGCGGGTGCAAACCAGGTGGAATGTACGATCAACGGCATCGGTGAACGGGCCGGCAACGCTTCGCTGGAAGAGATCGTGATGGCGCTCAAAACCCGCAAAGATTTCTTAAACTGTGAAACCAACATCAACACTAAGGAAATTTATAAGACCAGCCGCATGGTCAGCAATTTAACCGGCCTGCTGGTACAACCCAACAAAGCGGTAGTGGGCGCCAATGCTTTTGCCCATGAAGCGGGGATCCATCAAGCCGGTGTCCTGCGTGCCAAGGAAACCTATGAGATCATGCGTCCCGAAGATATCGGCCTTACCGAAAGCCGCCTGGTACTCGGCAAGCATTCCGGTCGTCACGCCCTTGCCGAAAAACTCAAGGAAATGGGCTATGATCTTTCCGAAGAAAACCTGGAAAAGGCTTTCAACCATTTTAAACAGCTGGCGGATAAGAAAAAAGATGTTTCTGATCGCGACCTGGAAACGATCGTGGCGGAAGATATCTACGTTATCCCGGAAACCTATAAAATTGAATTCGTCGAGGTTTGTTCGGGTACTCATCAAAAACCCATGGCCAAAGTGACCTTAAGTTTTGAAGGGAAAAATTATGAGGCCGCCGAATCCGGATCCGGACCGGTGGATGCCGTTTATAAAGCGATTGACCAGATCACCCGCATCCAACCAAAACTGGTAGATTATACGATTCAGGCTATCACCGGAGGAACAGATGCACAGGGAGAAGTTACGGTTAGGATTCAAGAAGAAGGTTGGATTTTCGTGGGACACGGGACTTCCACCGATATTGTCCTGGCCAGCGCCAAAGCTTATCTCTCGGCCATTAATCGCCTGGTTTATTCTAAAGCGGAAAATATCGCCAAGGGTCCAGAATAAGGTTATTGTTCAACCGTGATACAGGTTAAAGTTCTGGCCACGCTGCCGGTTGCCTGAATTCTCTTTACGATCATTTCCCCGAGGGATTTTAAATCGGGCGCTTCCACAAAAGTAATAACATCATAGGGACCGGTAACCAGATGGACAGCCTTCACTCCCGGAATGCTTTTGATCACGTTCACCAGTTCGATCGCTTTCCCCGGAAGACATTCGATCAGAATATAAGCATGGGTCATTTTGCCACCTCCTGGCAAAGTATAACATAGCGTTATTGAAAAAGGCAAAACTGGATGTTATAATCTATAAGTATGTGGCAAAACATCGGTAAGATTTTTTTCCGCGGGTTGATCACCCTCTTGCCTCTGCTGGTGACGGTCTGGCTGCTGATGCTTATGTTTACCTTTTTTGACGGGATCATTGGCAATTTTATTACTTATTTTAATGGTAAATCCATCCCCGGGCTGGGGCTTTTGCTCCTAGTTAGTCTAATCTTTGTAACCGGATATTTTGCTACCTATATCATCGGCGCTAAGCTTTTTAAGATGGGAGAAGAAATTGTGTACCGCGTACCCCTGGTAAAAAGCATTTATTCCGCGGTTAAACAGATCAACGATGTCCTGTTTATGCAAAAAAGCGCGGATGAATATAGAAGGGCCTGCCTGATCGAATATCCGCGTAAAGGAGTCTGGTCAGTGGGATTTGTCACTTCGGATGCCGCTACGGAAATTGAATCCAAGGCCAAAGAGAAAATGATCAATGTTTTTATCGCCAATACCCCCACCCCCGCCACCGGCTTTTTGGTGGTGGTTCCGGCACGCGAAGTGATCCTTTTGGATATGAAGATCGAAGATGCCTTCAAGTATGTTGTTTCGGGAGGAGTATTAAAACCGGCCGCCGCACCCTCAGCTATGCCAATCAAAAAAGAAGGCTAAGTTATTTCAGGTTCGGTGAGTAATATCTAAATCCAATTCCTTTAAATGGCTCTCTGCTCCAAATAATATAACAATATCATCTGCATTAATGATCGTATCACCTGAAGGAATAATAACATTTTCCTCGCCCCGCCGGATGGCGAGCATGGTAATATTATGCCGATTGCGGAGGTCCAATTCTCCCAGGGATTTTCCCACCCAATTCGCGTGGGGTTTGGTCCCTATGATTACGACATCTTTTCCGATATCAAAATAATCCAGCATGCCGGAAGTGGTCAAGCGATTAACCAGTTTGATGGCGGTGTCCTGTTCGGGAAAAACAATCTCATCCACCTGTAATTTTTGTAGAATATTTCCGTGAACGGTATTTTGCGCTTTACAGATCACTTTTTTTATCCCCATGCTTTTTAGCACCTGCGCGGCAATAATGTTGCTTTCGATATTACTGCTTTCCGCCACGATCACCACATCGCAGTCCTGGATCCCCGCTTCTTTCAGCGCCACTTCATCCGTAATGTCACCGACATAGGCGTGGGTAACCTGGTCTTTAATCATCTGGATCCGGGTCTCGTCCTTATCGATCGCGATTACTTCCTGTTTCTTATAAAACAATTCTCTTGCGACTTTTGATCCAAACCTGCCCAATCCTAAAACCGCATACTGTTTTTTCATTTTTTCTCTCCTTTACCCCGAGCCCAGTCGAGGGGTTATCCGATAGAAACGCCTTCTTTGGGCGGTTCTATTCTACGTTCCTTTTGCGCCAGAGTCAAAGCCAGCAAAAGCGTAAGCGGGCCGACCCTACCCACAAACATGGTAATAATAATCACGATTTTACCGAAAGAACTTAAATAGGGGGTAATGCCCATGCTCAGACCGACCGTTCCAAAAGCGGAAAAAACCTCAAAGGCTACCTGAGTTAAACCAAATTTTTCGCTCTCAGTTAAAAGGAAAGTGGGTATCGCAACCACCGCTAAAGCCAGTATAAATATAGTAAAAGCCCTTCTTATGGTTTCGGCCGGTATGCGGCGGTTGAAAACCATCGTATCGCGATAGTTCCTGAGGGTCGCCCAGATGGTGGTTGCCACCAGCGCAAAAGTGGTGGTTTTAATTCCCCCTCCCGTCCCTCCCGGGCTTGCTCCCACAAACATCAATAACATGATAAAAATAGCGGAAGCGGGCAGCAATTTAGTTATATCCAGCGTATTGAACCCGGCGGTACGCGGCGTAACTGCCTGGAAGTAAGATGCCATGATTTTCTGCGGCAGGTTGAAAGCGGATAAGGTGTTGTTATATTCCAGCGCCATATAAACAATGGTCCCGCCAATAATTAAGAAAAGAGTCGTGGCAATGGCTAATTTTGAATGCAGTGACCAGCGCTTAAACTGCAGGACATCAGCAATGACCAAAAATCCAATCCCGCCGAAAATGATCAGGGTGGTTATGGTCAGGTTAACGATTGGATCCGTGACATAGGGCATCAGGTTTGCGAAATTTGCCGGCAAAGCAAAACCGGCGTTATTAAAAGCTGAAATGGCATGGAAGACACCATAAAGCAGGGCTTCTGACCATCCCTTTTCGGGGAGGAAGCGAAGAAAGAGGATTAATGCTCCCATCCCCTCCAAAACAAAAACAATCGTAAAAATCTTACGCAAGATCGTAGCCACGTCCTTCATGGAATAAATATTCAGCGCCTCCATGACCATCAATTTTTCAGAAATAAACATTTTTTTCCTGAAAACTAAAACCAGAAAAGTGGAAAAGGTCATATATCCCAGGCCGCCGACTTGCATTAAAACCATGATCACGATCAGACCGAAAAGAGAAAAGTGGGTCCCGGTATCAAGGGTCACCAACCCGGTGACGCAGGTGGCAGAATTGGAAGTGAAATAAGCATCGAGAAAATTGGTCCCCTTGCCGCTGGTGCTAGAAATCGGTAAGGCGAGTAATATTGCCCCAAGAAAAATTACTATTAAGAAACTTAAAACAATAATAAGACTCGGTCGCAATCTAAACATGGCGATTAGTTTATCATCTTACATTCTTATATTCAAATCTTCAGCGTCGAACTCACATTTACCCGCTACCACATGTTTAATTTCGGTTTCATATCCAACTCTTTCGATTAAAAGTCTCTGGCATTTCGGGCAATAAGTGTTTTCTGCCCTATGGCCGGGAACATTCCCGATATAAACAAATTTTAAACCGGCTTCCATTCCTATTTGCCTTGCTTTTTCAAGCGTTTCCACCGGAGTTGAGGGTAGATGGCTATATTCAAGATAAGGCATAAAGCGGGTTACATGCCAGGGAGTTTCCGGGCCCAGTTTTTCCGCTATCCAATGAGCAATGCCCTGCAACTGAGCTTCGTCATCGTTCATGGTCGGTATAACCAGAGTGACAATTTCCACATGCATCTTCCATTTCTTTTTAGCCCTTTCAGCCGCTGCCAGCACCGGCGTAAAATCTCGGATCTTCGCCAGCTTAAAATAGAAATCTTCGTTGAACCCTTTCACATCCACGCGAAACGCATCCAGGTAAGGGCCGATCGTATCCAAGGCTTCGGGAGTGATATAACCGTTAGTCACAAAAACTGTATATAAATTATTCTTTTTAGCTAGGATGGCGCCATCATAAGCGTATTCAAACCAGATAATCGGCTCATTATAAGTCCAGGCAATCCCGCGTGAACCACTCTCTTTAGCCAGCTCTACTAATTTTTCGGGCGGTATATATTCCAATTCAATTTGTCCGGCGGAAGTGGTTTCTTTGGTCAAATTAACATGGGCGATCTGCCAGTTCTGGCAATGGCCGCAACGCATATTGCAACCGTAGGTACCCAGCGACAGGACTTTTGAGCCGGGGTAAAAATGGAAAAGGGGTTTTTTCTCGATCGGGTCAACGGCCATGGAAGAGACTTTTCCATAAATCAAGCTATAGAGTTTACCATCAATATTCTGTCGTACGCCGCAAAACCCACCCTGATTCGGCGCGATCTTACATTCCCAGGGGCAAAGAAAACAATGGACTTTATCCTCAGGCAGGGATTTATAAAACATGGCCTCTTTCAACTCAGGCATGCTTTGCATTTTACCATAAAAACTGTCGAGACTCGATACAAATCCGGGCTAACCCGCTGGTCATTGAAGCTGGCAATAAAATTGCTTTACCTTTTTTAGTACAACTGAAATGAAAGGAGGTGAAAAAAAATGGGTGGATTAAATCGTTCCATTCTCGCTGGCAGACTGGTTTCCGATCCGGTAGTGCGTTATACCCAGAACGAAACGGCGGTAACTCATTTCCGCCTGGCGATCAACCGTAATAGCAATGAAAACGCTGATTTTATCGATTGTGTCGCCTGGGGTGGTCTGGCAAAAGTTTGCGGGGAGTACCTAAAAAAAGGCAGGATGGTAGCCGTAGAAGGACGCCTTCAAATTCGCAGTTACGAAGATAAAAAAGGGCAAAAGAAGACTGCGACAGAAGTCGTGATTGAAAATATGCAAATGCTTGATTCAAAATTCTACGATGCCGCTTCCAAAACCGCCGAAAAAAAAGAAGAACCCCTCCTCAAAATCTAATTAAAGTCCCCCGGATGGCATCCTCGCCATCCGGGGCTTTATATGTTATAATGCTTCCGCTTATGCTGCGAAAAATACTGATATTATTTTCGCTTATCTGCTTTTTAGGGGAAACCGCCCTGGCTTTAAAAACGATCGAGCTTCCCAAACCGGTCATCAGCGGCAAGGTTTCGCTCGAAGAATCTATTTCCCGCCGGAGATCCGAAAGAGAATTTCTGGATAAGGAATTGACCCTGGAACAAATCTCTCAAATCTTATGGTCCGCGCAGGGAATTACTGATCCGGAGTTTGGTTTCCGCGCCGCCCCCTCCGCCGGCGCCCTTTATCCGCTCACAATTTATTTAGTCAAAAAAGATGGCATTTACCGCTACTTGCCGGATGGCCATAAGCTCGTTCAAATCTCCGAGGAGGATAAACGCCCCTCCATGGTCAGGGCTTCGCTCGGTCAATCTTTTATCAATGACGCGCCGGTCGATATCGTGATCGCAGTTAATTTCAGGATCACCGAAGCCAAATATGGCGCGCGGGCCTTCCGCTATGTCTGTATGGAAGCCGGCCACGTGGCCGAGAACATCCAGCTGCAGGCGGTAACCCTGGGCCTGATTTCCGTGCCGATCGGCGCATTCTGGGACGATGTCATCAAATCGGCCATAAATTTGCCGGACACCCAGGACCCACTTTATATCCTCTCGCTGGGCTATTTAAAAGCGCCCGCGGCGCAATGAAAAAAAACAAATTAGAAAAAACCAGAATTCTGGCAATTCTGGTTATCATCCTGACGATTATTTATTTTGATCTTAATCTTTTCTCTCCCCATACTTTACCTAACTTTTTAAGAATTGGCATCGTCCGGCGCCCGATCAATCTCCTGATTTTTGGGACCGATTTAAATTATGATTCCGAAACGGGCAAACCGATCCCGGGCATGGTAGGCAGGACCGATACCATGTTACTGGCGCATATTGATCCGGCCAGGGGGCAGATCAATTTGTTGTCCATCCCCCGCGATACCCTGGCAACCATTCCCGGTTACGGCATGACCAAAATTAATGCCGCCAATGTCTACGGAGGATCGGAACTGCTGGTGAAAACGGTCAAATTTTTTTCCCGCAAGCCCCTGGATTATTATGTCGGGATTGATATCAGCTCTTTTATAAAACTGGTTGACAGGTTGGGAGGAGTTAACCTGTTAGTCGAAAAGAATATGCGTTATGTTGATCGCGCCCAAAAACTGAATATTGATCTAAAAATGGGCTGGCAAAAACTCTCGGGTGAAAAAGCCCACGAATATATCCGTTTTCGCCATGATGCGGAAGGTGATATCGGCAGAATCCAACGCCAGCAAAATTTCTTGAGAGCCCTGCTTATAACCCTCATCCGTCCCAGCAATCTCTTTAAATCTCCCTATGCCACCTGGTCCACCCTGCAAGAGATCAAAACCAACCTTTCTCCCACCCTGGCTATACGCCTGATCAACTTTGCCCGCATGAGTAAAATAAAAACCTTTTCCATCGCTGGTGAATCGACACTGGTGGATGGGGTCGGATCGGTATGGATCCCAAATAAACAGGAATTGACGGGTATCCTGGACGAGTACTTTTAGGCTTTCGGCAAAGCGGCAATATAAGGCAGGTTCCGGTGTTTCTCAGCAAAATCCAGGCCATAACCCACAATAAATTCATCCGGCACCTTGAATCCACGATAAGCAATCGGGACCTTTACTTTTCGGCGCGATGGCTTATCCAGCAGGGCGCAGATTTTTACACTCCGGGGCTTTTTGTCCCGCAGAAATTTTAAGAGAAAATCCAGGGTATATCCGTAATCCACAATATCTTCCACCAAAAGCACATCTTTCCCCACAATGGAAAGATCCACATCTTTTTTGATCTTGATTACTCCCGAAGATTTGGTCGAGGCGCCATAGCTGGCGACCTGAATGAAATCCAGCTCCACCGGAATTTTGATGGCGCGTAGCAGATCCGCTAAAAACACAAAGGCTCCCTTGAGAACCCCCACCAGCACCAACTTTTTACCGCGGTAATCTCGGTTTATCTGTCGGGCCAATGCCGCAACCCGTCTTTTTATCTTGACTTGACTGAACAAGATCTTCTGCATGCGGCCAGTTTAACAAATCAGCAATTGAGGGTCAAGTTTTTATGTTATAATAATTCCAGCCATGCTCAAAAAATATCATTATTTGGAAGCCTTCTTTTCTGTTCTAATTGTCGGGATGGGACAGATCATAAAAGGTGAAGGTAAAAAAGGGTTAGCTTTAATGCTGCTCTTCTATTTCACCTTACCCGCCCTGGTCTATGCCTCACTCTTCATCAGTGGTATCCTTTTTATTTATATTTTAGCCGTGGCAATTCTTTCCGGGATCGTACTCTGGGGTTATAGCATTGTAGACGCGCTTATAAAAAATGAACAATAAATCTTTTAAACTCGCGACTTTTTTTAATATACCGGTCCACATCAATTATTCCTGGTTTATAGTTTTAGGCCTGGTCATCTACACCCTGGCCCAGGGTTATTTTCCCACTACCAATCCGGAACAGGGGGCAGCGGTCCACTGGCTAATGGCGGTAATCGCTGCCATTTTGCTTTTCGCTTCGCTTCTGGCACATGAGCTGTCGCATTCCGTGGTGGCAAAAAGAAATCAACTTTCAATCCGTGGCATAACCCTGTTTATCTTTGGCGGTGTCGCGCATATGGAAGAAGAGCCCCCCACCCCCGCGGTTGAATTTAAAATGGCGGTGGCCGGACCGCTGATGAGCTTTTTTATTTCCTTGCTCTTCTTTGGTCTGACCCAGGCCTTTTATCTCCTGGGTTTTCCCAGAACCGTGATTTCCATAACCAATTATCTTTTTATCTTGAATTTATTCGTGGGGATCTTTAATTTAACCCCCGGTTTCCCCCTGGATGGCGGCAGGATCCTGCGCGCCGCCCTCTGGCAATACTACAAGGATATGCGAAAAGCGACCGCCATCGCCAGCGGTTTTGGTAAGGCCTTTGCTTACTTTTTGATGGCGCTCGGCTTCCTTTCCCTATTTACCGGTTCCATCATTTCCGGCGTCTGGTTTATTTTTATCGGCCTTTTCCTGCAGGAAGCGGCGGACATGAGTTACCGGCAGGTGATCATGAAAAAGATTTTGAGCGGGATCCGGGTTGAAAACATTATGACCAAAAACCTGGTAACGGTTCCGGCCGACATCCCGCTCAACCAACTGGTGGATGAATATTTCTTCAAACATCGCTACACCTCATTCCCGGTGATCGAAGACGATACGCTGCTGGGGCTCATCACGCTGCACGATGTCAAGGAAATCCCGCGTGAACGCTGGGCAGAAACTTCCGCTAAAGAGACGATGACGGCGCTGGGGAGCGAACTGGTAATTGATAAAAAAGCCGACATTATGGAGGCGCTCTCCAAAATGGCGGCAACCGGCTTTGGGAGGTTGCTCGTGATCGAAGATTCTAAATTGATCGGGATTGTTTCGCAAAGGGATATCACGCGTCTCTTCGAGTTCAAAAAAGAAATAGAGGGGGGATAAAGCTTGCAGAAAAAAGCAGTGATGATTATCGCCTTTCAAATGTTCCGCGACGAGGAATACGACCAACCCAAGCAAATTTTAGAAAAAGCCGGTTTTCAGGTAGTAACCGCCTCCAGCCAGCTGGGGACGGCCAGCGGAAAATTCGGCATGACCGCCAAAGTAGATGTCTTACTTGAAGATGTTAAAGTTGATGATTACGCTGCGGTCCTTTTCATCGGCGGTCCGGGTTCGCATGGATACTATGATGATCCAAAGGCACACGCTATCGCCCAGGAAGCGATCCAGCTAGGAAAATTATTGGGAGCAATTTGCGCCGCGCCGGGCATCTTAGCTCACGCCGGAGTTTTGAAGGGTAAAAAAGCCACCGTTCACGAAGGAGATATCGCGGCTCTGAAACAGGGTGGCGCCATTTACACCGGCAACGGGGTTGAAATTGACGGCAAAATCATCACCGCCACCGGCCCTTCCACCGCTAAAGATTGGGGAGAAGCGATCGTAAAAGCGCTCGGATAATATTTCCTAAATCTAACGCATTCTTATGTTAGGATGTTTACGGTAAAAGTTTTTCCAGATTAATTTTCTGATGAGGTTAAAATAGATTTCTTCGGATACCCCAGGGCCACTATAAACCACCGCCCGACTATTCATCAGATTATAAATCGCCAGCGTCGGGACATAAACGTAGGTTTCTTTTTTCTGTCGCATCTCGGCGCCGGCGATGGCAAAAGTGTGGTTATCAAGCCAAAAAGCCTCGTCAAACCCTCCCCCCGAAGGTCCGGAAAAGAGCAGCTCAATATATTTCTTATTTTTTAAATCGACCAGCGCAACACCGGTGTCTACATCAAACACCGCCCATAAAACACCGTTTTCTTCTGACAACCCCATCCCCTCGTAGAGGTCCAGGTATTTGCTCTTATCGGGTGAGAAAACCAAAATCTGTTTTCTCAATCTTTCTCTCTCGGTATCAGGCCGATAGCTTTCTTCACGGCAAGGTTTAAAGGGCCCTTCTCTAGATTTAGCCATGGTGTTTAAATTAAAATCAGGAATCACTTTTTGCCAGGCTTTAACCCAATCGGATAATTTATTTTCATATTTTGTCATATCCACAACCGGTTTATTGAGCATCGGGGTTTGTATTTTTATTACATTAGTTTTGACTCCAGGTTGCATAATCCAATAGATCCCCAAAACCATTATAATCAACAAAATAAGCAGCAATAAGAAGCGCAAGAATTTTATATATCTTCTTTTAATTTTCATATTCCTCTCCGCTCTCTATAGATTGTAACGCAAACCAAAAGTGTGGTAAAGTCGCGGATTATTATTCTGCCCCATTAACAGATCTTCAAAGGCATAAATCAAAGAAAGTGCTCCGCCTCCCCAACCAATTCCCTGTGAGATCTCAGCCACCGCCCGCCCATTAGGAGCGCCATAGCTTGAAACCACGGTTTGATTTTGAACAATAGACATGAAATACATGAGCTTAATTTTTGGCCTTAAAATCTTTGTTAAATTGATTTGACTCTTGGCTCCGATTCCAAAACCAATAAAGCGGCTGGGCGAAAAAGAATTTCCAAATTTAATATATTCCAGGCCAAACAGCAAAAAGGTTGATTCCGTTTGCGGAATTGAAAGCAGGATGTCCGCCAGATAACGATTCTCCCATTCTACGGAATAGCTGCTAGTGCCGAAATATACAATTTTATTTACATCATAACCCAGGTGAAGCTCGGCTTCTCCCATTCTGCCAAAGATCTTAATCGGCATGCCCAGATTTACCCCCAGCGCGTATCCCAGCCAATTACTGGTTTGCGTAACATCCTCATTAACTCCCCCTCCTCTAAAATCAAAGGCCAAAGGCAGATCCTGTTCAATAAAAGTTTCTCTAATCCCAGATGGCAAAGGAACTTTATATTCAGAAATCAATTTTTGGACCAGCAAATCAATGGCCATGGCAGCTTCGTAGCGCGAAACTGTTCCTTCTTTATTTTTACCTATTTCCTTTAAAAAAGAGGATAAGCCTGTTCCATTTAAAGTGTTGCTCCTGATAAGAATTCTTTCAAAGGCTTTTGCCAGGTCCGCACGGGTTAATGGCCCTTCTCCTTTGAACTTCTCATCTCCGCTCATCACCTGATAAATATTGGTAACTAATTTCACCGGTTTATAGGCCCAGTGATCCTTAGGTACATCAACAAATTCTTCCGCCTCCGGCAATTTTGCCGCTAGATTCCGGTCAGACACCTTTTCAACATATCCAATGGCAATGACGAAAATTCTGGCGAATTCAAAGCGGGTAAGGTCATCTTCACCGCGGAAATTTTTCCCCTCGATTTTTACACCGTAAATATGGGTGAGATTATAAACGCTGTCAAAAGCAGGATGGCCTGGGGAAAGATCCTGGAACGGCCATTGGGCATAAGCTGAAAAATTTAATATTAATAAAAAAAGATAGACAAGATAGATCTTTTTCATTAATAAGACACATCCGTATTAGCTTTGATGGTGTTGCCGGTTAAATCTTTGAGATTATTAATTCTTACCGTTCGCGGTCCAGCATCGCTACCGCTTAAAGTTAGCCTCACTATTGTTGTTTTATAAGGGCTATAAGTATATGCGTAATCGTTGATCAAAGCGGCGTTTGAGATCGTTACCCCGGGGGGCACCGTAAATTGGTAATTAGCCGTATTTTCCGCAGAACTTCTTTCTAACGGTTCTGAAAATTTTATGACTTTAATCGTGCCTGATTCGGATACCGCCGTGGCATTCACCTCCGGGGCAACCTTATCTATCACGGAAAGAGGACTGGAAAACGCACTTTCTCCTAAAGAATTATAACCAGAAAGCTTAAAATAAATTGTTTGCGTCCCCAGGAAGGGCCAAGGTAAGCCCGGTTCGATAGGATAGTTATAAGTATCATATCCGCGCGCGATACCACTCCCCAACGCTGATACTACATCCGCAATTGAAACAAAAACCGAAGGGGTGCTAAATTGTTTAACAAAATAATAATTGGTTCCATCCGCGCTGATATATAATTTGTAGCCATTCGCACCAGTTGATCCGACAAAAGAAATATTAACCCCGCTGGTTGAAGCATAGACACTGTTATAATCAATATCGGTGCTACCAGTTACCGAAGATCTCACCGTTAAATTGGTCGGAACTGTTGGGACAGAGGTTTTATCGGTTAAAGTTTTAAAAGGCACATAAAGATAAGTGCCATATTGTGGATCGGTAGCAGAATTATACAAACTTAGATCATTGATTTTTGTCCCGTAAATAGGCTGGTTCTGTAAATCACGGATGCTCTCGATCCCAGCGCTATTATTAGAAGCGGCAAGACCCAACTGATAAAGCGCGTCGGGCTGGAGTGTAACGGATGAAGTAAGGATCGCTGTTTTTCCATCTGCTTCCCAAGTTAAGATCGACATAGCGATTCCTTTTGCCACAACTGAAGACGAACGAAGAGCTAACATTTTAAGAAAAGCGGATACGGATTCCCTGGACATCGGTTCGCTGAAATAAAGGCGAAAGCTCTGGGTTGTAGCAGATATTTCCTCATTATTGGCAACGGAAGCTCCCATGAAGACCGGCCTCGGATCTAAATCATATTCTACCGTCTGATTTGTGCCAGCGTAGCTGCTTGAAGAAAAGTTGTAAGCTGTCGAATTGGATAACTTACCGTTTTTCTGATACCCCTCTTTCGATACTGAAATGGTATATTCACCCAAAGGAAGATTGCTTAGAGTAAAAGCCCCATTGCTTGCGGTCTGGGTAAAAGCGGTGGTTGATCCTGCCGCCAAAACGTTGACCGCCGCAATCGGCTTATCCCGGTTGGATGTGTTTCTCAAATAATCAAACTCATAAACGTTACCGCTCAGATTAAAAGTTGCGCCGGAGAAAACAGGTGGTTTTTGATCACCGCAACCGTTTAATCCGATTAAGAGCAGAATTATTAAAAAGAAAGATCTTTTCACTGCACCGCCCCCCGCAATTTCCGGGTGATTCCAAATGAAAACAGGAAATCACTTTCCTCCTGGGTTGCGCCAATGATAATGCTGGGCGTAAGATAAAAATCAGGATTAAAGATAATAGTTGATCCGATTACTAAGCCGGTTCGATTAGATGAAGAACTGACTGTTTGCTCAACTCCATTAACCATTTGGGTATCCTCTCGCGTTACCGCACCGACCACTCCTAAAGATAAATTTATATTTTGATTAAGTGAAACACCGATGCCGCCGTTATAGCTGACAACATCCCCCGGATCGTAATTTCCTCTGCGGAAAACCCACTGATAGTCTCCTCCCCAGTAAACCACACAAGGGTCAATAGATTTTAGAAAGGAAAAACCCAGGCTGGAAGAAAAATAACCGGATCCGGTCGGCAGCTCATCCGCCGCCAGATTATTATAGCTGCTTTTCCCCAGCGGGAAAGTATTTCCCCAGACCAAATAAACATTGGGACGATTTATTTTTTCACTCAATAGTTCATATTGAAAGGAAAGAGAAGGATCGCCTAAGCCCGTTCCCTTATAGTATTGTCGCGTATTGGTATCAATCGTTCTTGAAAGAGATGAATATGGAATCTGCAAAGAGGCTTGCAAACGGTTAGACATGCCCAACCTCATATTTAAATTTAGATTGGCGGAAGAATTTTTGGTGATCGCCCAGGGAATTACCGATTGATCTTGAGTATAGGAAGGGGCCAAATCAGCATACAACTCGCCGCGCTTTGAGATATAACTCTCACGTTTAAGTTCCAATAGTTTTAATAACAGCGATTGTTCAATGGCCTCAGCTGATAGGACAAGAACAAACAAAAACAATATAATAATAACTAGCCGTCTTTTCATCGATTATTCGCCCCCACGGTTAATAATTCGGGTTGCGCCATTTCAGGAGGGTCAAAGACATTGGTTAATAATTTATCATTTTTTTCTTCAATTGCCAAAACAATCCCGGTCCAGATCTTCGCAAATTCTTCCAGACCCATGCGGATATTTCCCTGCGCCGGATCCTTTAAATAGATTCGATCTTTATAAATGCCGCGAAAAACAAAATAATGACCTTCTTTGCTGGGGCCGATGGCAACGTGCATGATCATCGGCCGTTTAAAGCTGTAAAGATTCATCAAATCCATTTTGTAACCAGATGCTTTAAATCCCCTCCTTGCCGCCAGTTTTTTCAATTGTAAAACCGAAATCCCTTGCCCCTTCTCCAGCTCTTTCTCTTGCTGTAAAAGCACCGCTTCGGTAACCGTTTCATCTCCAAAATCTCTCAGTATGGTTGCCAGCGCCGCCGCGCCGCAGGTAAATTCATCGGTTTGGAGAACGCAATTTTCTTCCTTAAGTTCTTTCAGGCTTTTCACCTTGGCTTGATAATTTTGCCCGGAGAAAGATAGCGGCATGATAGCCGCAAGCACTCCGGTGCTGGAAAACAAAGCCAATATAATTGAACCTATAATTAAATCTTTCATCTTATGAAAAACCCCGGTGGGCCGGGGTTTTCCTCTCCCTCTCCTGTAAAAAAGATTAATTTCGGTTGGAAAGAGCCGCTTTAGCGGTGTTGGATAAATTATTCACACTGCCTGACTTGGCAGCACTGGAAATCTGGTTGGTGGTGGCTTGTGAAGCCTGACCAACACTGCTGGGCTTGCTGGGTGAAGGAGCTGGCGAAGGATTCACCGGTGAAGGTCTCGCTTCTCTACCTGTATCATTTGCCGAAGGATTAGAACTAATACCTGAAGTAGGTCGCATCGAAGGGCTTACCCCTTCTGAATTAACTGGCTTTGGATTCATCTCAGCTATAGATGGTCTCGCTACTGTTGTTTTTTTATCCCCCGCTTTGAGATTGTCTATTTGCTGGTTATACATTTTATTAATGGTATCCGCTGTTTGCGGTGAATTTTTTACCAGCATGTCCCTCTTTTGCTCTATACTCTTAATCTGGTCTGCCACAGAAGGAGAAAGGATCTTATTTGTATTTTGCGGCGGATTAGTACCTTGGTTTTGAACCAGTCCCTGGTCTTTGGCTGGTGGAGTAAACGGAGGGGTAGAAGGCAAATTGTCCCTGAAACCTCCCCCACCAGAATCCGATCCGCTGGAAGCTTTACAAATTAAATCCTTCGGATTGCCACTTTGTTTGTCTCCAACTTTTTCAATCACATCTTTAGCAGTAGAAACTATTTTAATTTCTTTATTTACGGTTGAGATCCCATTATAAGCATCGGGATTTGGATCACCGTTTCTGCTATTATAGGATTCTCCTCTTCCCATGCCCGCTCCGACCACCGTTGCCCAGGTTAATGGGTCGGTTGCTTTATCAATCACTTTCTCTTTTATACAAGCAGCCGTCTTATTATTGAGAGCGTAATTATTATCTACCAAACAATCTCCTGGCGCCTGGATAACTAATTTTCCGGTAGTTTTAGCCAATTCCGTTCCCGCTCCAAGAACAAAGGGTTTTGCGGCATTGACTCCCTCTGCGCCAAGTTTAACCGCTCCGGTTGCGCCCTGGAAAGCTGCTCCGGCCGCTGCTCCAACCCCACCCGCAGCTCCTGCAATAATATTTTTTGGGTCCGTAACAATCCTGATGTTATTATCCCCTGTATATCTTCCCCACTGGTTAATGGCATCTTGATTCTTTGTATAAAAATCATAACTGGAAATCGACTGCTGAACAGCCATCCCTAATGGTCCTAGCAGCATCGCCGTTGGATTACTAAGCGCCTTAGCGTTTGAAGCCTTGGTATGCTCTTCCCATTTCTTCGCCAACGCTTTTCCATTTGGGTCTTGAGTAAAATAATCATATTGTCCTTTTACTTCATCGATGGCGGCGGCAATCGCATAAGCTCCAACCGCTGCTCCTATCACCACTCCCACTACCGGAGCGATTGCGCCCTGAGTTTTTGCCATATGTTTACTGCTCAATTTAACCGGCTTTTTAGCATAAGCTACTGAGGAGGTGATGAGAGAAAACAAAACCAAGCACAGAATAATCCGATTTATTAACTTAATCATACAAATACCTCCTTTCAAATTTATAATTAAAAAAGATTATAGATTTATTGAGGCTTTCACTCAGGGAAGTCGCTAAAGAAGGAACCCAGAAATTATCTGTGTAAAGGCATCGCATAAATACCTCCACCGACTCCGGGTCGTATATGATTATAATATCCCTTTTATATCAGAAAGTCAAGGGGTATAATATGAATTGCAAACCATGGAAAACACTGAATTCGCCAAAGTATTCTGGGAAATCGCCGAACTGCTGGAACTGAAGGAAGAGAACCGCTTTAAGATCCGCGCTTACCAGAAAGCCGCGCAAAACATTGAAAACCTTTCTGAAAATCTTGAAATCATATATAAAGAAAGTGGAATTAAAGGCCTGGAAGAGATCCCCGGTATCGGCGAACACATCGCTCTAAAAATCGAAGAACTGATCAAAACCGGTAAGCAAAAGCTGCACGAAAAACTACTTAAAGAGTTCCCGCCCGGGTTCATTGAAATGATGCGCGTGCCGGGAATCGGTCCGAAGACCGCCCTGCTGCTGCGCGAAAAGCTAAAGATTAATTCGATTGACAAGCTAAAAACCGCCGCAGAAAAGGGCTTAATCAAGAATCTGCCGGGTTTTAAAGAGAAAAAAATCGAAAATATCAAAAAAGGTTTGGCTTTAAAGGAACGGGTCAAAGGCCGCTTCCTCCTTTCCGAAGCCGATCAATATGTTGAAGCAATCGTTGGTCAGCTTAATAAGTTGAAAGAAGTCGACCAGATTTTACCTGCCGGTTCTTATCGCCGGGGCCAGGAAACGGTGGGCGATATCGATATTTTAGTTACTTCTAAAAAGCCTGAGGTAATCATGAATGCCTTCACTACCCTTCCACAAGTGGACAGAGTATTAGCCAAAGGTCCCACGCGTGCATCGGTAGTTTTAAAAAATGGTATGCAGGCGGACGTAAGAGTGCTGGCACCACAAAACTTTGGCGCGGCCGCTCACTACTTTACCGGTAACAAGCAACACAATATTTTGATCCGTGAAATGGCGGTTAAAAAGGGTCTCAAGATCTCCGAATACGGCGTCTTCCGCGGCACTCGAAGGATTGCCGGCAAGAGTGAAGAAGAGATTTTTAAGGCGGTGGGACTGCCCTTCATCCCGCCCGAACTCAGGCAGGGAACGGATGAGATCGAAAAGGCAAAAAAGGGTTTATTGCCAAACTTGATTGAGCTGTCCGATCTGCGCGGTGATCTGCAAATGCACACCAAATATTCGGATGGGGCCAACAGCATTGAAGAAATGGTCGAGGCAGCGAAAAAGCTGGGTTATGAATATATCGCTATTACCGACCATACCCAATCCACCCGCGTTGCCGGCGGCCAAACCGAAAAAGAGGTTTTAAAAGAACTGGAATATATTGATAAACTAAACTCCAAATTAAAGGATTTTAGAATTATTAAGGGTGCCGAGGTTGATATTCTTCCCGATGGATCGTTGGATTATTCCGATGCAGTTTTAAAAGAATTAGAAGTAGTAATCGCCGCCATTCATTCCAATTTCAAGATGAGCCGGGAGCTGATGACCAAACGTATCATCAAAGCCTTCAAAAACAAATATGTAAATATCCTCTCCCACCCCACCGGCAGATTGATCGGAAAGCGCGATCCCTATGAAGTGGACGTCGAAGAAATTATTAAAGCGGCGCGCGATACCGGAACCTATTTAGAAATCAACTCCTACCCCGAAAGGCTGGATCTCTCTGATATCCACGCCCGAAGAGCAAAAGAAGCCGGAGTCTTGATGGCGATTAACACTGATTCCCACGCCGCTTTGCAACTGGGGATCATAAAATACGGAGTCATGACCGCTCGACGCGGTTGGTTAGAAAAGAAAGACGTTATTAATACTCAACCACTTGAGAAGCTCCTGAAGCTACTTAACGCCAAACGGTAATTTTTACCACGTTGTGGGTTTTGTGTTATTAGTTGTGAGTCGGGTTGTGAGTTGTAGGTTGTGGGTTAAAATACTCACAACCCACCCTCAAAACTCGCCACACAACCCACGATCCATTCCCACAACTTTTCCGCAAATTTCTGAAATAAATCCCCAATATTATCGATAATATATATAGAAGGGTTAGTTATATATGCCATCTTTTGACGGACCAAATAGGGTATCTAGCGGCCTGCCCGCAAACCTGTCACGACCTGCTCCAGCCGGAGTGGCCGCGGGACAAACTTTGGCCACTTCCCCTTTTCGTTTGCCCGAACCCTTGCGGCTCCGTCTCATGGGCTTTGCCATGGATTTTATGACCTCCATCAATCTTCCGCTTGCCCTTTGGGCTATCAAAATATATAGCAGAGTGTGTTCTTCTTCCAAAATGAATGCGGTACATATTAAACCCTATTTGGAACATCCCACCCTGGAGATACGTATCGTTGCCGCAGAGATCTATGGTAAGTTTTGCAATCGAGCTTTAGCCTTAAAAATATTGGATGACACTCTAGACTATCTACCACATCCAGGCGAGCATATTTTGCCAAGAATGCTTAAAGTCGCCAGCGCCTATATTTCTCTGGGAGAAAAAGAAAAAGCCTTTCAAATAATAGAAAGAACTTTTAGCGGCCTCCTAAACCTTGCTATCGGAAAAGAAAAATTAGACGACTGGAAAAAGTTGCCCGATATTTTGATGAAGCCTAAAGTACGCGAAGATTTTAAGTTTTACTATGAAAATGTTCATGTGTTTTGCCAACTAATGGTAGAAACTATTAGGACCATCGGCGAACTGGGTAATGATACAGGGATTATACTTTTAAATTCCTTACTAAATGCATTGGACGATAACAATAATCCTATACATAAATTCCTACGACGGGATTTAAAAGGAATTGACTATGTCCAGCGCTTAAACGATTTATATTTTACCATTAGTAAAGACCTCAAACGTTTAGGTAAGAATTATATGGCTTTAGATATTTTAAATGAACTTATTGCACAACCGCAATCAAGTATTCAGGCAAGTGATCTTGCAGTAGAGATTTGCAAGTCAGCAGATCAGACCTTTATCAATAAAGTTGTCAAATTGATGGAATTGTGTACACAAGATAAGTCCGCCATAGTTCGCCTCGGGGGTTATAAAGGGCTGGGAAGACTTGGATATGCCGAAAAAGCCCTGGAAGGGATGAAACAGGAAGACTTCCTTGATAGCTTGTTTACGGTATATCGAGACATTAAAGCCGAAATTATCAGAGCTATCGGTGACATCGGCGACCCCAGAGGGATTGAATTATTAAGACCTTTCTTAACTGATCCAACTCCCGCCATAAGAATCACTGCTGCAGAAGCCATTGGAAAACTTGGGGAATTGTACGCTGCGCAAAATATTGTATCTGATACTGCATGCTTTCCGAAAATGGATTCAAAGGTAGCTCATTTATTTGCTAATATCGGAAACCCAAAAGCAATTGAGTTTCTATTAGACTTAAATATGGGCTTTGAAGATATGGCGCCAGCCATCTATGATTTTCTGGAAAATTACAAACCAGAAAGTCCCACTCTATCCCAGCAAACACACATCACTAAAAAAGCGGAAAGAATTAGAGCCGCTTGTCGTGAACTATATTACCCAGCAGGCGCTGAGTTGGCCAAAGGGTACGGCAATCGCGGCATCCGGCCTGGCAGGAGAACCGCTTTCGCGGGCAGTGATTTTCAGAATCTCAAACTGGTGCCTATGAATCAAACCGATCCCAAGAATATCGACTGGAACGCGACCGCCAGATTAGGAGAAACCGAGCGAGCCATGGGGATGGTAGTGGTCAAAGAATATCGCACCGAGGAAGCGAACAAAGTAATGATCGTCATTGATCCGAAAGTCTTTGAGGACAATGATTCTCCGGAAAAAATCAGTTCGTTGGCTGGAACCATCGCGCAGGTTGCCCTTCAACGAAGAGATATGGTAGGCCTGATCATCGGCACCAGAAAAATCTACATCAAGCCATCGCAGGATAAAGCCCAGCTGGAAAAGATCATCGCCCGAATCCTGGCTTTCCAAAAAGATGGGAACGAAGATGGTGTTTTGCAAATCCTCGACCAGGATTACTTGCGGGCAAACCTGCCCCAGGGCGCACAGATCTTTTTCATCTCTAATTTTGAAAATGAGAACCTTGAACATGTACAGAGAACTATCAAATTATTTTCAAATCTGGGAGTAGAATTCACACCCGTTGCCACGGATGTCTTTGTTCCAGTCCCTCACCCTATTATTGAGATCGGCCGCTTCCGGTTTAAACTGCACGAAAAGAAAGCGCAGGTGATCGCGGATGCGATTGCTCTTCAACAAGCGGAAGCGATGAATAAGTTGCTAGACGAACGAACCGGAATAATGATTAACCTCTCCGTTAAGGATGATGTAATACAGCAAACCATCGCTGAAATAAAAGCTAAAGATCAGTGCCACCCCAAACACAATAAAATTCAACCCCGAGGAAGATTGGTCGGGGAAAAGGTCTATAACATCACCTCGCCTGAGCCGGACGATTTTCTGCCTAGGTTTGAAGCAGCCACGGTCGAGCGCAAATCGAATATTCTTGCAAGTGTTTGGCAGGCCGCTTGTCTTAGAGGATGGAGCAGTCCGTTAGAATATCTTCATAAGAAAATACAGGAAATAAAAGAAATGGCCGATAAACTACCAGAAGAATACCGTCATAACAAACCATCCTTCGATTATGAGAAGGAATTCAATGACACTTATCGGCCGGACAAAGCAACCGGACCGATTACAGATTTCCTGAATGATCCCGCGCTTCATAAATCGTTGCAAAATGGCATTAGAAAAATTACAGAAAGACCAATTGATATGATCGAGGCTTTTTCCCATTTATTGGCCTGGTATCCTGATATTGATTTTGTTCGTTTAGTTTTGGCAAAACATGAAGAATTAGAATCTCTTCTTGAAGAAAAAAAGGAAATAAAACCTTCTTTAAGAGAGCTAATAAATGCATCGATGATGGGAAATTCCCTGAAAACCTCGGTCGCAAACAAAGATGAAACCGAAGAGGAAAAGAGAGTCTGGATGAATTTAGGCACCATCCCCCGCGAAAGAAACCGATACTTACGAACTGTCACTAGAATAGTATTTGATCCCGCTCACAGTGTTTACCAAGAACACCCTCAAATTACAGCCGGAGCTCTGGGAGAATCAGGCAAAGGCAATATTATCGGACGGCTTGAATTTAAAATAAAAAAAGAAATGCAGATCCCTCAACTGGTCGGCGGCAAAATCGAGATAGTTGAAAGAAAAAAGATAGTTTACTCAACAAGTGAATCAACCCCTGAAACGATTGATCGCGTCCTATCCCTGCCCCTTTCTGAATTCAGAGCAAAAGCATCCGGCATATACGGAAAAGAACTATATGAACTTTCAACCGTAGCACCGGGCATTGAAGAAATCACCAAGTTAAATCCGGGGATAGCTAAAGAATGGGAAGAACTGCTGGCAGAAATTGAGCATCTACCGGTCAAAGACGCGATTGCCAGAATTCAAGAATACATCGTGAATCACCCCACTCTTAATTATCATCGTTACGCCAGTGATGTGGCAAAGACCTTGTTTGGATCTTTGAAGGAACGGGCGGATAAAGGCGAATGCAAAGAAAACGAATACCTTGCATTGATTTTAAAACTGGGCGGGGGTACCTGTCGAGAGATGGCAACCTTGGGACTAACCCTTCTAAGGCTCGCGGGTATCCCCACCAGCCTCTCCTCCGGCTGGATGGCGGAATGGGATGGAAAAGTCAGACAGATGGGCCACAGCTGGGCAGAAGTGATGATCCCTTATGAAGGAGAAAAATGGCATGGCTTACCGGTCGAGTTTTCCAGAGTAAATGTCAGCAAAGAAACATCTCATAAAATAGAAAAGATGAAAGAGGAAAGAGAGCAAAAGGCAGCTGAAGAAATAGCTCGGGAAGTAACGGAAGCAATGATGCTACAAAATCTCAAGTCACCGGTTGAAACATATTGGGAAAAGATCGATGGTTTTTGGGAACAGGCCTCACTTGAGCAAAAGCAACAATTAATGTATGCCCTGGATTCTCTGGCCAGTATCATCCACTTTAGGGATCAAAATTGGCCGGGGACCAGCGCCAATATTGCGGGACTGATTCTGCTGTCACTTGAAAAGCAATTGGGCGGGGGCTCGCCCCTCACTCCCATGCATATTTCTGGATCGGACTTCAAGCCGTCTGAATATCTAAGCCGCATTTTTAGTTTGCGCCACGCGGGCTACCGTAACTTACAGGACTTTGAAAACACCAGAGTTCTCATCGAGCGCTGGTTTGGAATCATGCGGAAAACAATCCCGTCGATGCCATTTTCCTTATTTGAGGAAAAACAATGATCTATTTTATCGCATGTTGTGAGGATGGGTTGTGTGTTGTGTGGTAAGTTGTGGGAATGGGTTGTGAGTATTTTTACACAACACTCACAACTCACAACCCACAACTCACAACTTTCTTACTTTAGCTTAAACCCTTTTTCCAGTAGAGCGGAGATAGAAGCCATAGGCGGGCGATGGTAAGTGCTTTGGATGGGATAAAAGATCTCGGCGGTTTGGGACTCGATGCTTAACTCCCCTGCCTTCAGCTGCTGCACTAGCGGTTCACGATCCTTTTTCTCGGTCCCGATAAAAAGCTCACGATAATTATCTTCCGGCCGGTTAAATCTCCCTGAACGAATCTCATCTTCCATCTTCTCGATCAGTTTACCCTCCAGAATCTCGGCTTCATTCTTGGCTAGAGAATATTTATACACATGATTTTTTCCGTTAGAAAAAGTGCTAATCACATATAATCCGTAATATTCCGGGAGTATTCTTGGATCGCCAAACAGCCTTTGCTGCAGCTCACGGATCGGGTTCCGTTTCCAGGGAGCAATTTTAATCTCTTTCCCCTCCCTCACCCGCCGGACAGGAAGCCGTCGGATCGTCCCTACCGGCTCCAGCGGGACAAAGAGTTGCCCTCCCCTTCCCTGCCTGATCAGTTCTTCCTTGGCAGATAAAGACTGATTTTCTAATGGATAATATAATTCTTGGTCATCTTCCGTCACTTTCCGCGTATACCAATTATCACTCAATATTCCTTCTTTTCTAAAACGGGCCAGGACCACCCGGCGGCAGATCTTTGAGAAATCATCCGTTGCCGGATCATGTCCATCTTTTTCCAGATCGACAACATAACCGGCGTGATCCGACGCCTTGTCTTTTTTCTCTGCCATAACACTTAATTTAACAACCGCTTCATAGAACAAGCCTCTAACTAATTTAATCGCCAATCCGTCTTCCAGGTAGCTTGCCCCCGGGACAGAAATATCATCCAAGCTTTTAACGTGCACTAGAATTCTTTTATCATCTTGCGTCAATAAACCAAAGTAGCATCTGAGCCCATCGCTACTGGTTTCTTTTCCTTGACCAACAATCGGATCATAATCAGAAGGTAAAATAACTTCTATGTCTTTTATGTGAGTGAAAAGAGGATCGGTTGCTTCTAATCCGAGAACAGCACTTCTCATCCTCTCCAGTAACCCGCCATATTCCATGGTCCGGCGTGCAAGATAGGATCGGCTATCGCTTTCGATCTGTTTGAGTCTATATTCCTCATGCTCATGGATCTGTTTTTCCAATTGCACCCAGTTAGCTCGGTTTTTTGAATTATATATTTTTTTGGCTTCCTCTAAGATCTGCGCAGAAATCTTATCGTGCAGGAATTGAAAACTGCGATCTTTTGCCGCATCATCTATCAGCGGTTGACAGGCTAACATTGCAAGATATTCATAGATGAGCGGGGTATCGGCCTGGTGTTCACTAGCAGAGGGGGCTATTTTGCTGTCAACCATACGATAAGTGAATTTAAGCGCCTTCTCGTTAGTACCATCTGCCAAATATACTTCTAACGCGGATGTCTCCGGCAAAAGTAAGATATAACTCTTTGCGATAACAATATTATCGTAAAAGCTGGGGGGGGCCGAGAAAGTACCTAACCAGCATTCATGGTTTCGGCTTTTGATGGCTGGGCGCAAGCCGATGAATAATGCTTCGCGCACCTGCTTGATCTGCTGAAGGATTGAAGGATACCTGCTCACGGGAGAGGCCATCACCTGGGCTAGACATGAATCCTTTTCCATTTGCGGCAATCTCTCTCCATCCGTTTTCTTCGCTTCCATTTGTCGACGAATGATCTTGGATCTGAGATTATAGATCTCACGTATAATAATTCCGCTAACCCCTGGCTGTTTAGCATCAAGCGCCGTCATTTTAAGCACTTGGTCAAAGGCTTCATCCTCCCCCTTCTCATATTTTTCATTCCATCTTAAGTATCTCCAGACGGAATCGGAAGGATCGGGGCAGCGGATCTCCAGCGCCCGTGAAACTAGATCAAATAATTTAAACGCAACCAGGTTAACAATAAAAGTATGAAACACAGCTTGATCCCATTTCGTATGATCTTTGATATAATGCTGACTTTTATCTAAAATAAATTCAGCCATCGCCCTAACTTTCGCGGTCTCTACTTCTCTTCCCTCGAAATATCGGATGCGTCTTGCCACCATAAGATAATTATGCGCAACCTGCGACTTTAAATTTTCTACCAGCGCCTGATTAAAGACCTCTTCAGTTAATTGCAGCTGGAGATCAAGAAAGCGATTGACGAAGATCGGCTGCAGGATGAACACCCACATCTTTTTTTCATCATATTCGGCGGTAATAGGGTCAAAAGTCTGCAAGAAAGCCTGAAGTTTATGGCTGAAATCCTTTTGTTTATCGGGATTTATTGCTTCATAATTATGGGCAGCCAGCGCCATGAAACTCAGGGCGTGCATCCTCAATTCCCGTTCCGGCTTGGTTTTCAGGCACTGGAAAGCAGTTTCGTAGGTTTCGGCGTATTTCCTCTGTTTGAGGAAAAGATTGCAGCGGTCAATGAATTTTTGTGCGGCATCCGGCCTGGACCAATCCGCGCCAGACATACCGGGATAATCAATTCTGCCCTTTTTCATACCTTATTATCTTGAATAAATCAAAATAATTTCACAGATGAATTCAAATATTTAGAGTATTTTTAGTGTGGGAGTATACTAGTCAGAGAGAATCTTACATATTTTTTTGAGGAGTCCAGCGTGGTAAACTTCTTCTTTGGCCAGCTCTTCGTAAAGCTTTTTGGTATCGGCGTCCGCCGCGGTTTTAGCTTGTTTTAAATAATAATTTTTGGCGTCATTTTCATCTTTGATGGCGATCTGGCAAACTTCAATGTCGCTGGCTTCACGGTCCGGGATATGTTGTTCGGTTAAATGTGAAATGGCAGCGGGCAACTTATCTTCTTCCCCGGTCTTCAAATCCCTGCCGGCTAATTTCTTAAATTTATTTTTTAGATTCCGATAATGTTGCTCTTCTTGTTTTTTGATCTTTTCCAGCGCTTCTTTCCCGGTAGGATTATTAATGCGGCGCGCCGCGCGGGCGTAGTAAGCGATCGCTTGTTTTTCCGACTTTAAAGCTACCAACAAGGGCATTAAATCATTTTGCCTTTCCATCAGATTTATCATATCGCATTTAAAAATTCCTGTCAAACTTATTTGAAGCTGTCGCCTAAAACATATATACTACATTAATTATGAATAAATTTACTCTTTATAGCGACGGGGCGGCGAGAGGAAATCCGGGGCCAGCGGGAGTTGGAATCGTTATTAAGAAAGGTGTAGACACTCTATTAGAAGCCTCTGCCTATATCGGCAAAACCACCAACAATATCGCGGAATATATTGCGCTGATCCGAGGTCTCGAAGAAGCTTTATTGCTGGGGATTAAAGAAATCGATTGTTTTGCGGATTCGGAACTGTTAGTTAAACAAATCCAGGGCGAATATAAAGTGAAAAATGAAGGCTTGGTCCCCCTCCACCATCATCTTAAAGAATTAATTAAGAAATTCAAAGCCTTTAATCTTACCCATACCGTCCGGGAAGAAAATAAACAGGCGGATAAACTCGCCAATCAGGGCATTGACGAATATGCCTTGAAATCCTCCCCTCTTTTCAGCTAAAATATACTTGGGCAGGTCGGGTGATCACCCCGAGAGAAATCGAGGGGAGGAAAGTCCGGACTCCGCAGAGCAGCGTGCTGGATAACGTCCAGTCGGATTAAAATCCGAAGGAAAGTGCAACAGAAAATACACGGCCCACTTTAACCCTAAAGGTTAGAAGGCAAAGGTGAAAACGGGAGGTAAGAGCTCCCGACGGATTGACCGGTGACGGTCACGGTTGTAAACCCCACGCGGAGCAAGACCAAAGAGGACCAGGGTTGCTCGCCCGTTAGAAAGTCCGAGTAGGTCGCAATGAGGCCAAGAGTAATCGCGGCCCCAGACAGATGATCATACAAATACAGAATCCGGCTTACAGACCTGCCCCTCGACTCTATCTCGACTCGTCCGCCTACGGCGGACTCGCTCGATATCGCTCGGGGCAAGCCCATTATCGAATCCGGCTTGTATCGAGCGACGAATGAAGTGAGGAGTCGAGATACTTACAGGCCTGCCCTTTAATCACTAAAATAGCCAATCGTTTCTAAAAGATGATATCTGGTTCCAGTAAGAACTGTACTCACATAAGGTTTCGCTGCTAGCTCCTGATAAGCTTCCTTAGCGGTTTTACCTTCAGGCATGGCTCTAACCGGAGCGTTCACGACGATGCGTTTCCCTGATTCAGCAATATCTTTTACCAGAGGCTCATTGTTCCAAATGACCCTCGAAGATATTTGCAGCCAATCTGGCCATAATAACTTCGCATCCCATAACTGGCTTAATAAATCGGGATTAGAAACCGATACGCCTGAATACTTAATCAAACCAATCCCTTGCCACCATTCAATTACACTTCTAATTTCATTATTACCCAACGCTTCAACCGTTGGTTTGTGAAAATATAAGACATCAATTCTGGGCAAACAATTCAGGGACCTTGCAAAAGAAGCCCTGCAATTTGCCAGGGAATTATCCATAATTGATCCGGCTTCTGGCGTCCATTCTTCTCCCCATTTGGTAGCAATTTGCACCTCCCGGTCTTCAACTACTTCAGGATGCTGGTTTAAAAATTGACCCAAGCGTTGTTCCGCCATACCATAAGCCGCCGCAGTATCAAAATGTTTAATTCCGGCCTGATAAGCCGTTAATAAAAAAGCATTAACCTCGGCTTCATTCGGCGAGAAGTAATTTTGATTATCCATCGGCCAGGGCCTGCCCATCCAGATCGTCCCCACCCCCAGTTTATGCCCGGCTGGAAGTTTTGGGAAAGCATTCGCAGATCCATTTGTATTTTTATTTATTGGCGGTAACATATTTTTTACTCCTCCTATTCTGAATTTAATGAATTCCTACACCTAGATGTTTCCGTTCAATAAAATATCGGAAGAATTGATGAATAATTTCAAAATTTATATCTATTGATCATACTGGGATTCAGTTTAGTTGAGGTTACGATCGCTATGCTGGAGTTCAATTCGGCGGAATAGGTTGGTTATTATTTGCGGTGGTAATCCTGGAGCGCTTTGACCTTAAAACCTTTTTTCTTCACGGCTTCCAAACCATTAACCGTTGCCCTGGCGCCAGATAAAGTAGTAATAATCGGCACCATATTCATAATAGCGGTCGATCTGATCTTTGTTTCATCGATCTTGGTTTTTTTACCTCCCGGAGTATTGATGATCATTTTAACTTCGCCGTTCTTGATCAAATCCAAAATATCCGGCCTTCCCTCACCCAGTCTGGCCACTTCTTCAACTTCGATGTCACTGTGTCGTATAACTTCGGCGGTCCCGGAAGTGGCCACTACCTTGTAGCCGAGATTATCAAAGCGTTTAACGATATCCGTAATCACCCTTTTATCACGATCATTAACGGAAATAAAAACCTTTCCCTCTAACGGAATCTTTTGCCCCGCCGCTCTCTGGGCTTTCATATAGGCAACACCCAGGTCATCATCCGCACCCATCACCTCGCCCGTAGATTTCATTTCCGGCCCAAGAATTGGGTCAACTCCGGGAAAACGGTTAAAAGGAAAGACCGCTTCTTTCACCGAAAAATGCCTGGGAATAATTTCCTTTTCCACCCCTAATTGTTTAAGACTCTTTCCCAGCATCACCTGGGTCGCGATTTTTGCCCAGGGGACACCGGTGGCTTTGGAAACAAAGGGAACGGTACGCGAGGCACGCGGATTGACTTCGAGAACGTAAAGGGTGCTGCCTTTCACCGCATACTGGATATTCATCAAACCTTTTACCTTGAGCTCTTTGGACAGGGACTGGGTGGCTTTTCGGATTTCTTCCAAAATAGATTTAGAGAGGGTGAAGGTTGGCAAGGCACAGGCCGAGTCCCCGGAATGGATGCCCGCTTCCTCAATATGCTCCATGATTCCGCAGATGACCGTCTGTTTGCCGTCGGAAACGCAGTCAACATCGATCTCAATCGCATCTTCCAAAAATTTATCGACCAGTACTGGTTTTTCCGGGGAGGCAAAAACCGCTTTTTCCATGTATTCATCCAGGTCTTTTTCGTCATAAACAATCACCATGGCACGGCCGCCCAGAACATAGGAAGGACGCACCACTACCGGATAGCCGACGCGCTTCGCCACTTTTCGGGCTTCAGCTACCGATATCGCTGTGCCATTATTTGGCTGGTTAAGTTTCAGTTTTTTCAGAAGCGTTTTGAACCGTTTGCGGTCCTCCGCTCGATCGATCGAATCAACCGATGTTCCAATAATCGGAACGCCCGCGTCTGCCAATTGCTTGGAGAGGTTCAGGGGCGTCTGCCCGCCAAATTGAATAATAACTCCTTCCGGCTTTTCCACTTCCACAATCTGTAATACATCTTCCCGCGTGAGCGGCTCAAAATAGAGTCGGGTGGAAGTATCAAAATCGGTGGAAACCGTCTCCGGATTGGAGTTGACCATAATTGCCTCATAACCCTCTTCTTTTAAAGCGAAGGAAGCGTGGCAGCAGCAGTAATCAAACTCAATTCCCTGCCCGATCCGGTTCGGCCCGCCGCCCAGTACCATGATCTTTTTCTTGTTGGTCGCGCGGCATTCATCTTGGGCTTTGTCATAAGTCGAATAGAAATAAGGCTGCTGCGGATCAAATTCTCCGCCGCAAGTATCGACTAGCTTGTAACCAGGGGTTATTCCCTTATCTTTTCTGTGTTCATAAACCGAGACTTCATCCGACCGGGTTAGAAAAGCGATCTGCCGGTCGGAAAAACCGAAGCCTTTCGCTTCGCGCAGCAGCTCATCCGGAATATCTGTAATTTTATGTTTTGCTACCTTATCTTCCATCTCTACTATCTCTCGGATCTGATGGACAAACCAGGGATCGATTTTAGAAAGTTCGTAAATTTCCCGGTCGGTCATTTTCTGCTTTATGGCGTGACGGAGCCAGAAGATCCGATCGGCTTGAGGATAAATCAGCTTTTGCTTAATCATCTCCAGGTTACTGGCCAGTTCGGGTGCCTCATCCTTACCGTCTCCGCCGATACCGAAGCGTCCATATTCAAGCGAGCGGATCCCCTTCTGCAGCGATTCCTTAAAATTTCTCCCGATCGACATTGCTTCCCCCACCGCTTTCATAGAAGTGGTCAGGATCGGATCCGCATCGGGAAACTTTTCAAAAGCAAAACGGCACACTTTAAATACACAATAATCAACCGTCGGCTCAAAGAAAGCATAAGTTTTTCCAGTCACCTGATTTACGATCTCGTCCAGGCTCAGGCCAATAGCCAGCTTGGCGGCAATCCTAGCGATCGGGAAGCCGGTGGCTTTGGAAGCCAAAGCGGATGATCTGGAAACGCGAGGATTGATCTCGATAATAACCACTCGACCATCATCCGGGTTTACGCCGAACTGGACATTGGTGCCGCCGCCGTTGATCCCAACCGCACGAATAATCTTTTTTGACCAGTTTTCCAGATCAACCAACTCTTCGGTCGTCAAAGTTTGCGCCGGAGCAACCACAATTGAATCCCCAGTATGCACTCCCATGGGATCAATATTTTCCATGGAAGTAATGATGATGACATTGTCCTTGCAGTCACGGATCACTTCAAATTCTACTTCTTTCCAACCCAGGACGGATTGCTCAACCAAGACCTGATGCAGAGGCGAGACTTCAAGAGCGTATTCTAATCCTTTTTTTAATTCATCAACGTTATAAGCACACGAACCGCCCTGCCCTCCCATGGTAAAAGCAGGTCGCAGGATAATAGGAAATCCAATCTTTTCTGCTAGTGCCATGCCCTCTTCCACTGAAGTGGCAATCCCCGATTCGGGAACCGCCAGTCCAATGGAGGCCATGGTTTCCTTAAATTTCTCACGGTTCTCCGCCCGCTCGATCGCCTGCGCATCAGCACCGATCACTTCGACTCCATATTTTTGCAGGATGCCAGCTTTGGAAAGGAAGAAGCCCATATTTAAACCGGTCTGTCCACCCAGGGTTGGAAGCAGCGCATCCGGCCGTTCCTTGGCAATTATTTTTTCAATAAATTCCGGATCCAGCGGTTCGATATAAGTCCGGTCCGCCATGCCCGGATCGGTCATAATAGTGGCGGGATTAGAATTAACCAGTACCGTTTCGTATCCTTCTTCACGCAGCGCTTTGCAGGCTTGTGAACCGGAATAATCGAACTCGCATGCCTGGCCGATCACGATTGGTCCTGAGCTAATAATTAAAATCTTCTTAAGGTCTTTACGTTTAGGCATTTTTAAACCAACTTATAATTCTTCGGCAATTTGCTACGCTCATCGATCGGGAAATAAAGCGACGCCACACTTTTACCGTCTTTGCTCTTGATCTTCTCAATCGTTTTATCATTCAAATTTATATGCACGACTTCAACTCCGGCAGGAACTTTTTCAATGCCATAGCTGTGGTTCTGGACAGAGATCTCTCCGCTGCCGGTGGCCGGATCCACTACCGGAATATTCATGCCGTGATGGCCAACCTTCATGCGGTAAACGGAACAGCCCAGCGCCTGCGCCAGGATACACCCTCCGTTTTGAATACCGTACAATTTTACTTTCCCGACCAGTTTTTTAATTTCACCAACCAGATCGGCCAGTTCCCTCGGATCTCCCGGCCCGCTGGAAATGATCACCTGTTCCGGATCACTATCCAAAATCGTTTTCGCTGAAACATCACAGGGAAAAACCATCGCTTCCGGATATTTTGCCAGAGTACTTTTATTAACTCCGAGATTGATGATGATGGTTTTTGATTTCGTAATTTTTTCTGTTTTGGGAGTCTGGATTTCAGCCATGAAATCGGGTTTTGGATGTTTTCTGGCTTTTTCCATCAGCGTGTCTCTATTAAAATCCCGGGCTGAAACAATGGCGCGCATCTCTCCGTGATCTCGTATATGAATGGTCAGCGCCCGGGTGTCAATGCCTTCAATCCCGATCACCCCGTGTTTTTTCATGAATTCATCCAGCGGTCCCTTTGCTTGCCAGTTGCTGTAGATCTTGCTGTATTCTTTGACGATTAAAGCAGAAGCGTGGGTGGAATCGGATTCAAAACAGCGGTCATTGATCCCATAGTTGCCGATATGGGGATAGCCCATCACTACGATTTGTTTTCGATAAGCGGGATCAGTTAAAATTTCCTGGTAACCGAGGATCTGAGTGTTAAAAACAATTTCGCCGGCCTTCTCGCCTTCCGCCCCAAATGTTTTCCCCTCAAAACTTGTGCCGTCTTCCAGCACGATGATTGCTTTCGACACCTTTAATAACCTTTCAGCTGCGATCAGCGTTATTATAACTTATTAAACTTAAGAAAAATAGTCCTGCAGCGCCTTAACCTCAAAGCCTTTTTTCTTGGCGGCTTCGATACCGTTCACCGTCGCCTGCGCTCCGGCAATGGTGGTGATCAAGGGGATACCGTGCATCACCGCCGCGGAGCGGATCTTAGACTCATCGGCTTTTGCTTTTTTATCGCCCGGTGTATTGATGAGCAGGGAGATGTTCCCCTTATTTACGAGTTCCAGAATATCTTTTTCCCCTTCACCCAGCTTTTGGACGATCTTGCAGTCAACGCCATTCTTCTTTAGCACTTTTCCCGTTCCAGCCGTGGCTACAATGGAAAATCCCAGGTCTACCAATTTTTTTACAATATAAACAATCGCTCTCTTGTCCCGATTATTTACGGAAACAAAAACTTTACCCTTCAACGGAAGATTTTGCCCCGCCGCAATCTGCGACTTCATGAAAGCGGTGCCGAAGTCAAAGTCGATCCCCATCACTTCTCCAGTGGAACGCATCTCCGGTCCCAGGACCGCATCCGCTCCCGGGAACCGATTGAACGGGAACACCGCTTCCTTTACCGCAATGTGATTGACTTCCACTTCTTTCGTCATTCCCTGTTCTTTCAAGCTTTTCCCGATCATCACCTTGGTTGCAACTTTCGCCCAGGGAACGCCCGTCGCTTTAGAGACAAAGGGAACCGTACGCGAGGCACGGGGATTAACCTCGAGAACAAAAACCTTATCGTTCTTGACCGCAAACTGGATATTCATAAGGCCAATCACTTTCAATTCCCTGGCCAGAGCGTAAGTGTTTTGCCGGATATCCTTGAGCGTGTCATCAGACAGTGAAAAAGGAGGAAGGGAACAGGCTGAATCTCCCGAATGGATTCCCGCTTCTTCGATATGCTCCATAATGCCGCAGATCAAGGTCTGCTTTCCATCTGAAACGGCATCAACGTCCACTTCGATGGCATCCTCCAGGAACTTATCTACCAGGACCGGATGTTCCGGAGAAACCATGACCGCTGTGGTCATGAAATCGATCAGGTCACCCTCGTCATAGACCAAGCGCATGGCACGACCGCCCAGCACATAGGAGGGACGGACCAGACAGGGATACCCGATTTTTTTCGCAATCTTGATCGCTTCCCCTGGTGAAAAAGCGGTCCCATTCGGCGCCTGATTAAGTTTCAGCTTCTTAAGCATGACGGCAAAACGCTTGCGATCTTCTGCCCGATCGATTTGCTCAGGAGAAGTCCCGATGATCTTAGCACCGGCTTCCTTCAGCGGAAGCGCCAGGTTAAGCGGGGTCTGTCCGCCGAATTGAACAATAATGCCGTCCGGCTTTTCTTTATCAATAATACTTAAAACATCTTCCCGGGTCAGCGGCTCAAAATAAAGTTTATCTGAAGTATCGTAATCGGTGGAAACGGTTTCAGGATTGGAGTTGACCATGATCGATTCGATCCCCTCTTCCCGCAAAGCAAAAGAGGCGTGGACACAGCAGTAATCAAACTCTATCCCCTGTCCGATGCGGTTCGGTCCACCGCCCAGGATCATGATTTTTTTCTTTTTAGATATTTTTACCTCATCCTCTGTCTCATAAGTTGAATAGTAATAAGGGGTGTAGGCTTCGAATTCGGCCGCGCAGGTATCGACCAGTTTATAAACCGCTGCCAATCCCGCCTCTTTCCTTTTAGCTCGGACCTCATTTTCTTTGGTTCCGATTAAAAAAGCGATCTGCTTATCGGAAAAACCAAACTGTTTTGCCTGGTAAAAGGAAGCTTTATTATCAAAAATTCCTACCCCTTCACGCATGATCCGCAATTCTTCCTCAATAATATTTTTTATATTTTCCAGGAACCAGGGATCAACGCTGGTGAGACCGGCGACTTCTGGCACCGACATCCCTTGCTGCAGGGCATACTTGATGTAGAAAATTCTCCGGTCATTTGGAACCTTTAGTTTTTGCAGCAGTTCTTTCTCATTGACCATCTCTTTGCCGTCCGCTCCCAGTCCTGCCCTTCCCACTTCCAGTGAACGCAATCCCTTTTGCAGCGCTTCCTTGAAAGTGCGTCCGATGGCCATCGTTTCTCCCACCGATTTCATGGAGGTCCCGATCACCGCCGGCGTATCAGGAAACTTTTCAAAGGTGAAACGGGGAATCTTGACCACGCAGTAATCGATACTCGGTTCAAAACAAGCCGGAGTTTCTTTGGTAATATCATTGGGTATTTCGTCCAGGGTATAGCCGACGGCCAGTTTGGCCGCGATCTTGGCAATCGGAAAACCGGTGGCTTTCGATGCCAAAGCTGAGGAGCGGGATACTCGCGGATTCATCTCAATGATCACCATTCGGCCGGTAGTTGGGTGAACCGCAAATTGAATATTCGATCCGCCGGTCTCAACCCCGATAGCGCGGATCGCGGCGATCGACTGGTCACGCATTTTTTGGTATTCCCGGTCAGTTAGAGTCTGGGCGGGAGCGACGGTGATCGAATCGCCGGTATGAACGCCCATCGCGTCAAAATTCTCGATCGAACAGATGATGACAACATTGTCTTTTTTATCCCGCATCACTTCGAGCTCGAATTCTTTCCAGCCGGTGAGGTCTTCTTCAATCAAAATCTCAGCTATGGGGGAAAGTTCCAGCCCTTTACGCGCCGTTTCCTGAAATTCCTCTATGGTATGTGCTACCCCTGAGCCGGTCCCTCCGAGGGTAAAACTGGGACGGATGATCAACGGCAAACCAATCTCTTTGATCGCTTTCATCGCCTCGTCCAGCGTATGGGCAAAAGAACTCCGGGGAAGGTCAAGCCCGGCTTTCATCATTGCTTCTTTAAAAAGCTCACGGTTCTCAGCTTTTTTTATGGCTTGAACATCAGCCCCGATCATTTCGATCCCATATTTATCCAGGATCCCGGTAGCGGCGATGCCAATCGCGGTATTCAGCGCGGTTTGCCCGCCCAAAGTAGGCAGCAGGGCCTGTGGCCTTTCCTTTTCAATGATCTTGCAGCACATCTCCACCGTTACCGGTTCAATGTAAGTTCGGTGCGCCATCTCGGGGTCGGTCATAATCGTCGCCGGGTTGGAATTGATCAGGACGATCTCATAGCCCTCTTCTTTCAAGGCCTTGCACGCCTGTGAACCCGAATAATCAAACTCACACGCCTGCCCGATGATAATCGGACCGGCTCCTATTATCATGATCTTTTTAATATCAGTGCGTTTTGGCATAAGTTATACTTCTTCGAAACCTGCGACTAAACGTCGCGGTTTTGTATGTCCTCATTTTGGAAATTGGTAATTGGTCATTTCTCTTTGCCCATCATCTCCGCAAATTGCTTAAACAGGTAATTGGCATCGTGAGGACCGGGCCCGGCTTCCGGATGATACTGCACCGAAAAGATCGGCAGTTTCTTGTGTGCCATTCCCTCAACCGTTTGATCATTCAGGTTTATATGGGTTAAATCGATCTCATCCTTAGGTAAAGTGGAAATATCTACAGCAAATCCATGGTTCTGGGCGGTGATCGCCACTTTTTTGGTGAGCAGATCCATTACCGGCTGGTTGCCACCATGATGTCCGAATTTAAGTTTATAAGTTTTTCCTCCCAGCGCCAGGCCTAGCAGTTGATGCCCCAGACAAATACCGAAGATTGGCTTTCTTACCTGCCTACCGGCAGGCAGGCCAATCAGCTTTTTGATATTTTCAATGGCATAAGTAACGGCCGCTGGATCAGCCGGTCCGTTGGAGAGAAAGATGCCATCCGGATCGGTTTCTAAAATCTTTTCCGCCGGATAATCCGCCGGATAGACGGTCACTTTACAATTAACATACTGGAGATTCCTCAGAATGTTGAACTTAATTCCGTAATCATAGGCAGCAACGTGATATTTGATACGTCGCGTAGCGACACCTTCATTGGTCATTGAAAATTGGTCATTGGTCATTTGCGCGTACGGTGTTTCATTCCAGATATAAGGCTGTTTGCAGGTAACCACCTTGACCAGGTCAACCCCTTCCACCCCCTGCGATTCTTTAGCTTTCCTGACCAGGTTTTTTTCATCAAAATCGACGGTTGAAATTATCCCTTTCAGGGAACCCTTGGTGCGCAGCCGCCGCGTCAGCATCCGGGTATCGATCCCTTCAATTCCTAAAATATTATTTTCTGCCAGGTAGGATTCAAGTCGTCCGGTCGAACGAAAATTAGAAGCAATCGGTGAATTTTCCCGCACCACAAAAGCTTCGACCTGCGGTTTGGCTGATTCAACATCCTGTTGATTTACGCCGTAATTGCCGATCAGGGGACAGGTCATGGTCACGATCTGACCTTTGTAGGAGGGATCGGTTAAGATTTCCTGGTAACCGGTAAGAGAGGTATTAAAAACAACTTCGCCGGTCTTTTCGCCTTCGGCCCCAAAAGACTTCCCATAGAAAATCGTTCCATCTTCAAGCGCCAGTAATGCTTTCCCCATTTGAGTTTATCCGCGTCATTATATCGAAAATGGAAAAGGTTGGCAAGCTTGGATAATTATGTTAAAATTACCCAAAAGCGAAGGAAGTGAAAGAGCATGAACGAAAGCCTACTTGATCGCTCCATTCGGATAGTTATCGGCGCCGCCGGTCTTTTGATCGCCGCTTATCTTCCCCTGCCGATCTTTTTTACGGCGATCCTCACCATCGTGGGAATTTATCTGGCTATCAGCGGACTGACCGGGAATTGTATCATCTATTGGATCCTGGGCATTAAAACCCGCTAGAGTTGATTGAGGTCATTAATTAACTGGGTTAATCTGCCAAAACTTTTCCGTTTAATACGCAGGCAGATCCGGGGCAGCTGTAACCATTCTTTATCACGCACTTCTTCCGGCAAAGGTCCGCTCGGTTGCATCTCGCCGTCAATGATATCCTGATATTTCTGGCTCAGCTTTTTTAAGGCGCTGACCGGGATCTTTCGATTCAGCCGGATCACCGCCAATTCCCGGCCAAATTTCATGGAGTGGTAATTGCGATAGAAATGTTTGATCTCTTTGATCGCGGCCTCAACTGACTCTACGATTTTAAAAAAATCCAGGTCATCTTTCTCCAGGTAGCCTTGCGAGAGCTCTTCTTCCAAATACCTGAACCAATTTTTCCAATAGGTCTTTCCCGGCGTCTCAATGAAAATAACCGGACGGGGCGGGGTTTTTCCGGTCCGCAACAGGGTCAAAACCTCAAAACCCTCATCATGGGTGCCGAATCCCCCCGGGAAAAGGACGGTGGCGTCTGATTCCTTGATGAAAGCTAATTTTCGCGTAAAAAAGTAGCGGACATTGACCAATTTTTCAGAAAGACGTGCATAGGGATTCGCTTTTTCTTCGCCGGCGATCTGGATCTTTACCGCAAACCCCTCTTTCCCCGCGCCACAATTACCCGCCTCCATCACCCCGCCCCCTCCGCCGGTGATCACCATATAACCCTCCTCCACCATTCTTTTGGCGAAGGTCAGCGCCATTTTGTATTCCGGACTTTTCGGAGGACTGAGGTGCGAACCGAAAATAACCACCTTCCTGACAGCGCGAAACGGCGCAAAAGTCTTAAAAATGTAGCGCAGCTCTTTCAGCGCAACGTTGATCAAAAACAGGTCCTTATTCTCGGTTTTATCCAAACTGAGCTTAATGACACTGGTAAATAGCTCACGGAAATAATGGCGGTTATGGGGTGTCCCATACTTTTGGGAAAGATCATCGATGATCTTATCCGTTTGGGCATCGCCGGTGATATAGTGTTTGCGTTCCATTTAGCCCTCCTCCATTTCCACGCCGTGTTCCACTGTCTCCGCCAGGTAACAGCGTGGATAATCTTCCTTAATGCTTCCCAGGATTCTTTCCGCTTCGGCTTTTTGTTTTACTTTTCCAAAAACGGTCGGTCCCGAACCCGACATCTGCGCCTCCGAACAACCCAGTTCCATTAACTTTTCCTTGATCTCGGTAATCAGCGCATGTTCTGAAACCACGACCGGTTCCAGATCGTTTTTTATTTCTTCCGCAGCCGGCAAATGCATCTCGTCAAAGGCCGCATAAGCCCACCGGGTTGAAACATGGATCTCCGGGTTAATTAATATAATGTAAGTCTTGGGCCACGGCTCCAGTTTTTCAACTTTTTCTCCCCGTCCGGTAACCAGACAGGTGCCCCCCACCAAACAAAAGGGGACATCCGATCCCAGCTCCGCCCCGAGCTTTGATAGTTCTCCTTCAGAAAACGTTTCTTTTGCCATCTGATTCAAGCCCCACAGCACGGCCGCCGCATCCGCCGAACCCCCGGCTAATCCCGCCGCGATGGGGATATTTTTTTGCAGATGAATCCTGACCCCGGCCTTCGAATTCTGCTTTCTGAAAAATAGTTCCGCCGCCTTAAAAGCCAGGTTTCTTTTATCCGTTGGCAGGTTTTGATTATCCGTCAGCAGTTCAATGCCCGCCGCCGGAAGCAAAGTGAGGTGATCACAGAGTGAGATCGATTGCATCACTGACTCAATATTATGGAAGCCATCCGGGCGTTTTTCGAAAACACGCAGTGAAAAGTTGATCTTAGCATAAGCCTTGAGCTTCATCTATTTGGAGAGCGTTCTATTGATCAGGCGTTCATTTGATTAAATTTCAAAAGCAGTCTTGATTTTTTCCTGGCGGCTTTATTTTTATGGATAATTCCATGTTCCGCCGCTTTGTCAAAAATGGAGATAGCCTGTCTCACTAGTTTTTCAACTTCTGCACCTTTATTGAGGATCGCTTTTCGGGCTAGTTTATCACTTTTTTTAAGCAAACCCATCACTTTAAGATTCCTGGCCTTCCGCTTTTTGGCCTGTCTGACGCATTTTATCCCCGATTTTAACCTTTTCATAATCTCCTCCTCAATTGCTTGTAAGATCGCTCTTTGAGCTTGACATCATATCATAATCTGCTTTATCATATCAAGCACTTTGAGCATTCAAGAATGGTTCAGTCGTCAAAAAGAAGAAAAAGAGGGGACCTATCAGCGTGAAAGACTGGATATTCCCGGTAATTTATGGGTCAAGTGCTTTAACTGCCAGGTGGCCCTCTACAGCCGCGACCTGGATGAAAATCTTAAGGTTTGCCCAAAATGCAACTACCATTTTAAGCTCACCGCACGAGAAAGGCTGGACCAGCTTTTAGATGAAAAGAAGCTCAAAGAGATTGACCCCAAAATAAAATCCAGAAATTTTCTAAACTTCACCGATTCCAAATCCTATACCGACCGTATTACGGAAGCCATGAAGAAATCGGGTTTAAATGAGGCGATCGTCACCGGCCTCGGTAAAATTGGCGGCATCGAAACGGCGATCGGGGTAATGGATTTTTCTTTCATGGGGGGAAGCATGGGATCGGCGGTCGGAGAAAAGGTCGCCCGCCTGATCGAGCTGGCGGTAGAAAAGAAGATCCCGGTGATTATCTTTTCTTCCTCCGGCGGGGCGCGCATGCAGGAAGGGATCATGTCCCTGATGCAAATGGCTAAAACTTCGGCGGCGCTGGGAAGACTGCGCGAAAACAGCTTGCCCTATATCTCGGTCATTACCGATCCCACCACCGGCGGCACCACCGCCAGTTTCGCCATGCTGGGGGATATCAACCTGGCCGAACCCGGGGCGCTGATCGGTTTCGCCGGGCCGCGGGTCATTGAACAAACCATCCGGCAAAAATTGCCGCCGGGCTTCCAACGCTCCGAATATTTATTGCAACATGGCATGCTGGACATGGTCTGCGAGCGCAAGAACCTAAAAGAGACCTTGACCACGCTCTTAGGGTGGTTCCATGAAGTTTGAAAAGAAAATTTTATTGGAATTTGAAAAACCGCTGCTGGAGCTCAGCGAAAAGCTGGAAAAATTAAAGGAACTGGCGGCCTCCGGCAAAATGGACATGAGCGAAGAGATCAAGATGATGGAAAAGCGCATTGAGTTAATGCGCCGGGATATTTTTTCAAAACTAACTCCCCTCCAAATTGTTCAGGTGGCCCGCCATCTTCTCCGCCCTACCACTTTAGATTACATCCAGCATCTTTTTGAAAATTTTGTTGAGCTGCATGGGGACCGTTATTTTGCCGACGACCCGTCACTGGTAGGCGGCTTCGCCAAGCTGAACGGCCGATCGGTCGCGGTCATTGGCCACCAAAAAGGGAAAACCACCAAAGAAAATATCGCGCGTAATTTTGGTATGGCCAATCCGGAGGGTTACCGAAAAGCGCTGAGGATCATGCGTTTGGCGGAGCGTTATAACAAACCGATTATTTCTTTGATCGATACTCCGGGAGCCTATCCCGGTATCGGCGGTGAGGAACGCGGACAGGCGGAGGCGATTGCCAGGAATTTAAGAGAAATGGCCGAGCTGACCGTGCCCTTTATCGCTGTCGTCACCGGAGAGGGCGGTTCGGGAGGCGCGCTGGGAATCGGGATGGGGAATCGCGTGTTAATGCTCGAATACGCCATCTATTCGGTGATCTCGCCCGAAGGCTGCGCTTCGATCTTGTTCAGGAACGCGGCGCGCGCCAACGAAGCGGCGATCGCGATGAAGATTACTGCTCCCGATTTACTGGTGCTGAATGTGATTGATGAGATCATTAAAGAACCGGTCGGTGGTGCGCACAATGACACCGCCGTGGCCGCTCAGCATATTAAATCTGCTATAATAAAGCAGCTCGAGCCTTTACTTTCCCTTTCGCCGCGTGAGTTGATAGCTGATCGCTACAACAAATACCGCAAGATGGGTATCTTTTTGGAAGAATAATCAGGAATCCTTGATCTGCGATCATTTTTCACCTTTTTCCCCAATTGAAAACTGAAATTTAAGCATAAATTTTACGATATATATTTAGCGTAATAGATAGTGATTAAAAAGGCCAAATAATAGGAGGAAAAAATGAGCCTTGACTTAAGAACGGTTGAGAAAAAAATCTGGCGAGAGATGCCCGTTCCCCGGAAAGCTAAAACCGCCGCCCTACTGCCCATGTCCCTGACCGAATTTTTGAATAAACCTATCCCGCCGAAAATGTTCAATGATCCATTTTTGCTGGGCCATCTATTAAGGAATTTAATGACGGTCGCCGTCGAAATGGTAGGAATGAAGGACGCTAAAAAGATCGAGCTGATCAGGAATAAAATGCGGGAAATCATAGAAGGCATGGAAAAGAAGGGATGCGTCATTAATCAAGCAGATCTTTTTAAGACCGACATCGGGGAGCTGGAAGCTGCGGTTAGTTTTGCCTACAGAAGATATGAAGATGAAAAATACCACTCAGCGGTATTGAATTATTTGCTCCTCCCCTACCAGCTAAAATCTCTGCGCAATACTTGCGACCTCGTAAAACATACTTTAATCGAGATTTTCCCGGCCTTGGGAGAACGCCCCTTCGGCCCCGGCCCTTCCCCCCGCTTCAGTGCTTATGTAAAAGAACATCCGGAGGTCCGGCAGATGTTCGAAAAGACAGCCCTGCCGCTGGTGCATTCGATCTCAAGTTATCAGCAGAAGAATTGGGACACCGATATCCAGCCGCATGCCCGGGGAAGTGAAAACAGCTATTATTTTTTCTGGGCTTATTTATTGGGGAATAAGGATGAAGCGGCAAGATACATTGATATGGATAAAACTCTTGCCGGCAGGAAGCATCATGACTATCAAAAACAAACCCTGCTGGAATTTACTGGTTACCGGCTGCACGCCCTGGATAGTTATGCTGCAGAAATGGACGCGGATACAAATCAGCGCTTAGCCGAGTTAGACGCAAAGCTAAAGGCTTGTATGAGAAAAGTTTAAGACACCCTAGAATTAACTGGATATATCAATCCAGCGGAGAGTTCCTAAACTATGCCAGCAGGGTCAAATACAGCTCTCAAGCTCTTCTTGCCTTATCAATCAATAAACCTCACTACATATATCTTATCCACAACCCCATTCTTTAAATGGAAATTAATCCTCGAGAGGCTCTCGTCGTAAATTATATTTTCGGAGCTCAGCTCATCCGGTTTCCCGAGTGTTGCCAGGATATTGTCTTTTCCGTCCCCCACCCTAAGGCCGTTCTTAAGAGGGTATTTACCGCTCAAGATATTTACTTGGAAAATGAAGTCCCTGTCATTTTCAGTGGCGTGATAAATCTCAAACCCGATCTCATCATAAACGAAGCCGATTATTTCGTCGGTCACTTTGGGGTTATGCAAGTTTTTTACTTTTTCTTTTGTTATTTTCTTAGGCTCACCCAGGCGCCTGATCAGTTCTTGCCGGTTATCCCCATAATGGGAGAGCATTTCATTGACGGTGTCAGTGCCTTTATCCGGTTGCCACCGCTCCGGCTGGACGTTTTGCGATCTTGCATAATAGAACAGGACCGCAGTAACGCAAAGGGTAAAAACAAACAGCAGCAATATCAGATATTTTTTCGGCATGCCATAATTCTACATTGCCTCGCCCCCTTTGTCATTCGGGATCTGACAATCTTCCTCACTGAAAATCGGGGCTATTTAATAAGGTGGAGGGCTGCAAAAGAAGATTGAAATAACCTCCAAAATATGACGATTAATATAGAGAGGACAGTTTGGTACAAGAATCCGCGTAGAGCGGGAGGTTAAGCAAGAAATGGGGATTGGAATTAATTCTGGTAACTGGGGATTCGCCCCTCCTATAGGACCGAGCCGGATTGCGGCCAGCCCGGGCGGAAGGCTGTCGGCGTCAAGCGGAGCCGGTCCAACCCCGCCGGTTAGCGGGCAAGTCAAGCTGGCGGATCAGCTGGGGATAAAGATGATAACGATCCCCGCCGGGGAGTTTATTTTTCAGGGGATTTCCGGGGTCAGGCACAACGGCTATAAGATCGCGGAAACAGAATTCACCAACGGTCAATTTAAAAGACTGCTTGAGTTAATGCCGGACGAGCTGGCAAGAATGGTTAAAGATCCGCAAAAAAAACTGGAAAGCTCACTTGCGGCGGTTGACCCAAATTACAAAGAGGAAGCCGAGGATTGTCCGATGGTGGGTTTAAGTCAGATAGAATACGCTGGTATTGCCAAACTGTTGGGGCTTCGATTATTAACCGAGCTGGAATGGGAAAGAGCAGCGGCAGGGAAAGATGGAAGGGCATATTCTTTCGGCAATCAATTTGATCAAAGCAAGGTGACTTTTAATGGAAAAGGGACCCGGAGCGTCTATGCACATCGAGAGGCGGCTACTCCGGAAGGGGTGTTTGATCTGTCGGGAAACGTTTGGGAATGGACGAGTTCATATTATGGTAAAATCTATTTACATGATCCCAAAAATCCTCGATTTCCAATACCAGGCGCGAATATGATCCTGCGTGGAGGTGCTTGGAATCGAGATATTGCATTGATTTTTCAGGCCGCATACCGTTACGCCGATCTCCCTGAATTGGAGTACAACAGTGTCGGTGCCCGCTTTGCCGAAGACATTCAACCAGATTCAGGAAAGATTTAAGTTATCGACCGCGCTTGTGAAGAATCCGCAGGCTAACATCCGGAATGGTTTTCGGTTAAATCAAAATGCCCAGGAGAGGATTTTCCCGATGACATTATTAAATCAAATAATGGAATATCGGGATCCCGACTTTCTACAATTCAATATATTAATGTCGTCGGGAGAACCTCCATGGGTGTGACACTGCTAAAATAAAATGCCCAGGAGAGGATTTGAACCTCCATGGGTGTGACCCCGCTAGCTCCTGAAGCTAGTGCGTCTACCAGTTCCGCCACCTGGGCATATTCGACTATAGTCGATCTATAAACCTATCAAAGAATTCTCTACATTATATCAAATGCCGCTGGCCGGAGTTGAACCGGCACGGGGGTTACCCCACCTGATTTTGAGTCAGGCGCGTCTGCCAATTCCACCA
>Ga0315287_10000207_pt1 | contig 51890 bp, 61 predicted proteins | sample YL17G11_0_MG_FD_205037 | JGI IMG/M metagenome (GOLD analysis project Ga0315287, IMG submission 205037) | Sediment microbial communities from Yellowstone Lake, YNP, Wyoming, USA - YL17G11_0 | ecosystem: Environmental > Aquatic > Freshwater > Lake > Sediment | place: USA: Wyoming | collected...
CCACATTAACCTGAATCAGTCTCACCTACTGCTGTCTAACGTTTTTGCCCTACAATCCTACCTCAAAATGTTGGCAGCGGTTTCCTCTTCCCCCCCATTGTGATTGGTTGACGATGATACCGCTCAGCCAGTAGTCTTAATAGTCTGAGAATAGTTTTTTTTGATTTTTGGCTGTCCGTGCGGGTTCCAAGGTTAAGTTGTCTACCAGTAGAGCATCAGCAGTAGACCAGAGTAGCCGTCAGTAGTCGTCAGTAGCTAGATCGAGGATTAATTTGCCATGCCAGCGACTAAACCACTCCCTTCGAGACCCACTAAACCACTCCCTTCGAGACCCACGCGAGGCACACCACGAGGCACACCACGAGGCACACCACGAGTAATCGATTGGCGGGACCTGTACCGCAAATGGCTCACGAGTGGAGTGACGCGGTGCCAGTTTTTGAGGAAACACATTGGATATTTTGGTGGTTCAGTCATCGCTTCCACCGAAGCCTGGCCGCAGGCTCTCATCAATCATGTACGTGAGTATGGGTGGAGCAATCATAGCGTGACCAAAACATTTCTGGCTCAGTTTAGCTCAGCGTACAGAGGCAATGTGACTCTGATCGGTCTGTCAGTCGAACCTGCCCAGGCCACGGTCAAAAAACTCAACGAGTCAAATACAACGAATATGCTCAGAGTCATACCAGACGAGTTAGATTTTGTGGTCCACGCCGTTAGAGAATCAGAACGCCAAAAAGAATTCCCGTCGTTACCATCAGTGCCAATCGAAGTTGTTCCGAACATGCCGGATGAAAGCCATGCCAATCAGTCGTCATTCATGATTTCTCCCGCAGAAGTTGAGCGTGCGGCAAAGGCGATGCATCCGCGCGTGCTGGAGGTTTGGGGACAGGTTCAAGAGTGGAGAGCCAACCAAGCGGTCAACGACTGGAAAACTGCTGAACGCATCAGAAATCACATACACATGATTGCTCATCAGAATGTTGCAGAGGAACCGTTAACTGACGCCAAAGGCAAGCCGGTACTTGATGATCATGGCAAGCCAAAAATGAGATTGACGTCCAAACTGAAGCCATCGGATGTACGACAATTGGCTACAGCTGCATCGGATATCCAAAGGATGCAGCGCTTGGCCGTTGGTCTCAGCACCGATAACATAGGCATCGATCTCCCGCGAAATGCTGGGGATGGTTCTCACATCTCCAAACCTGCCGAGCAAGATACCGGCATACTTTTCGTTGTTGAGATGAGCAAGGATGGCAAGTTTGTTCGGCAAAGGCCACGAATGATTGAGCAAAATGAATGAGATGCTGTATGACACCAATTCCAAAATACGTGCATAACCCATTGCGATCTTACCCACGCAATCTGCCGTGCTTTTGCAAGAGCGGGAAGAAATTCAAGATGTGTTGCCTGAATAAACTGGCAGACTATATCCCTGACGATGATCACGCCGAGGACGCTCGCAAAGCCGTGCGGTTTGCTCGCGAATATCACAAGAGATAACATATCGATAATGCTGGCAAAGGAGACATGTCATGAGGACCTATACGCTGTTGCAAGGAAATTGCAAAAAGCATCTTCCCGATTTAGCTGGAAAGGTTGATCTCATCGTCACATCACCGCCTTACGACAACCTGCGACAGTACAAGGAATATGAGTTTGACTTCGATAGCATCGCTCCACTGCTCGTGCAATCACTCAAGCCAGGTGGCGTGATGGTGTGGATCGTGGGAGATGCCTGTATTGACGGCAGCGAAACGGGTACCAGCTTCCGGCAGGCTCTGTCATTCATAGACCTGGGGTTCAAACTGCATGACACGATGATTTATATGAAAACTAGCGTGGCCTATCCTGATGAAGTACGCTATTACCAGGTTTTTGAATATATGTTTGTTTTTTCCAATGGATCACCACTAACATTCAATCCGTTAATGGATCGTATAAATAAAACTTTTGGTATACCCACGCATTGTAGTACGGAAAGACAACCAGATGGAACAACGAAACCAAGAGTACGTGCGGAAGCCATAACTCCGCAACTGGGTAGGAGATACAACGTCTGGAAAATTCCCAACGCATTGAGAATCAATACGTGGCATCCCGCGATATTCCCGCTTGCATTAGCTATGGATCACATCAAATCTTGGTCAAACGAAGGCAACCTCGTGCTTGATCCATTTGTCGGTAGCGGTACAACCATCGAGGCAGCCATGCGCCTTAATCGCCGAGTGGTGGGCATCGAGATATCCGAGGAATATTGCGTGCAGATCAGGCGTCGTATGGCCTGGCTTGGCACAGAACAACAGCTATGAAGGGTACGCAGATAACCCTATGCAACGTCACAGCATCCGTGTCCGCCTTCCTTCACCACATCCGAGCCAAGATGTCTTTGTCTACTGGAACGACTGGCACCCTAAAGCCCAAGTGCTTGTAGGCCCATGCGGGACGAAGGCGGGAAAATCGTTTGGATCTGCCATTTGGTTATCTCGTGAGGCAATGCTGTATTCTGGCCTGTACTGCCTCTGGATTGGTCCTACGATTGAAAAAGCAAAGATCGGTTACCGATACGTCAAAGCCATGATGCCCGAATCCATGGCGCAATGCAGCGATGCTAAATTAGAGATACGTCTGGCCAACAACACGTTTGTCAAATTTACTCACGGTCGTGATGCCGAAGTGACCGTTGAAGGCGAAAGCGTTCATCGGTTTGTGATGGATGAAGCTGGAAAACAACGCAGGCAGCTCTGGTACTCACTGCTGACCACGATTACTCAGACGCTCGGGCTTGGGATCATCACGGGAACACCTAGAGGACTAAACTGGTACAGTGAGGTTTACCGACAAGCCATAAGTGGGGATCCATTTTTCTGCCACGCTCAACTCCCTACCTCAACCAGCCCGTATGTGTCGCCGCAGGCCATCGAAAACGCAAAAAGGATCCTCCCAACGTCGTTGTTCAATCAATACTATTTAGCGCAATTTGTCAGTGAAAGTAATGTGTTCGGAGATCTTGGCGAGATTTGGTTTAGAGATCCACCAGTCAGAACCAATACCAAGTTGTGGATTCATCCCGATTTGGCACAGCGCTCTGTAGACACCGTGACTGGCGTGGACGTGGCCAAAAAACGAGACTACACCGTCTTTCTCACGACCAATACCAACGGCATAGTCGTGGGATATTGGCGCTTCCGTGGAATGGCCTACACAGAGCAGGCTCATGCGTTGGTAAAATACCTGAGCAAATTTCCGGGAGACAAGCACGTGCGTTACGACGCGACCGGCGTGGGCGAAGGCTTCGGTGACATTCTGAACGAAGTGGCCGACAATGTTGATGCCGTATTTATCCCCGTGTTATTCACAAATTTAGCAAAACAAGACATGGTTACCCGTACACGTATCGCAATCGAGAGTGACTGGTGGAAATGTCCATATATTGAACAGATTGAACACGAATTCGCTGCATACGAAATGCGGGTATCTCGGACAGGTCTGCATACTTTTGCTGCAGTTGAAGGCGAAAACGATGATTGCGTGTCAGCTGGTATGTTGTCGATCAGTGGAGCTTTTCAGAGCGCTAAAGCGGATTACGCAGTCGAGGTTCTGGAAAAATTAAACACTGGAAACAGAAAAAAGGACAGTGACGGCGAATATCAAACAGAAGACAATGACGAGATTAGCCAATGGGCAAATGCAGTAGGCAATGATTTCGATGAAATTGAAAACTGCGATGGTCTTGGCAGCGAAGCCGATGATATCGATGAAGAATCTATTTTTGGTGATTTGCAGGATTGAACATGAAAAATCCATTCTCTGGTCTGTTCTCTGGTCTGTTCCGTGGTCGCGTGATCCATCCAGTCGAAACTATTTCCAGCATTGCTGAACTGACTGAGATGGCAATGATCCACGAGCGATTGGACGCTTTTATCGAGGCTGCCATGAAAAGGGAGATGGACCCGAACCTGGCAAACAGCATCAACGAGTATGGCGCAGATGAAGGCGCAGGTTATTTTGGCCGTGAATTTGAGTTACGGGCCACAGTAGGACGCCTGAAAAGCCTCTACTCCAGGGAGCCGTGGATTTATGCTGGGAGCACGCTGATCGCACGGACGCTCACGTCTGTGCCCATGCGGATTTACGACAAACGCACGGGAGCAGTGATTCCAAATCATCCGTTAGAATTGTTGTACAAAACAGGGAGTCCTCTTGAAGATGGAATATCGGCGCAGTGGTCATCTGATCTGGACCTGGATCTGACTGGCAATGCCTTTCTGGTGCTAGATCCTACGATGCGCACCTATGTCCACGTGCCAGTAGAACTATGCACGATGAAACTGGCTGATCCAAAAATTGACAATCGTATTGGCCTGCAAACGCTCGTGGTGACAGATCCCACGAAACAAAACGGCAGCAAACAAGAGATTCCATATAAACAAATCATCCACTTACGCTTGCCAAATCCATCAAACAAATTCTATGGCATGTCAGCCTGGTGCGCGGCAGCTCGTCCGATCCTGCTTGACCGGTACAAGAGCGAATATGACATGGCGTTTTATCTGCGTGGCGCAACGCACACAGGCGTGATTGAGACAACCGAAGACATGACTAAAAGTCGCATGGAACGGTTGATGCGCACATTCGAGGCAGCGTTTACTGGTCGCAGGAACTGGTGGCGTCCGCTGTTCTTGCCTCGTGGAGCCAAATGGATTTCTAGTAGTCCAACGATGGCCGAGATGCAGCATCTGGAAGGTCTCCGCGAAAACCGAAAAGTCATCCTCGCTGTTCGTGGAGTACCAGGTGCCATGGTTGGATTGGTAGAGGATGCCAATCGCGCGAACATGGAAACACAGGCACGCATATTTTGGGAAAATACGATCGTCCCGATGGCTGTGTTCAAGGCTGCGTGCTGGAATAACAGTTATTTGGCCAGAGTCATTTACCCGATGGTTGAGATGCGCCCAGATTTCACGGGCATCGAATCCCTGCAAGGCTCGCTCATCAGTCGTGGCGAGCAAGCTAAGGCCGTCGAGAACCACTGGAAACTGGACGAAATAAGGACCAAGATTTACGGCTTGCCTCCGATGGGTGATGAGCGTGGAGATAAGCTGTTTGTCGAGATCAAACCAGCAGCACCAGCAGCCATACCAACGGGTCAAACTGGCCTGCCAGCAAGCGCAACGCCGTTGATGGATGCTGTGGCGGGGGGGACGCCTCCCAGCTCCCTACCGCCATCGTCAGCTCCCCAGGAGACCATTCCTGCTGAACCTGTTGCGCCACCACCTGCTGAGACACCGCCAGCTGAGACACCGCCAGCTAAAGGCAAGCGCACAGTCAATCTCCGCGTCAAAGACGAGGTAACGACGAGCCAAAATCGGATTGAGGAAAAATTGTCCGAAGCCGTGGACGTTGCCTATGCCGCGTTCATCGATCAGACATTGTCCGTAGCGCAACGTGCTGTGGCTGATCATCGTGATGTGCGGAGAGCATTAAATGAGTCAGAACAACACCGAGTTGCGTCGTATTGGCAAGCGGTAAAATCATCAATGGATAAGGCGCTTGACCGAGGTTTCTTGGCAAGTCAGGCCAACGTGAGATGTTTGCCTATTGCCGTAGGCACCAAGGAAATCAAATACGAGTGGACAGAACTAGATCGACAGGCCGTGGAGATACTGCGAGAGCGTACAGTCGATGGTCAACGGAGATTGATGGCAGAGCGTGCTTTACAGCGCTTCTTTGGGCACAGTGTCCGCGTTACAGAACAGATCAATACCCTGGTCGATCAGGGGTTTGAGCAGGGATTGTCGTGGTCTGAGATTGCTCGCACAATCAGGGACAACTACACGGAGACCTATCCGAACCAGGCGAACACGATCGTGCGCACTGAAATTCTTAGCGCAGTCAGCCAGGGGTGGAAATGGAACCAAGAAGCGCTCACGACCATTTTTGACAAAGTGGACAAGCAGTGGCTCCATCAGGGAGATGCGGCGACCAATCCAGACGCCAGAGAGTGGCACGCTGATTTTGAAGATCTTGGTGTGGTCGATGCTGAATACGAGTTTGCATCTGGCCTTGCTTTTCCGCGTGATCCTCGTGCCGAGGCTGGGGAAATTATCAATTGCAGGTGTTCTGCTGTGAGCGTAATAGCGGGTGATGCTACCTCGCATGCCGCTACCATCATAGATTCGGAGTTTTAAAAACATGGAAATCAAAGCACCGCAAGGCATGCACGTTGGGAAGATTGATTGGAAGGAAGCCATCGCTAAGCGATCCGTGGTCGAAATATATGGCGCGGTGCTGGTCAAAGAGCCCGTGGCTGCGGCAGAGCCCGCCGACCCAACCACGCCAATGCCTAACCCAGTGACAGGCGAAACGTCACTAAAAGATGATGAACCCTTGCGTATCTCTGGAATGGCCAATGCCAACATCACGGATCGGGTGGATGAACGCCTTGATCCTGCTGGATGTTCTCTGATCAATTTTCTCAATAATCCTATTCTGTTAGTGAATCACCACTACAGGTGTGATGCAGCGATTGGCCGTGTTGATTACATCGAGTGCAAAGACACAGGCGTGGAATTTGCCGCGTGGATTGGCATGCCTTCCAAGGCTCCACTGACTGACATGCAAAAAAATGTCAGAAGTCTGGTCGCTCAGGGAATACTATGTACCGTCAGTGTCGGTTTTATCCCGCTGGAATTCAGTGAGGCGTTGTGGAGCGAAGCTGGGGAATTGCGGGAACCAATGACCATCGTGAAATGGGAGTTGCTCGAAATCAGCATCATTCCTGTCCCATGTAATCAAGGATCGTTGTTTAGTTTGAAGGAAAACAGAATTAAGATCATGGCAGAAGCAGAGCAAATCGCTAAGGGCTTCCAACCGGGTGGCGTCGATGTTACGCTGACCGGATCAGAGGCCAACACGACAAAGCAACCAGGAGGAGAGATCGGCGCAATGGATGAACTATTAAAAGAGTTGGTTGTAAATGTGAAGGCCGTTCATGAAGTGTGCAATCGCACGATGGGTATGTGCGAAAATATCCATACCAAGGTATGCAACAGCGACAATCCAAATGGCGGTGAAGGGAATGGTTCGGGAGACAATGGTCCTCCTACTACTCCTCCACCTGCGACAGAAGAAGGGAAGAACACTGAAAATTATGCGACAAAGGCCAGCCTAGAAGCGTTGACCGCGAGCGTCAGCGATTTGGCCAAGGCCGTGGCGCTTATTGCGGGACGTGTTGACGCTACGTAATCTGGCGTGCGACAGTTTTACTACTCTTTTTGAATTTTTTAGGAGATCACAATGTCAGTTCAGAATCCCATTGCGCCAGGTTCCGAGAACGTGAACGACCATATCAAAGGCATTTACGACATTCTGTCGGGCAAACAAGCACCTGCTCAAATCGGCAAACCGATCTGGGAGAAGGATCTCGAAGTTGCTAAGGCGCATGGCGTGCGCACGATGGGCGATTTGTTCGGTCACCGAGACGACCAGGACAACAAGCAGAGCGTGCGATCTATCAATTTCGGCAGCAAGGCCGATTGTCGGTTCATGGGTGATGACGTTCGTCTGCGCCTGTTCAATCTCAAGCGTCTGTTGAGCGATTGCGAAATCCAGGCCGGGTATGTTTTCAAGACGGGAATGCCATCCGCTGCTCAGATCATGGAAACACCGCTCTATCGAAACTACCTTGAACCCACGCTAAAAGCCTTTAATATCACGGACTTCAGCCAATGGTTGCCCACCGTGCATTCGCGTTGGTATTTTGAGGAATATGAGATCCCGTATTTGCTCGCGAACGAATTCGACACGATGCCCATGGACAGTTCGATTGTCCATATTCCAGGCGTGCTTGGCTTGTTGGAAGGCAAAGAAGAAACCGACGTTGCCACTTTCACAGAACAAGCGAACACGCAATCCTCGTTCGATGTGTACGCTCGTAATAACGTCGTCCACACGACCATCACCGAAGACCTGTCGATGGATTCCGCTCCTGCGGTGATTGACAAGCTTCGCCGTGAAGTTGTTGCCGGTAACGCCAGGGCATACGAGAGAGCAGTCATCAATGGCGATATCACGGGATCTCCTCGTGGTGCCTCGCACATGGATAGCGACATTGCAGCGATCGGCAAGCACTTCTGTAAGGCGTTCAACGGATTCCGCAAACGCGCCATGGACAACAGTTTGACTGTTGATCACAAAGGTGATTCGCCGAGTAAGGCGTTGTTCCTGAATATGCTGAAGAAAATGGGAAAATTCGGCAGCGAAAAATCCGATCTTCTTTGGGTTTATCCGTCAAGTGTTGGCACCGATCTCGTCGGTGGAGCGATCCCAGAATTGTTTACCGCATTTGCGTTTGGCGGCCTGGCTTCCAACGTCACTGGCGCAGTTCCTCCGGTTTTCGGCATCAAGGGTATCGAATCGCAGTATGTGCGCGAAGACCTGGATGCCACGGGCGTGTACGGCAGCGGCCAAACGAAGACCAATCTGTTGTTGGTCAAGAAATCACGGTTCTACAATTTCGCCAGAGCTGCGATTCGCGTCTGGGCCAGTCCGTCGCTTCCGAGCAGCGACATCATGCTCATGACAAGCAAAATCAGACATGCCTTTTCAGGGACTCCTCAGACATCACTTGAAAAAAGTGTTGTTTGTGGAATCAACATCGAAACAGTCGCCTAATTTAGTGGGCCAGACGTGGCCCTTGTAGCGCGACGCCTGGCCCTTTGGCCCTCGCCAGATCAGAGGGTTGAAGGGCCAGGTTATTTCTGGGAGAAAAAATGCCACGATATATCGAATACGAGGCTCTGCAATCCCTGGAGATCGGGCATCTTCAAGGTCGTCCAAAACTAAATCGTGGGGATCGCATTATCGTCTCCGTATCCTTCGCTGAAAATGTAATTTCCACATTTTATTTTGGATTGCTCATGCAGAAAAAAGAGCATGTTCTTGCCGCTGCATTGCCTGGTAATTTATTCATTAAACGAAAAGATTTCACAATTGTCCCAAATGAGTCTCAATCGCCTACACCGCAACAGGAATTAGCTCCACCGCTTCCGCGAGTGCGTAACCGTAGCATGGCCGATAAAGCTACGCGCAAGACCAAGGGGTGTCCATGAGCCTTTGCACGCTTCAAGAGATCAAGGATTGGCTCAAAGTCACTGACAGCAGTCAAGACGCGATCTTGACGACTGTTCAATTGTCTGTGGAGCAATCCATCAAAAACTACTGTGAAACGGATTTCTCTGCGCGAGAGATCACCAATGAGGTGCTTGATGGTGCGGGAAACGATGTCATCGTGCCACGATATTGGCCAATCCTTGTCGTAGACGAGCTGCGCTTTTATATAAAATTGAACAGCACAGCAGGGAGCGTGGTTAGTTCCGAGGATTACCAAGTGGGAGAGACTGCCATTTACCTGGGTAATGGCCTACTCACGCCCAAAGGACGCGGTATTGTCGGTCTGGCTTACCATGCTGGTTATGCCGCAGTTCCTGCTGACATCCAACTGGCTGTGCAAATGGGTGTCGAGGCTTACATGGCACGTAGACAACGTAAGAGCATTGGCGTGTCCAGTCGAGGCAAGGAAGGCGAGAGCGAGTCATTTACCTCTGCGTGGGATAAGAAGTCTGGTTTGCCTCTTGAAGTGGTCTCAATGCTTGGCGCGTATCGTCCGATGGAATTCCCGTTGGGTACCGCCACGCGAGGACAATGATGCCAACATTGCGTGACATCAGCGAGATGAGTGCCTGGGTCCGTCAGATCCCTGACCGGATCGAGAAAGGTGCTGCTAAAGGCGTGATCAAAGCCACGACAGAAGCTGAACGCATATCTAAGCAGATGGCCAGGATACAGTTCACCGGTCGCCGTGGTTATCGTAAAACCGGCAATCTCATGAATGCGATCAAGGCGCAATATGAGATGGGCCAGCCAAACGCCAGTATCCATGGCAGGCCATTGCTGCAGGGTTACATCGTCGTCCGTGGGCAGAAAGGCAAGTACCCTGGCACCAAACCCTATGGTCGTGTCCACGAGTTTGGCAAGCCTTCTCAGACCGATCCTGAACCGATTAGACCTCGTAGGGCTAAGCACTTATGGGTGAAAAACTGGGAAGGAGATGCCAGGAAATTCAAGGATCTGACACCGACTGATTTTTTCAATCGCATGAAACAAGATCCGAGCAGTTATCGTTTGATTTATCCTAATCCAAAGATCAATAAGCAAAAGATTCCAATAGCTTGGTTCTTTGGAGAAATCAAAAAGCAGGCGAAATCAAGACGAAGCGCAACGGCCAAAACACGTAAATCCCGGATCGGAGCGGTAAAACCACATGGAAAAAATAAACGGTATGAAGGAAAGGCGGGCCCAAAAATAAAAGGTCCCCGCTGGATCCCGCTCTTTTTCTTGCGCAAGTCAGTCAAAATACCTGAGCGTCCATTTGTGCGACCAGCGGTCATGGCCGTGGTTGGCCCTAACATGAGAAGGTTTTGGTCCATTATCCATTCTTCCATCGAACAGGAGCCCTAGATGGCCTGTAAACGCGCCGAAATACTGACAGCCCTTGCAGCTCGCCTAGCCACGGTAACGACGGATAACGGGTACACTCTGAGCGTTAAGAAGGTATATGCCGATGATATCCCGTTGGGACTTGAATTGGCAGACCATGAGGTTCCTGCGATCCTGTTGCTCGACAAAGAATGTCGGCTCAATCACGAGTTCCAGGACTTGGATGCCGAATGGTTCCTGGAGCTGCAATTGATCCATGGGCAGGTGAATGATAGCGTGATGCTTGATTTCACTCGTCAGGTCTTGAAAGCTCTTTTTGTCGATCATCCGACAGCGGAAGGGAATTTGGGAATTAGGACACTCCATCCACTCGTGTACGATATCCATGCATTGTCTGCTTTCGGGGATTTGAATACCATCGAGGGTAATCGGTTCGCTATACTGGAGATCACGATCATGTTCAAATCAAAGACGTGGGATTTTTAATTTTTTGGAAGGGAGCACCGTATGAAGTCGTTTTTTTTCACTGTTATTTTTGCCGTCAGCACCTTGGCTTTCGATGCCAATGCGCAGGTGTTCTTTTCTAACACTCGCGTTGGATCAGTTGTTCAGACTCACACGACCGTGGACACATCGACGACTCTCGCCATTTCCTCGTCGTCTGTAGCGGCCAATCTGTTGGCGTGGAAGTTGTGCAATGACGCAGTGAATACTTCCACCCATCTGTACGTGGGAAAAGCCACAGACGTGGCGACTGACGGCGTACAACTTGGCAAGGGCCAATGTTTCGATTGCCCGAATTGTACCGGAGCCACGCTAAAACTGATCAAGGTCAAGGGACAAGCGGCAACCAACGGTTATTCGATCATCCAATATAAGCAGCAATAACGACACGTACCTGGAGGAATAAATGATGAAATTGTTTACGTCTGTTTTGGCCATTGGGATCTTTGTTTTTAGTGGATTGGCGCACAGCCAGACCGTCATGCCTGGGACCAGGATAACCTCACAATCGTTTACAGCAGGCACGGCGGCTCCGACTGCGTATGAACAATTCGTTCAGACAGCTGGAGCTGATACCTCTAAATCCCTGCAAAATAAGTACATTACGTTCTGTTTGCCGAATCTAGGGACGTGTTATGCGCCTTGGCTTAACGTGAACAGTGAAGGCGTGGCTCCGACTGTTGTTGGGCACACATTGATCGAAGTCGCTATCGCTACGGATGCGCTTGCTGGAGCTGTTGGAGACGCCTTGCAAGTCGCTATAGACGGCGTAACTGGCGTGACTTGCACCGACAATAACGCGGGAGTGGTCACGTGCATTATGGATGCGAAAGGGCCAGCGACCAATGCTGCCGCTGGAAACACTGGGTGGGCAGCTCCGACTGTGACTCAGGGATTGCTCTCGACATATGCGATCTCTGCCGGTTCGATCCTGACTAATGTCATGGGATGGCGCATCTGTAATGCTTCTGCGAATGCCAGTACGTGGCTCGCTGTTGGTAAGAGCACTGATCCTGAGACTGACGGTGTGCGGATTGCTCAGGGTGTCTGTCTTGATTGTCCTAGTTGTTCCCGCGACACGCTTGGTCTGACCAAAGTCAGTTCACAGGCCGGCAGCAACGCTTATACCGTGATCCAGTTCAAGCAATAACATACGCGCCAAGGCGCATATAGGAGACAGCACATGGCCAAGCGCCGATCCAGAGTCGATTTCAAAGCCATTTATGAAGGCGATAAGCAGGGCTATAACGTTGGCCTCGACTGCTCGCTTTTTCTTCGCAAAGAAGTCACTGCGCGTGTGTTTCAGGTCCCTCGCGTAGGGACAGCAGGAACGAGTACCAGTGCCTCGACACCAAGCACCGATATTTCCGCAGGAACCGACACATCGTTTAAAATCGTCGTGGACAGCATGACTGTGGCTGTGACTGTGACGTTGGTTGTGACTGGTCTTACCTCTGGAGCGTTGATTGCTGCTGCCCTTGAGACCAAGATCAATGACGCATTGATCGCAGCCAGTCGTGATGAGCGTGTGACCGTGACGTATGGGACCACGTATGTGATCACCAGCCAAGGCAGTGGGACATCCAGCAAGGTGGTCGTGACCGATGCCACGTCTAATAATGTGGCTGACGATCTCAAGATAGGCGTGGCCAATCTGGGCGTCGAAACGGTAGGAACCAACGATCAAGATTTCTTGCTCCATACCACGGGTGGCGCGTCGTTCAATCAACCGATCGAAAGCAACGCTCACCGCAGTGGACGGTTCCATAGTGGCGTCATCAAGCAGAAAAAAGTTGCTGAATTTGACTTTGACACCTACATCAATATGTCGGGTTCTGCTGGATCCAGCCTTGATACGCCAGTCAAATTGTTGTGGCAGCAGCTTCTGGGAACCGAAGAATTGCCAGGAACGACAATCGTCTACAAACAAGGACTGCCCAATTTCACGTTCTCCCTGGTTCGTGTCAGCACGATCTTTGCTGAATATTACACGGGAGGCTACGTGCGCTCAGGCACGCTCACAGCAGACGGTGCTGCGCCAGCGACGATGAAATGGGCAGGCAAGGCCAGTAAGGCGGTCGTGGCGGGGATCAGCAAGATCTCTACACCAGTTAGCGGTGTGGCTCTTATCCCATTGACGAGCGGCGAAGAATTGCGCTTCGAGGCTGGCGCTCCTGTTATGACGCTCAATGCGGATGGCCGTACTATTCTCGATGGTTTCGATGGATCTTTGACTGTGTTGAGCAGAGATGAGACTGGACACACGATCACGTTGTCGTCTGTCGTGACCATCCCTGCCAGTGGGTTTGTCGTGTACTGGCATCCTGGCGCTTTGGGTACCACGGCGAAAAACGCGATCTTTACGGATCTCGTTGGTTCATTCAAGTTGCGTTCGGCGGGATCTGCTGTGGACACCAGTAATTTGTCGTTGGAAATTGCCAATGATCATAACGACCTGGACACTTATTTCGGCAAAGATGCGAATGCCGGGTTTGTGGCTGGCAATCGTTGCACGATGAAACTGAGTGTGACTGCTGATTTGAGCAACGAGAACTTTGGTGAGATTGTGAAGTTGCGTGACTTCAGCGGTCTCGATCCCGTGTTCCTCTTGGGGGATCCGACAACTGGTCGTGCAATGCGAATCAGTGCGACCAAATGGATTCCATCAGTACCGACGATTGAAGTCCCTGAGAACGGGACAACGCCTGTCACGCTGGAGGGAAACCTTTTTGAGTCCACTCCTGGAGCAAAAGATCCTGTCGTGGTATCGTTTGAATAACCCCTGACAGGTTGAGCATCACTTTCTCCTTTAGAAGCCTCATCAAAATTTTTGATGAGGTTTTTTTTATTTGTGTGGTACGTTTTTGCTGACACGATTTACCACAAATAGGGATAAAACGATGGCAATCAAGGGAAATCAAATAGGGAATCGACATAATGCCGTGTGCATGATTTCAAAGATTGATGACGCGATTGACTGGCAAGTAAGCGATGCTGATGCCTATGCCAAAACACTGGATGAGAAGTATCTCATCTTGCTTTCTGGGAAAGAGCCCACTCGATTTCTCTGCAATTTTGATCTGGATGCGAAAAGCAACAGCGAGATTGAAGATGCCATGATTGCTGGCGTAACAGAGAATGGAACGATGAAGCCTGGGATCGGATCGTATAATCTGGCCGTAGTGCGCCACGTCCTGAAGGATATCAAAAACCCTGTCAGTTTGCCCGTGGAGGAACACCTGCTTTTTAAGCGCACAGCTGATGGCAAAGTATCGGACGAAACGCTTGACCAGCTTGCTCGATTGGGAATAATCACAGAAATTTCTGCTGCTTTCTCAAGCATGACCAAAGGCAGCGTGTTGCGTGATCGTCAATCCGCAAAAAACTAATTTGCGCTCTGGTTGATCTTTCTTTTGCGAATCGCAGAGCGCTCAAAAATTTCACCTGTGCCAATTGTCCTCCATCCAGGATCGCACAACGCAAATGTGAGGATCCTGGTTTTGAAAACATCAAGCGTCCAATTCGAATTGACGAGTCCAGCCTCGACTATCGATTTTGCCCAGGGAAGGCTACAAAATACCCTGAAATTGCCGAATTATTCATGCAATGCTCTATCGCTCGGTCAACGGGTATAATGCCCAGAGACGGCGGTTTGGATCGACAAGATGCAGTCTTTCCAGACGCCTTGTATGTGTTCCTGGAGCGATGGACAGCGCGAACTTACGCCATGATATGGCATGATGTTGGTGAATTCACGAGCAAGGTTCTGGCCGCAGTGTTTGGCAAAAAAGGTGGAAGCTCTACCGGATCTCCACCAATCGAGAGGTAAACCATGGCAGTTAGTTCTTCCGCTGATTTTTTTGTAACACTAGGCGTGCAAGACAACTTCACTCCTGCTATGCAACAGGCTGTAAATACTGCCGAACAAGTCGTCAGTTCAATGGGTCGTCTGAGTCTTAATATCATCACCATGAATCAGGCTCTTGAGTTGGCTCAAAAAGCATGGTCGGCGTTAGGTAAGATCGTCGAAATGGTTGGCATCCATGAATATGCTGAGGCTGAAAAAAACGTACTCAAGCTAAGTTTCGCTCTCGCCAATCAAGGTCAAGATGTCGAGGCTGGAGTAAAACATTTTGAACACCTTACGAATGAGATTCAGCGCAACAGCACGGCCAGTGAAGACACATTGATGAAGTTGGCCGCTCAGTCTAAAGCGCTGGGATTAACCACAGACATGACAGACAAACTGTTGCGTGGGAGCGTGGACCTGGCTGCGGTCATGGATACAGACGTCGATCAAGCTTTTCAGCAGTTGCTGTCATCGTTGGCGGGCAATGCTCGTGGGATAGGCCGGTACATCAAAGCTGTGAGGGACATGACTCCTGAGATGCTCCAGGCAGGTGGAGCCGTTGAATATGTAGCCAACAAAATGAAAGGGTTCGCGGAGAGAGAAGCCGGAACAATGCTTGGGCGCACAGAGCAAATAAAGAATGGTTTTAAACAATTAAAACAATCTCTTGGAGAGTTGTCTGTTACAGCATTTACGATCCCTGGCCTAAATGCTGGTCCTAGTCCGATAGCCAAAACTATTTTTGATATCGTCGAGGAACTGAAAAGTCTGATCCCAGTTGTTGTCGAGGCACGCAACAAAGTTTTGGCTTTTTTTGGCGGTTTGAAAATTGCGTTTATCGATGTCGATTGGACAGGAATCTTTGGCTCGTTTACACGGGCTGTTTTGCAAGCTGCCGCTGCTGTTGCGGTCTTTGCCGTGGCGAGTAATTTGAGTCTGATTATTGCGTCGATTCCGTTGATCGAGATTGGCTTTGCGCTGATTACAGCTCGCCTATGGGCTATGGCCAAAGCGTTCACGGCAGCCTCTGCTTCGATAGCCGTTACGGCTGTCAAATTTACTGCAGTTGCACTTGGAGCCGTGACAACGGCCATAGCGATTGATTTGATCATCCGCAATATCGACAAATTGGGAAAACTTTTTGCTACCTCATTTTTGCACATTATCGGTGGCGCGGTAATTGTCGTGCGTGAGTTGGTAAATCTGATCGGCATGATCCCTGGGATGGGAGGACCAACAGAAGCGGCTTTGGGAAAAATAGATGGTCTTTTGGAATCCATGGCTGTGTCTGCGGGAGAGTTCAGCGAAGGTCTCGATCTTGGTTTTGCAGGAAAGGTGTTTACCGAAGGCCAGAAGTTCATGCGCAATCTGGCTGAAGGCACTGATCTTACAGCAAAAAAGCTGAAAGAAGCAGAAGCTAAAGCAAAAGATTTTGGAGTTGTCTTAAAAGCGTCAGTAGGCACAGCAGTGAAACTCACTGACGATTTGAAAAAGCAGCTCGATGAGATCCTGAAACGCTACAAAGACAATCAGCAAGCCATTTCCGAGGCTGGTCTAACCGAAGGGCAGGCCATCATTCTGCGAGCAACTGCTGCTCGTGAAGCGATCGTGCAGTTTGAGCGAGAACTGAAAATCCGTGGCATGTTGACTACGGAAATTAAAAATCAACTGGCTGCTGCACGCGAGGCAGAAGGCGTTCGCGGCAATATCGAGTTGGACAAACTGCGTGTCAAAATGATGACCGAGGCAGTTACCAAAGCCGATGAATTACAGCAGTCTCTCGACAAGCAGCGGATGACTGAGAGAGAACTGGTCGCAGCTGATCTAAAGCGCACAACGGCAGCAATCGATCTCCAGCGGTTCAATGCTCTGCAAAACGAGACGTGGACTCCTGAAATGGAGCGTGTGTTACAGGGCTCTGCAAAGGCTGCCAAAGAGTTGGCAGCGATCAAGATGTCCGAACTACCGATGACGATGCGGGATGCCTTTAAAGAGATCTCCAAGGGCTTTAAAGCGGTAGGTACTGGTTCGGTATGGTCTGGACTCTGGCAGATGGGAAAAGGAGTTGCTAGCGCGATTGGCACTGCGATCATGATTGCTGCCGATTACGTTGGGGAAGTCTTGGAAGGCGCGTTCTCCGTAGCCAAGGGATTATTTGGAGGAGGATACGTTGATGTGGTCAGCGACATTATCGATGCTGTCGGCAGCATTCCACAAATGCTCACGACGGCCATGACACGGTTGGGGAGTGTGATCGATAAAATCGTGTCTCAATTTCCTGTCATGGTGCAACAGCTCGTTGCCGCTTTGCCAGGGATTGTCGATAAGATCGTGGCCGCTTTTCCGCAACTCATAGCTACTATTGCGGATTCATTACCAAAAATTGCTCAAACCATAGGTCAACAATTTCCGCGAATCATTGCCGCTCTGATGGATGCGATTCCAAAACTGGTGGAAATGTTGCCGTCAATCATTGCTCCCTTGCTCGATGGATTGGTCAATGCTGTAGGCATTATCATTGACAAATTACCTGCGATCCTGACGAGCATTTTCCAGACGTTACCAAAATTAGCTGTCGAGATTTTCCGTGCCATTCCTTCCCTCGTGGCGAATCTCTTGGAAAACATAGATGACGTTATTTTTGCTTTTGTCGATGGATTGATTGCCTCTGAAGGAGAAATCGTCGGTGGGTTTATCGATCAGTTTTTTATGCAAGGTGGTGCTGAACGCCTTATTGGTTCTATCATTCGATCGATTCCAAAAATAGTGTTCGCTCTTGTACGCGGTATCGCATCAGGCTTGAGCAAGGCTTTAAAAGGCATAATGGGTGGAGGTTTTGGCGCAATCAAGGCACCAGCAGCGTTGATTGATTTGCCCAAAAAATTAGAAGGAGCCTTTAAAAAACTCGGCCAGGTCGTGAGTGCAGATACCAGCAAGTTGTTTGCGGTCAAGGATTTTGAGCGTGTCAGTAAAGGTGCGACATCTGTTGCTACATCGATCGGAAATGCGATTACACAGGCGACCACGGCTGGAGAGGAATCTCTGAACAGTTGGTGGAGTAAATTTAGCGATTGGCTCTCGAAAGTTTGGGAAGGCATGATTGCTGGTCTCGTCGAGGTTTGGCGTGGAATCATCGGAATGCTAACGACAGTCTGGGAATTATTGCGTCAGGTATGGCTATTTATTTTTGATCTTTTGAATAGGGCATGGGCTGTGCTGACAGAGGTCTGGCGAGGAATCGTTGATTTACTTGGTCGAGCGTGGACTGCTTTGACAGAAGTTTGGCGCGGAATATTTGACCTGCTGGGAAAAGCTTGGGCCGCGTTGACGGTTGTATTTCAATGGGTTATCGACAAGGTAATAACGCCAATTATTCAAGGAATTACAGCCGTTTGGCAGTGGGTTCTCGATAATGTAATTTTGCCGCTCATCAATGGTCTACAAGCGGTATGGCAGTTCGCTCTGGACTTGATTGTGAATCCACTCATCAATGGATTTAAGGCCGTCTGGCAATTCGCTCTAGATTCGATCGTGAACCCGCTCATCAATGGATTTAAGGCCGTCTGGCAATTCGCTCTAGATTCGATCGTGAACCCGCTCATCAACGGGTTACAAGCTGTTTGGCAGTTCGCTCTAGATTCGATCGTGAACCCGCTCATCAACGGGTTACAAGCTGTTTGGCAGTTCGCGTTGGACTCGATCGTGAACCCAATCATCAACGGTCTCAACTCAGCATGGCAGACTGTGATCGACAAAGTAGTCACTCCGCTGACATCGTTTAAATTACCAAACTGGTCGTGGCCAACGATGCCCAAATTCACGTGGCCGTCATTCAACGCTTTCAAATGGCCAGCATTGCCGTCTTTCCCTAGTCTGCCACGTTTTCCAGCACTTCCTTCATTCCCCGCTATAGCAACGCCAACCTGGCTACAGAACTTCATCAATGCTGTTTCGTCTCTTGTGAACTGGAAATTAGAGATACCAGCAGTTGGTGGTGGTGGTGGTGCAACATGGCCTCCCTGGTCAACAGGTGGCAAGCTACAGCCGATTTATGCTGCGGAAGGTCTTGCTGTGCCTCGGCCAATTGGCGCGGACATCATCCCGATTATGGCTTCTCCTGGTGAATTTATCGTCAATGCTCGCAGCGCATCGGCTAATGCCGGAACACTCGCTGCCATAAATGCCAGTCGAGGGATTCCCGTGTCATCTGCTGGGACATCAGCACCACAGACCGTACAACTCAACGTAACGATCAATGCCAAAACCATACTGGATGCGGATGAAATCAAACGCCAGGTGATACCGGCTATCGATCAACATCTCAAACGTCGTTCTCTTGACGGTGCTTTTGTGCTGGCTGCTGCTGGCGTACAGACGAGGTAAACCATGAGTCTGACATTTTATGGCTACTGCGAAACCGCTTACGCCAGCGAGGAAACGTACTGTGGAGGGAGAGCAGAAGACGGCATTGCTGCGCAGGTAGCACAGATAATTAATGCGTCAAACAAAATAAACGGCCAAGTGCATTTGCAGCTCGTTAATGCCACGGATGCGGTGAATAGCCAGGTACTGATGGCAATCGTCGATGAGCCAGCAGTTCAGCAATCCCAGGTTTCCATGTTTGTGCTCGATCAAGAGGAAGCATCTAACGCGCAAGTTGAACTAGTGATCGAAGCGAGCGTGGCGGTATCTTCTCAAACAGGCATGATAATTGCTGACGAGTTAGCTGCTCTTTCGTCACAAATCATGCGGTATGTCTCAGACCGAGAAGACGCTGCGCCAAGTCAAGTGACAATAGATATTGGATCCCTCTCATCGATGCCTTGTCAGGTAAGCCTGGACATTGTTGCCGCATTGGATACCTTGCCATCGCAAATCATGCGGTATGTCTCAGACCGAGAAGGCGCTGCGTCGAGCCAAACGCTGATGGGCATAGTCGAGAAACAGGTCTCCACAATGTCCCAGGCTGAGTTGCTTCTGTCTGCTCAATTGCATGCGACAAATACCCAGGTTGAGATGCTTCGGAGCACCACGACCTCATTACGTACGCAAGTGGCATTGTTCCTTGCAGATCAGAGCAAAATAATCCACGGCAGTGTGCTGCTCGACAAATTGGCCCACCATGCCATTGCCGGATATTGCGAAGATCCATACTGCGGTGTTGGATATTGCTCTTATCGGATGGGTGCCTACGAACACACGCAAGTTATTTTGGAGAACAAAAAAGAAGTTGAGTTCAATCTGCAGGTGGAGGCAGTGGTCAAAAAGGATAGTGATCGCCACGTCCAGGTGCTGATGCACATTGTCGATCACCTGCTTGCCAATCCCACACAGGTTTACAACAGCATTCGGATACTTAATCCACTCCCTCTCCAGGTTTTGGGGATTATCAACCGAGAAGTTGAGCAGCATACTCAGATTCAGATGATCATCCATAAGCAGATTCCAGCGCATCATCAAGCGCAGATGATGCGTGGAGATCGTACTGTTGCACAGGTTACAGCCGTCATTTACAACACTCGTCGCTTGCGCTTTATGGATGTCTTCCCAAGTCGAGGCACAGCTGCTTTATTGGGGAATAACTGGACGTCTTATCCCTACCAAAGCAATCCAGATTTCTCCCCAAATAACGTCAACACGGATGTGCCAGAACAAGTTTTCCGCTCTCCTGACGGTACCAGTGCATTTGTCACGTTGACGTGTGACTCTGGTCTGCCTCAAGGCGTTTTCTTGGATACGTTAGCCATCCTGAACCACAATCTCACTCGTGGAGCCGTAGTCAGTCTGCAAGGCAGCAACGACAATTTTGCGACTACCGGAGTGAATATCCCGATTGAGGTAACGACTGGAGATATTTACTATATCTCTCCATCGCTGCCACATGATGGTTGGCGGTACTGGCGTTTGACATTCATCGACAACGCAAACCCGGATACGTTTGTGCGTGTCGGGATTGTCCTGTTTGGTGCTGCAAGGATTTTCACGATGAGCGAAAACTTCGTCCAACCACTGATTTCTGGTTTGCGTGATTTCAAGGACGTGATGGCAACGGAAGGTTACACCAACGTCTCTAACGACCGTGCGTTGCGCAGAAGTCTGCGCCTACAGTTTGAGAATTTGGCTCTTGATCGTCAGAATTATCAGCAACTGGATACCGTCTTCCAGACGGCTCGCACAACCAGTAAAGTTCTTTGGATTCCAACGCCATATAATCCTGAACGATATTCGGTGTTTGCTAAATTGACTCAGTTGCCAGACATGACCGTAATCAGCAACGCGGAAGATGGTGGCACTGACTATCTAACGTTCTCAATCGAAGTAGACGAAAGCCTTTGAAGGGGAAACCATGGCTTGGAGTGATAGGCGTCCCTACGAAACTGCCATGTTAATCACGCAGGTATTGCTCGATGCCTGCGCTGACAATTTGGTTTTTCGCCTGGAAACCATCGCAGATATCGAAACGCCATCTGCCACGATTCATGCCAGTGACCGAAACAAATATGTTGGAAACACATATTACGGATCACGGATACAGCTTCCAGCGATCAAGCGCACGATCGGCGAATGGCTGGCACCTGTGCTGGAATTCTCGACGTTGCAGATCAGTGTTTCAAACGTGGACGGCATCTATAACCCATTAATGCCAGGAGGAATAAACTGGTCGGGATGGGTGGGAAAGGCTCTGGAGATTAAACGTGGATTGTTCGACATCGCATCATCTTACACCACGGTGTTCAAGGGCTATGTGACAGAAGTTGGTGGATTCTCTAGGGATAACAAGTCATTGACTGTGATCGCTAGGGATGAATTTGATCGTCTGAACGCTGATTTCCCGATGGCGGTATGGGATCAGGCCACATACCCAAAAATCAGTGCTGCCGTGGCGGGGACATATATCCCAGTAATATATGGCGATTGGACTGTGGCACTAGATCCAAATCCTGCCATCGTTCCTGCGGTCGTGGTCAATTCTGGAGATCCTTTTCTCGATTGGCGCGACAGCAACATCGAGATCACTGTAGGCGCACCAGGAATAGTAACTGCGGCTTCTCATTGCCTCGATACAGACGATCCGATTGAAATTGACACCAATGGGACTCTCCCATCTCCTCTGAGCCCTGGCGGTACCTATTACGCCGTCGTGCTCGATGTTGATAATTTTGGTTTGGCCACGCTCCCTGGTGGGTTGGCCATCGCTATGACGGGACCACAAACGGGACAGCATCGTTTTCGGCCAGCTGCGATAGGCACTCGGGCTGCGGTGCAATGCGTGATCACGACACAGGCATTGCTAGAGTTACAGACCGACCAGATTTATCTCAAGCGCAGTGATGGGTTTTATGCAGTTCCGATATCCGAGATCGGAGGACTGGTAGGGACCAATAACCAGTTTACTGTGACACAGAATAACTTGGGTGTGCTGTGGGTGGGCGGTAAGGAATTTCTCTATTCGTCGTCTGATGTGTTTGTTGTCCGATGCCGTGGCAAAAACTTAGGCGGCAACAGCGACAACATTGTAGCTATTGCTGCTGATATCTTGCAGACATACGGTGGAGCCGTAGCAGGTGATTTCCACGCCAATTGGGCTACGTACATGGCTAAGATCACGCCAGCACAGAGTGCTGTGGCCACGTTCAAGGCGCGAGTATTTGAGGCTGAGAAACAGCAGGCTATGCAGTTTGCACTTAGCCTTTTGGAGCAAGTGCGACTCGAAGCATTTATCGATTCCAATCGAAAAATTAAAATAAATTCAATGCATTTTGAAGATTGGCCAGCAGCGCCTTCTTTCTCGATCCAGACCTGGGATGCTGAGAGAGACTCATTCAGACCAAAACTGGATGACCGCAACACGTTCAACCGTGTGGCAGGAGATTACAATTTCAGTCCTTTGGATAAGCGCAACACACGGCAGACAGGCGTGTTACGAAATCAAGCGGCCATTACTCAAATGGGTAAAGAGATTAGCAAAAAAATCGTTTTCCCAAATCTGTATGACGAAATCACGGTCAAAGCGCAATGCACAGAAATATTGCGTTTAGCATCGGCGCAGAGTGAACTAGTCGAAATAAACGTCTCTCCTCGGGCAATGCTAAAAGACCTTGGGGATTGGGTTTTGATTAATGTTTCCTTTGGCGCATCGATATTTGAGAACGTGCCTGCTATGATTCGGGACATAGGTCAAGACCAGAGCGGAGTCAAAATAATTATGAAGTTGTGGTCGATGCAATTGGTCCCGTTTCCTGGTTGGAATCCAGGTTATGCTGGTATCGTCGGTGGCTACGCGGCCACTATTACAGAAGAAACGTAACTGAGAGAGGTAAGTCATGGCCGTAGTTCTCACCGTCGCCAAAACGATCAATGGCGCTCAAATTGCTGATTCGCTGGCTGGTGGATCGAGCGGATTAGATTTGGGCTCTTGTGTCAACAACGAATACTGCCCGATCACGTCAAAATCCGCGAACACTGGATGGATGAATCTGTTCATTCGGCACAACGCGACGATCGATCCCATTACCGACGTCAAGACGTTTATCGCTGAATTTTCAGGAACCTACGGTGGCGCTGATAGTTCTGTAAACGATATTGCCACGCTGATTGCCAAAGGCGCAGCTGACAATGAAGCCACATCGAATAACAGCGACGGCCTGTCGAGCGGTCTCAGGATCGAACACGACGCTGACATCGCTGCTAGTCTTGGTCTTTCCGCGTTTCTGCCCTCCCGTGGACAGGTCGAAATTTACGGCAACAGCAGCACGGATGGTATCGATCTCGCGTCTGCTTACCCGTTGCACGTTGACGCCTTGTCCTACAACAACGCGGGAACTGAGACTGATGCCGTTACGCCAGTAACTGGCAAAATCGGGAAAGCTGCGGACACCACGCTCGGTGATCGGGCGCACATAAAATTACGTTTTTATCTCGAATCAGCAGCTCCAGATGGCGGTATTTTGCAATGGGATTATGTGGTCGCTTATAGCTTTACTGCCTAGTCCTATAAGGATTTATGCTCATGACCACGCCAAAAAAAGTTTGGGGATTGAACACCGATAAATCGCTCTATCGTCTGCGCTGGCGTTTTGATTTTTCAGACGATAAGCGATCTCGATTCGGGATCTGGAATAACAGCGGTGCTCTTGCTACGGACGGTGCGTGGTGTGTTAACAAGACCAATTTGCTTCGGGCAGCAATCGAGGCTGAAGACACGCGCACGTGGGAGACAGTTGCACTCTGGGAATGTGATGGCTCAGAATTCGTCAATTTCGAGTGGATGGCTGGTGCTCCAATGGGTTCGCCTTTCTCGTCGGGCACGGTAACGCTCAGATCAACGATCGTGGGAATGGCAGGTATCAGTAGGGATTTTAGATGTGAGGTCTTCGTTGATGGCTCGTCTAGGCGACGGGAACGCAGCGAACATGACAAGAAAAACATTTTAGCTGCGTGGAAACTTTGAGGTTTTAAATGACAATAATTTCACGATTGAAATTAGATCATCCAATACTCGGTACCTCTGCTGGCGCTGGTTTACATTCTAGCCTCGAAAGCATCTATCTAAAAATCGGTGATTCTCTTTCCAGCCGATTCTTTACGATCGAAAACCTCAATGACTCTACTTCTGTTGATTGTGACCATAATTTCAACACGTTAATTGGCAATCTACGTTACGACCTCTATCTGTGGGACACGGTCACTGGGGAAATAACACTCCTCACAGAAGACACGACTCCCACGCTGGCGTCTTTTGGCATCATCGCCAAAGTCGGTGACACCAAAAAACAGTTCACTGTGACCAATAATTCTGGTGCTCAACGCGATCTAGTCCTCATGGTCTTCAACGATCCCCTGGAGCTGAATGAGCTGACCGATGTGGATACCGCAGGGAAAGAAGATGGTCAGGCGATGGTCTATGACCTCGCTACGAAGCTCTGGAAGCCGGGAGCCTCTGGAGATGCCTCCTTTAAGCTGCAATCGATCACAGATCCCAATGCGATCCTCAAGGGGGGATATTTGATGCTCCCTGATGGCAGGGAGCTTGCGACTTACGACGGGACTGGTGGAGCATCGACTGATTTCGGCAAAGACATGACGGTAAATCTGGACACCATCTTGGGCGGAAGTCCAGCCAATGCCACGTCCTATTTTTTGTACATCGATCTGAACACGCTTGGAGCAGTAACGGTTTGCTCAGACAATGGTCGCAGACTTTACGCTGTTACTCAGGCCAATCTGGTCCTGTCTGTGACCGCTCCAGAGGTCGCGAACCTCAATCGCTATGTTGCGCGTGGGGTGATTCGATCGGCGACAACAGGGACGGTATGGTCGGGTACAGGATCAACATTTGCGACGATGGCGTCGTTGCGCCATGATCCGCTCGGATCGTTTTTTTCTTACATCGAGGAAAAACTGGACAGTGCCACGTCTGCTGCGGTCAAAACTGTCACACATGGATTGAGTGGTAGGCCGAACCTTCCTCCCACTTTGGAGTTTGTGACATTTTTGACGGGCAAACGGACTCCGCTTTCCGCTGAAACGTATTGCACCGACAACAACGCGACCACAACGGTTTTCGATTTTTCTTCTCTGACGTTTGCCTCCAGTGATCGTGTCGAGATTGGTCTCTATTACTGTCCCAGGGTGGCCAATGGATTCGTCTCCAGCTCGCAGCAATACGAGAGTCCATGGTTTGATTCGGCGCTCCCCGCAAGCGCAACGCACGGTCAGGCGGACAAATTCGCGATCAGAGCGGTGTCCTACCTCGAATGGGATGTGACAGCGGGAACAATCAAGCAGCGGGAATGTACGCTTGGTTTAGTCACATACTGGAACGACACCACGATCTATTTTAACGGCACTGGCATTACGCCATCGAGCACGCTGAAATATAAAATCGTGGCTGGTGGTTCTCCTCTGCCGCAGGCAGCAGCTCCGATCATGGGCAGCATGTTCGAGTTTACGGCTCTTGGGCAATTGGCATCTGGGAGCACGGCTTACGTCTGCTCGAAGATGTTTGGTGACAGCCCGACAGAGATTGCCGTGGTTCAGAAGAAGACCAATGGCTGGCAGCCTGTCCCCATCGTTGACTCGATTTGGGTCACTGCTGATGGCAACAAGTATCTGCGCGGGGACATCGATGTTCTGGTGCCGTCTGTGTCTGAACCTGTGAGAATCACAGTAAGATAAAGGAGAATCCATGCGCTTCATTTTTGCTTTTTTGGTTTTGTTTACGGCTGGCCAGTCATGGGCCACATCCGATGATTGGGTGGTGCCAGCCCGTGGTAATGGTGGATCTGTCATCATTGCACCCAAAGACGCCACAGGCACTGCTCAAACGCTCATGACTTTTGATCCTGTGAATGGCGTGAGTGGGAGCGGGTTTGCGGGGAAGAATTATATCATCAACGGCGATATGACGTTTTTCCAACGTGGGACGGTGTTCACTTCTATCGTTACTGCTCAATATTCCGTAGACCGTTACCGCTATGATAAAAGCGGTACAATGGTTCATGAGGTGGGACTATCTAATGATGTTCCTACTTTGGCTCAGAGTAAGTGGGCATCAACAAACAGTTTTAACATGACGTTAACAACGCCACAAGCCTCAATTGGTTCTTCTGACTGGTTGATGTTATCCCACAGAGTTGAGGGGTATAACTGGGCAGCTCTCTACGGAAAGACGTTTACTCTATCGTTTTGGGTTAAGGCTACGCAGATTGGGTTGTACAACGTAGCATTAAGGTCTGGTTCGGTGGACGCAACTTACATAGCACAATTCCCTGTGAATGTGACAGACACTTGGGAAAAGAAGATCATTACAGTCCCTGCTCCTACAATTGGAACGTGGGATCTTTCTACTGGTATTGGATTGATGATCGGATGGCATTTGGTGTGTGGTTCTAGTCTTCAAGCTCCTTCGGTTAGCACATGGGTGGCTGGCAGCTACCACTGTGGTGCTGGCCAAGTGAATGGGGTGCAGAGTGGGGCCACTAATTTCAAATTAGCACAAGTCATGCTCAACGAAGGTTCCGTCGCCGCTCCCTTCCAGTTGGCAGGGGGGACGATTGGTGGGGAACAACAACTTGTTCAGCGGTATACTTATAAAGTGTCTTATACAGGAACTGCCAATCCACTGGCTGTAGGGTTCGCCATTTCAACAACTGCTGCGAGTGTTATGGTTCCTTTTCCTGTTACTATGAGGGTTACTCCTACATCTTTGATGACTTCTGCTGCCGCTGCTGATTACAGGTTATATGATTTTTCTTCAGCAACTGCCGTTACGTCTCTTCCAAGTCTTAGCGGCAATGGAAGTAGTCCTACTATGGGAAATGTTTCTCTCATTTGTACCGCTTGTGGGTTGACAGCTTTTCGCCCATATCAGCTAATTCCTAATACTAGTCCAGTAGCGTTTTTACTCTTTGACGCCGAACTCTGAAAAGGAGCCTCTCAATATGAAACGTCTAATCCCTCTAATCCTAGCCCTCTTCGCCAGCACTGCGTTTGGCGTGGTCATCAAAGAATCGAAGTCGAATACACCGATTGATTTCTACACTGCGCCTAGTGGGGTGGTGACGAAGCAGGCATCGCTAACTAGCACAGGCACCTGGACTTTAACCAATCCAACTTTTACGACTAATACGGCAGACGGAGCAGACAGTGCTGCGGTGTCTCTTGCTGGAGGTGGTTCAGGTAACTCAACGAGAGGTGCAACTTTATATCTAGGTGGCAACGAGAACGCTAACGCTGGAAAGACGTTTTTCAGTGCGGGAGACGCTGCTGGTGGGTCCGCTACAGCGTTTAGCTGGTACAGCAGCTCAACAGTTGGCGGTGCTAGCACAGAGAAGATGGCTTTGACTGGAGATGGTGTTCTGACTGTCAACGGTTATTCTGTAGCTACAGAAAGCAGCGGAACTTTTACTGTTACATGGAAGGATAGTGTAGCAACACCTATGGCCATAGATGTAGTTAGATACGCTAAATCTGGAAATGTTGTTACCTTGAGGTTCCAAGCCGGAATTTGGGGATCTGCCCCAGCTGTCGGCGTATTCACCATAGCTGCGGGGACAATACCAGCAGCATTACGTCCCAGTGGTACGGGATTTGTACTTCTTATGGTATTTGCTAGAAACGATTCTGGTTCAAACAGCACAACTGCCAGCAATTTATATATTTATGGAGCTACGCATGCAAATGCTGGTGGGGGATATCTCGCTTTCGGAGCGAATGACGCCAATTTTGGGACTAATACTTACGTCGGTATGTTGGGCGGTGCCTCTGTTTCTTATGTGGTGAATTAACATGAAACACTTACTCCTCCTCATCTTGGCCCTTTCCCTAGGCTCCTGCAAAACCTGCCCCCTCAACGAGCCCATCACTGAGGTTATCGTCACTGGCCTTGCTGGCTACGGTGAGTGTGGTGGCTATGACGAGATGAAGTCAGACGTGAGTAATCTCGTCGCCAAAGTCGGCATCTGCAAAAAAGATCTCGATGTGCAGCCCTGCCTAAAATTCGTCCCAGACGGTGTTTGCACCGCCAAATGCATCGCGTGCTCGGTGGTCGGTAAATCCATCGCAGGATACGCCAAATGGCCGTCTGCATGGCTCTGCAAAAAGCCCGTGATCAAACCTGAGATGATCGACACAATTTGCCAGGAGCTGGATTGACCATGCTGAACGACGAGCAGGAGAAGGCCATCCGGTTCTCTGGACTGGTGAAGGTCAAGATGGGATGGCTTCCCGCCAAAAAATACGAATTCAACGACAAGTACAACGTGGCACGAGAGCGCCTGCTGTCTGCCAACGTGAAGCAGGGCCAGGTGATCGACTTGAATGGGAAGGGCTCTATCGAAATCCTCACCAGGACCGAAACGAGTGCCACGGCACGTCTCAGCTCTGCCCAGTATAATGGGACAGTAGGGATGGACTTGACTCACGAGTTGCTCGACGCCACTTACGTCAACGCCCGTGTAACCTACGCAGGGGTCGATGTTACGATCCAGGCGGAACGAGTCTAATGTCTGACATCACGATCACAGCAGCTATAGCAGTGTGGGGAGCGTGGGAGGCTGCCAAAGTGTTCGGTATTCCGAAAGCAATAATAGACAAGTTTATTTTTCATAAAAATGACGAGTGGAAAAAAGACGATCACGACGTGATTCTCAGACATATTGTATCGTGTGAAAACTGTCAGGAACACCAAGAAAAACAGATTGTTCTGCTTGATCGAATTGTTGAGAATACGTCAGCCATCAAAATTATTATGGAAGTACAATCGAGAAAATGACGAGCAAATCAGCACGCGACATTCATCGAGCCTACCTATTTGAAGATCATGATATGAGCGTGTCTTTGGCGAGTGGTTCAGCCGACTTCAAAGAGATGTCGATGGGCAGTGTGCAGGCATGGTGGACTGGCAACGATGCCACAGACGGCTCGATCGAAGTCGAGGCCAGTGACGACAATATCCATTGGGACGTGATCCTTGGTAGTTATCGTGCAGTCGATAATCCCCGCCTGACGTGGCTTTGGGATCTAGGTGTGGTGGGATATCGCTATGTTCGGATCGTGTATGCGCATGGGAGCATAACGACGGGCATTTTGAACGCATTTGCGATTGGGAAGGCTCATCGATGAGTGTCATCGAACTACCTGTTGTCACGGTTCAAGGGCTCTCTGGAGGCACGGCTGTGTCAGTGGTCGTGTCTGAGCCAAACACGCCACACCAGACGATCCTAGACATGCCTATAGCCCTACAGGAGTACACGCACGACCTGCCTATTGGCACGCGATCTTTCATCGTGCATCCGACTGTGGGTGTGGTCACGCTCAGTTATGGCAGCGGTCCCCAGACTCACAAGGTCACGATCAGTGCAGGAGGCAATACGGAAGTGAGCAATATCAGTCTCACGTCAATTTTGAAGTTGCGCCTGGTCGGGAAAAAAGCTGCTGAAAAAACAGAAATAGAATGGTGGACTTAACACCTATCGTGTTCACAAAAATCAATCTCCTTCACATCCTGATATAATCACCACAGGACAAACGCCAATTCTAGCGTAACGGGAGGTTCCTATGGGAGCTGGCTTAGGCAAGGACAAACTGATTTACGACGCAACCACACCAGGCGAAGGCGACAGCGTTGCCTCGTATCTGCGTACCAGCGAAGGCGCGTTACACGCTACGGAGGTAGCCGAAGATATCTGGGCTCTTGACGTCAACATTGCAGGTGGATCGATCACGTGTAACCTAGACGGTATCTATGTTGACGACACAAATCTGCTGCCTGACAACGTAGGTATCATTGGGCATACCCGTGCTGAGACTCCTGGAGCAGCGCAACAGGTCGAGCGGACCACGGTAGGCCTCCCTGGCGATGGCGTGGTCAACAACAACGTCCACGGCCTGGATACGATTGCCTTCTTGATGGGCTACAACGGAACCACTTACGACCGCCTAAAGGCGACCAGTGGAGCATTGCACGTCCGTGGTGACGTTGCCGATGATGATACTGATGCCGGGAAACCGATCAAGATCGGTAGTCGTGCGATCAGTGGCCTATTGGGAGTGGTACAGACGGGCGATCGTGCCGACGTGATCTCGGATCTTTATCGGCGCATCAGGACGACCAGTGCTCCAAACATTTCTCTGGCAGCCAATACTGTGTCGATCCCTGACACGACAGCGACATTGATTTGCACATCCATTGCTGGCCGTGAACGTGTGTTGGTCCAAAACCTGGGCGGCAAGGCCATGTATGTCGGTGGCAGTGCTGTGGCTACTACGACAGGAGTTAGGATTGCTGCGGGAGCAAACATGGAAATTCCGCTAGGTCCAAGTGTGGATCTCTACGGTATTTCCAGCAGTGGTGCTCTCGATGTGAGGTTCTTGCAAGTCGCGTAAGTTCTGGACGGTGCCATGTTTTGTTTTTGATGCGATGATGGGCGACAGGGATGTTTCCTGTCTCACAAAGGAGAATAAGACCATGGCACCGTCAATTCGTGAACCATCAAAAGCCAGCCTTGAACTAACCAGACGTGATCTTGATCGCTGTAGCGAGTTGGTCAAATACCTCAAACGCGCACAGATAACCGTTGATGGCATGGAGCTATTGGCGGGAAGTCAGGTGCTGACCTGGGCATTTACGTTACATCGTGATTTGGTCAGAGCTGTGGAGGATGCAGAAAAAGCCGATCAGGAAATGATTGACCTTGGTCTGGCTGCTCTTTTGCCGAAACCGTCTATTGAGCCCGTAGAGGCCTCGAAACCGGATGAGGGTAGTGTTACTATCCCCAAAGGCAAGAAACCGCTACAGAAGGCGAAATAGAGGCTCCAATGGGAATCAATGAATCTCCAGACAGAGCGGATGTAAACGACACAGGATTTACCAGCCTTGTGGTCGCCGTGAGTACGACTCAGGTGGAACTAAAAACCAGCACGACACGCGATCCTAAGCGCCAGATCGTCACCGTGACCAACGACAGCGACACGACCGAGGTTTATTTTGGCCCTACTGGCGTGACAGCCACAGGATCGACGAAAGGAAGCGTTCTGTGGCCGCGTCAAGACGCGTCCATACCGCTCGGTGATGTCGCTATTTTCGCTATTGCTCCCAGCGGAACTGTCAATGTCATTGTGCAGGAGTATCGCTGATGTTTTTTAAAAGTCCGATTGCGCGTGCGATTCCATTCTGGAACACGCTGGGCAAGGCGCAGCCGATCAATAAAAAAAACGTGCAGCAAGCCATTGAAGAAACGCTTATCCCAACACCCGCAGTGACACCAACGACATTGAACGGAACAACCACGCTCACGGCTGCATCTAGTTTGTGCCAGCAGTTTACGGGTACTGCTTCTGGTCACTCTGTTGTGCTGCCAAATGCAACCACGCTCAGCGAAGGTTGGATTTATGAGGTGTGGAATTTTACAACCAAAGTGTTGCTGATCAAGGATGCTGGCGCAAATGTATTGACCAATCTAAGAGCTAACTCTCATACGGTTGTCTTGTTACGGGTCAATGCCACATCCAATGGAACATGGGCATTGACGTACACGCTCGACAATGGCAACGCTTTTGGTACAGAGTTACAAATTACGCAGGACAACACAGAGACTCAAGACAACTCACAAACCACCTGGAACAACAAGCTCTCGTTGACGACTCCAACAAGTTTGTCTCTTGGTGATTACTTGATGAATTTTCAATTTATGTGGCGATCAGCTAACGCCAATCGAAGCATCGATGTGCGTACTCAGATTGGTGGGATAAACATTGAAAATTTCCAGCCATTTTTATCAAATGTTGCCGAGAAACCTTTGATCTCTGGTTTTTCAAAACTCAGTAATATTTCTGGAGTTAATACACTAACTTTTGATTTCCGCGTGGGACCAGCAGCTGGAACCACCGTGTATGTGTCCAATGCCCGTATGTTTGTCTGGCGTATCGCATAAAGGATTTACGATGAAACCGAGAAATTGTCTGATCTATTACGGCTGGCTCAATGCGTTCAACTCCGCTCAAAACGGGTGGGACAATGAAAAGGTAGCTCAGGAGCTGGCGCGGTACGGGATGTTGGTGCTGGGAGATGGCATCCAAAACCCAGAGCACGGGGACTTCGCCAATAGCGTCATCATCATAACTCGTCTGTACGAACTGAATCCTTGTATTTCCATCTTCGGGTATGTGTCCGTGAACCAGTCTGCCCAAAACTTTGCGACCAAATCCGATCAATGGAACGACCTTGAGATTGACGGCATTTTCATGGACGAGGCAGGCTATGATTACGGCACAACGTCTACCAATGGTCGGGTGGCGTTCAACGAGAAGGTAGACTTTGTCCACAGTCAGACTGATGCGTGCATTTGCTTTGTCAACTCGTGGAAACCGCGCTACGTGTTGGGGACAGAAGACGACGCCAATAATTTCCCCAATTCGACGTGGAATCCAAACTTGGTTCAATCAAACCTCTGCGAATGTGACATTTGCCTCATGGAAAGTTTCGCAGTTACCTCTGCTGGCTCGTATGAATCTGCGACACTCTGGGCTGCCAGAGGCCTTGCATGGCACAGTTACCAGGATGAGTTTGATATTGGATTGGTGGGTGCATCTGTGATTTCAGACGGTGATGTAGACGGTCAGAAAAAATTTGATTTCGTTTACACGTCAGCATGCATGTGGGGATTGAATGCCGTGAGCACGTCAGATCTCTACTATGGCGCGAGTTCCGCAGCTTCCAAAATGTGGACACGGCCAGACGTTGAAGGCCTTTTTGGTGAGCCTGATTGCGTGATCTCTATCGAAAACAATGGCACCAAATATTTGCGCTACGTGGAATTCGGTCTTTTGACTCTCGATTTCGGAAACGAAACTTCATTGCGAGTGAAATACTGAGGTAACTTATGGATATTACAGGACTACTACAAACAAAGATCAAGTTGGTTGTGGATGCCTTAACCACGATGCACAGCGAAGTCGTTGACATCGGAAAAGCGTATTGGGCCACAGATGCCAATGTTCTGGTCGTGGCGTTGACCAACGACACTGATGCTGCCACGTTGACGACAAAATTAACCAAGGCTGAGTACGTTGCTGGAGTAACTCTATGCTCTGAGATGGCTGATTTTTTTGATAACGCAGCAGTCTCGACAGCAGATTACATCGTCAGTTGTAACAAGTTGAGATATGGGTCGCATGCCACGGGAGCAAAGCTTTCGGAAGCGACGGAGCAACTTGGCACAAGGATGAATCTCGTAGCGTTGAATTGCGTGGAACTGTTCAAGATAGTCAAAGACATTTTGAGTATCTACTTAGCAAACGAAGTAGGAGATATGATTGCCAATATCGATGCCCAGCGACACGTCCCAGGCTCGCAGATGACGAGAGATGAATTGAACTCTGGGATCGCGCTGGTCGAACAGTTCAAAAAAATGATGAATAATGAAGCTGTTACGCCAGGAGATTACGCAACGACACTTTCGCAGTGGCAAGTTCTTTAGTGCGTTTGGCCGGGATCTTCCCGGCCTTTTTTTTATTGATCGCCATGGAAGGACGACCGATGAAAAGCAGCACATGGATCGTAATTTTGACTGTCGTGGTTCTTTTTGGGTGTGGAAGTAAGGATGTTTCCATCCAAAAAATCGAACAAATTCTGACGTATATCAGAAATTCAGGAAATCAAATTATCCTTGAAGTGGAGACGGTGCCGTGACCCGCACATATGCTGCTTTCAAAGCTGCTTTGGGACAGCGAGAGAGCAGCAACAATTATCAGGCCAAAAACCGCTATGGGTACCTCGGGAGATATCAGTTTGGCAAGGTACGATTGTGTGATCTCGGATTGTGTATGCAAATGACTCGGATGAGGATCGAATGGCTACACGGCTTGACTGAGCAGGCTTTTTTGGATTGTCCGATGTTGCAGGACTTGGTGTTCGATCTCCACGTTGCCAAATTGCGTGCTCATGTGCATTGGAAGTTTACGCTAGAAGAAAAAAGTCTAACGATGAGTGGAGCGATTGCCGTGATGCATTTGGTTGGTCCTGGCGGTCTAGTGGGACTGCTTAAGGGCATCAATTTTACAGACGGCAATGGAGTGCAAGCGTCTGAATATTTACGGTTATTTAGAGGATACCAAATACCAGACACTCATCCAGGTCAGATCTCTCTAAATGCTGCCATTGCCATGGCTTTAAAAAAGGAGATTCACTCATGAACAAATTTATTTTTTTTGCATTGCTGTTCTGTTCGTGTTCAGGAGGATCTGAGATTAGCGTTGTCGATATCTTGTCAATCGTGTCTAGCTTGCCGTTCAACGCTTATTGGAAGGAAATCGCTGTTGCTGCGTTGACCTTACTCGTAGTCTGCCGTTGGTTGGCAGAGCTGCTATTTATCTTGTCACGTGTCCTGCATAATGACGAGATGGGTTTTGTGGCGTTTGGCCTCTATAAGAGCATCAGAGCGGTCGCGCAAGTGCTAGGGTACGTAGGCATGGGTATTCCAAAAGAACTGCTCAGTGAACGCATTGAAGCAGCCATGAAAACTAAATAAATGTCTAATTGCATTGAAGAAATCAGGATTCTTGGGAGTAAAGTCGAAGCACTCAGACATGAGTCCGTCGTGTCTTTTGACGAGATTAGATTTTTGATTGTTGATAGGCTGGATCGGATCGAGGATATTCTGCGCCTACCAAGAATAACCAAGATCAGGTTTGCAACAACAATGTGTGGAATGAAATTGGAGATCACTGAGATGCAGCTGAAAGTCACGAATAAACTTCCTCTATCCTTGAAACTGATCGATAAATTTGGAAACGACGCTCGTGTGGATGGCCTCCCTCTGTGGGCACTGACTAATCCGGCCATGGGAGTTCTCGCTGTGGCTACAGACGGCATGAGTGCCGTCTTGACACCAGCTGGTGTTCTGGGTTCATTTGCAGTTCAGGTGTCGGCAGATGCCGACATGGGCGAAGGCGTGAAGGTCATTGTTGGAAATCTTCGAATCGATCTTTTGCCCGGTGATGCGACCGAAATCCAGATTGTTTCTGGCGAACCAATTCTGGAATAATTTATCTCATCGACGCCGAAACATTTCGGCGTTCAACGCCATGTCTGCGTAGCCTGCATCTCCTGGTCTCATCTTTTTCTTGAACGTGAATAGATCGACCAATATCTGTGTGCAACGCCAAATAAAATATAGAATCATGAGACCACATATTTTTGGGATGTTGGGGAATCTTATTTGTTGTTTTCTCGGCATGATCACAGCTCCTTACCTCACCTATTTAAGGCCCATCTGGCGATGAATAATGCGTCGATTAATCCATCTGATGTTTTGCCGTTACGGTTGGAAAACAGTGGTTTGGTAGGATAAAAATTACTGTATGCCCAAGCAGTTGCGTCCTTGGCAGCCATTTTTTTTGGGCACCCAGTATGCGCCAGTTTTTGCCATGTTCGTGGCTCGACAAAGTGCAGCACGAAATTATAGGTTGGCTGAATCATCCTAATCATGGTCACTATTTGCCCGTAATTAAAACCAAAATTGAAGTTTTGCGTGGCTCCCCATCCCTTAAACGCTGCTCCTGGAATAGCACCACGACCACGTACTCGTTCGATCACGATGATTGATGGAGACCAGTGATGCACATACAATGCGAAATCATTTGTTTCGAGCATACCAGCCTTATCAAATTCTAGCACCCATGCTGCCTGTAGGATTCCTCGCTCATTAATCACAACAGCAGCGCCTTTTTTCCCAGGATCAATTCCCAAAATAGTTCCCATGTGGCCTCCTTATGCGTGATCTTTTCGTAACACGATAATAGTTGGCTGGCAAGCTAATTTGTGGCAAGTTGGTCGGGAGCTGAAAAAATTCGGAAATTGGAGGAAAGATGATCAATCAAACGAATGAGTCACAAACTGGTTATTTGGACCTAATTGCGCCACGACTTGAAAAGCTGACTGTACCGCCGTTTGGCGAAATAACGATGATGCTATTCGGAGAGCCTAAAGCTGGGAAAACACGGTTTGCATCAGGCAATCCAGGTGCGTTCTTTTATTCTACCGAGCCAGGACAGGACTACATTACGTCACCGATGCTATACGTTGATGATGATGTACTCAAAGCCAAAGGCGTGCGATATCATTGGCAAGTGTTCCAGATTTTCGTCAGAGAGATGTACCTCAAAAAGAAAAACGGAATGTTATGCAAGTATGGCATCAACAATGTAGTTATTGATATTGTTGATAACCTGTATGCTCAATGCCTGACTTATATTTGTGGTCAAAAAAATATCGCATATCCACCAGAGAATGATTTCGGCAAAACGTGGAAAGAGATCCGTGACGAGTGGGAAGCGTGGCTGAGGCATCTGATGGGTATCGTCAATGTCACGTTCATTACGCATTGCGGCGAAACCAAAGTAGAGATCTGCCAGGGAGGACTGACAAAGGAAGTGACACGTTGGCAGCCAACATTTAAGGGCAACAAAGCTGCGCAGTACCTTGATGGCGTGGTCAATGCCGTGGGCCACGTGCGTAAGGATGCCGCTGGCAAATATACTGTCAGTTTTCGCGGTGCGCCTAACACTGCGGCAGGCGATCGTACCGGCATACTGGATTCTCTAGGTGAGTTGGATTTGTTTTGGAATGTAGTTGCTACTGCGTATGAGTCTAAGGCCAGGGATAACGGTTTGGAGGTCAAAAGCCGATGGTCGTAAAGAGATTCCCGATGAGTGATGAGCTGGGTTGTGAAGCCGTGTATGTGTTACATCTGATTGCCAGCGTAAATACAAAATTTTATACGGGTTTTGGGCATGCAAACGCAGTCGTCATGGCTCAACATTTCTTGAAGGAACATGGTCTTACAGCCGTATTTGAAGATGAAACCCAGGTTGGTGAGGACCAACCAAACGAAGGAGAAAAACTATGAGTTTGTACACAGAAGCTGTGCAGGATGCGCTTAATAATGACCGTGGTTTTCGTGCGCATCCTCTGGGCGAATTCCCTGGATCGATCGTGGAAGTGAAAGTTGGAAATCATGAGGGACGCGATTTTTATGAGATCAAGGTCAAAACCACGTACGGCACAGCCAAGCAGACATTGTGGAAGGCTCAAGAGGCTGATCTGCAAGCTTATTATTTGCCAAAGCACAACGGAGATTACGCAGAAGCCGTGTCTGCACTAAAAAAAATATGGGCTCGTCATGCGCGTCTGTACCTGGATCTCGGTCTGCAAGCACCAGCAGATGAGAAAGCTCTGTATGCAAATCTTGGGCAATTGATGAATAGAGAATGCTGGTTGGTCGTGAAGGCCGGTACCGATCCCGCTAACCCATTGGTCTATATCAATGCTCCACGCTCCAAGAGCGTGGCACGATTAGATCCCAATCAGCCACAGCCAGCTAAACCGGCTGCTCCCGCTCAAACAACTCCCGGTTCAACACCGAATTCCATGTCCAGACCTGATTTCTCGTTACCTACCATGGTAAATATGGACGAAGTTCCGTTCTGAGTGTCCGTACAAATGCCATTGCCGGTTGTCGTTTCGAGAACCGGCTTTTTTTTTCGACAAAGAAAGGAAGAAAATGGCTCTAAATATTACTCTGCGCCCGTTCCAGGAGCAGGCCGTTTCCGATTATCGCAAAACGTGGAACACGAGTACCAGTCATCTAGGCATCGCTCCGACAGCATTTGGCAAAACTGTTTTGATGGGATGGCTGGCCCATAAGATGTGCCCACATGGATGGCGCATGGTGATCCTGGCGCATCGAGAAGCGTTGGTGGAACAGAATGCCGCCAAGATCTCGAAAGTCGATCCTAGGCTAGTTGTAGGCCGCGAGATCGCCAAACAGCGCGTGACCGCCGCAGTGGACGTGATTAGCGCCAGTATTGCCACGCTCCGTGGTCAACGTGCTGTGGATTGTGTCCGGGCTTGGCGAGCAGATGGCCGTAAGATCATGCTCATCACTGACGAATGCCACCATTCTCTGGCTTCCAGCTACACAGAATTTTATGACTTGCTCAAACCAGATAGGCATCTTGGTCTCACGGCCACGCCTTTCCGGGGAGATGGACAGACTTTGCGCTCAGTGTTTCCTGGCGTGGCCTTTTCAATTGATCGTGGAGCGATGGTCGATGACGGCTGGCTGGCTTCTCCGCATATTTACCTTGTCACGACAAACACCAGTTTACGCGATGTCAAAACACGCGGAGGAGACTACGCCGAAGACGATCTAGCCAAGGTGCTGAACATCGAAGACCGGAACAATTTGATCGTCACAGCTGCCAATGAAGCGGGCACGATCCTGGACACGGCACATAAGCAAGCTGTTCCTCGAGCCGTGTGCTTTGCGATTAACGTGGCTCATGCTCATGCTCTGGCTGAGTCATTCACGGCATCGGGATGGGAGGCGTACGCGATCGATGCCAGTACACCGATCCCAGACCGTCGTCGAGCCGATGCCCGGTTACGGGAAGCAATGCATCCCGTGGTGCTCTGTTCTTGTGGCGTACTCACCGAAGGATGGGATGTGGAATCGGTCAATCTAGGAATCCTCGCCAGACCGACCAAAAGCCCTGTCCTGTGCGAGCAAATGATGGGGAGGGTACTTCGTTACCTCCCGGACAAACCAAGCGTCCTATTGCTCGATTTTCAGGATCTGTGGGCAGATGGCCGAATGACCATGACCACTCCCTGGCGCTTGCCTGATTTGTGGGATTGCGAAGGCCGATCGGTGCGGCAGGATCAAAAATGGTTTGCCGGACATTTGGACCAGGCCACGTTAAGCACCAAGACAAAGCTATTGAGTTGCCTTAACCGTGCGGAAGTAGAAGCATTATTAGCCGATCCTAATACCAAAAATGCACGCACACTGAACAGGCAATTCCTCTGGTGGGATCTCGGAGACGAGTGGCGATTAGTCCTTCACACGGCCACGGTCGTCATCTATTCAGCGGCTCAGGGAGATCTGGTTTGCGAATTCCGCCAGGGTACCAATGTCCAAGAAATCGGCACGGGGATGACTTTATCCTCCCTGTGCGATGATGCGGAAATGTGGATAGAGACCTACCACGGCCAGGATGCTCGATTGTTGCGATCGCGAGAACGGGGAGCCCCGGCAACGGACAAACAGTTGGCATATCTCAGACGATGCAAAATACCGACGTCTGACGGGCTAACCAAGCACCAGGCAGGCCAATTAATAAACGAGCGGCGGATGATACAAAACAAAGACGCGGAGACTGGGCGCATCTCATTTGGCCGCTTCAATGGGTGGCATGTGACTGAGGTCCCAAATTGGTACCTGAAATGGGCTCTGGATCCATCTCAACATGCATTCTTGCATCGACGTCCTGAATACACGCTGTTTTTGAGCGAGAGAACTCGTCGAGAGAACAAGGATATTGCTGGTTTTGATGATTGAAAAACAATGGCCCTGATACTGTGGTGACGTATCAGGGCCAAGTGTTCGGGAGGAAAGCTGAAATACCAACCGAACGAAGAACGAACAAGCATTTGTCGCACGCCTATTCTCAATTTTCAAGTGGTATTTTTGTTTTATTCAAATAAGTTATCCACAAGCTTTTTGCCTGTGGATAACTGCCAAAAAAACAGTCGAATCATCGTTTGGAGCCTGTTCGAAAGCCAGAATAGGCTCTGCTCATACCGTTCCTGTCGAGGGACTCTGTTTTCATCTGGCGCACTATGCGCCAGATTGCTGGCGCACTATGCGCCAGACTGGCGCATGGTGAGCCAGTTTTTGACCCATAGGTTCATTAATAAAGACGCGCGCGCGCGCACCCGCGTTCGGAATTAGAAATAGAATAGAGAGGAGATCAGTGGCGATGCTGATTTTTTCTCATTTCTCGTATCGCTTTTTTCCGCTGGTCGGACGTATCGCTTTTTTTCGCAGGAGGAGGACACGCTTTCAGCGGGAGGAGGGGAAGGTCCACGCAACGCCCGATGGTACTCTCCAAAATTATTGACTACCCGGTCAAAAGAGCTTGCCAACAATTCTGTATTACGCAATTGTGTCCAGGAGCTGAAATACCGATACGCGCCAAAACAGCGCCAAAAAACGAAAGGACGATGAATGTTCATTGTTGATCCACATGCATCACGTTTTTTTTCCGCTCTGATCACATATACCCGTAAACACAGCAGTCAGTTATCCATGGAGATCGATCCAAATACCGTGGCTTTGTTCACGCATATCTATGCTGTAGACGGTTCCAAAGGTGAAGCAGGCGGCAAAATGGTGTCGTTGCGGGATGTAGCCGACGCCATTAATCTACACCGTGGAATTTGTGGCCGGCGTGTGAAGCTGTTAGCCAGTTTTTCGGTGTGGAATGTGATTAACCCAGGACGTCGAGCCGTGGAAGTGATCATCAATCCCGTGATCAATCGCGCATTACACGATCGTACTCCTGCCGTGGAACTGAATCAGATCGTGACACGACTGGTTAGGATTGGCGTGGCCAGGTCGAATGGCCTAGATGCGCTACAGGGATTTCGCTCTCATGTCCCATTTGGCACGGCAGAGCCATTGCGCTTGCTGACAGATGGCACAGATACAGATCAAAGTGATGAAGACCGAAACCTGTTTGCCGAAGCCGTGGCCGCTGCTGAACTGCAATCTAAACGAGAAACGGATAAGCAGCGTGTCAAACGGGAAGCTGCTGATCTGGCAATCAAAGCCAATCGATTTGTTGAGGTTTGCGCAGAGGTTTGGCAGCGTGGACAGATTTTCCATGGCCGGATGAATGCCATCGAGAAATTGGCACCGTCGTGGTGGGCAGATGATCCTCGTACATTGACCGAAGTCAATCGACGTGAATATCGCGAACTGGCGGCAGCGTTTGCTCGCTACGGAACCATGCGTGTAGGGATGGCGTGGAGATATTTTTGCGGGGGAGCGCCCGTCAAAGATTCCAAAGATCGTGTCCAATTTATCCCTGATATTCCACACATCCAATGGACATCGCTCGACAAAAAACCCACTCATTTTGCCAAACATCTCAATGCGTTATTTACAGATCCAGTGTTCCGCGAATGGATGCATGACGAAACACGGCTGAATAAAGTACGTGGTGACTACGGCCAGGAATTGTGCGCGTGGTTGGGTGATGACACTCAACCAGAGGTAGGTGGAGGTGCGCAATGACTGCACACGATCTCTATTCCCAAGCGTGCGCCAATGCCGCTGCTGCCAATCGTAAACGAGCGTGGAGACAATACCGCGATCCACGGCCAGGAGAAGTCGAATCATGGTTGGCAACGCACTGCAACACGATTCGGAGAGAGGCACACAGCGAGATCAGATTCAATCCTTGCCCAACGTGCGGCAGGGACAACAAGAAACGTCCCAGTTGTCAGATCAATACCGATACCGGGCTTTGGCGTTGCCACGCTAAAGGCTGCTCTGGTAACTGGTTCTCGCTCACACGAGCTTTTGGAGATCCACTGCCAGAGAACGACCGCTACACAGATGATCCTCTGCGCGTGGACATTGCTATTGCTCAAAAATTACTCACGTCTGCCAGAAAAAATCCTCCATCATTGGTGACGTCAGGCAAACATCCCGCCTTGCTAGAGTATTGCCATGGACGTGGTCTGACGGATTCAGCACTCAATGATTGGCGTGTGGCGTCGTTGGGTGAGCACTGTTTGCGTTGGCCCATCCACGTCTGGGGAAACGGTTGGCAGCTCGTCAACGCCAAAATCAAACGAGCCATCGTGCCTGTTGATTACGATGGAGCCAAAAGCTGGTTTGAAATTTCGGGTGGTCCCACGGGCATCTTGATTGGCCAACACCTGATCCACGCTCGACATGGGGAACGGCTGATCGTGACCGAAGGCGAAATGGACGCCATGGCCGGTTACTCCATCGGCATGCGGAATATCGTCAGTCTACCCAACGGAGCCAGTTCCGTAAACGTGGCGAGCCTGTTGCGGTACATCCCAGACACCTGGGAAATATGGCTGTGCGTGGACATGGATGATGCTGGCAATAAATGCGCTGAACTATTTTACGCCCAGCTGGGATTTGAACGCGTGGCCAGGATTATGATGCCTCACAAAGACCTGAATGCGTGGCTAATGGCTGATCCTGATTTGACACCTGAGCGAGTCCTTACTGCCGCAAAAGGTGTAACGGCACTCGTCGGCTGTGAAGCTACGCAGACGGGAATTGCAGTGCGTAAATACATGCAAGTCGGCGTGCGAACAGCTATTAATCTCGTGGACAACCGTATAATCGTTGATACGCCGTGGCCTAAATTATCTCTGAGATTAGGAGGAGGTCTGCGAACAGGACAGACCACGGGTTTATTGGCTCCGTCTGGCGTGGGGAAAAGCACGCTAATTAATCAGTGGCTCATCTATGCAGCGGCCAAAGGGGTGAAATGCGGGCTGATCAGCGTGGAAGGAGATCGAGAGGAATTAGACATCAATATCACACAGGCGATTACTGGCTGGACAGGACATGATCCAGGTTCAGATGGTTTTGCAGCCGTGGCAAACAATATGATGGTCAGCGAAATAGAGGGATATCAGGTGCCGTGGCAGATGTGCAGCCAAGAATTCCAGGCCATGATCGAAAATGGAGCAAAACTGCTGGCGATCGACAATCTGGATTTCATCATGCCGCGATCCGATGCTCGTGTGCATGACATCAAAAGTCAGGCCTACGCATCGTTCGTTGAGCAAGCGCGTGATAACCAAGTCCATACTCTCGTGGTCTGGCAGCCAAAAAAAGTGGATCGTGCTGCTGCGGTGAATAGCGGGAACCAAAAAGGTCTTTCGCAGACGTTTCAAGATTCGGATAACTATTTGAATATCAATACTTGTGGCTCTTGCCGCCGTATTGAAATCGAAAAATGCCGTCGTATCGGATTCGTGCCAGGTGATAACAGTGTGCTGTTGCGCTATCATCAGAGCAAACGATGCCTGTACGAAGTTCCGGAAGACGATCACGACACACGGGGAGAAGCGTGGCGTCAGGCAACGTCAGACCTCTAGCCACAGGAGTTCTTATGTGTTTTGGGCACGCAATTATCGCTGTATTACTCATGTTCAACTCCGCATTGGCACTGTCCAATGACACGCCAACGTGGACAGCTGAGACTAGATTGACGTCAGATAATCCAAAAATTACAGGTTTGAAAATCCCACCGAATTGGCAGCAATCGGTCAAGTTTGAATCCGTATTGGTTCGAGGTGCCTTACCTGCCAAGTTTGATTGGCGTGACAAAGGCTTGTCCGATGTTCGCGACCAAGGTTCTTGTGGGTCGTGTTGGGCATTTTCGATCGCGGCGACGATGGAAGACCTGATGAAGTTGACGGGGATCTCCACTCCTCTGTCGCAGCAACACGTGTTGTCATGTAATCCGCAGGGCTATGGCTGCAATGGTGGATGGTTTGACGCATCCGACGTGTTTGTCAATCCAGGTACCGTGACCGCCAATCAATGGGCATACACTGCCAAACAAGAATCGTGCCGAACTAACCTCAAATATGGAGAAAAGTTACAGTCCATGACATTCCTGCCTGGAGCAGAAAATGGTAAGGCAGTACCTGCCGTGGACCAGATCAAAGCTGCGATCTATCAATATGGCCCAATCTCCGTGGCCGTGGCCGCTTCCAACGCATTTAGCAGTTACAGATCAGGTATTTTCAACACGTGCGGGGACACCAACATCAATCACGCGGTCAATCTCGTCGGATGGAATGATGACGGTGGTTATTGGATCATGCGCAATAGCTGGAGATCGTCGTGGGGAGAAAACGGCTACATGCGAATCAAGTACGGCTGCAACGAGATCGGTTATTCAGCCAACTATTTCAAATATCGCCTGTCGCCGACACCAGGGCCAGGGCCAGGGCCAGATCCAGAACCAACACCGACACCAGAACCAGAACCAACATGTACGCCACAAGCAAAAGCCGATGCTGGCGCTGATCAAACCATCAATAAAAACGAATTTGTGTTGCTTGGAACACCTGCTCTAAAAGGACATAAGTATGCGTGGTCAATCAAAGAATTCCCGAATCACACATGGAAAGTAGCGCAGGTCAAAGCACGCGGATTTCGTCGAGGTGTCATGACATTCCTTTTGACCGCAACAACTAGGTGTGGATCTGCTACAGATAGTGTAATACTGACCGTACACTGAGGAAAGCATTTTCCCATGGCTATGGTCTCCCGGCCATGGCCTTTTTTTTTAGGAAATATCCATGCCAATTAATAACGAAAAAATCGTGCGTATAGCATGCGCAGCAGCACTTACGTTGCCGCTGGAACAATTGCAGCCGTTGCAAGGTGGACTGAAAAAACTGTCTCCTGAGAACGCAGCCAAACTTCGTCGAGAGATTGTCGAACTAGGTTTCAGCGCACCATTCCACGTCTGGCAGAGCGATCACGGTAATTACATCCTGGACGGCCACCAACGGTTCGCTGTGCTCGCGGAGATGCAAATCGAGGGGTGGATCGTCCCAGACCTTCCCGTGGCTCTGATCGACGCAACAGACGTCTCAGAAGCCAAACGCAAACTGCTGGCTCTGGCGAGCAGTTACGGTCACATGACTCCACAAAGTTTGTCCGAATATTTAGAAGACGCTGGGATTGCTTTTGACGAAGCCGTGGAGAGATACGAACTGCCTGACATCAATTACGAGGCCATGCGGGAATTATTGACTGATGAGGGTTTTTGGAGAGAAGAAGAAGAAGAAAACAAACTGCCAGATGACAAAATAGATGATGTGCCAGAGATACTGGACTCTTTTGTCCAGCCAGGAGAAATTTGGCAACTCGGAAATCATCGGCTGATGTGTGGGGACAGTACGAAGCGTGAGGATGTCGAACGCCTGATGGATGGGAAAAAGGCAGACATGGTATTCACGGATCCCCCGTATGGAGTGTCATACGAAAAAAAATGTCACGATATTTTCCACTCAAATAGAGTTACATCCAAGATTACCAACGACGATATTTCCGTTGATGACCTGACAATTGTCATTAGAGCAGCATTCAAAAACATCAATGCATTTATTGAAGATAAATCGACATATTACATTTGCTCTCCGCAAGGTGGTGATATGGGTTTGATGATGATGATGATGAAAGAAGAAAATATTCCATGTCGTCATGTAATTATTTGGCTCAAAAATGCACCTGTATTTTCGATGGGTCGTCTCGATTACGATTACCAGCACGAACCGATTTTGTTTGGATGGTCGCCGAACCGATCACATCACAAAAACACGCATGAAGGGCAATGGCAGAGCAGTACGTGGCCGTGTAACCGGGAAGTCAATAAACTCGATCCCACGATGAAGCCTGTGGATTTGATGGTAAATGCCATCACAAATAGTTGTCCTTCTGCGGGACGTGTGATGGATCTTTTTCTCGGCTCTGGATCGACGATGATCGCGTGCGAGCAGACCAATCGTCGTTGTTTCGGCATGGAGATCGATCCACATTACTGCTCTGTAGCCATTACGCGATGGCAGGATCTGACAGGCAAAACAGCTCACAGAGTAGAACCCACTTAATATTCTTAGCTTTGTAGCCCTGCACCAGCCGAAAAACGGCTGGCGTTTTTTTAGCTTGCCTGAAAGCCACGACTGTGGCTCATGACGTGGTCTCACTCAATTTGAGACACAAAAATGTCGATGATTCATTAACAAACAAAGGAGAAAAGTATGAAGTCAAGTGATCAGGCCACGGCCTTCGAGGAGGCGGTCAAGGCGGATGAGGCGGCTTGGGTAGCTGTTGAGAAGGCGGCCAAGGCGGTCACAGCGGCGAAGGCCAACATCGCGGTGCATTGGGCGGCCTTCGAGGAGGCGGCGGCTAAGGAGGATAAGACGGCTTGGGTAGCCGTCGAGGAAGCGGCCAAGGCGGTCACGGCGGCGAAGGCGATCAAGGCGGCCATCAAAGCTACTTAATCCCACTTAAATTAGCCCTGCACCAGCCGAAAAACGGCTGGCGTTTTTTTTGAACTTGCCTGAAAGCCGCAACTGTGGCACATGATACGGCGTCACTAATTTTGTGACACGGAAATCCCGATACTCCAAATGTTATAATGTTATGAGGAAGTCAATGTTTCATGAACAAACAAAGGAGAAAGAGTATGAAAAAGTCAAAAGGAGCAAAAATGGACGCTGAAAAAAATCTCAAGCGCAACGAGAATAGCCACATCTATCAACTGCGTGTGGCGTACAAAAAGGAACTGGCCGCAGGAAACAAGGATGGAATCGTCGAAAAACTGCATCAATTGACGCAGGCTGCGAGTACCTACAACGTCAAATATGGTGCCAACGTGAGCATCATCCCAGAGGCCAAAAACGGCCACGCCACGGCAGGCAAAAGCAAGGGCAGTGGAAATGCCCAACCAACGACCGAAGTCGCGCCAGAAGCGAAGCCTGCGGCTCAGCCTCCGACACCATCGGTACAGCAGGCAATCGCCATAGCCTCGGGGTTACGAGATGGTAGGCCTGTGACGTATCGATGCGAGAAGGCCGATATCACGTTGGCTGTGGTGCGCGATTACCTGATGATCGGCATCGGCGATGAGGCAACTGCAATCTCTAAGGCCGATCTGATCGCCATGACCGCGTGGCTGCGGCAGCATTGCCCGTGTGATTAACGACCAATGAAAAGAAGCAGAAATGCGGCGGAGGCAGCTCGGGTGGCAGCGGAGATGGCTTGGATGGCGGCGGAGATGGCTTGGAGGGCAGCGAAGGCAGAGATTGGCACGAAGGCGGCGGCGGCCTGGGTGGTGGCGGCGGATGCTGCCAACCTGGCCGCTGAAGCCTGGGATGCGGCAAAGGCAGAGATGGCGGCGGAGATGGCTTGGATGGCAGCGAAGGCAGAGATTGGCACGAAGGCGGCGGCGGCCTGGGTGGTGGCGGCGGATGCTGCCAACCTGGCCGCTGAAGCCTGGGATGCGGCAAAGGCAGAGCATGATAGATCGATCGCTAGGAGACACTTATGTACGCCAAAAAAATCCCTATGAAAGTGTTGTCGCGCTATGTCTCTATCATCCAAATGATGCGACAAGATCTTGACCAGATGAGCAGCGCTACGGTGGTGATGTGCGATCAAATTAGATCGGAATTGCACAGAGGAATAGCGTTGTTGGCCGGCGTGCACAAAGATGATGCCGAGTTCGAATCGTGGTTGAGCAAAACGGTAGAGCATATGCTGGACTGTCACGTATCTGTTACGGAGGAACTGAAAAATGCAGATCGCGATTGATTGGGAATCAGCGCCTGAGTGGGCCAATTTTTGCGCTGAAGACTTTCGCCAAGGGTTCTGGTGGCTAGAGTGCGAGCCTCATCCCGTGGATAAAAGCACCAATGTCTCAAAATCAACCCAGGGACGGGTTTCATCTGTAGGAACCCCTAATTATTTTCAAGCGACAACAGTGATTAAAAGACCAAAATGATTCCAAAAATAATTGCGTGGTTGGAACTTACCGCGCCAATGGAAATGTGGCTTTACCTCGCGGCAACTTTCACAATTTCGATTGTGTCGTTGTGGATCGCGTTTGCTTCCAAAAGATGGAAAGAAGGCATCAGGAACAGGAAATTGCAAGATTAATCGGTCGCATCGGTCGCTTTGCGTGGTGTGGAGTGGCCAATCCCATGCTGATAGAGGATTACATGAACCAGTACCAGACTATTCCCAACGACATTTTGGACGCAATGTTGATCGACATCCCAGACTTATACCATCACGTGCAAAGTTTGCGTGGTGCCAGTTCTGATCTCGTGGCAGAGATTTTTGAACGAGATATTGCTACCATTTATTTGACGTCAGAAGTATCCGATAAAGATACGAAATCATTGAGTAATAGTGACGTAGCAAATTTGGTGTTGACACGCAAACGCCTGGGATGGGAGTTGCTTAGAGCCAAACGAGCAATAATGCATGGGTTGAACTCCGCATTGCACGCGGCAATATGCTCATCAGATACCAGAAAGATTGAAAAAATGCTTGATGCGTGCTCCCAGTACGAGAGCGTGTTCAATTTGGATTTGAGTGAGAGTGACGAGGCGTGCTCCCAGTACGGCAGGAGATTAAGATTGAGTGACGACGAAATAAAAATGCTGCTGTTGCTCAAAAACAAATAACGGACACAGAGACAATTCCTGTTGTGTCACGATATTTGTACGGCGTAATATGCCTGCCCTATGGGCGATTTATCCATTCTCGAATTACGTGCAAAAACGGCGAAAGGTGCTACCTTTAAAGTGGAGGTAGCCGACGTGCTGGAATTATTTCGTCGGCTGCATGTGGCAGAATCGAGAGATCGCCAGACCAAGGCAAGTGTCGAGTTGTTGCAGGCACTCATGAAATTGGACGACCAAATGACAGATAAGACCATAAAAATCATGCGAAAATTTAAATAATTGCTCTTTATTTTCCCTTCAGCTTTTGTAGCGCGTAAACCATGTTAAGCGCCTGCTCTAACGCCTCTTTTTCCAGTTCTTTGATTTGCAGATATGCTGGTGTAGGGTCGATAATCGCCTTGAGTAAATGCGCTCCCTCAACCTGGAATGTCAATAATTTAGATTGTTGTTCGGAGACCAATTCGATCATTTTGGTGAGCGAACATGTCGAACATGTTTGGCAGTGCAAATCCATAGCGTGCCTCCCAGGCGTCACAAATAAGAAAGGCTGGTCTGAACCAGCCTCCCTATCGGTTAATCTATCACGATCATTTTGTCGGAACAGCCGTTTCTGGCGGCGTTGATTGCGCGACTTTGCTGCTCTGCTGGTTAGACGCCAATGCCGCCAACAGCGTGGTGATCTGGCTAGCAATATCATTTCCAGTCATCAGTTTGTTGTCGCTCATCGCTTGTTCTGGCGTGATCGTGATCAGCTGCTTCACAATCCCACCAATCGCTGCGGCAAGTACCGTCTGCATGCCTTGTTGATGCGCAATGGCGTTGGTACCGGCCAACTGTTGCAGCGCGATCGCGTTGGCGAATCCCATGTTCGCGTAGAATGCCGGGCCATCACCCAAAGATTTCATGTTGGCCGCTGTCACTGAGTCCATGACCGCTTCGTTAACTGGCATAAGTGCTCCTTGGCAATTGAGAGAAGATCTTTCCCGGCATTGTATCTCGTCAGGCAGGACATCCACAAGTCCGAGGGATTCCAGAATTCGATTCTGAGAGAAGGGTGCGGCTAAAGATGAGAAAGCACAGCCTCCAATATTCGAGTCTGGTGAGTGCTTCTGTTGGGCATACGTTGCGCGTTTGAGATTTTTGTTTTATCCTCTCAGCGACTAAAACGAAGGGACGTGTTATGGCTTTCAAAACAAATTTCGCTCAAGCGCCACAAAATGGAATTGTGAGACAGCCTAAAGGAGAACGTGTGTTGGCTGTTAGCAGCTTTGTTTCATGGGTAACTACTCATATTTATTATAAAAATATATGGTCTACAGCCTCAAAGGAAGCCAAGACCATCGTGCAAGACGCCGTGATCGGGATGAGAACGCTGACTCCGTTTGCGTGGAATCATTGGTGGGCACTGAACCACATGCGGCATTATAGTGTGACAGGCAAAGAACAGCGAATGGTCAATGAATTGCTGGTCATGTGGCTTGGGGAGGTTAGCAGTGGACGCCTTAGAATCACCGCGCCAACGACGCAATCGCGCTAAACCAGCATCACAGAGAGAGCGTGGCAGACCTCCGATCGTGATCGGATCAGAGCCTGTGATCCTCAATGCTAAAGTCTCGCCAGAGATGAAAGACTCTTTCAGAACGATGGCAGACATCCGTTGCGTAAATACCAGCGTCTTGCTGCGCTACGTTATTTCTGCATACCTCGAAGACATTTGCTGTTGTGAAGCGATCGACAAATTTATCGCAAATTCAAAGTAAGAAGGAGACCAAGGCGTGATCAGGAAATCTATCGTTACCACTTTGGCCGTGCATCTAACACCAGCAGAAGTCGCCGATCGTGCTGCTAGAGCGGTACATGCGCTATCAGATCTGGAAGATTTAGAAAATGATTACTTTGCATATCGGAAAGAACAACGCAGGGAGATAAAAGTCCTGCGAGCCAAACTCAAAGCGCTTGCCGTGGCCGCACACACCAAGCGCGAGCGCCAGGAAGGCGTGACGTGTGAAGTAGTCATGGATCCTGTGTCGATGAAGAAATGGTTTGAATATCGCGGGGAAAAGTACGAGATCACCGCGTGTACTGAACAAGAAGTGCAAGAAAAGATTCAGCCATCTCTGTTTCCAGAGCAGTCACAGACGAAGGATGAAGATATCGACGATGACACGACCTACGAGGATCAAGTCGAAGACATCGTCGCTGGCATTTATGCGGTGTCGCAATGAAAGTATTGTGTACGTTTAGCTGCACAAGATCTAATGATTTTGGGTGTCGGCAAGTTGTCGAAACGGTCATGATAGATGCAAGATATCCAAAGGATATCATGTCAGAATTCGCAAAAAGGATGATGGAAACATATACTCACAAAGGGTGGGAAGGAAAAAATGTGTATATCGATCCAGAGATGACATCTTTCATGCCTGAATGCGGGACAACATCATGGTGAATCTCGCAGATCTGTCCCGACAGAAAAGACGGACAATACTCAAAAAGATGCGTAAGGCGGGCAAACCTGGAGCAGGATCGACGTTTAGAGAGAAGTTGGAGCAACACATAGCCGCTCGGCGTCTGGCCCGTGTAAAGGCCCAGGAAGCCGCTAGGAAGCGAAAGGAGCAAAATAATGATGCTATCAATTCCGAACGATAAAAATTTAGGCTCTCGCGGCAAATATGCCCTCATTGCTTTTTTGAATTCGGTGACGAGTGTGAAAATTGTGTCTCGACGGGACTGCATCGAGTTGCACGCTGATGAGCATGGTGATTGCCCTGAAGAAAAAATGATGAGTGACGATGCATTTGATCAGGTATCGACCGAGACAGGGAACACTGCCACATGACTAGGTTTGCGGACGTGGTCGATGAATTGAAAAACTGGTTCAATGAACGCCAGAACGGATCTGGCATAACACGGTTGTCGAAGCTGGCTATGCTGGCTACACGCAATGGCAATCGCCTGTACCCAGTTCTCTCTAATCCCAAAGTATCGTCTCCAACTCCGCAAAACCCCTATGGATATGTTGGACTTACAAATCAGGATCTGCTTGAATTGCTGCACTACGATGGCATGATCGGAGGAATGGCTCTTGCCTCTGGAGATCCAGCCAATTTTTTTGAGTGCGTGTGGGGATGCATCCAGCTTCAAGTCGCAGCCGAGTGGAAAATGATCGACAAAAAAATAGCTACAAGTTCTGCCCAAAATTCCGTACCACATTAACCTGAATCAGTCTCACCTACTGCTGTCTAACGTTTTTGCCCTACAATCCTACCTCAAAATGTTGGCAGCGGTTTCCTCTTCCCCCCCCATTGTGATTGGTTGACGATGATACCGCTCAGCCAGTAGTCTTAATAGTCTGAGAATAGTTTTTTTTGATTTTTGGCTGTCCGTGCGGGTTCCAAGGTTAAGTTGTCTACCAGTAGAGCA
>Ga0315287_10000209_pt1 | contig 51630 bp, 46 predicted proteins | sample YL17G11_0_MG_FD_205037 | JGI IMG/M metagenome (GOLD analysis project Ga0315287, IMG submission 205037) | Sediment microbial communities from Yellowstone Lake, YNP, Wyoming, USA - YL17G11_0 | ecosystem: Environmental > Aquatic > Freshwater > Lake > Sediment | place: USA: Wyoming | collected...
AAGATGTTCTTTCAAAGGATATGGCAGACCTGGAAGAATTGAAGAAGATACACCAGGCCCAGGAAAAGAAGAAGGGCGAATCGCAGCAGACCCGGAAAGAGCGGGATGACCTTTATGTCGAGTTGAGTGTCTGGTTGTCTCAATTCAAGGTGGCCTGCAAGAGCGCGCTGGCCAATGACCCGCAACAGTTGGAGAAGCTGGGGATTTTGGCCTTTTCAGAAAATTACCGGCGCAAGAAAGCGGCAAAGCCCGAACCGCCGGCAGAAGAGAAGAAGGAGGTTGCCGGCCAGGTTTAGGACGGCGGCGAAACATGAAGCGCCGTCCGGCCCTCATCCCCTAGTCTCCGCAAAATTAATGCGGAGACTACAATGACGAACGCGACCTAATGGGAGCGTTTCCCGCTTCTCCCTCCGCAAAATTAATGCGGAGACTACAATGACGAACGCGACCTAATGGGAGCGTTTCCCGCTTCTCCCTCCGCAAAATTAATGCGGAGACTACAATGACGAACGCGACCTAATGGGAGCGTTTCCCGCTTCTCCCTCCGCAAAATATTAGACAGAGACAACAGTGGTAGATTGTAGACCCCTTCCTTATTTTGAAGGGGGGAAGTTGATGAACGCTCCTTTGAGTCGCGTTCCAATTGTAGACCCCTTCCTTATTTTGAAGGGGTCTAAGCCCGGCCGAAACCAGGCGGATGATTTAGGGTGAGATGAATTATTTACAAAAAAAGTCTTTTGCTTTATAATTGGCCTATGAGAGTTTTTATCGGGATTAAATTCGACGACAGCACCTGCCGGCAGATAGAGAAGTTTTTAAAGCCGTTTAAAGAAATCTCTTCGCCGGTTCGCTGGGCCAAACCGGGAAATGTGCACCTGACGCTCAAATTCATCGGCGAGGTGACAGCCGAACAGTATGCCCGGGTTAATGACGCCCTGTCTGCCGATAAGTTCGATGTGCCGCCCCTGACCCTGGAGATCGCCGGCTGCGGTAAATTTGGCCGCGGCAGCGAGCTGACTATCTTCTGGCTGGGCATCGAGAAAAATCCCGGGTTGGAGAAACTCTTTCAAACGATCGAGGAAACCCTGGCCAATATCGGCATCAGCCGGGAAGAGAGGGGGTTTAGCCCGCATATCACCGTGGGCCGCAACAAGCAGCGATTCAACTTCAAGCCCCTGCTCGATTTGATCGATGAACGGGCCCAGGCGCCGGTAGCCGAATTTTACGCCACCTCGTTCCAGGTGTACAAGAGCGATCTGCAACCGGGAGGGCCCGTCTACACAAGGCTAAAGGAGATTGCCCTTGGAAATTCATGAAATCCTGTACCTGGTCGTCTCGTACCTGTTGGGTTCGATACCGGCCGGATATATCGTGGTTTACCTGAGCGAGAAAAAAGACATCCGCCAGCAGGGAAGCGGTAATACCGGGGCCACCAATGTCTGGCGCAGCAAAGGCAAGCTGGCCGCCATCATCACCCTGGTGTTCGACGTAGCCAAAGGCATGATCCCGGTGATTTATGGCTTGAATCATTTCCCGATGCCGCTCCTGGTGATTGGCGGCGGGGCCGCGGCCATCATCGGCCACATGTTCCCGGTTTACCTGAAATTTAAGGGCGGTAAAGGGATTGCCCCCCTGGTCGGGGTATTGATCATCCTTCATCTACCCACAGCGGCGCTATTTTTGGCTACTTTCCTGGCCGTCATCGTGTTGACCCGTTATGTCTCGGCCGGTTCCCTGGCCGGTATCACGGTGGCTTTTTTTTATACCCTGTTCCGCGCCCCGGCCGAGTTTTCCCTGCTGCTGTTCATTATAGCTATACTCATCGTGATCAAGCACCGGGGAAACATCGACCGCTTGCTGGCCGGGAACGAGCGCAAATTCAGGTGGCATAAACATGACTAAGATACTGGTTATCGGCGGCGGCTCCTGGGGTACGGCGTTTGCCAATTACCTGGCCTCCCTGGGTAAGGATGTCACCATCTGGATCAGGGAAAAGGAAGTCTTAGAGACCATTGCCGCGACCGGGGAAAATGCCGTTTTCTTGCCGGGCATCAAGCTGTCGCCCCGGTTAAAGCCCACGGGCGATCTTGCTTCACAGGCGGCAGCCGCCGATATCATCATCCCGGCGGTGCCGTCCAAGTTTATCCGGTATACTTTCCAGGAATTGAAGGGCATCATGGATGGGAAGGTGATCGTCAACCTGTCCAAAGGATTTGAAGCGATCTCTTTAAAAACGATTTCCCAGCTAGCTGCCGAGATTTTTGGTCCAGCGATATTTGAAAAATGGATCACCATTTCCGGGCCTTCCTTTGCCCGCGAGTTGGCCATGAATTACCCGACTGCGGTGGCAGCCAGCTCGAAGAATGAGAAAATTTTAAAAAAAATCCAGGCCGATTTTTCTTCCGATACGCTGAGGCTTTACCGCACCGATGACCTGCTCGGTATCGAGGTGGCCGGCTCGATGAAGAACGTCATGGCCATTGCTTCCGGTATTATCTGGGGCAGCGGATACGGCTATAACACCACCGCTTCCCTGGTCACCCGGGCGAGTGTGGAGATCTCCCGCTTTGGCGTCAAGCTCGGGGCCAGGCCGGAGACCTTCTTTGGCCTGGCCGGGATCGGCGATTTGATGCTAACCTGTTTCGGCCCGCTGTCCCGCAATTTTCAGTTGGGAGAACGCATTGCCCGGGGCGAGTCCCTGGCAGAGATCGAGAAATCGAGTGTCATGATCGTGGAGGGCGTGGAGACCACCAAGGCGGTCAAACTTCTGTCCGAAAAATTGGCCATCGAAATGCCTATTACCGAACAGGTTTACGAAATCCTATTTAACCGGAAAAGCCCGGCTAAAGCCTTGAAAGAGTTGATGACAAGGAGTTTAAAAAGCGAGTGAGATACAAACTGAATTACGTCATGAATGATGAGCCGAAGACGTTCTTCCTGAATAAAGATAATATCACGGTCGGGAAATTGCCCTCCAATGAATTCCAGATCAACGAGAGCGCGGTATCGCGTAATCACTGTCGCTTGATTAAGACGGCCAAAGACGGCTATAAGATCACCGACCTGGCCAGCACCAACGGCACCTATGTGAATGGCCGGCGGGTGGAAGAAAAGGAACTGGTGCTCGGGGATAACATCACCATTGGCCGCACTATCCTGACTTTCCAGGCAGTAACCGAGGGAGAAAACATCTACAATGAGAATGAAGACCAGCGGATATCGATGATTCTCCCGTTAAATGAAGATTTTAAGGCCGAAAGAGAGAAGAAGCTTGAAAGTACCGATCTCAACCTACTGACTTCACTGACTTCGCTCGGCAAGGACTTGATTGCTTCCCCCAGCCTGGAAGACAGTTTTGAAAAAGTCGGCCTCCTCATCTTTAAGTTTTTAAATCCCCAGCGGGTATTTGTCTTCTCTTACGATGAAAAGCAGGGTGAGTTGCTCTTAATGCACGCCCGGACCCGGAAAGGGAAAGTCAGCGGGGAAAAGGCCAACATCTCCCGCACCATCGCCATGAAAGCGATCAGCGAGAAAGTGGCCATCCTCTCATCCAATACCATGGACGATGCCCGCTTCGATGGGGCCAAGAGCATCATCATGTACGGCATCACCTCGGCCGCTTCCGTACCCATCTGGACCAAAAACTCGATCTATGGGCTGATTTACATGGACACCACCGCACTCGACCAGGCGTTCCGGGAGAAAGACCTGGAGCTTCTATCGACCATAGCCAATTTTACCGGTCTGTCGATCGAAGGCATAAACGGCCTGGAGAACCTCAACCGGGAAAAGAAAATCCGGGCCAAGCTGGAACGGTATCACTCCCCGTCTGTGGTATCGCGGATCATGGAGCTGCAGGATAAAGGTTCGCGGGAGCTGGCCATTTACCGGGAGACTGAGGCTTCGGTACTCTTCATGGATGTTGTCAGCTTCACCACCCGGGTAGAAAAAATGAGCCCAGTGGAGATCGGCGTTTTCTTAAACAATCTATTCACCGAGATGACCGATATCATTTTCAGGTACAACGGCACCCTGGACAAGTACATGGGCGACGCCATTATGGCCGTATTCGGTGTGCCTTTCGAGATGGAAAACCATGCCGAGCTATCGATCCGTACGGCACTCGATATGATGAACAAGCTCAAAGACATGAACAAAAGCCTGCCCCAAAAAGATAAGATATCCATCCGCATCGGCATCAATTCCGGCAAGCTCATTGCCGGTGATTTCGGTTCACCCCGCCGGCTCGATTACACCGTTATCGGTAACACAGTCAACATCGCTTCCCGCATCGAATCCTCGGTGGCCGGAGCCAATGAGATCGTGGTCACCGAAGCGGTTTACCGGCAAACCCAGGGCTTATTCGAGTTCGAGCACCTGGGTGAAAAAAAGCTTCAAGGCATTTCCCAGCCTATAGATGCCTATAAAGTCATCAAAGCAGCGAGGACAAAATGAAAAAAATAACGGTTATTATATTTTCGCTGATCGCATTGCTGGCGATCGCCGGCTGCCGGAGTAGGGTTAACCAGCTTCCCAGCCATTTGCGACCGGGCTCCCCAGATTATCTCGTCAACGAGGGCATTATAGCCCTGAACGCAGACATGCTCCCGGAAGCGGAGAAGAATTTTCTCCGGGCTGTCAAGAAGAAACCTGGCCTGGTCTCTGCCCTGTACGGTCTCGGCATCGTCTACATCAGTATGGGCAACATAGACAAGGCTGAGGTTTACTTTAAAAAAGCCTTGCAATTCAGCCCGGATAGTGCCGATGTCCATAATTACCTCGGCATTATCTACACCGAGAAAGGCCAGTACGAACCGGCCAAAGAGAACCTGCTGATCGCCGCCAATTCCGGGACTTACAGCACCCCGGAAAACGCTTATGCCAACCTGGCCATGCTCGAAATCCGCCACAACAAATTCGATTCCGCCAAACGCTACATCGAAAGGGGAATAGAGAAGAACAAACAATTCCCGCCCCTACTCAACGCCTATGGTATCGTGCTGGAGAATGAAGGCCGGTTAACGGAAGCCATTTTCTATTACGACCGGGCACTGAGTGCTTTGGGCAAAGATGATGTCAGCTACCTGATCAACCTGGGCCGCGTCTATTCCAAAACCGGCAGGAAAGAGCAGGCGCTCGATATCCTGGAAAAAGCCCTATCCAGAGCCCCGACCGACGAAGTGCGGGAGCAGGTGCGCAACATGATCAAGGATCTGGGGAAAAAGTAACCGGCCGAAAGAGCCGGTTGATGGACAGATTACCAGGAGGTAGAAATAATGAATGAGATAACTATTCACGAAGTTGGGCTGCGAGACGGGCTGCAGGTCGAAAAGGTCACTGTGCCCAGAGAGCAGAAGATCAAATGGATAGAAGCCTTAATGGCTGCCGGTGTCCGGGTGATCCAGGTCGGGTCCTTTGTCCACCCGGAAAAGGTTCCCCAGATGGCCGATACGGATGCCCTTTTTTCCTATTTCTCGCAAAGCGGGAAAAAGCCGGACCCGGTCGTCCTGTCCGGCCTGGTGCTCAACGAGAAGGGCATGGAACGCGGCTTAGCCTGTGGCGTGGATCTTTTTTGCCTGGGCGTTTCGGCCAGCGAGACCCACAGCCAGAAGAACACCGGCATGGGCACGGCCGAGGCCCAGGAACGCATCATCGCTATCGCCAAAGAGACGTTAAAAGCCGGTAAAAGGGTGCAGGCTTCGGTGCAGTCGGCTTTCGGCTGCGGGTTTGAAGGCCCCATACCGGAAGAGCGGGTGCTCGCCATCGTTCAGAAGTACCTGGCGGCCGGTATCGGGAATATCAGCCTGGCCGACACCGCCGGTCATGCGCACCCGATGCAGGTGGAGCGTCTGTTTGAAAAAATCCGGGCCCTGGATGCCAACGTCCAATTGGCCGGTCACTTTCACAATACCTACGGCCTCGGGCTGGCCAATTGCTTTGCCGCCCTGCGGGCGGGCGTCACCTACCTGGAGGGCTCTTTCGGCGGTCTCGGCGGTTGCCCGTTCACCAAACTGCCGGCCGGCAATGTCAGCACCGAAGACCTGGTGCACTCGTTGCAGCGTAGCGGTTTGTGTCTGGATCTCGACCTGGAAAAACTGGTTGCCCTGGCCAAAGATGTGGGCGCCTTTTTTGGCCGTGAGCTGCCGGGGTTTGTCATGAAATCCGGATCGATCGTGAATTTTAAAAAAATAGATAAGGAGAAATAATAAACATGAAGCTCTTAGAAAATATCCGTGTACTCGATATGACCAATGTGCTGTCCGGGCCTTTTGCCACCCTGCACCTGGCCTTGCTGGGTGCGGAAGTGATCAAGATAGAGAACCCGGACGGCGGCGACCTGGCCCGGAAATTGGGCAATGTCCCTAAACTGAACAAAGAAATGATGGGCACCAGCTTTTTGGCCCAAAACGCCAACAAAAAATCCATGACCCTGAACATGAAGGCCGCGGAAGGCAAAGAGATATTCCGCAAACTGGTGCAGACAGCAGACGTGCTGGTGGAGAATTTTCGCCCCGATGTCATGGGCCGGCTCGGTTTCTCTTACGACGTATTGAAAGAGATCAATCCCAAGCTTATCTACTGTGCCATATCGGGGTTCGGTCAGACCGGACCCGATGCTTACAAACCCGCCTATGACCAGATCATCCAGGGCCTGAGCGGGGTCATGGCCGTGAACGGCGATGAGCGGCTTAATCCCTTGCGCGCCGGTTTCCCGGTGTGCGATACGGTCGGCGGCCTGAACGCCGCTTTTGCCATTATGGCCGCCCTCTTTTACCGGGAGCGCACCGGTAATGGGCAATTTATCGATATCGCCTTGCTCGATTCGATCATGCCGCTGATGGGCTGGGTGGCGGCCAACCTGTTGATCGGCGGCCAGCAGCCGGTGCCGCTCGGCAACGATAACTTCACCGCTGCCCCTTCCGGTACCTTTGTCACAAAAAACGGCTTCATCAACATTGCCGCCAATAAACAGGAGCAGTGGGATGATTTGGCCGATGAACTCGGTTTGCCGGGATTAAAAGAAGACCCGCGTTTCAAGGAACGGGACACCCGCAAGGCCAACCGCAAAGAATTGACGCCTCTCTTAGAGGTAAAGCTGAAAGAGAATGATACCGCCTATTGGGTGGAAAAGCTCAATGCCCGCGGCATCCCATCCGGCGATATCCTGGGCCTGGAAGAGGCTTTAAAGGCCCCCCAAACCGCCCACCGGGATACCATTGTCACCGTCAACGAGCCGGGCATCGGCGATATCAAGATATTCAACCTGACCGCCAAGTTTTCCCAGACCCCCGGTGCGGTTAAAACGCCGCCCCCGCGTCTCTCGGCCCATACGGCCGAGATCCTGGGAGGGCTCGGTTACACCAGTGAGGACTTAAAAAACTTAAAGGAGAAGGGAGCGATTTGAGGAGTTTCCATCCTCCCTCCCGTCTTTAGTTTCAGATAAAGGAGTATTAACCATGGGAATGACAGTAGTAGAAAAAATCCTGGCCAAGGCTTCCGACCAGGCATCGGTCAAAGTGGGCGATGTCCTGGAACCGCGGGTAAGCCTGGCCATGTCGCATGAGAATGCGGCCATAGTAATCAACCAGTTTTTAGAGGTATACAAAGATACCGGCATTGAGGCCAAAGTATGGGAGCCGTCGAAAATCACCCTCATCTTCGACCACCGCGTCCCGGCTGAGGGTTCCAAAACCGCCACCAACCAGGAGAAGATTCGCCGTTTTGCCAAAGAGCAGGGAATCGCCAAATTCCACGATATCCGTGGGGATGAAGGCGGCATCTGTCACCAGATTTTGCCGGAAAACGGCTATGTCCGGCCTGGTCAAGTGGTGGTCGGCACAGATAGCCACACCACCAGCCACGGCGCTTTGGGTGCTTTTTCTTTCGGCATCGGCGGCACCGAGATGTCGGCGGTCTGGGTCCTGGGCCGGGCGCTGAATGTCGAAGTACCGGGGACCATCAAGGTCATTGTTGACGGGAAATTCCCCGCCCACGTTTACCCCAAAGACCTGATCCTCTACCTGATCGGCCAGATATCTGCCGAAGGGGCCAATTTTAAGGTCATCGAATTCCACGGTTCGACCGTCAAGAGCATGTCTACTTCCGGTAGATTGGTGCTCTGCAACATGTCGGTGGAAGCCGGGGCCACTTCCGGTATCGTACCGGCCGATGAAGAGACGGTACGCTACTTAAAAGAAGAGGCTGGGGTCAAAGACAATATCGAGCTGCTCACGCCCGATGCGGATGCCCAGTACGACCGGGAAATCAAGATCGATGTGAGCAAGCTCGTACCCCAGGTGGCCTGTCCCCATACGGTGGATAACGTCAAACCGGTCGATGAAGTGGAAGGGATCAAACTCAACCAGATCGTGGTCGGTTCCTGCACCAATGGTCGTCTCGACGACCTGGAGATCGTGGCCGGCATCCTCAAGGGGAAAAAGGTGGCCCGGAATATCCGGATGATCATCTTCCCGGCTTCCGGTCGCATCTACCGCCAGGCCCTGAAGAAAGGGTTTCTCGAAATTTTCATGGAAGCCGGTGCGGTGGTGATGAACCCCGGGTGCGGCTCCTGCCTGGGCGTCCACCAGGGCGCATTGGCGGACGGCGATGTGGCATTGGCCACCACCAACCGCAACTTCAAAGGCCGCATGGGTAACCCCAAGGCCGAGGTTTACCTGTGCTCCCCGGAAACCGCTGCCGTAAGCGCCATTACCGGCGTTATTACCGATCCCAGGAAAGGAGGTTAACATGAGCATCACAACCAGAGTGGTACAAAAAATCGGGGACGACATCTCCACCGATATTATTTACCCGGGCCGGTTTATGGCCACGGTCCTGCCGACCGAGACCCCCCAGTATGCCTTTGCCGATGATGAGGTTTTTAACAAGAAGCTAACCAAAGGGGAAATCCCGAAGGGGAGCACCCTTGTGGCCGGGAAGAACTTCGGTTGCGGCTCTTCCCGCGAACAGGCGGCATCAACCCTTAAGGGGTATGAATTGATCATCATTGCCAGGGATTTTGCCCGTATCTTCTTGCAAAACTCCATCAACCTGGGGTTAAACACCATCATCTGCCCGGGCATCGAGGCCTCGCCCGGCGATGAGCTGGAGATCACCGACAATGAAGTGAAAAACAAAACCACCGGTAAAGCCTTCCCCATTCAACCGCTGCCCAAAGCCCGGCAGTCGATCGTGGATGCCGGCGGGCTGATTCCCTATACCCGCAAGCGCCTGCTGGAAATGCACGGTAAAAAATAAATACAAACCGGCTCTCGAGGGTGAAAATAATCGGGCAGGATGATGAAGCCGGAACTGTAGAATTTTTTTTAAAAGGTTGCTATTTTTTTCCAGATGTGGTAGAAATAATTTTCTACCACATCTGGCAACCTGGAAAATGAGATTATGTGAAATGTCGATTTTAAGGGACAATCGGCGAACGGTGCCGCAGGTGGTGGACGTGTCAACTAAAAAATACAATAAAAAGGAGATACCGATGAAAAAAATTGGAAAAAAAACGCTGTGGTTTGGATTTTTGCTCTTGCTTTTGGGGTTAAGCCTGGCGGCCCAGACCGAAGCGGTTAAACCGACCCTGGCCGATGTCGATGCCATCATGGCAGTTAAGACCGTAGAAAACTGCAAGAAAGCGATCGAAGGCTATAAACTACTGCTCAAGGATGATCCCAACAACTATGAGATACTCTATAAGCTGGCCGATGCGCATACCTACCTCCTGGACATCAAGACAGACGGCTTCTTAGAGGAAAAGGACGAACACAAGCCGCTTCTCAAAGAATATGGAAGCCCCGCCAACGATTATGCGGACAAAGCCTATAAGTTAAAACCCCAGAGCAAAGAGGTGGTGGCATCGGCCCTGCGGGCCTACGCCTACCACTCTTCCAGCTTTGGCATCGTGAAAGCTATTTTTAAAGGGGCTGCCGGGCATTTCAAGGACCTGGCCAATCAATTGATCAAATTAGACGATAAGTTCAATGGGTCGATGGGTTACCGGTTCATGGGGAAATTCTATTTTATCGCTCCCTGGCCGGTGGGCAGCGACGGCAAGGCCTTAAGTTACTTTAAAAAGGGTATAGCCGCGAGTAAAGAGACTCTATACTCCCATTATTACGCCGGCGTGCTCTACTTTGAAGACGACGAGTATGAGTTGGCCAAAAAAGAATTTACTTTTGTCCGGGATAATCCGCCCACTGCTGATGAAGAATATTATTTTGCTACTTACAAGCAGAAGGCCAACGAATACCTGGCCAAGATAGATAAAAAGAAGAAAAAATAAAAGTATTTGGGCTGTCCCCGGATTTCGCCCTGGGCGTGGGCCGGGAGGAAACGATCGATTGAAAACCGGTTAAATCCCGGCCACGGCCAGGTGTGAGACAAGGATAGATGGCGAGCAGACCGATGATTTCCATTCGTTATCATCGGCGATAGCCGAGATGTTGCCGATGAGCTGAAGGAGATTACCGGCAATGGTAATCTCCTTGACCGGTTGCGTTTGTTTGCCTTTTTCGACCAAAAAACCGGAGCAACCGAAAGAGAAATCGCCGCTGGTCTCATTCAGACCGCTCAAGAAAAGATCATCTACCAGCAGGCCGTACTTGATCTCCCCGACAAGATCATCCAGGCTGCCCTGCCCGGGCTGCAAATAAAAATTGCCATTCTTGATCCCCGGGGTAGAGCTGATCGAGATCGATGCGTTGCCGGTGAGCGGGAGATTGAGCCGCTGGGACGAATAGGAGTTGTGGAGATAGGTGATGAGTCGCCCTTTTTCGATAACCGTTTTTTGGCGGCTGTTCATGCCTTCGCCATCAAAAGGATAAGAGCCGGTTAAGCGGGGAATAAGGGGATGATCGAGGATGGTGATGTTATCCTGGAAGAGTTTCTGGCCGAGCTGGCCGACCAGGAAGGAATTGCCGAGTAAGACCTCTTCACCGTCGAGGGCAGAGCAGAGCAGGTCGAGAATAGAAGAGGCTGTGCGCGGCGAAAACAAGACCGGCATTTGACCGGATTTGATCTTCTGGCCGCCAAGTTTTTTCAAGGCCCTTTCGGCCGCTTTCTGCCCGATGACAGTCAATTCGGGGAAGTCGGAAAAGAACCTTTTATGCTCGTAGTAGGAATCGGTTTCCTTACCCCCTTTGTCCTCGGCCACGGCCGTATAAGCAAAGGAATAAGAAGTGCGGCGGTAGGATTTGTGAAGACCGAGAGAGGAGAAGAGATGAACCAGGGTTCTTGAAGCGGAAAACTCAGCCATTTCTGCGGGAGTAAGTCTGGGGCTGAGAGATAGGCCGGCCGTTTCAATATTTCTCAGGATCTCGACCGCCCGGTCGATTTCGACCTGGTCGAATCGCTGGTCTTCAAGCTCTATGGGTTGGGTCTGCGCACCGAATTCCTCCCCGGTTAAAAGCCGCCTGCCCGGGTCCTCTTCCAGGAAAGATAGGTCCTGCAGGGCTTTGGTGATTTTTTCTTCAATATTATCGAACCCGGGCCCGGAAAAAGAGAGGATGATGCTCCTCTTACCGGAAAAGAGCCTGATACCGGTAGACAGCGAGATGGAAGTGAGCAACCGCTCGATCTCCCCTTGACGGACATGAATCTCTTTTTCTTCTTGCTCGACTATGGTGACCTGGGTGAGGCAATTATGTTTGCGGGCGATATCGATAATTTCCTGGCCTAAGCTGGACATATCAATCATGTTCAGTACCTCCAACCGTGATGTGCGATAATTTGACCGTCGGCATACCGACACCGACCGGCACGCTCTGCCCCTCTTTTCCGCAGGTCCACTTGCCGTCGCTGATGACCAGGTCATTACCGACCATGACCACGCGTTTCAATATTTCCGGGCCGTTGCCGATAAGCGTGGCCCCTTTGATGGGATAAGCGATCTTCCCGTCTTCGATCATGTAGCCTTCGGTAATCGAAAAGACAAAATCACCGGAACTGATATCGACCTGGCCCCCGGAAAAGGTTTTGGCAAAAACACCTTTTTTAACGCTCCGGATAATCTCTTCCGGTTCATATTCCCCGGCCATCATGAAGGTATTGGTCATGCGGGGTATGGGGAGATAGCGAAAGGATTCCCGCCGGCCGTTAGCGGGAGCGGTGTGAAAGTGGCTTCCGGTGATCAGGTCGTACATATAGCTGCGGAGTACCCCTTTTTCGATCAGCACGGTCGCCCCGGTATCGTTGCCTTCGTCATCGATATTGAGTGAACCCCGCTGAAAAGGGATAGTGGCCTGATCCACGATGGTGCATTGGTCTGTCGCCACTTTCTGGCCGATTTTACCGGTAAAAGCGGAGCTGCCCCTAAAGTTGATATCCGCTTCCAGGGGGTGACCGATAGACTCATGGAGCAAAATGCCCGATTCTCCGGCCCCAAGCACCACCTCCATTTCTCCGGCTGGTGCCGGTTTGGCCTCAAGAAGGATCAGTGCCTGGTTGACCGCTTCATAGGCAAATTGTTCCGGCGGTCTATGGTCGAAGTAAGAGAGATCGATCCGGCCCCCACCACCCTGGTATGCCCTCTCTCTCCGGCCCTCTTTTTCCAATACCACGGATACGGAAAAAATGAGCATGGGCCGGATATCCCAGGCGAGCACCCCCAGGGAGTTAACGATCGATACCGTTTTATCCAATTCGGTTAAGGAGACTTCTACTTTTTTCACCAGCGGGCACAGGGAAAAGGCCCTCTCCTCGGCCCTTCTTAAGATGTCGATTTTTTTTACCGAGGCATCCGGGATGGAAGAGGGGATAGGGTAGTAGGCGTTCTTGCCGGTAAAACCGGTGGCGGATAGGGCTTTGGTGGAACCGGCAATGCGGTTGGCTTCCTTTAGGCATTTATCGATACTCTCGGCGGCCAGGTCCTCGGTATAAGAATAACCGGTATGTTCGCCGCGGATGACGCGAATACCGGCCCCACAGGATTGCGATGAGTTGATTTCGGAAATGATCCGCTCGCTCAGCCGGTAACCTTTGGAGGCGACATTTTCCAGGTAGATCTCGGCAAAATCCTTGCCTGCCTGTAAATAGGTACTGGCCATCCTTTGCAACTGCTCCACCGGCGGCGCACCCCGGTTTAAAAACAGGTTAAACACTTCTTCTTTCATTATGACCTCGTTTCAATCCTGGCCGAAAATCTTAACAATATATAACCATTTGCCCTTAATGTCAACCCAAAAATCATCTCCATCGAATCGTTGGCCGGTCTAATATTCAAAACCAAGCATCCACAGTGGCAATACCGGGCCATCGGGGATATCGATGTCATCCCGTAAGACAAAATCGGCTTTCTTGACCGCCTTCGTTTTGCCCCCGACTTCGATTTTGAAATCGTCTATGATGAAATCGCAGGCCGTTTCATCGGCGGAAGCAAATACCTGATGTCCCGATTCCAGCGATATCCCGGCCACATAGGATTCGCGAACATTGCCGGTATTGCCGCCAAAAGAGCCGTACACCGAGGGTTCATATAAAAACAACTTAGCCCCAATGGAATGAAGGCTGATATCGTTTTTCTTGCGTATCAACCGGATGACCCGTGCCTGTTCCATGGCATTCAAAAGTTGATAAAGCTTATCTTTGCCGATTTCCCATTTCTTGCACAGGGAATTGATCGACAATGTGGGAATACTGGAAACGGCCAGGTGACCGACAACGGCATTCATAAAACGGAAATGATTCTCCGATAACTGCGGGACCAGGAAAGGGATATCGGCGGTTAGCGATTTTTCGATGGTATTGATGACCTTCTCCTGGTAGTCATTAACATTTCCCGAATAAAAGGGTCTGAACCCATGCTCCATATAGTCGCGATACCATTTCAATATATTGGTTTTTTTTAACGTCTCATGGGCCTTTTTTCGCTCTTCATCATAAGGGGAGAAGGTCGGCAGCTCATCGCCGCTTTCCAGGTAGATGTATTCACGCAGGGAGAGGAGCGGCATATGGGCGAAGATAAACCGCCTGGAGAGGTCGGCCACCCCGCCCCTCATGACGATACTGCTGCTGTCGCTGGCCCAGATGGCTTTGCCGGGAAAAGAGTCGTAAAGGGCTTTTATGTGAATGCCCCAATTTGCTGCATAATGGACTTCATCGATGAAAACGCCTTCGTAGCCTTCCAGGAAAATGGCTTCCACCAGGCTGTACAGGGGAACGGTGGAAGCGACCGGGTTATCGGCCGATAAATAAAAGTACTTTTTATCCCCTATCTGGCTGAGCATAAAGGTGGTTTTGCCGGTCCCGCGGGCGCCGGTAATCATAATGGCCCGTTCTTTCGTCCGTATGGCCCGATAATAGGGACGAAGCCTGCCGGGCAAATCCAGTATCAGCCGGTTTTGAATGACTTTCAACCGCTTGATGATTTCTTGCATAGCGTATTCCTCCGGTCCTGTGACAGGACCAAAAAGCACATTTTTAGTCCTGCCGTAGGACCACCAAGATAATAACATATCTTCGCCAAAATATCAATATTACCGGCACAGTATTTTTAAAAACCTTGATATGAAATGATTGTATGCTGAAATAGCTTTAATCTATACTCAACCAACCCTACTTTTTTCTTTTCTCAACCAGTCCTACGCCAGGACTGAAACCGCTCTATTCAGTCCTATCCCAGGACTCTTCAGGAAATTATTGTCAAGGACCTGGCTTATCAGTACCGGGAACAGGGCCGGGGAAAGGCTGAATAGGGTGACCGGACGGATAATAGGTCTTAAGCAAACGAGATTTCGTCCAGGATGGACCCGTAATCGACCGGCTCTAACCAGTTAATCTACCCGCTGGACGCATCGTATGAACCGCTAAAACTCGTAGATTTTCGCGCCGATCTAGTCGTTGTATATCAAACCTCTGGACAATTTATTTTATTTGGAGAGGAGGAGGGAGCGGAGGTAGTTTTTCTCGCTGGACTGCCCATAAAGGCCGAGGATCTTGGTATAAATGGAGAACCGGGTATCATCTTTCTGTTGCTCCAGAATCCCGATTTTGGTCCACAGGGCCGGGATATAATCGGGGTTGAATCGCAGGCATTGGTCGATCTCATCCTGGGCCACTTGCGGCAGCCCGTTTCTCTGGAGGAACCGGGCGTATTCGGTATGAAAGAACTGGTAATTATAATAGGTCCAAAAAGAGAGCTTGTCCTTCATGCGGATGAGGGACTTAAAAGTCTCGTCTGCCCGGTCGATCTGCTGCCCTTTCTCCAGGATCGATGCTTCCAGGTGAACCAGGTACTTGTAAGGCTCGGAAAAGTTTTCCTGTGAGAGGCGGTATTTTTCTTTAAATGCCTGGAGCCAGTCGCGCTCTTTTTTGCTTTCCTCCAGGCGGTTGAGCGAGAGCAGGATAATGCCTTTCAACCAATGGGCCTCAGCCGAATGGTTATTGATATCGTCCGAATCGAGTTTTTCTAAGGAAAGGTTAACGGCTTCCAGGGCTTTTTCAGATTGCCGGTTTTCCAGGTGGATAAAGGCGCGGATAGCATTTGCCCGGGCCCCGGCGCGCGGGGTGGGAAGCACTTCGCAGTACCTTTCCAGGACAGCCTCTGCTTTTTCGTATTCGGCTTTTAAGATGTAGATTTCGGCCAGGGTGACAAAAGAATAAGGTACGCTCTTTTCATCGAGGGATACGGCCCGTTTCTTAAAAGCCTCGGCATTGACCAGGTCGCCACAGTAAAAATAGCCGTCCCCCAGGGAATCAAAGGAGTTGGCGGTTTGGTCCAGGTTCTTGTAGTCCTCGAATGAAACGATGGCTTGGCCGTGATCGCCGGTAAAAGAACGGCAATAAGCGAGATGGTTGATGGCCGTGGAGTAGTTTTTGTCGAGTTCGAGGGCTTTTTCATAGTATGGGGCGGCCTTTTGCGGATCGCGGTAATGAAAATAAGCCTCGCCCAGCTCATAGAATGCCTCTTTGGAAAATGGGAACGCCTGGAGCAGCTGCTCCAGGTTGTGGATCTCTTGCTGGAAATTGAATTCGAGCCTGGCTTTACGCGCCAGCACTTTGAGCCGCAAGGGGGTGGTCACCTGGTCGAGGGAGGGGATGATGGCCTGGATTTCCGCCAGGGCTTTGGTTCTCTCGCCGTTAAAGGTGTAGACATCGGAGAGGATGAAACGGGCCATCACCGCATTCCCGGCTTTTTTCAGGTACTGCTCGGCTTTGTCCGATTCGAGCCGTTTAAAATAGCGGTGGCCCTGGTAGAGATCGGAAAAACTCTGCCAATCCGAACCATAAATCCCGGTTATCTTTTTTAAATCGAGGCTCTCCCCTTTTTGGGCAAAGAACCGGTGGTACAATCCGGCACTAATCGTATCGATCTGCTGCCACAGGAAAGAGTCCAGCCCCTCACCGGTGCTGGTGATGGTCTTTTCCCCCGATCTATCCCGCGATATCAACCGGGCCTCGATGTTGTAAAAGCCCCGGTCCTGGGTAATCTTGCCTTTCAGCTCAAAGGCCACCTGGAAACGTTTTTTTAAGAAATCCAGGCTTACGGCCGCCTCTTTTTCCTGGCCGGAAGAGCCCAGCGATTCTTGGTTGATGGTCTTAAACGGGTCGAACTGGTTGAGGGATTCGGAGAGCAGGTAATCGATCTTTTCGGCTAGGTCTTTCTCACCGGTGCGGTTGTCGAATGGGTGCAGGTAGATATAGAATTTTTCCTGGGGCGGTGTCAATCCGTCGCCTTTCCCCTTGTGACCGGTCAGGTAGAGGAGAGCGGCCACGGCCACACCGATAACCAGGAGGGGCAAAAAAATATATTTTAGCCGGTTTTTCTGTACCCGGGTAATAGACCTGGTCGAGGCTTTTTGTTTCTTTATCCGGTAGACGATATCGCCGAGGTCTTCCTGGTCGGTGGCCTTCTGTATTTCCTGCAAGAGCAATTCCTGCTCCTCTACATCGATCTTCTCCGTAAAACCGGGCCCATGCTGTTTCAACTCGATATAATGGTCGCGGAATATTTTTAAGTCGTTTTTCAATTGGGAAAAGTCGTCATACCGCTTATCCCGGTCTTTTTCCAGGCATTTGAGGACTATTTTTTTCAACTCTACCGGGATGTGCCGGGAAAATTCGGGCTGTTTATTCAGGACATTGTAAAGGATATGAATCTGCTCGGCGTCCTGGAAAGGATTTTGTCCCTCGATCAACTCAAAGAGAACGATGCCGAATGAAAAGAGGTCGCTCCGCGGGTCCAATTCCTGGCCCCGGGCCTGTTCAGGGGATAGATAAGAAATAGTTCCCATAACGATACCCCGTTCCGTCAATTGGGAATCGACCTGGCCGTCCCGTTTGGCCACAGATTTTTCGTGCGATTTGGCCAGGCCGAAATCGAGGATCCTGACCACGCCTTTGCGATCGATCATGATGTTGGCCGGTTTGATATCGCGGTGGATGATCTTACGGGAATTGGCCTCGATCATGCCGTCGCAGACCTGGATGGCGATATCGGCGATTTTACCGATGCTGAGCCTTTCTGACCGGGTGATCTGCTCCAGGGTAACGCCATCCACATATTGCATGACGATGTAGTCGTTGCCGTGCTCTTCGTAGATTTCAAAAATAGTGCAGATGTTGGGGTGATCGAGCTGGGAAGCGGTCTGCGCCTCCCGCAAGAACCTGGCTTTGGCGGTGGCATCGGGTAGTGCTTCCCCGAGGATGCTCTTGATGGCCACCTGGCGCTTGAGCTTAACATCTTCGGCCAGGAAGATTTCACCCATACCGCCCTTACCTAATTTTTTGATGACCCTGAATCTGTCTTTGATAATCAGGTCTTTCGGCACTTCCTGTCTTTGTATCGATATGGTAAGCTCATCGGAAGAGTCTACTTCCAGTGCCGCACCGCAGGCTTTACAGAGTCCGGCGTCCGGGCTATTTTCTGCCCCACATTTTTGACATTTCATACCCCCATCTTACCAAAATCCCATCTTTTTAGCAATCCCCTGCCGGCCCCCTATTTCCAGGTCGTTTTCTAAAACCCGGGGAAAAAACTTCTGCGGCTTCAACCCGTTGAACGTTTCTTTGGTAAGGTCATCGGTGGCCAGGGCGATCTTGGCCATAATACCGACATCTTTCCTGTTTTTTTCATTTAACCCGGCCAGATACCAACTTTCGATCTCCGGCCCAAATCATCCGGTTGGTTTTGGTGGGGAATGTAAGGAAGGGGTCTACAATAGCGAATGCGAGCGAATTCGTAGGGGCACGGCGCGCCGTGCCCCTACACCTGGCCGGTCGCCACCACCGGTCTTCAAGTTCGGGTAATGCTCATTAAAGGTGAGCAATGGTCAGCAAAACCGGGTCATGTTCACCAGGGTCGAGTAATGTTCACCATAGCCGGGTAACGGTCACCATGGGTAGGATGCTGATCGCAAAAGTCGGATACTATCATCAAATTTTGTCTCTCATTATCAAATTTTGCATAAAAATCATTCGGTTTCGAGTAATATCGGCCGAGTTTGAGTCTTATCGGGGAAATTCGACGAATACCAGCCGATTTTCGATGATTTTCATTCGCCTTTGACGATCATCACGGGAAATTGATGAACAGCACTCGAAATTTGATAATGAGAGCCCCCACCGGCTATTTTGCGTCTATTTTTGCTCTTGCAAAGCAAGACCGGCTTAATAACATAAGGCCCATCCTACAATCTGGCCGATTTCTTGATATTCCAGAAAACCCATTTCCAGTCTAATCGACCCAACGAAACCATCTCCTGACTGCCAAAAATCAACCCTTTTGGCTTCCAATGACGAATTCCTGGGATGATCCAGGTCTGGGAATAGGATACCAGGGATTTATCGGTTTTTTTGATCGTGCTGTAACGATATTAGAACCACTCGATCTGGAAGATGTACTGGCGGTGGAGCCAGAGATCTGCATTTGCCTTCTGGATGCTTTCCGGTGTGTAGCCCTCGATACGCAGGAGCTCGATACCGAATTGGGACAGGTAAGGGATTAGCAGATCATTGGCCTGGAAATGCCACCATTCGCAGCCCTCGTATTTGCGGTCATGGGACCGGGTAAAGCTCAGCCGCGGGCGGATCGGGTAGAAACCGTGTTTGGCGGCCAACTTGGTAAAGCTGATAAATTTCCCCATGATCGTCTTTGTCCGGTCTACCCCAGCCTGCCAACCTTCCCAGTAAACGACATTCATCTTCATATCGGTGCCTTTCTGGACCCGGCACCAGACTTCCCAGAACTGGTTGCCCCCCAGGGTGACCACAAAGGGATCGGTATCGGGTTTGAAAAAGCCGGAATCTATGGCCAGGTCAAAGGCCAGACCCGGGTAATGCATCGATGTAGCCGAACGTGAGGCACTCGGGCCTTCGGCCAGCTCACGTTTGCCGCCGCTGGTGGTGAGCAGGCCGCCCAAATCCGTTATTTCTTTTCTCAAGGCATTGAGCCTTTCTGCTGCATCCTGGCGCAGCCACAGGTGATCATAGCCCTGGGAACCCGGGGCCCGGTCTGCCTGGCATTTCACAAAGGGTAATTTTGGGGCGCCCAACACCCAGGGATATTGCAATTGCCACAGGGTGTCCCAGCGCGGGTTGCCATCCAGCATGATATTTACTTTTTCCTGGAAAGCCAGGATCATTTCGTCCATATTCTTATCGGTCAGATCTTTCGGATTGCCGATGATTTTGTGGAACGCCAATAATTCGCCCATCCGTTCTAAATAGTTATTCCTCAGACTCATGCTTTTACTCCTTGTTTAATTTCACCCCCCCATCATACCATTTTTTAAAATTTATGCAAGCAGTGAAAACCGGGTGGAAGGGGGGGATTTGGGACTTGCAAATGGCCGCGGTTTTGCGGAGAATGATAATTTGAAAGGAGGTTTTTGGCTATGAAAAAACTTATGATACTGGCAGTATTGACGATTGGGGCAGTGTGGCTGTATACGGCGGTTTCTTCTACGGAAGTACCGGATTGGGAAAACCCGCAGGTCTTTAGCGTCGGTCAGGTTAAACCGCGGCAAACATAGGCGCACATCGTGCCGTGCCCCTACGGCTACCGGGTCATTGATGAAAGGATAAAAAGATGTTATAATCTGGCTATGATTTCGGAAACCGATAAAGAGGCGATAACAAAAATATCCCAAAAATACCATGCCAGGCGTGTGCTCCTTTTCGGTTCCAGCCTCTCCCCGGACAGACAGGGCCGCGATATCGATATCGCAGTCGATGGCATTGCCCCAGAAGATTTCTTTCGTTATTATGGCGACCTTATGTTCGCCCTTTCAAAACCTGTCGATGTCATAGACCTTACCGGGACATCGAAATTCATCCGCATCGTTCAAAAAGAAGGAATACTGCTGTATGGTTGAATATGAAGAGCGAATCGAGGCCGAATATGAAGCGATAGAAAAAACACTATCCTTTTTCCCCGATACGCCTTTATCTGGAATTTCAGCCCTGGAACTTGCTGGAGTCGGTACGTTGTTACATAATTTCTATAATGGTATCGAGAATGTGATTAAACAAGTTTTCCTGGCAAAAAAACTCCAACTCCCCCGGGGCGCTTTTTGGCATAGCGAGTTGATACTTCATGCTGTCGATGAAGGTATCATTCCCGAATCGCTTGCGAATGATCTCAAACGTTTTCTCGCATTCAGACACTTCTTCGTTCATGGTTATGCCCTCGATCTCTATTCCAATCGTATTCAGCCTCTAGTGGATGATGTTCCTGAAATATTCAAGAGATTTAGATCTGAAATTAGAAGAGTAATGGGCTAATCGCCGTTCCGATTCCCTTCAACACCGGTACCAGGAATTCAGCGACTACCTTGTCCGCAGCATCAGCGGGGGAAATCGGGGTATTTAGACCGGAGGTAACGGCGCAGACCATCCTGCCAGGGCGGCATGATGTTGAGCCCCTGGTCTTTTAAGCATTTGTTTTCCAGCACCGAGTACTTGGGCCGCTTCACTTTGGCGGCAAACTCTCCTGGTCTGGCCTTGTTCAGGGTGACCGGGCAGCCGGCCAGGGAAAAAATGGCCCGGGCGAATTCGTACCAGGAACAGGCACCCTCGGCAGTGGCATGGTAGAGGCCGAAAGCCGGCTTATCATGGGCCAGGTGCACGATCTGGCCGGCGATATCTTCGGTAAAAGTGGGGGTGAGAACCTCGTCATCGACGACGCGCACCTCGTCCCGCTCTTTGGCCAATTTGAGCATGAGATCGATAAAATTGAGCCCGCCTTTTTTGGCCAGGCAGGGATTTTTGCCATAAATGCCGGAGACCCGCAGGATAAAGTACTTGTCGGCGTTGGCCTCGATGAAGTGCTCACCGGCCAGCTTGGTATTGCCGTACACACTCAAAGGCACAGGCCGGTCGCTCTCCAGGTAGGGCTCTCCTTTTTTACCATCGAACACGTAATCGGTGCTGATGTGCAGGATGGGCGCGCCGATGCGGTTAACGGCCCGGGCCAAATGAAGGGAGCCGATGGCATTGACCTGGAAGGCTTTGACCGGGTCGCTCTCACAGGCTTCCACGTTGTGAAAAGCGGCGGTGTTGACCACCAGGTCCAGGGGGGCAAAGCGGTCGAGCGTTTCCTGAATGAGTGGCCCATCGGCGATATCGATCTTGTACGGTTCTTCCTCCAGGAGGTCGAGTTTGATGACCTCATCGCCTTTTTGGCTAAAAGCCTGGCAAATATCCCTGCCGAGTTGGCCGCAGGCGCCGATAACAGCTATTTTCATGGCGGTCATTCCCCTTTTAGCTTCTTGAAAACCTGGATGTTGTAATAATTGGGGTTGGTGAAATCTTTAAACTTATCTAAGTTTTCCACCAGGCTGCCGATAATGGTCTCCACATCCTCTTTGGGATGGAAGCTGAGTATCTTGCGCGCTTTTTCGATGCTCACTTTGTAATTGCGGTAATCCTGCAGGTGCTTGATGTTGAGCTTGACATCGGCGCCCAGGTACTTTTTGACGCCGCCCTGGACCAGGTCGCTGATCTCGCCGACGGTATAGTTGCCGGAAGCGACATTGAATACGCCGGAAATATCTTCATGGGCTTCGATGGCCCGGGTATAGGCGTTGGCCGCATCTTTGATGGCCAGGATGGGTCGCCAGATGGCCGGGTTGTTGACGGTGATGAGTTTCTCGGTCACCGCCGCCTTGAACATGGTGTTGACCACCAGGTCGAGCCTCATGCGCGGGCTGTAGCCGGAAACCGTGCCCTGGCGCAGGGCGATTACCGAGAAGCCTTTGTCTACCATCTGCAGGGCCGCTTTCTCCCCCTGGAGCTTGGAAATGCCGTAGGGGTAGTTGGACACAGCCGGGGATTCCTCATCGTACAATTCGTTGACCGTGTAGCCGTAAACCGAACAGGAACCGGCGTATATGAACCGTTTCACACCGGCTTTCTTGGCGATATAGGCCAGGAACGCCGGGGCAGAGGCATTGGAGATAAAATTCTCGGCCGGCGAGAACTCGGCCATCGGGTCATTGGAGAGCCCGGCCAGGAAGATGACCTGCTCATACCCTTTGATGTCGTTTGTTTCCAGTTTAAAGATGTCTTTGTTAATGATCCCCACCTGCTTGGGTAGGTGGTTGCCGAACCAGAAAAGGTCGATAACATCCACCTCATAGCCCCTTTCCAAAAGATGGGGGATTAGTACTGAGCCAATGTATCCGGCGCCGCCGGCGATTAAAATTTTCATCTTGTCTACTCCTTATTCTCTTCTGCTGGGGCGATCAGTAGCTGAAATGATCGGCTTCCGGCCTGGCCAGCCATTCGGCCAGGGACTGGGCGGTCTCGTCTTTCTTAGACAATATGGGATTGGGAATCGGCCACTTGATGCCGATATCGGGGTCATTCCAGCGGATGCCCGATTCGCCCTTGTTGCTGTAGATACCGGTGCATTTGTATTGGATCTCGGCCGCTTCTGATAGCACGCAAAACCCACGGGCAAAACCGGCCGGCGCCCAGACCTGTTTCTTGTCTTTGGCAGAAACCTCGATGCCGAACCATTTGCCCAGGGTGGGGGAGCCTTTGCGGATATCTACGGCCACCAAAAAGGCGCTGCCGATAGTGACGCGCATGAGCTTGCCCATGGGCGGGTCCCACTGGAAATGCAGGCCGCGCGCCACCCCTTCCTGGGACCGGGAATGATTGTCCTGGACAAAATCGACGGGCAATCCCAGCTCTTTGAATTGGTCGGCCCGGAAGACCTCCATGAAAAAGCCCCGCTCATCTTCGAATACTTCGGGAACCAGCACCTTGATGCCGTTCAAGTGTTCGGATTCAACCCTCATCTGCATGTTGCGCTCCTTTTTTGCTCATAAAAAAGAATAGAATACATTGTATCGAATTTCCAGCCCTTGTCAAGGCCCGGCCGCAAATTCCCAAACAAATCCGGTATCATCTCGGTCGGTCTTGACAGAAATGGTGGGTTGGGTCATAATAGTGCTTCCGGTAAGATGTACGCAAACGAGCGAATTTATTTTGGAGGATAAGTCATGATCCGCTTGATCGAGGCTAAAGGCTACCGTTGCCTTCGTCATGTAAAGGCCGGTATCGATTCGTTTATGATTTTGGTCGGGCCCAATGCCAGCGGTAAATCGACTTTTCTGGATGTATTGCGCTTCCTGGGCGATTTCGTGTCCATGGATTTCGATAAAGTGATCGAAAAACGGTCGAGCAATCTCGCCGATTTATTCTGGAAAAAACAAGGGGATTCCTTTGAGATGGCTGTAGAAACCGAAATACCGGGTGACCTGCAAGCCAGTATTGGAGGGGAATACAATACCTGCCGGTATGAAATCCAGGTGGGTATAGATTCCAAAACGCATGAGAACAAGATTTTTTCGGAACAGCTCCTTTTTTTAAAAAATAGCCAGACGCCGGAAGTCATCCAGCGGACCCTTTTCCCACAACCCGTTAACCCGCCCGTTACCATCCTGATGCCCGGCAGAAAGAAGGGTATCCATACGATTATTAATAAAGTGGTTGGGGGAAACGATAACTACTATTGTGAAACTGAAAAAGGGTGGGATCATTCTTTTAAGCTCGGTAGCCGTAAATCGGCCCTGGCCAACCTGCCGGGAGACGAGAGCCGGTTCCCGGTGTCATCCTGGTTAAAGCGCCTGCTCATCGACGGCATCCAGGGCCTGGCCTTGAATAGCGAGGCCATGCGCCGGCCAAGTCCGCCGGGGCAGCCGATAAAATTTCGCCCCGATGGCTCAAATCTACCCTGGGTGATCGATCATTTTATGAAGAACAACCCGGACAATTTTGAAAAATGGTTGGCCCACATTCGTACCGCCCTGCCGGAAATCAAGGCTATATATACCATAGAGCGCCCGGAAGACCGGCACCGTTACCTCATGGTGGAATACCGGGACGGTTTACAACTTCCATCCTGGGTGCTATCGGACGGCACCCTTCGCTTGTTGGCTTTAACGCTTATTTCTTACCTGGATAGGCCGGAAATTTACTTGATCGAGGAACCGGAAAACGGCATTCATCCCCAGGCGGTGGAAACGGTTTTCCAGGCGCTTTCGTCTGCTTATGAGGCACAGATACTCTGTGCCACCCACTCCCCGGTGATTCTCTCCCGGGCAGAACCCGGACAAATTCTATGTTTTGCCCGGACAGATGAAGGGGCCACCGATGTTATCCGGGGTTCCCATCATCCGAACCTGGTCGATTGGCAGCGGGGGTCAGACCTGGGGACGCTCTTTGCCTCAGGGGTATTGGGATGAATAATCGTTATCCGCTCGACCTGATAGTCCTGGTGCCCGGGAAAGACGAGAAAGAGACGATCGACGCGCTACTGACCGACAGGCAGAAGAGTTTGGGCATTCGTAAAATCGCGTTCGAAATAAAAGTCCACCCCCGCCGGGATCCGGGTTGTCGGACCGAAGCACCGGATATCCTTCAACCCTACATCAACAGGGCCGCTTACGCGCTGGTCATTTTCGATCATGAAGGCTGCGGTCGTGAAGAATCAAGTGCCCAAGAAGTGGCCGATGAATTAAAAATAAAATTAGCGAAAAAAGGCTGGCACGAGCGCAATAACGTGCTGGTCATCGAGCCGGAGCTCGAAGCCTGGGTGTGGAACAACTCTCCACATGTCGATGAGGTGTTGGGCTGGACGGGACGCCGACCGAATCTTCGCTCATGGTTGGCGAATGAGAGTTTTTGGCCTGATAAAGAATTGAAACCTCCCCGCCCCAAAGAGGCCCTAAAGAGAGTTTTATATGAGACCCGTACCCATTTTTCCGCTTCGATATTTCGACAATTGGCCCAGGATGTCAGCCTGGAAGGATGCCGGGACCGGGTATTTAATGAGTTGAAAACCACTTTTAAGACCTGGTTCTCAGCGGAATAAGACAGGTATTCCTTAATTTTAAAATTTTCCCCGTTAAAAGGCTTATCTTTTTAAGGGCGGTTACTAATAGCGGTGGATGCTCCGGCGGTAGACTTCATCGATGATCCGTTTTTTTTTGTCGAGCAGCCTTTTGTTGATGGGCGAAAAGCCCCGGGCCGACTCTTCGGTCAAGACACCCATATATTTGCCGATAAAATCGGCGGTCAGGGTTTTGGTGTTGTAAAAAGCCCAGTAAAATCTTTTTCCCAGGGGGATTTTCAGCTTGAAGAAGGCGATGAACGTGCGCTGCGCCACCCGCAGGAGAATGGCCTTGATCACCCCCAGTTTCCGGCGCACGTAATAGATGCCGTATTCCGGGATGCTCAGGTATTGATCGACGCACATGCGCTTCATCAGGTAGGTGAAGCTGACCTTGTGCCAGTGAAAGAAGCGGGCTTCCTTGCAGATGGCCACCTTAAAGTTCGACAGGATCAGCTTTTTGGCAAAGAGCATATCCTCGCCATACGGCACATCCGGGAAGCGGAGCTCCAGCAGCACCCGGCGGTCGATGCAAGAAGAGCAATTATCGAAGTTACACAACCTTCTCTTTAACTCCGGGGTGAATTTTTGCCAGCAGAATGGGGAAATGGGCTCGACAATGTCGTCGATAGCGACATACCAGGAATTATGCAGGTAAGCATCGATGGGATCGCATTTTTCGGCATCGATCTGCCAGACGCCATAAGACGCGGCAGCCCGGTTCTCCAGCAGCGGTTTTGCCAGGTGGTAGAGAAAGAGTTTGCCCTGGGGAATGATGTCGTCGGTGAAAAAGATCATGTACTTTCCCCGGGCCGCTTCCGTGGCCCTCATGCGCGTGCCGCTGTGGCTGAATTCCCCTTCCGGCACGTGGATGATCTGCTTTTCAGGGAAAGGGGTCCTGGCCAGGTACTCCGGGGTGCCGTCGCTGGAATTGTTGTCCATGAAGATGACTTCATAGGGGTGATCGAATTCCTGTTCGAGCAGGGCGCCGACCAACCGGTCGATCACCTTCAGCGAGTTGCGGGTCAAGATGACGATGGAAAACACCGGGTTCATTTTTCTATCCTGTCTCTAGCCGGCTTCCTGTCCAGCGGGGGCCCCGGTCAGGTACTCTTTTAAGCGGGCCAGGAAGAAATCCCGCACCCGCTCTTCGAACCTTTCCCGGGTAAATATCCGGCTCTTATCGCCGGCTTTCCGGCCGATCTCTTCCAGAAGAGAGGGCTTTTCGATCAACTCCCGGGTGTAATGAATGAGCCCGGCCGTAGATTTAACCCTAAAACCGGAGATACCGTGCTCGACGATCTCTCTCTGGCCGCCGCCATCGAAGACGATAGGTGCGGCCCGGTTTTGCATGGCCTCGGCAATGGTCATGCCGAAATGCTCCACCAGGGCCGGATCCGATTGATCCAGGCCGCACAGGTGCCAGAAGATGGCCGCTTTCCGGTACAGGGCTTTTAATTCGTCGGCGGCGATATTGATTTTAAACTCGATATCCTCTACCTGCCGGGCCTTGATGTACTCCTTGATCCTCTCCAGGTAAGGGTTATCCGGTAGGCTGCCGCCGGCCAGGACCAATCTCCAGCCAGATAGTAGCCCCGGCAGGCTTCTTTTTAAAACGGCAAAGGTACGCACCATCTCCAGTTGCTTTTTCGAGCCGCCGGGCTCGAACCGGGCCACCGAGATGATGATTTTTTCTTTTTTTATTTCGCCCGGCCCGGGGGCCATATCGACCGGCGGGTAGATGTGGTGGTGGGGGGGGAATTTCCACTTTTTCTCGATCCACTGGGCGGTGTAGCGGCTGTTGTAGATGATGGCCGTGTAACGGTCGGCATAGAAATAACCGGTTGGCCGGCGCTCCGGGAAATGGACGATCATGGCCGATACATTGGCCAGCGGAAAGACCATCTCGTTCATGCCGTTGTTGATAAAAAAATCGTAATGGCCGCTCTCCCGGCTGATCAGGTGAAAGGGATTGGGCATGCGCCGGTTGATGCGGGCCGGGTCCAGGTGAATGGAACCGGACTCTTCGAAAAATGGAATCGGGATGATCTTGATCCGGCAGGCAGACAAATCCAACTGGTACCAATCCTGGATATTTTGCTGGGTGATGGGCCGGTTGACCAGGATGGTGATATCGAAATCATTCTTTAGGGCCTGGGCCACGGTCAGCCCGTATTTTTCGCCGCCGCCGATGATATGAAACGTATGGTCGTAAATGGCCAGCGTCGGTTTGCGCAGGTTAAGGGCCGCTTGCAGCCGGAGTACCAGGTTATAGGCCGCCTGGACCCCGTTTCTTTCCTCTAAAAGGGTCGATGCCTGGTTTAAGAGCCGGGGAAAATCCTTTTCTTCTTCCCGGGCCGCTTTCAATAGCCGGGAAAATGGTTGGTCGATGGCCGCTCCCATTGGCTAATCTCCCTTTCCTGGCGGCTGGTCGGTACGGTCTGCCGGCAGTTGTTGCCGGTCTTGAAGATCGGCCAGTTTTTCTTCCAGTTCTTTTAACCGTTTTTCCAGGTGAGAGAAGCGGATAAATGAGGCCAATTGAAAGGCCACCACCTGTTCGTTGAAGTGCCGCTGCTTGTCGAGCAGGGTGTTGGTATACGGGGCGGCGATCTTCATCATCAGCCTCTTGACCCGGACGATGATTTTCCCCAGCCAGCGCCGGTGGGAGGTGATGGAACCGGGATCGGGCCGGGTATCGATATCGTCGTTCAGCAGGCTGAGGCGCTGCCCCATCCGGCTCTCGAGCTCGATGGGGGAAAGCTCCCAAAGATCGAGCGGGAAATCGCGATCGATCTCTTCTTTGACAAGCTCGCCGATATTGGAGGTATCTGCCTGTCTCTGTTTCAGTACTCCTTCTAAGCGGGTTAGTTCTTCAGCAATATGACTTCCCATAATCGCCATCCGTAAGGCAAATATTATCATCCTTTCCGATTTTTATCAACCCCCCTGTGATGCCGAATCATCCGCCTGGTTTTGGCCGGGATTGTGTCTTGCCCCTGGATATTCGTGCCCTGGGCTCGCTCTGCCTCAACCCATCTTTTTAAAAATGGGATATTTCATGAATCGTTTCTCTTTGAAACAATCGATATGAAAAGATTATAAAAAAAAAGGGAAACCTTTCATCCATCGCCCCGAAAACCCCGAATTCTTATGTTACATTACCCTATCAGATCGAGGCCGACTAACGGAGACCCCGATCGAGTAAAGTAAAATGTGTAAACAATATCAATTAAAAAGGAGAAACAAATGAAAGCAAAAGAAACTGCAAGAAAGCTGAATGTGAGTAAAGTAACCGTGGCTAACCTGGATAGCAAAAGCATGTCGCGTCTTTTGGGTGGAAGCACCGGTGACCCGACGACCGGCACGGATCATACCGCAGTTAATTGCAAATATATAACTGAAGCCTGCTAAAGTGATCCAGTTGTTCTAAGTCCGTGGGGGCACAGGTCTTACTTGTGTCCCCCCGGCTTTTTCCCCCCCGGGCACTGACCGGGCTATCTCGCTCTCATGTCGATAAAGACATGGTAGATGCCGATTTCCCGGCCGGTGCGCTCATGGCGGGCCAACGCCACCCGCATCCCGGCAAAGCGCACCGGTTTCTCTTCTATCCCCTTTCCGGGCGATAAAGGATAAGGAAAAGAAATATCCTTTAAATGCGCTTTGTATTTCTCCCACAAACCGGGGAAATCCAGGCTCTCGGCATAGATCACCATAAAGTTCCGCTCCAGCCCGTGCGGGTCATAGCCGAATATCTTTATACAGTGCTTATCGATAGCGGCAGTATCGAAGTATCCCAGGTTAAAGGCTTCCACGATCGCTTCCAACCCCTGATCCGAGGCGATCATGGCATCGGGCCGGCCCGCCGATTTGCCCGTGGCCGACCGGCCCCACCGGCCCTGGTCGCCGGCCATAAATCCCTGTGCTTTTAGCAAGGTAACGATCAAGCTGGTGCGGGCATCTTCACGCGTGCTCATGTCCAGGGCCAGGCCCTGCAAATGGAAGGCCGCAGCCAGCACCGCAGTCAATAAATCTTTGCTCGGCCTGGTCGGCTCGAACCCCTTGACCAGGTTATAGATATCGACTTTTTCCACACTCTCCTGGCAAGGAATAACGGTTTCACCCTTATCGATAAACTTTCTTAATGTATGGTAGGCAAACAGGTACGGGTTGGCCGAGCCCGCACAACCGGTGCAGGTACAGGGCACCATCTCGTGGAAATGCCGGTCCTTCTCCATGTTCAGGCTAGCGTGGATGTAGTCGAAATGGCTGCGGATAATGGCCAATAACTCGCGCTGGCAGGCACCGGTGACGGCGATGGTCAGCCGCCGGTTCAACCGCTCGCCCTGGACCAGGGCCAGGGAATTTTCAAACTGCAATTCCACCCCATTCTTCCAGAAGTGCTTTTTTTCATGGATCAAATAGAAGACCCGGGCCATGAAACGGCTGACAATACCTTCGGGCATAAAGTCGTAATGGTACTGGAAGCGCAACGTGCCGGGCTTCATGTAAGCGGAAATATCCGGGGCCTCGCCCCGGGGTGGTAGCAATTCCGGTACAAAGTGAATATCCGTACCGGCAAAATTAAAACAGAGCTCGAAGGTCTCCATCAGGCGCACCAATTGCGCGTGTTTTTCCGGCGGGTACTTCTGCTTATCCCAGTACTTTTTTAAGTCGTCGAATTTAAAACTGCCGCGGTTATCCTGGATCTCGCGCCTGTCGATCAGCGCATAGACGGCCTCGGTGGCCCATTCCGGGTTTAAGATAACAGTGTTTGCCAGCAGCGGGTCGTGCCGGTAATGGAGGATCACGCCCAGGTCGTGCAAATAGCCGCTGAGAAACTCGGCCCGCTCCTGCTCTAAGTCGTACTCCCGGCATATAGCCAGGTACTCCTCCCGGCCGATATAATTCTTTTTCTTTCTTTCTCTTTCCAGGCGCTGGCGGATGTCTGCCCAGGCCAGGGGCAATCTATCCCGCAAATGGGGCATGAGTGCCAGTCGGTCGCGGATAAGGGCGGTCAATTCACGGATACCGAGGTTGTGCAGGCAACTGACCTGGCAAAAGGCCTGGATGTTGGGGAACTTGGCCTTAAACCCGGCCTCGTCGATGTACTTGGTGCGCAGATCCGCCTTGTTCATGACCACGATCACCGGGCTATCCGCACTGAGCAGCTTGACGATATTGAGCCAGTAGTCGAAGCTGCGCGTCTCCTCTTCGCGCCGCACTTCCCAGACAAACAGGTAGAGGGAGCGTTTGGTTAAGAAGAATTGGTGGGTGGCATGGTAGATGTCCTGGCCGCCGAAGTCCCAGAAATGCAGGGTAACGGCCTCGCGGGTTTCGGCAGCCTCCGTATCTTTAAAGGGCACCTCGAGCTTCCAGGGTGCGATGTGGATGCCGTGGGTGGTGGCCTCTTTCCCGGGCACAACCTTGAATTTATTATTAATCAGCTTCTTCATCAGCGTCGTCTTGCCGACCTCGCCGTTGCCGACCAGCAGCAGTTTGCTCTGCAACAGGCGCACCGGGGCTTCTTTCTTTGCCAGTTCTTGAAAATAATTGACCACCGCTTCATGGCCCTGTTTAACCACCTCGATCGGCGGTGTCTCCAGCGGGTTGCCCTCCAGGAAAAGGCCGGGTTCACTATAGTCTTTTCTTTCCCATGTGATGGGCCGGCCGTCAAGGACCAGGCTCTCCGGCACCTGGGTGATGGCATTATCCCGTAAATCGAGATATATGAGTTCTTTTAACCCGGCCAGGGGGGTGAGATCGGTCAGTTGGTTTTCATATAAGTATAACTCTGTTAAAGCGGTCAGCCCGGCCAGGGGGGAAATATCGGTCAGTTGGTTATTATATAAATACAATCCCTTCAGGTTTTTTAACCCGGCCAGGGGGGAGAGATCGACCAGTTGGTTATTATTTAACCATAACGCAGTTAAAGCGGTCAGCCCGGCCAGGGGGGAGAGACCGGTCAGTTGGTTGTTATGCAGCAATAATTTCGTTAAAGCCGTCAACCCGGCCAGGGGGGAGAGATCGGAAATTTTGTTTGCGCCTAATTGCAGAAGGGTTAGACCGGTTAACTGGCCGATCAAGGACAGGTCGGTTATACCGGCCCCCCCTAAATTAAGCCCCACCACCCGCCCATCAGCAGCCAGCGCATAGCCGTTGATACCCCCCATGATCTCCGCCAGGAACCTCTCATCTAATCTCTTCCCGGTTTGTTTTTCCAGTGCCTCGATAATAGCCCTATCGTCTGCCATGGCCGCAGCCCTCCGATCGCTGTCCCCCCTTTATACCACACCTGGCGGCAAAATTCAAATTCCCCGGCGCATCCCGTAGGGGCACGGCGCTTCATGTTTTCGTTTCACCGTCCGGCAATTGACCGGCAAACGGCTCATCTCACTAAAATGTCGAACTCGCTTACGCTCAGACACCGACATTTTTCCCCAACAAAGATGGGGCGCGTTCGATTCGCCGTGCCGGAACAAAATTGCCTACCTAAGTTCAACTCAAACATGAAGCGCCGTCCAGCCGGTCCCCGAGCGGAGTCGAGGGGCCGAGCGGGGCGCAGCAGAGAATCCCCTGAACGGGCATGCTGAACCGAATTGCGGAAAGCCCGCAATTCGTGAAGCCGCAGGCAAAACTGAGCACAGTTTTGGCCGGTAGTGAAGGGGATTGGTGCGTAAGCCACGCCCACTACGGCTTGACTCGCTCGATCATGAAGCGCCGGATGCCGGTCATCGAGCGGGGCGGCTATTTGCCTTTGGATTCCTTGATGAATTTGACGAACCGCTCCAGGTCTTCCATGGCTTTTTCCTTATCGCCAGCCTTCTGGTAGAGAAACCGGCGGATGAGCAGGGCAAAATTGAGATCCGGCTTCTCTTCCAGGAGTTGATCGATATCTTTGATAGCGGCGGTGACATACTGTTCATCCGGGGTCATCTGTTCCATGACCTGGACATAAGCATTAAACGCTTTTTCAAATTCCTGCTGCACCAGGTAGGTCAACGCGATATTGAATTGGGCAGCAAAGTTGCGTGGGTTGATCTTGACCGCCTGCTGGAATTGTTCCAGGGCTTTCCCCGGGTCGCCTTTCAGCAAAAGGCTTTTGCCCAGGTTGTTCCAGACCGTGTGATTGCTTTTCTCAATTTTGACGGCCTGGGTGTAGGCGACGATACTCCTGTTATAATCTTTCTTTTCGGCATAGAGATCGCCGAGGTTGCTCCAGGCATCGAAATTGCCGGGGTTGATGTGCACCGTTTTCTCAAAAGCATCGATGGCGCTGCTTTTATCGTTGAGTTTGAGATGGATAAAACCGAGGTTACCCCAGGCGCTCCAGGAATCGGGGTTGAGGGTCACGGCTTTTCTATAGGCTTCTATGGCTTTATCGTATTCTTTGCGGGCATTGTAGGTGCTGCCCAGGGCATCCCAACCGAGATCGTATTGGGGATTTAATTGCAGGGCCTTCTGGTGGAGCTCCACCGCTTTATCCAGGTTGCCTTTGTAACGGTAAGTGATGGCCATGTTGTTATAGGCCGCTTCAAACTCAGGGTCGATCTGGATGGCCTTGGTGAATGCCTCGATACCCCGGTCGTATTCGCCTTTTTTGCTCAAAGTAATGCCCAGGCTGTCCCAGATGGGGGCTTGCCCTGGAGATATCTCGAGGGCTTTCTCGAAAGCGGTTACGGCTTTATCGTAATCTTTATTGCGGTCATAGAGGCGGCCCAGGTCATACCAGGCAGCGCTGAAGCGTGATTTTAAGGCAATGGCCCGGTTGTAGGCAGCGATGGCCTGCTTGTCGTCCTTCTGCCGGGCAAAGGCCAGACCGAGTTCGTACCAGGTGATGGGGGAGTTGGGTTTTAATTGGGCGGCTTTTTGCAGGGCTGCGGCTGCCGGTTTGTACTGCCGGTCCTCCTTTAGTGCCAGTCCGAGCTCGAACCATGCCCAGTGGGCCTGGGGATCTAATGCGAGGGCTTTTTGTAGGGCTTTGATGGAGGCCGCGTATTCTTTCTGGAAGCGGTGGGCGACCCCGAGATCATACCAGGTGCGGGCAGAGTTGGGATCGAGCTTGAGAGATTTCTTGTAGGCCTGGATGGCCTGCAAGTATTCGCGGTTCTCGAAGTGGATCTCGCCCCGGTTGTAATAGGTATAAGCATCGAGGGGCGGACTGGGAGTGACGCCGGTCAGCACGAAGCCGGTTTCTCGCTCGATTTTTTTGGCCAGTTTTTCGATATCCTGCACCTGGTAGGGGGCATCGAGATTAAAATGGAGATAATCGAAGAAGTAATGAAAATCCCAGATTTTTAACCCCTGGGTGGATGTGGATGCGAGAAATCGACCATCCGGACTGAAATTAATGCCGGCCGGCCCGGGGGCATCATTTTTAAGCGTGGTTAAGGGTATGCCGGTTTTGGGGTCCCAGGCTTTAATGGTGCCGTCGGCGCTGGCTGAGGCCAGGTAGCGGCCATCCGGGCTGTAATCGAGGGACAGGACTTCGGCCGTATGCCCCTCCAGGGTGAGCGCATGACGGTCTTTGAGGTTCCATACCCGGATATCCATGTCCCGGGCAGCGCTGGAGGCCAGGTTTTCGCCATCGGGACTGAAATGGATGGCGGTGATGGGGCCGTCATGGCCGCGTAAGCTGGAGGTGACGGTCAGGGTGGTGAGATCGCGGATGGTGATGGTGCCGCTGCTGTCTCCGGTTGCCAGGTATTTACCGTTGGGGCTAAAGCAGAGCGGCCCGGGCCGGGCGGAACGGAGGCGAAAAGAGATGATTTCCCGGCCGCTCTGGATTTCCCAGATTTTACTGGCGTTCTCCCCGCTGCCGGCCAGGTATTTGCCGCTGGGATTAAAACCGAGGGTGTGTACGCCCTTGAGGTCTTCTTTGAGGGTGATGATCTCTTTACCGCTTTCATTATCCCGGAGCTTGACCTGGTTTTGGGCGGCTGTGGCCAGGATTTTACCATCCGGGCTCAGGCAGAAGCCGGTGAATGGATTATCGGGGATTTTTAACGCCAGGCCGACCTGTGCCCCGGGTAGCCTCCAGGTGAAGATGGTTTGATCATCGGCTGCTGCCAGGTAATGTCCCTGGGGATCGAATTGCGGATCTTTCATAAAACCCTGGCTGTCTGCCGGGGAGATGATTTCCTTTTCCCGGGCCATGGCCCAGACCCGGATGATCTTGTCCTGGCTGGTGGATACCAGCAGGCGGCTATCCGGGCTGAAGCCTACCCAAATAACCGCCCCATCGGTGGGCTTGAGCAGGCTAATCTCTTTGAATGCCGGGATCTCCCATATTTTGATGGTGCCATCCTGGCTGGCCGAAGCCAGGTATTTTTGGTTGGGGCTAAAAGAGATGGCCCGGATGGGGCCTTTATGGGCCTTTGCCGTGCGTATTTTTTGGCCGCTGCCGGTATCGTAGGTCAGGATATCCGTTTCCCCGCCCAGGGCCAGGGTCTTGCCGTCCGGGCCAAAACACAGGGCCGATATCTTTTCCGTTTCCGGGTTTAGGCTGCGGTTGGTGGTAAATGCCGGGATATCAAGGATATCGATGGTATTGCCCGGCCCGGTGATGGCCAGGGATTTGGTATCCGGGCTGAAGGCCAGGCAGGCCGGGGCCGATGGTATCCCGGGCAGTGTCGATATGACTTTTCCCAGGGCCACTTCCCATAAATCGGTCGATCCCGGGTAGCCAATGGCCAGGTACTGGCCGTTGGGGCTGAAATGGATGGCGGCGATCTCCCGGTTGTCGCCATCTTCTATATGATATTCGGCCAGGATTTTTTTGGCATAGGTATTCCAGATTTTGACATTCTTCTTGCCGCTGGCTGCCAGGTAACGGCCATCCGGGCTTAAGCTGACGGCATGAAAGACTTCGCCCCGCTCCCCGAAAGAGGCCAGGGGTTTTTGGTTGGCCAATTCCCAAATTTTTACGGTCCCTTCTTTGTCGGCTGCGGCCAGGTAAGGGGAGGGTGTGCACAGGCCGAGCCGGGGGGAGAGACCGGGCATAGAGTAAGCGATGATCCAGTCCTGGAATTCATAGGGGAGCTGGATATCGCCGAGGGGAAAGTACTTTCCCGCTTTGGCCTGGTTGAGCAGGGAGTGGATGGCCAGCAGCCGGGCCAGTTGGAAGTTGTTTTGCCGGGCCAGGGCCCCGGCCTGTTCCTTTTGCGCCCGGGCCAGCTCGAAATTCGCCTCCTTCTGGAATTCCACGGCTCTTGCCCGCTCTAATTCGGCACCCTTCCTGGCCTGGACATTCCAGGCGAATAGGGCAGCCAGGAGGAGGAAAAAAACAACCGCGAATAGGGCGGCCCATTTCTTTTGGCGAAAGAAATTTTTTACTTGATACAAGATAGAGGGGGGGTGGGCCTCTACCGGTTGTCCGGCCAGGTAATGCCGGATATCGGCCATCAAGTCTGAAGCCGACTGGTAACGGTGCTCTTTTTCCCTGGCCAGGGCTTTGAGGATGATCCAGCCCAGGTCCCCTTGCAGCTCTTTCTCCAGGGAATTGGGGGTTGTGCCCCTCTTATTGGCGATCAGGGTACCTTTCTCTTCCTGGGTGCTTAAGCGGGCGGCCGGGTGCAGGGGCGAGATTTCCCGGATTTTTCGGAGCATGGACATAAAACTGAGGTTGGCAAACTCGTTTTCCTCGAAAAGGGGTAGACCGGCCAGGAGTTCATAGAGAATAGCGCCCAGGGAATAGATGTCGGTGCGCAGGTCGATATCACCGGCGCTTAGGGCCGCTTGCTCCGGGCTCAGGTAAAAAGGCAGGCGATGCGGGCTGTCCTCCGCTGGGTGCAAGGAGTTTTCGATCAGTTCCTGGTCGGTCAGGATGCGGGCAATACCGAAATCGATAATTTTCATCCGCGCTTGACCGTCCTGCAACCCGACCCGCACGCTGGAGGGTTTAAGCGCACAATGGAGGATCCCTTTTAGATGGGCATAATGAACGGTGTGGCAGAGGCTGAGAAAGAGGTTGAGCCGTTCTTTGATGGTGAGTTCCTGGGTGTCGCAGTATTGGGTGAGGGGTTGACCGGCCACATATTCGGTGACAAAGTAGGGCAACCCTTCCGGGGTAACGCCGGTATCGTAAATGCGGCCGATGTCCGGGTGATCGATCAGCGCAAAAGTTTGTTTGATGCTGCGAAAGGAAGCGATGATCTCTTTATGGTCCAGGCCGGGCTTGATCAACCTGATCGCCACCTGGCGCTGACCGGGTGCCTCCTGTTGCGCCAGGTACAGGGTACTATGGCTTCCCCTGGCCATTACATTCAGTACCTGGTAATGACCGATCGCCGAATAGCCGATGTGGCGAATATCTTCATCGATCCGGTTGTCACTCATGTCAGCCTCCGGGAATTTTTCATGCTGCCTTAGTTTATACCATACCGGGAACATGATAACAAGAGATTGTGATGAAAAAACATTGACAACAGATTAAATTTGCGATAAACATAGGAGATGAATTTTTGGATGAAAAAATGACAACAGAAAAAAAGAACGATTCGCAGGACGTTTGGGGCGCGGCCTTCAGGCACATCAAGTACCTGGGGCTGGTCTATGGGGTGGGCATGGTTTTTTTTACTTTGTACCGTCTCTCCTTATTCCTGGTTAACTATAAACAGCTCGCCCCCATCCCCTCGGGCAGGATAAGCCTGGTGTTGCAGGCTTTTGTCATGGGGTTTCGTTTCGATACGGTGATATCGGGGTATCTCCTGGGCATCCCCTTCCTGGTCTTATCGCTGGCTGCCCTGGCCGGTTTTTATCGCCATTATCTCCACCGGGCGGTGACTATTTACCTGGGACTGCTCTATTCACTGGCTTTTGCCATCTGTTGCGTCGATATCCCCTATTTCGGCTACACCAATACCCATTTATCGGCCGTGCTGCTTAACTGGTTCAATAACGCCGATTTTCTCTTAAAGATGACCATCCAGGAGAAAAGTTATTGGGGGTTTTTCCTGGCTTTTTTCCTGCTGGCCGGCCTTTTCTGGTTTTTATTGATCAAGTTCCGTAAAAGGTTTTTCCCGGTGAATTGGAAAAGACCGGTGGGCCGCCGATTTTCTCATGTTCTCCCGACGTTTGGGGTCTCTTTTATTTTTCTTCTGCTGCTATTCATCGGCGTCAGGGGGAGGCTGGCCATAAAATCGCCCATCCGGGTGGGCACCGCCTATTTTTCTGCTTACTCATTTCCCAACCAATTGGGGCTAAACCCGGTCTTTACTTTTTTCCGGGGAGTGCTGGACGAGCGGCAGTTAAAGGGGCAGGAAATTAGTTTGCTTGATGATGAAACCGCTATCAGGCAGGCACGGGAGTACCTGGGTCTCGATCCTGCCAACCGGCCTTTCTTATCGCCGATTGCCCGGCAGGTGAAGACTGCCGGGGAACCGGTAGCGGCCAATGTGGTGCTCGTCATCATGGAGAGTATGGCGGCGGCCCGGATGGAACGGTACGGCTGCCCCTATTCGCTGACCCCCAATCTCGAGCGTCTGGCCGGGAACGGTTACACCTTCGACCGGGCCTATGGCGCCGGGCCCCATACTTACAACGGTATTTTTGCCGTACTTTTTTCTTTTTGCGCCGTCAAGAGGCAGCACCCGATGAAAGCGGTATCCATGCTTTCCTATGCCAGTCTGCCGGCTACTCTCAAAGAGAACGGCTATAATACGGCCTACTTTACCACCCATGACGACCAATTCGATAACATCGGCGGGTTTTTGCGGGCCAATGGCGTCAATGAGATCATCGGCCAGAAAGATTACCCGCGCGACCGGGTGTTGAGCACCCTGGGCGTGCCCGATGATTTCATGTTTACATTTTCTCTTCCCCGGTTGAATGCGCTCCATGAAAAAGGCAAGCCCTTCCTGGCCGTATTTCTAACCGGCAGTGCGCACCCGCCCTATATCCTGCCCGATTATTGGCCGCCCCGGCCAGAGGGCCTGGATGTCTCGCTCCAGGTGGTTACCTATGCAGACTGGGCCATCGGCGAATTCCTGGACCAGTGTTCCCGGCAGCGCTGGTTTGAAAACACCCTATTTGTCTTTGTCGCCGATCACGGGCTTAATTTAGACCCGGTCTACGATATGCCGCTTTCTTACTACCATCTGCCGTTGATCTTCTATTCCCCGGGCCTGATCGAGGAACACCGTGCCTTCGCTCAACTGGCCGGCCAGATCGATATTTTCCCGACTATCATGGGGTTATTGAATATTCCCTATGTGAATAATACGTTGGGCATCGACCTATTGAGGGAGAAACGGCCGTTCATTTTTTTTAATGATGAGAATAAGATCGGTTGCCTGGATGGGCAATACTTCCTGGTGGCCAGGGACAATGGGATAAATTCCCTTTACGCCTATACGACCCAGGATACCGGGGATTATTTGCCGGAAAATAAAGAGCTGGCCAAGAGGATGGAGCAATACGCCTTTTCCATGCTGCAAACCACCCAGTGGCTGATCAAGCACCACCTGGTCGGCAAACCAACAGTCAAAAAATAGGCAGTTGACCGTTAACGCAGAATGTTCTACAATATGGGTATGGCTATCAGGAGAAACCGATGAGTAAAGTTAAGCAGTCTGAGAATAAGCGGCTTAAGAACAAACAACTTGAGATTAAAGCGATTAAGATTAGAGGATTTAAATCGATCCGGGACCTGGATCTACCGTTAAATTCATTAAATGTGCTGATCGGTGCCAATGGTTCGGGTAAATCGAACTTCATCTCCCTGTTTAATCTCTTGAATCGAATCATCGAGGAACGTTTACAGGTCTTTGTCGCCCAGGCCGGCGGCCCGGATTCATTATTGCATTATGGTCAGAAAACAACCGATAAACTGGAAGTCAAAATCGATTTTCCCCCCAATAGCTATGAATTCTCTCTTATACCGACTCAGGACAATTCGTTGATCTTCGACGAAGAAACATGCTATTTCCATGATCCTAAATATGAGATTCCCTGTAAGGTGGACCTGGGCGGCGGTCAGAAAGAGACGGCGCTAAACAGCAATGATGTCGAATGGGGACAGGGAGTTATCGAGCATGTTTTAAATAGTATAGAGAGCTGGATTATCTATCACTTTCACGATACCAGCCCCTCTTCGCTCATGAAACAAAAGGGCAACCTCGACGATAACCTTATGTTCAGGGCCGATGCGGCCAATCTCGCCGCTTACTTATTTCTTCTCAGGGAGAAGCACCGGCAACATTATGACAATATCGTGGCCACCGTACAACTGGCGGCGCCATTCTTCGACGATTTTATACTCCGGCCCGACCCCTTAAACCCGCGGATGATCCAACTGGAATGGCGTGAAAAGGCTTCCGATACCTATTTTAATGCCCACGCTTTATCGGATGGTACATTGCGGTTTATTTGCCTGGCCGTGTTGCTGTTGCAACCGCACCCGCCCTCCCTCATCCTGCTCGATGAGCCGGAATTGGGGCTCCACCCCTATGCCATCAATCTCCTGGCAGATTTACTGAAGAGCGCCGCTACCCATACCCAGGTGATTGTGGCTACCCAATCGGTAACTTTGGTCAATCAGTTCGATTACCCGGACATCATCGTGGTGGAAAGGGAAGATCGACAATCGGTCTTCAGGCAGCTCAAGGGAGAAGATATGGAGCATTGGCTGGATGAGTACGGCCTGGGCGATTTATGGGAGAAGAATGTCATCGGTGGGAGACCGGCCCATGAGTAGGGTACTGATCCTGGTTGAAGGCCAGACAGAAGATACTTTTGTCAGAGATTTATTGGGCCCATACCTGGGGAAAAAAGGTATATTCTGCATCTCCACATTGGCAAAGACCAAAAGGGTGAAATCGGGGCTGATTTTTAAGGGGGGCATCGTTTCCTACCCAAAAGTAAAAAACGATATCGTCCGTCTTTTACACGATTCCAGTGCTTTACTGGTTACCACCATGATCGATTTTTACGGGTTTTCCGATAAAGTCCCGTACCGGGAAGAGATCAAGGGAAACTCAGGCTATCGAAGGGTGGAATCCCTGGAGCAATTATTTAAGAAAGATATTGGTGATCCCCGGTTTTACCCCTATTTACAACTGCATGAATTCGAGGCCATGATCTTTGTATCTCCCAGGGATGCGGCCCTGACGCTGATGGAAGAACGAAAGGAAAGGGAGATGTCAAAAATCAAAAAGAGCTTTCGTTCCCCGGAAGAGATCGACGAAAATCCCGATACCGTCCCGTCTAGAAGGCTGGAAAAGATTTTTCCTGCTTATAAAAAGATGCTTCATGGTCCGCTCATCTTGAAAAAAATCGGGCTGGAAAAGATCCGGCAGGAATGCAGCCATTTCGATCAGTGGCTTACCCGTCTGGAAGGTTTAGGTACGCACCATTAAAAGTGATTCCCGGGAAATGCCAGTTTATTACCTGCTGTTTGACGATTGTGGGTTGTCTGTATTTGATTCTTTTGCCAGCAAAGACCGGCTCTCCCTGGATATTTAGAAAATTTCCTTGTCTCTTTCAGTGAAAGCGATCGATATCGAGGTTATGGTTGTTTGTCCTGGTCTCCAAAGATGAACCGCATGGGAAATTGAAAAGGGGGAGAGATTGTGCTACAATTAGCTTTAATTAATAAAAGGCTATAAAAACAGGATTATGATGCCGGATACGCAGAACGAAGAAATGGATCAATTGGTTCTTTTTCTGGCCGACGAGGTGTTTTACTTTTATGAAGAGTTGTTCTCTGTGCCGGCCCCAAAGGTCATTGTCGACCGGTACATCGAAGCCAACCTGAAACTGCTCCCGGAGCGGTCGATCGACGTGCGCAAACTGGTCTTGAAAAGGGTCGATATCGAAGCGGTGGAAATGGCCTGGCGCCGGAAAAACCCAAAGAACATTTTGACGCGGAAGCTGCATATCCTGGTCTACCTGGCCGAGAGCATACCGGAAAATTTCCCGCTCTTCTTCAACCAGGAAAAACGCTGGCTCTATGCGGTTTTGCTGCTGGCGCGCCGGACGTTCTGCTCGGTCGGCAAGCTCTTGAAGGGCAAGTTTTTAATGATGAGGTATCACCTTGTATGATGCGATCATCGTAGGCACCGGGCCTTCCGGTACAGCCGCGGCCCTGGCATTGCAGGATAAGAAAGTGCTGATCCTGGATGTGGGTATTAAGCCGCCGCCCAATAACAAACTTAATGGCAACATCTTCGATCTGCGGCAAAAGGACAAGAACCAATTCGATTACCTGATCGGCAAAGAGTTCGAGAGCCTGGCCAACATCTCCTCCACCGACCTGGTCAGCGTCAAGCTCAAAGCGCCTTACCTCTCCTTTGTGGTCAGGGACCGCTTCAAGTTTTTTGCTATCGAGACGAAGAACTTTTCCCCGTTTATCAGTTATGCCTATGGGGGGCTGGCCAATGCCTGGGGTGGCGGTGTCTACATCTTTACCGATGAGGATTTACCGGGTTTTCCCATTACCTATGCGGATTTAGCGCCTTTTTACGACAAAGTGACCCGGCATATCGGCATCAGCGGTACAGAGGATGAGCTGACGCCGGTACTGGGCAGCAGCCGTTACTTGCAAAAAGAGCTGCAACTGAGCGCCAATGCGCAGCACCTGTTATCTGCCTACCGGCGATACCGGCGACTCTTTCACAGAAAAGGACTGGCCCTCGGCCAGGCCCGGGCCGCGGCTTTGACCGAAGAATTGCCTGGCCGCACACCCTGCGCTTATGATAACACCGGCTACTTTACCAGCGATGTCTCTTATCTGTATACGCCGCCGTTGACGCTGGGCCCGTTACTGGCGGAAAAGGATAACCTCACCCTGAAAACCGGCTTTTTCGTGGAGAGCTTCAAGGATTCTGCCCGCGGGGTCACGGTCCAGGCCCTGGATATCGGGTCCGGGCAGATGGTCGCTTTTAAAGGGAAAAAACTTTTGCTGGCTGCCGGTACCATCGGCAGCGGCCGCATCGTGCTCTCTTCCTTCCGGGATTACACGGCCGAGATGCCGATCCTGGATAATCCTTTTTCCATCACCCCGTTTATCAACATCCGCCGGATTGGGGCCACATTCGATAAGTACGGTCATGAGGGGAATCAGTTGAACCTGCTCTACAGCGGCCCCCTGTGGCCGGAGCGGGTGCAGGGCTCGGTGGCCAGCTATATCTCGCCGCTGCGGGGGGATGTGTTCTTCGATTTCCCGCTTTCCTTTACGGGCAATATGGCCTGTACCCGCTACCTGATACCGGCCATTACGCTGCTATTGCTCTTTTATCCCGATGCGCCGAAAGCCGGCAATTATCTCAAATTGCTCGATCCCAAAACGCTTTACATCCAGTACACCGAAGTCGAGCCGCTGGGCGCGGTGGAGAGGTCGGTGATCAAACTCTTTTCCCGCCTGGGTTTCTATTCGTTACCGGGTTTGACCCGCACCTTGACGCCGGGTAACGGCATCCACTATGCGGGTACGGTACCGATGGGCAAAGACAGCTATAAGTACCAGGTGGACGAGGCGTGCCGGCTCCGCCAATGCCAGAATGTCCATATCGTGGACGGCTCTGTGCTCCCCCGGCTGCCGGCCAAGAACCTCACCCTCACGCTGATGGCCAATGCCATGCGCGTGGCCGCTATCGTCAAGGAGCGGGTGTAGCCGGGATGAAGGTCTGGATCACGGGTGTCCACGGGTTTATCGGTTCCCATTTGGCCCGGTATTTGTCCGGCCAGGGGTTTTCAGTTTATGGCAGCTCGCGGGCCGAGAATATCAGACCCGATATGCAGGGGGTGCTGGCTGGATACCGCCGGCTTTCATTGGGCGAGCCTTTCGATGCGAAAATCTTTCACGGCCTGGATGTGCTGATCCATGGTGCCCATGCCCTGACCGGGAAAGAGCCGGGGAAGACCAATATCGATGGCACGCGGGCCTGGTTCTTAGCGGCCAAAGACCAGGGGGTTAAGAAGCAGGTCTTCCTGACGAGCTATTCGGCCAAACCGGGATCTGCTTCCGGGTATGGGGCAGTCAAGTACGAGCTGGAAAAATTTTTTACCGGCGAGGGCCAGGTGGTGGCCAGACCCGGGTTGGTGCTGGGCCGGGCCGGCATGTTTGGGCGCATGCTGCGCATGGTGCGGCGCTACCCGGTCATACCGCTGCTCGCCGGCGGCGATTACCGGCTGCCCATTATTTCTATCGATGCCCTGTGCCGGGCCATAGAAAAAATCCTCCAGGCCGATCACCCCCTGGAGTACAACCTCTTCCAGGAAAACCCGGTCACCATGCGGGAATTGTTGCTGGAAGTGAAACGGCAAACCGGGAGCCGCTGCTTGTTTTTAAATATCCCGTCCTTCATCCCGCTGTCGGCATTAAAGCTAATAGAAGCATTGCACCTGCCTTTTCCCATCAAGAGTGAAAGTATTGTGGCTTTGAAAGAAAATCAGTCTATTTCGCTCCCCTCTTCCTTACCGGCACTGGGTATCCGGGATAAATGCCTGGCCGAGATCGTGGCCGGACTGGTTTAAAAAAGCGTATAGATAAAGGCCGGCATGACCGATCCCTGGCCGACCAACACCAGGATGGCAATGAGCAAAAGGATGATTACCAGGGGTATCAACCAGTATTTCTTCCTCTTGAAGAGGAATTCCACCATCTCTTTGACGATCTCTATTTTCATCTGCTACTCCTCATTTCAGTATTGTTTTTCCATGCTTTCCGAGGGCTGCCAGGGCTCGAAGTAGCTCTCTTTACCCGGCTCGAAACGGCAGGGCATGAGGTGTTTACCGGTCAGTCGCCGGAAAAAGGCCAACGGCGTAATAAACAGGAAAAAGGCCAGCACATTGATCAATCCGAATACCAGGGCACCGATCTTACCCATGATTTTACCGATCAGCAGAAAGACCGGGTAGAGAAAAGGGGAAAGGAGCATGAGTAGGAGGTAGACGGCCACCATCCCGATGATGTGGAGGGGGGTCGGCGGGTAAAAGAGCCACTTCTTTTTAAATACGGTCAGGTAAACGATTAACCAGTAAAGGACGGTAAAGAAAAACGCTACCTGGAAAGTTTTTTTGTTGATAGTCATGATCTTGTGTCCCTCAATCGAGCGGAAAGGTCTTGATCCACTCATAGTCGATCTTTTGCCGGTCTTCATCTTTTTTCTCGATCAAAAACCTCTCTAAGAGCAGGTAATCCATGTCGGTGTTCTGAAAAACCCGCATGGCGTCTTTCGGGCTGTTGACAATGGGTTCTCCCCGCACATTGAACGAGGTGTTGATGATGACCGGGCAGCCGGTGCGCTGGTAGAAATTTTCGATTATCCGATGATAGAGGGGATTGACTTCTTTATTGACTGTGTGGATGCGGGCCGAAAAATCGACGTGGGTGATGGCCGGGATGGTGGAGCGAATGACCTCGAGTCTATCGAGTCCCTGCCGCTTCTTATCCGTGGCCGAGAGCTTGAGTCTCTTTTCATCCAGCACATCGTAGACCAATAACATATAAGGAGACGGGTGATAAAAATCGAAGAAGCGACCGGTCTGTTCTTCCAGCACCGATGGGGCAAAGGGCCGGAACGACTCGCGGAATTTGATCTTGACATTCATCACCCGCTGCATGGCCCGCGACCGGGCATCGCCGATGATGCTGCGGTGCCCGAGCGCCCGCGGCCCAAACTCCATGCGCCCCAGGAATAGACCGATAACTTTTTCTTTTTCCAGCAATTCGGCGATCCTGGCCGGCACTTCGTCTTTTTGCAGCTCTCGGTACACGATTTGGTTCTCATCCAGGAATTGCCGGATGTCCGACTCGGCATAATCGGGGCCCAGGAAAGAACCCTGTTGAAAATCCCCGCGTCCATTGACCGGGCGCCCGTTTCCCAGGTGCTGGTGCCAGAGGTACAGGGCCGCACCCAGGGCACCGCCGGCATCCCCGGCCGCCGGTTGGATCCAGATATTCTTGAATAGCTGCTGCCGCAGGATCTTGCCGTTGGCCACGCAGTTTAAGGCCACACCCCCGGCCAGGCACAGGTTGTCGCCGCCGATCTCTTTTTTGGTGAATAAGACCAGTTTCTCGACGATATCTTCCAGTACCGTTTGGATAGAGGCGGCCAGGTCCATATCGAGCTGCCGGATCGGCGTTTCCGGTTTCCTGGGCGGGGCGTTAAAGAGCTTCTCGAAACGCCGGTTGGTCATGGTCAGACCGATGTGGTAATTAAAGTAATCGAGGTTTAACCGGAAAGAGCCATCCCCTTTCACATCGACCAGGTTATCGGTGATAAGCTTGGCATAACGCGGGTTGCCGTAAGGGGCCAGGCCCATCAGCTTGTACTCGCCCGAATTGACCCGAAAACCGGTAAAATAGGTGAAGGCAGAATAGAGCAGGCCGAGCGAGTGGGGGAAGGTAATGGTCTTGCGGATGTCGATCTGGTGGCCCTCGCCTTTACCGATGGTCAGGGTATCCCATTCACCGACGCCATCGATGGTGATGATGGCCGCATCTTTGAAAGGGGAGGGGAAAAAAGCGGAAGCGGCATGGGATTCGTGGTGTTTGGTAAACAGGATGGGCCGGTTGCCGGTTTTTTCTTTGATGATCTGTTTAATGAAGAGCTTTTCCTCGAACCAGACCCGCATGGCCTCTAAAAAGCTGGACAGGCCGCGCGGGGCAAACTCTCCATAGGTGGAGAGCAGGCGATCGAATTTCAGGAACGGCTTTTCGTAAAAGACCACGTAATCGATGTCTTTAAACTCGACCCGGCAGTAGCGCAACGCCTCGGCCAGGGCCAGGGCGGGAAAGCCGTGGTCGTGCTTCTTGCGGGAAAAACGCTCTTCCTGGGCGGCAAAAAGAATGTGCCCGTCTTTGACCAGGGCCACGGCACTATCATGGTAGAACGCTGATATTCCTAAGATTAACATGTTGTCCCATTATAGCAAATCTTTCGGCCAATATCAACATCCTTAAAATTTGAACCTCCATGCCTACCTTTGGTTCCCCCGCTCACTCGAAAAACTCTGTCAACTGGCTAAAAAATCAAATGAGAAATAAATTTCACGATGTAAAGGCCAGGGTTGCCATGAGACGGGTTTTGTAATATAATACCGCCATGGACGCCAGGTTGAAAATCCAGGAAGAAAAGCTGTTTAACATCTTGAACCCGAAGGAAGCCAACAAAACCTTTAAGATCACCATCCGTTTCCAGAAATCCCCGACCCGGAAGTATGAACAGGCCCTGGATCTGGCCAAGAAGAACAAATACTTCATGGAAGAGGGGCAGGGCGATTTCTATAAGGTCTACGTGAGCTTCTTCCCTGGGGATGTTGATCATCTCTACGAAATCTTCGAGCTGGTCAAAGAGCACGAGGCGACCCGCATCTACCTGAACAACAAACACATTCCATACATCCAGGACCTGTGGCTTTTTTTGATGTGGTTTTACCGGGTTGGATAGGGTTCATCCATTTTTTTTGCCAAAAGTGCTTGACTTTTAGCTCAGATTCGATTATAAGTTATCTCTAAACAGGAGGCATGAATGAATAAGAAATTATGGTCGCTTGTACTATTAGCCATCATGGTGATCCTATTGCTGGGCTTTACCGCCTGTGATAAGTTATCGTTTACCAAACTGCGCGCCAATTACTACTTGAGACAAGCAAACGGTTTATATTCGGATGAGAAGTTCAAAAAAGCCGCAGAGACTTATGAGAAGGCTTTGGAGAACAATTCCGATCTCAAGGTGGCCTACTTTTACCTGGGAACCAGTTATTCCCTTCTCTACAAGCGTGGGAAAGAAAACGATACCAATAAAATGTATGGGAAAAAAGCCCTGGAATACCTGCTCAAAGCCAAGGAATACGAACCTGAGAATATTAAGATCCTCCATGCGCTTGGCGATATGTATGAGAAACTCGAAAATGCGGATGAGTCGGAGAAATATTACCGGTTCATCCTGGAAAAACAAAAAGACAATCCCAAGGCTTACTACGTCGTAGCCAGCTTCTTCTTTAATAACAAAAAATACAAAGAAGCCGAGGAGATGTACCTGAAGCGCATCGACCTGGACCCGGAGAATGCCGAGGGGTATCACTACCTGGCCGGTTTTTACCAGGGCCGGACTTTATGGTACCAGGCAGCCGATAACCACGATCTCCGCATCGCCTGTATGATCGATAAGAGCATCATCAAGATGGTCCGGGAAATCGTTACCGAGAAGGCCAACCTGGACAAGATCAAGAAGAAAAAAGACTACATCGCCAACATGAACCGGAACAAGGCCATCCCGGCCCAACAGAAGAGCGAGTTGGTGGCCCAGGCGCAGAAGGAATTAGCCGAGATCGGCTCTGAAGAACAAATCAATAACACGATTAAGAGCAAACAGGCCGAGCTGGACATAGCCTGGAAGAAGGCTTACGAAAAAGCCAAAACGCTCCCAGCCGATGAGAAGAAAAAAGTGGCTATGGTTCTCTACGATCTCGGGTTGGTACGCTGGAACCACAGCTACCAGACCCCGGGCGAAATCATGGGATCCAAAGAAAGGGCAGAAATCATCAAGAAAGGCATGGATGCCCTCAATGGGGCCCTCTCATTGGATGAAAATAACTGGGAATCCCTATCCATCATCGCCCTCCTTTACCTTGAAGAGCGGAAAGTCAATCCCGAAAAAGAAGTGGAATACAAGGCCAAGTGGCAGAAAGCCTATGACCAGGCCATAGCCATACGGGATCGCAATTTAAAAAGAGAGAAGATGAAGAAACAGCTCGAAGATATAGGTAAGGAATAGAATCAAGATAATTGAGCCATAATTGCCGGGGCAAGCTTTAAGCAAAGCTTGCCCCGGTTTTTTTTAGAGAGCTTTTTCCCCTTGGAAATAAGATTGACAAATAAAATCAAAATGGTTATATTATCGGTATGAAAATCAACACCAAAATCAGGTACGGGCTGAGGATGCTCGTCATACTGGCAGAAAGGGGCACGCTCATCAATACCGGCGAATTGGGTGAAACGATGATGGTCTCCCCCAAGTACTTACGGAAACTGGCCGGGCCCCTGGAAAAAAGCAACCTGATCCGGAGTGTGCAGGGAATATACGGCGGTTACAAACTGGGGCGGCCGGCAGGAGAGATATTCCTGACCGACATCTTTGGCGCTTTCAAGGAAAGTTTAAATATCAGCAGTTGTACCGGTGACAAATCCTGTCCGCTCAATGCCGAATGCCTGACCCGCCCGGTCTGGCAGCACCTGGAAAATATTATACAAAAAGAGTTTTACCGCCTATCCATCCAGGATATCCTGGAAAAGCACCTTGAAAGCGGGACATGATAAATGGCATTTAAGGCTATCATTTTCGACCTGGATGGCACCTTGCTCGATTCGCTACCCGGTATTGCCGGGGCCATGAATCGCCTGCTGGAAGAGTCCGCTTTCCCCATCCATAGCCTGGAAGAGTACCGCTACCTGGTTGGATGGGGCATCAGGGAATTGATCTGCCGGGCTTTACCGGCAGAGGTGGCAGACAAGGGCGATCTCGATGACTGGGCGGTAAAATTTCGTCGCCTCTATGACCGGTTCTGGCCCGATCAATCGCCACCCTACCCGGGCATTGCCGGGATGCTCGATCACCTGGCGGCCCGGGGCATTAAGATGGCCATATTATCGAATAAATCGGAAGAATACACCCGGATCATGGTGGAGAAACTACTGCCCACCTGGCATTTTGAGGCCGTGCGTGGCGAAAGACCAGGTGTGCCGCATAAGCCTGATCCGTGTGCCGCCCTGGAGATTGTGCAGGAGATGAAAGTACCCCGGGAAGATTTCCTTTTCCTGGGGGATACGGGTGTGGACATGGAAACCGCCCGGGATGCGGGAATTTTTGCTTTAGGGGCCTTATGGGGGTTTCGCGGGGCCGACGAGCTGCTACAAAGCGGGGCGCAGCGGCTGATCGCCCACCCCCTCGACCTGATCCCCATCATCGATCATTCCCCGATATAATTTTTTTAATTTCCCTCTTGACTTTCGTTTTTACTTTGGCTACTATTTACTCTTAAGATTCGTACAGCAGGGAGGGATATTTGATCCTGCAAAAAGACATTTCCCTTAAGCGGGACAATAAGCCTGAAAAAGAGGCCAACGGCGGTAGCCTATCCATCTGGGCCAGATACAGCGTTCCCAGGATTAGATTTGTTCGCCATTTTTCATGTCCCGGATTTCTGGACAAAATCCGCGGGTATTCCCGGAGATAAAGGATATAAGATGAATACAGGGATCAAAAAAGCGCGCATACAGGCCAAAAAAAGCCCAAAACCGGCCATTTTGACACCAAAAATCTTCATTTTGACCTTGACAAAAAATCCCCAAGAGTGTTATCATTACCGGTTAAAGATAAAAAGTGCTCTTTGAGTCCACAGTCCATAAAAACAAGGATTGAAACTATGACATGCTCCTGGGTCAACCGGCGGCATAACCTGTCTTTGAGTCCACAGTCCATAAAAACAAGGATTGAAACGCTCAAGAACGATATCTTCCCGGGTAGGATAAACCTCTTTGAGTCCACAGTCCATAAAAACAAGGATTGAAACATGGATACCCGGATAGGGCTTGAAAAAGCTAAAATCTTTGAGTCCACAGTCCATAAAAACAAGGATTGAAACAACTTCATTTTGCCTCCTTTTTTAGTGGACACCAGTCTTTGAGTCCACAGTCCATAAAAACAAGGATTGAAACCAACTGGTCAAAGAGATGGAGATTGAAGGCAGGCTACCTTTGAGTCCACAGTCCATAAAAACAAGGATTGAAACGAATATCTCGGTATCAATTTTCTGTCCGCTTTCACGCTTTGAGTCCACAGTCCATAAAAACAAGGATTGAAACCATCTGTAGCTCATCCCGGCTGACCCCGAATCGGTCTTTGAGTCCACAGTCCATAAAAACAAGGATTGAAACCGTCGCTTGCCCCCGGAACCTGATAACAAGCAGCCTTTGAGTCCACAGTCCATAAAAACAAGGATTGAAACGTCACCGGATCAAGACGTTCGTAAGCCTCTTTATTTTCTTTGAGTCCACAGTCCATAAAAACAAGGATTGAAACTTTAGCGCCCCCAAATCAAACTGTATTTCCAACCGTCTTTGAGTCCACAGTCCATAAAAACAAGGATTGAAACTCGCGCTCTGCCGCTTCCTTGCTGGTATCCTCGCGGCTTTGAGTCCACAGTCCATAAAAACAAGGATTGAAACACCCGATTTTGCCGATCTCTGCCATTCCCCGGCAGAACTTTGAGTCCACAGTCCATAAAAACAAGGATTGAAACCATAGAGGTGGGTCAATATTGCAAGTGTTGGTAAAGCCTTTGAGTCCACAGTCCATAAAAACAAGGATTGAAACTGAAAAAACAAAAACAGCCCCGGGGCGAGTGGACCCTTTGAGTCCACAGTCCATAAAAACAAGGATTGAAACCGGGCTGGGTTTTCAGCTTCGGTATATGAAATTCGCCCTTTGAGTCCACAGTCCATAAAAACAAGGATTGAAACAAAAGCAGTCGCTTTGTCAAAAAACTTTTTTAAGTCCTTTGAGTCCACAGTCCATAAAAACAAGGATTGAAACGAGGCTGAGGAGTATGAGATATACAAGGCCCAGCAACTCTTTGAGTCCACAGTCCATAAAAACAAGGATTGAAACAACGCTTCCACGCTACCAAATAAATAAGCCTGGGCCCTTTGAGTCCACAGTCCATAAAAACAAGGATTGAAACCCCCCGGCAAGAAATGCCGACTGAGATTTTCATACCTTTGAGTCCACAGTCCATAAAAACAAGGATTGAAACGCCAGATCCAAAAGCAGGCCCGGGGTGAGATCTATTTCTTTGAGTCCACAGTCCATAAAAACAAGGATTGAAACTGGCATTCCGAACCCCGCCGATCACCCCCAGCGCGCCTTTGAGTCCACAGTCCATAAAAACAAGGATTGAAACTACATAGGGCATAAAAAATCTTACCGAGTATATAATCTTTGAGTCCACAGTCCATAAAAACAAGGATTGAAACAGTAATGAGAAAAGAAGTGCTGGCCATCAAAATGGGCTTTGAGTCCACAGTCCATAAAAACAAGGATTGAAACACTATCATCAAGAAAATGACGAGGGATGGTTCTCTGTCTTTGAGTCCACAGTCCATAAAAACAAGGATTGAAACCAAACCTGGTCAACTACTCGAAAGGGTGGGCGCCGGCTTTGAGTCCACAGTCCATAAAAAAAAGGATTGTCTCCGCAAAATTAAGGCGGAGACAACAAGTGGGAACGCGAGCTGGCGCAGCGTTCACCTGCTCCTGAGACCTTTATGATTTCCCGGCACCCGG